>Ga0209597_1003125_pt1 | contig 10296 bp, 9 predicted proteins | sample M_140625_MF_Meta_FD_187316 | JGI IMG/M metagenome (GOLD analysis project Ga0209597, IMG submission 187316) | Freshwater microbial communities from Lake Montjoie, Canada to study carbon cycling - M_140625_MF_MetaG (SPAdes) (version 2) | ecosystem: Environmental > Aquatic > Freshwater > Lake...
CGAACATTGATGGTGTGGCCACTTGGTGCACCGCGTAGAGCCGCATCGGTTGAGAAGGAATACTGAGTTTTTGCCACACAGATTGGGAAATTTCCATAGCCAGATGCTTCAAACTCCTTGAGTTTTGCCTGCACCTTGGCATCGGCAGTTACATCTTTTGCGCCATAAATCTTTGTAGCAACTGCATTGATTTTCTCCCATAAAGTTGCGCTGTCTTCATATACAAAACTCATAGATTGTGGCTTCTCACATAGTTCAACAACAGCATGTGCTAGATCAGCTGCACCCTTACCACCATCGGCCCAGTGAGTTGCAAGCACAATCTTCACGCCAAGCTTTTCCACTCGTGCGTGAAGTAGTTCCACTTCAGCTTTGGTATCACTAGTGAAGTTGTTAATAGAAACAACTAGCGGAAGGTTATAAACCTTGGTGATGTTATTGATATGTCGCTCAAGATTTACAAGACCTGCTTCTAACGCAGGCAAGTTCTCCTCTGTAATTGTCTTAAGGTCAGCACCTCCGTGGTATTTAATTGCACGAATTGTTGCAACTAATACACATGCAGATGGACGTAAACCTGATTTGCGACATTTAATGTCGATGAACTTCTCAGCTCCAAGGTCTGCACCAAAGCCAGCTTCTGTAACAACATAATCGGCCAACTTCATCGCAGAAGTTGTTGCCACAACAGAGTTACAACCATGAGCGATATTGGCAAAAGGTCCACCGTGAATAAAGGCCGGTGTGTTCTCAAGTGTCTGAACCAAGTTTGGCTGAAATGCATCCTTTAAAATCACTGTCATTGCGCCTTGTGCATTGAGTTCAGAGGCAAGTACTGGAGTCTTATCGCGCTTATAGCCAACGACAATCTTGCCAATTTTCTCTTTCAGATCTTCAATCGATGTAGCAAGACAAAAGATTGCCATAATTTCGGAGGCAACAACGATGTCGAAACCATCACTACGTGGGAATCCATTACCTACGCCACCAATAGATTGAATGATTTCGCGTAAAGCACGATCATTCATGTCTACTACACGCTTCCATGTGACACGGCGAATATCAATGGCTAGCTCGTTGCCATGGTGGATGTGGTTATCAATAAGGGCTGCAAGTAAGTTATTTGCGAGGGCAATAGCGTTGAAATCTCCAGTGAAGTGAAGATTGATATCTTCCATTGGAACTACCTGGGCATATCCGCCGCCAGCAGCTCCACCCTTCATTCCAAAGACTGGACCAAGAGATGGTTCGCGAAGTGCAATCATTGCATTCTTACCAATGTGGCGAAGAGCATCACCTAGACCAACAGTTGTCGTTGTCTTTCCTTCACCCGCAGGTGTGGGGCTAATGGCAGTTACTAAAATCAACTTCGAGTTATTGCGCTTTGGAAGAGCAGTTAAGTACTTAAGGTTTACCTTCGCCTTATACTTTCCATAAGCCTCTAAGTTTTCTGCATCAATTCCTAAACTGGCACCGATTTCGGTGACTGGCTTCATCGTTGCAGCTTGCGCAATTTCGATATCTGACATTATTTATCCTTTGGCTTGGCGAATTGCGTTGGTAAGCGCAGGTATTACTTGGTGCAAATCACCGATAATTGCGTAATCTGCATAACCGAGAATTGGAGCCTCTGGATCTGTATTAATTACTACGATTGTCTTGCTGTTCTTCATTCCTGCAATGTGCTGCATCGCACCTGAGATACCAGCTGCGATATAAAGATCTGGTGCAACCTTTGTTCCTGTCTGGCCTACTTGCTCAGCGTGTGGGCGCCAGCCTGAGCTAGTTACAACACGTGAACAACCAACGGTTCCGCCCAATAAATTTGCAAGTTCTTCAATCTGACCGAAACCATCTGGACCACCAACACCACGTCCGCCAGAGACAATAACTTTGGCATCATTGAGAGTTACGCCGCCCTTTGATTCACCAGCATCACGACTCAATACCTTCACGGCATAATCCTGTGGTTCTAGCGCTGGTTCGAAATCAACCACAGTTGCTGCGCCGCCGTTGGCTGTTTCTGGTTCTGTTGAAAATGCTAGAACTGTTGCAATCAAGATATCTGCGTGAACATTTGCAGACTCAATAAGGTTGCCTGCCCAGCGTGCTCGAAGCACATGGTGAGGTGAACCTAAAGTGATTTCTGAACACTCTGCAGCCATTGGAAGATCAAGAAAAGCAGCTAAATGCGCTAACTGTTCATTGCCACGCGGGCTTCCAGCAGCAAGGACTGCAGCTGGCTTTAGTTTTTCAACTAAGTCTTTAAGGGCTCGTCCTGATGCCATCGGTGTGTAATCAGTGATGTTGGCGTGGGATGCAACGTGTAGAACCTTGGCACCATATTCGCCAACAATTCCAGCCAGGGCTGCGCCTTCTTTGCCAATGACTACTGCTTCAACATCTTGGCCCAACTTACGGGCCGCAGTTAACGCACGTAGTGAGAGTTGATCTAGTTCACCACGATCTTGATCTACGAGTACAAGAATCATTAGAAAGCTCCAATCTTTTTCAAGATATCTACCAGTGCAGGAACAGCATCGGCGCCGTTGCCCAAAATCTCTGCCCCGGTTGACTTAGAAGGTGCAAGTGTCAAAACAACTTTTTCTAACTTAGGCACTCGTGCTTCTGCCTTTTTCATATCTACTGGCTTCTTGCGCGCTTGCATGCGACCAGGAACTGATGGATAGCGTGGGATGTTTAATCCATCGCGCACGGTAACGATTGCAGGCAGAGCAACTTCATAGTGCTCACGTCCAGCAGCAACTACTCGATCACACACTGCAACGCCATTTTCTATCTTCATTGATTTAACGTTGGTGATAATTGGGCGATTAAGAGCATGTGCCACACGAATATGGATTTGATATCCAGCACTATCAGCCGATTCTGCGCCAAAGATAATGAGATCAAACTTAGTCTCTTCAGCATTGATTGCATCAACGAGGGCGGCGGCGGTTCCCTGTGGGTCCCACTCTTGTCCGTCGGTTTCAATCAACACGGCGCGAGTTGCACCAATAGCTAGCTGCGAACGAAGTTGTTCTTCAGCATCACTAGGTCCAAGAGTAAGCAGCGTCAGAGTTCCACCCATTTGTTCAACGAGTTGAACACCAGCCTCCACGGCATTTTCCTCATGTGGACTAATACCAAAACCTAAATGCTTAGTTTCGATATCACGTGAATCTGGAGTCAGAATCAATGTTCCACCAGCGAGTGGAACGCGCTTTAAGCAGACAAGTACGTCCATTAGGCAAGGATCCGTTCATTTGATGGGTCAAATACAGATGTAGCACCAACTTCAGCAATTGAACATGGATAGTGCTCACCAAGATATTCAACGAGGAACTTGTTTCCAGCAACAGCTAACTCTGTTGGAAGGTAAGACATCAGGATGTGCTTACCTAAAGATGGAGCAGAACCAGCACTTGTTACATATGAACGACGTCCATGTGCATCAGTGATTGAATTCTTATCCAATGTAAGTATTGGCTCATTACCCATCATGTAGCGCTTTACGCCAGTAGATGATGTGTGATCATCAACAAAGAGTGTGCACAGCATTGCAACTGGCTTTTCAGCGCGGTGCTTTACGTGTGCATCTTTACCAATGAAATCTGCCTCTTTAAGCTTAGGAGATTGCATTCCTGCTTCAACTACGGTGTATTCAGTCTCTAGCTCTGGACCGTATGCGCGGTAGCACTTCTCTAAACGTCCAGTAGTTCCATACACACCAATACCTACTGGAATCAATCCGTGATTCTTTCCAGCTTCCCAGAGTGCATCCCACAGTGCTGGACCATCAGCCATAGGAACATAGAACTCCCAACCAAGATCGCCAACGTAGGAAATACGAGATGCAAGAACTTTTACGCCCTTGAGATCGATCTCTCTACATGTGCTGAACTTGAATGATTCATGGCTCATATCTTCAGACGTAACTTCTTGAATAATCTTTCGAGCATTTGGACCCCACACACCCAGGGTGGTGTAGTCAGAAGTAATGTCTTTGATCTTTGCAGAGCCATCGGCTGGCAATAGATCAGCAAACCACTTTTTATCAGCCATACCGTGTGCACCACCAGTAACAACGCGGAAATGATCAGCACCAAGGCGCATAATTGTTAAATCAGATTTAAATCCCCCATTGGGACCAAGTACAGGTGTGTAAACAACGCGGCCGATAGCAACATCCATCTGACGTAGCGCTGCCTTTTGCACAACAGCCAAAGCTGATGGGCCAGTGATATCAAAGTATGCAAATGCAGTTAAATCAACGATTCCTGCAGTCTCGCGCATTTGTAAGTGCTCTGCATTGATAATTGGAGACCACCAGCGTGATTCCCATTCAGCAGTGCGTGGCATTACTTTGTTGCCAAACTTTGCAACTAAATCCTTATTTGATTCATACCAGAATGGGCGTTCCCATCCAGCAGTCTCATAGAACACTGCGCCAAGTGCTGCTTCGCGCTCATAATATGGAGACAGACGCACTTTACGATTTGATTCGTACTGCTCAAGTGGGTGAACGATTCCATAAGTCTTGTTGAATGATTCAGCCACACGAGACTTAATGTGCTTTTCTTCCTTATGGTGTTCATGGAAGCGAGCGATGTTTGATGCATGAAGATCAATATGTGAATCTCCAAGAACCATCCATTCAGCCACAGATTTTGCAGTTCCTGGGCCTTCCTTAATCCACACCGCAGCAACTGACCACAAGTTCTTTACTTCTGGTGTTTCGCCAAGAATTGGCATTCCATCTGGTGTGTAAGACAAAATTCCATTACATGCATACTTCTCACGAACTGATTCATCGCCAACAATTGATGGCATCAATTCGTAAGCATGCTCATCTTGAATATCAAAATCTGCCTGAGTGAATGCAAACTCTGTTGGAGAAAGAGCAGCTGTGGCATTTGAAGGGATGTCATCTGGTGTGTAGAGAATTGGACGGTGAGCATATGAACCAATTTCAAGTCCAGTGCCATGTTGGCGCTCATACATAAATACATCCATGTCACGAACGATTGGCCATTCAATATCACCCTTGGTGTCTTTAAAGAATGGAACAGGTCCGATGTCTTTCATCTGGTGAACTGCAGGTGTTAATGGAATGTGTGCTCCGGCCATTGCAGCTAGCTTGGGAGACCAGCAACCTGTAGCGATAACAACGTAGTCGGCTTCAATTGTTCCTTGATCAGTAACGACAGCCTTTACAACTCCGTTTTCAACTTTAATATCTTGAACTTCAACGTTTGCAAATGATTGAGCAGCGCCCATCTCTTGTGCTTTCTCGCGCATGATTGTTCCTGTTCGAAGTGAGTCAACAACGCCCACAGTTGGCTGGTAGTACCCGCCTAAAATGATGCTTTCATCGATATAGGGAACTAACTCTTTTACCTCTGCCGGAGTAAGGATTCGACCACCCTCGATTCCCCAAGACTTTGCAGATGTAATACGACGTGCCAGCTCTTGCATGCGCTCTTCAGAACGAGCTACTTCAATTCCACCAGTTTCAGTGAAAGTCCCAAACTCTTTGTATTGACGCATACTCTCAGCAGTAATTGCTGTCATCTCTTTTGAGTGATCCACCGGGAAGATGAAGTTAGATGCGTGGCCAGTTGAGCCACCAGGGTTAGGAAGAGGTCCTTTATCAATCTGGACTATGTCTTTCCAGCCAAGCTTTGCAAGGTGATAGACCATGCCATTGCCGACGATTCCAGCGCCGATAACTACGCACTTTGCCTTTGCAGGTAACTTACTCATATCTCTTATTCCTTTTTCTGTTAGTGGTGGTTATAAAGATTTACGGATTTCAGATTCAAAACCTTCAACGTGCTCTCTCATTGCCTTGGATGCTGCTTTTGGATCATTGCTTGCAATTGCTTCTAATAATGCTCGGTGTTCGATGATTGCATCAGCTAAATGCTCAACGCGATCAAGGGCTAAGAACCAGATGCGAAGAGCGTGGGCGTAGTAGTTATCTAAAGCCGCTGCTAGGAATTCATTGTGGGTGCATTGATAGATATGGTGGTGAATTCGCTGGTCTAACCCAATCAAAGTTGGCATATCTAAATCACCTTTGATTGCCTTAATCTCTTTTATTAAAGCTCTTGTAATCTCTTGATCAGCGGCAGTGGATCGTGTTGCAGCTAACTCTGCCGCTTTAATCTCAAGGACTGCGCGGGTTTCAGATAACTGGGAAAGATTGGCAACATCAACACGGGAGACAAACATGCCACGACGTGGATAAACCTCTACAAGCTTTTCATTTGCTAGCGAGCGCAGTGCTTCACGAATAGGTGTGCGACCCATCTTGAGTGTGCTCATCAATACACTCTCACTAATAAGTGATCCTGGCTCAAGTTCTAAGGTAATAATCATTGAGCGAATACGGCTATATGCCGCCTCAGATAGCGAGGAGCTCTCTCTGGCGAGAATACGGATTACTTGGCTCACATCGGAGATGATATATCAGTGATATACCAATGAGAAGTCCTTGGAGAAGGTGGTTTTAGCCTTAGTAGTACTTGGTAAAGAGCCAGGCTGAGGCGCCAAAGCCCACGGTGAGAATGAGCCCCCGATAGAGCGCGGCCGGCATTTTCGCCGCATAGCGTCCCCCGTAGGTTCCACCGATGCTGGCACCAATGAGCAGCGCGATGACTGCTCCCCAATGGGCCAGCCCGCTAAAGATATAGATGATGTTGGAGATCAATGAAGTCACGCCAACAATTAGATTCTTAGCAGTGTTGAGAGTCTTGGGATCACGCCGGATATCTCTAGCCAACACGGCAATGACCAAAACTCCCTGGCCTGGACCAAAGTAGCCGCAATATAAACCGCTTGCTGCAATGCCTGCTCTTTCGATGATGCCATGGCGAGATCCACGAACTGGCTTAGCTTTAATCAAAAATGACAGGCTCGCAAATAGGAGAAGGAAAGGAACCATCTTTTCAAATACCCCTGGTGGCACGTTAAGTAAAAGAAGAGCACCAGTTGTTGAACCAACGATGGATATGTAGATGAGCTTTTTGTATTCCTGAAAGTAAGCCCGCATCTGATCGCGCACAGCAATGAGGGCAAAAAAGTTTGCTGGTGTTACACCTAACGCATTTGAGATTGCCGCACTAACAGGAGACATTCCGGTTGCGAGTAAAACTGGGTAGGAGATAACTGATGCTCCCCCAGCCATTCCATTAATTCCACCGACAAGGATGCCAATGAAGAAGATAATGATGTACTCGAGCATTGGGTAACCATACAATCCCACTAGGGCTTTTGATACAGAGAATCACTACTTTGCTGCTGAGATACCAGCTACAAGTCTACCGCCACCTGGGTTTTCTTGGATATAACGGTATGGCGCTTGAGGAAAGAGTGAATCTGCTCCCACAACGATGATGCTTCCAGCTTTGCTTTCCATTTGGCTAGGATACTGACTATGGCATTTGCTCGTGGTGAAGCTAACGCACTGGGCTGGCGCAACCTTGTAACCGTAGCTGCTGAAGCACATTGTGGACATGCCTTCCCCACATCCAGCACACCCCTGTTATTACTTCACCACCTATCCGATCTTCATGTGTGCGATGCGCAGTCACCAACGCGACCTGAGTATCTAGATCGTCACGCAGATCCTGATAGCCCCATTCGTGCACAAGTAGGAACTATTGGCACATATCGTCCACATGCCATGTTGTCACCCCATGTAGTTGAATCAATGATTCAATCTCTTAACTCAATAACTCAAGGTCCTCTATCTGGTCATCCAATTGCTGGTGCAATTATTACTGGAGACACAACAGATAACGCACAGAAAAATGAAGTTGATTGGTATTTAGCTTTACTTGATGGTCTAGAGATTCGTCCTGATTCAGGAGACTTTTCACAATATGAAGGTGTCATTGATGATGGCGCAGAGCATTACGACGTTCGCTACTGGCACCCGCATGGAACTCCTGCAGGAAAAGAAGATGACCAAGCCCGTGCTAAGTATGGATTCCCAATCATCCCTAATCTTCTAAATTCTTGTCGCACACCATTTAAAGCAACTGGATTAAATTTTCCCTGGTTTGCAGTGCACGGCAATCATGATGCCCTCTTGCAAGGAACAGTCACGCCTACCCCAGTGGTAAATAAGGAGATGGTTGGCGGTAAGCGCTATACAGATCTACCATCAACTACAACTCTTTTTGAAACACTGACACAGTTCGGTGAAGTTGGCCCTGCTGGATATCTTGCAGCTGATGACGCCCCTTACGTTGAAGTGAGTCCAGAAATAGAGCGCCGCGCAATAGAGCGTGGTGAGTATGCGCAGTTGCACCTTGATTCACCAGGTGAACCAAAGGGGCATGGTTTCACAGAGGAGAATGCACGTAATAAAACGATGTATTACGCAACGCTTGTGCAGGGTGTGAAACTCATTGTTCTTGATAGCGTCAATCAATTCGGTGGATGGCAAGGTTCTATGGATGAAGAGCAGTTTGCTTGGCTTGAAAAGGAGGTTGCTGCATCAGATAGACCTGTCGTTCTAGCTTCACACCATCCCCTGAGCACAATGTTTAATGATTATGCACCAACTGGTCGCCGTATTTGCTTGGATGAATTAAGAGCAATGTTACTTAAATATCCAAAAGTAATCGCATGGCTGGCAGGACATGAACACCGCCACCATGTTGAATGGATTGGTGATGTGGAGGAAGTAAGCGGGTTTTGGCAGATTGAAACTGCATCCCATGCAGATTGGCCACAACAATCTCGCACAGTTGAAATGGTTACTGATGAATCTGGTGATTTCTACTTTGGTTTAACTGTTGTTGATCATGCCGCCGGAACTGACCATGGCTCTGCTACTACTCCCCTAGAAATAGCCGCGCTCTCTCGAACAGTGAGCGCTAACGTCTGGCAAAAACGACCAGAGCTAGGCGCAAAGCATGGAATTGATTGGTGGTTGGGGCGCCCTAGCGATCGAAACGTAGTGTTAAAGATCCTCAAGCGGGAACTATAGAATTGCCCTATGAGTGAATATCAAATTATGCGTTGGCGTGAGATTCCTTCATTGGTTGTCGCACGCTCAGATGAAACAACAATCAAAGTCATGCTGGCTTCTCGTTTTCAAGAGGCCATCGATGAAGCTGCGATGCGTTTAGGTGAAATTGATGCTGATGCATACACCTCTGGTTGGAATCGTGATCCATGGGTCGAAGCAGATGGGGCACCTGATGTTGTTGCAGCACGCATTGTTGAAGAGCTTGAAAAAGAATTAAGTGAAGAAAAGCTTACTGCGCTATTAGATGCCCTAGGAGAAAAGTAATGTCTGCAATTTATGAAGCATTAGAGAAAGCAACTCTTGTCTCTGATGGCGCGATGGGCACGATGTTACAAGATCGCGGACTCACTGATGGCGGAGCGCCTGAGCTTTGGAATGTTGAAAAGCCAGAGGAGATTGAAGCAGTACTTGAGGCGTATGCGGCAGCTGGTGCTAATTTCATTACGACAAATACTTTTGGTGGAACTGCTGGCCGTCTTGCCATGCATGGACTTGAAGATCGTCTCGCAGAGTTAAATAAGGCAGGCGCTCTCATTGCACGTAAAGTTGCAGACCGTCACCCTGGATGTTTTGTAATGGGCGATATTGGGCCATCGGGTGAATTGATGGATCCAATGGGAACTCTGACGCCTGAGACAGGTAAAGCTTTATTTGCTGCCCAAATCCGCGCACTTGTTGCTGGTGGTGTGGATGCGATTCTTATTGAAACAATGTCAGATCTGGGTGAAGTAGAAGCTGCAATTTCTGCAGCTCAAGAAGTTGCACCGGGCATGCCAATTATTGTGACAATGAGCTTTGATACAAACCTTCGAACCATGATGGGTGTTAAGCCTGCGATGGCCATTAAGCATTTAGCAGCGTTAGGCGTGCGCATTGTTGGCGCAAACTGTGGACGTGGCACTGATGAGATGTCACAGATTGCTAAAGAGTTAGTAGAGGCTCGCCCAGAAGGCGTTTTTGTTATTACGCAATCAAATGCGGGACTACCTAAGTTGCAGGGTGATGAGTTTATCTATGATGGCACGCCAGAAGAGATGGCGCGTTATGCAGCCGAAATGAAAGACCTTGGCGTGAACATTGTTGGTTCTTGCTGTGGTTCATCACCTGCTCACACTCTATCTATTGCTGCAGCTTTGAAATAAGAAAAGCCTTGAAATCATGAACTTCAACAGAGTAATCCTGTATTACAACTTTGTACCAATCGCTGATCCAGAAGCGGTAAAGCTGTGGCAGAAGACTTTGTGTGAATC
>Ga0209597_1003126_pt1 | contig 10294 bp, 10 predicted proteins | sample M_140625_MF_Meta_FD_187316 | JGI IMG/M metagenome (GOLD analysis project Ga0209597, IMG submission 187316) | Freshwater microbial communities from Lake Montjoie, Canada to study carbon cycling - M_140625_MF_MetaG (SPAdes) (version 2) | ecosystem: Environmental > Aquatic > Freshwater > Lake...
ATTATAACAAGCCGACTCCTGAGGGGATGTTTCAACATTTCCGGGCGATTGCCCAAGCGGTGGACTTACCGATCATGCTCTATAGTGTGCCGGGTCGTTGCGGGGTGGAGATTACGGTGGAAACGATCGGACGATTAGCGAAGGAGTGTCCGACGATCTGCGCGATCAAGGAGGCGGGAGGTAAGGCGGAGCGGGTAGATGCGATTCGAAAGTTGGTGCCTTCCACTTTCGAGGTGACAAGCGGAGATGATGGGTTGACGGTGGAGTTTATGAAGCGTGGAGCGGTCGGGGTGGTTAGCGTTGCCTCCAATCTAATCCCTACTGAGGTGAAGTCACTGGTGGACGCGGCTAGGAAAAAAGATTGGGCGAAGGCGGAAGAGTTGCATGGAAAATATGCGGCGGTTTTCCGAGATTTATTTATCGAGAGCAACCCTGGACCAGTGAAGGCCGCGATGGCAGCAAAGGGTTGGCTGGCGGATGAACTGCGATTGCCCTTGGTACCGATGATGGAAGAAAACAGAAAAAAGCTTTTTGCGACTTTAAACCAGGCTGGGTTGACCTAATCTCAGCGTAGGACACCACGATGCCAACCAAACTAGTCATGGTCGGAGCGAAAGGAAGAATGGGGCAAGCCATTCTCGCTCTTGCGCGTCAAGATAAGGCCTTCGAGGTGGTGGGGGAGGCCGATCAGGGAGACGACATGGCGAAGGTGTTGGCAAAAGCACAGGTGGTCATCGATTTTAGTCATCGCTCGGCCACGGAATCGGTTCTGAAACAGGTCTGTGCCTTGAAGGTCGCCTACGTTTGTGGGACAACCGGCCACACCGAGGCGGAAGCGGGGATGATCGCCGCGGCGGCTCGCCAAGTTCCTTTGATTCTTTCCCCCAACTTTTCTCTTGGGGTGAATCTTCTTTTTTATCTTACGGAGCAGGCAGCCAAGGCACTGCCTGAGGGGTTTGATCCTGAAGTGATTGAGATTCATCACCGCCTGAAGAAGGATGCTCCCAGTGGAACCGCTAAGCGATTGGTTGAGATCTTAGCGGAAGCGCGCCGCACCAAAGCGGAGGTGGTAGCGAGACATGGTCGTTCGGGGGAACCAGGAGAGCGTTCCGAGGACGAGATTGGGGTTCATGCGGTTCGTGGTGGAGATGTGGTGGGAGATCACACCGTTTTACTGGCGGGAGATGGGGAAAGAATCGAACTGATCCACCGTGCCAGTTCTCGAGATGTTTTTGCTAGGGGTGCCTTGCGGGCGGCACATTGGCTAGTGGGCAAGCCAGCGAAGGCCTATCGCATGGTCGATGTCCTTGGTTTGAGCTGATGCGGGTCGGGATTGGGCTGGGATCGAATGTGGGGGATCGTTCGGCAGAATTGGCCAAGGCTCGCGGATGGCTGCGCGGTTTCGATCCTGGAGCGAAATTTAGCTCCGAAGTTGAGACGGAGCCGGTGGATTGTTTACCTGGATCTCCCTCTTTTCTTAATCAAGTCGCTGAGATTGTTTGGGGGGGACGTATTAGGGGCCTACTCGATCAAACCCAAAACTACGAACGGTCGCGGGGTCGTAGAACTTTGCGATTACGAAACGAACCACGGCGGATGGATATCGATCTACTTTATGTGGGAGATGTGAAGATGCGGACTTGTCGCTTGGAACTCCCTCATCCGCGAATGGGGCAACGACGATTTGTCATGGAGCTGTTAGCAGAAATATGTCCAGAACGCAGGATAGCGGGTTTGCCTGGAACCGTTGGGGAAACGGCATGCTGGTTGCGGGGGAAGAGAGGGATGTGATGTCGACAGGTCGATTAACTCCTGAGCAATTGCGAGATTGGCCCAAGGGAAAATCTCTTTTAGCGCTGACGGCTTATGATTATCCGCTGGCCCGAGTTTTAGATGAAGCGGGGGTTGATCTGATTCACGTGGGGGACAGCTTGGGCATGGTGGTGTTGGGGATGGTTGATACCACGGGGGTGACGATGGCGGATATGGTGCGAGCGACGGAAGCGGTGGCGCGGGGCAGAACAAGGGCGATGATCTCGGCCGATTTACCCATTGGATCTTATGAGACTGCGGAAGCTTGTGTCGAAAATTCGAAGCTCCTTCTACGGGCTGGTGCAGATGCGGTGAAGCCCGAGGGAGGAAAAGAGAGTCAGCCTCAGTGGAAAGCGCTTCAACAGGCAAAGATTCCGTGGATTGGGCATTTAGGAATGTTGCCGCAAAAGGTGCTGGAAGAGGGTGGCTACAAGCGGAAGGGAAAAACCGCAGAGGAAGTTCAGCGGATGAAGGCGGATGCTCAGGCGATGGAAAGGGCAGGAGCTTGTGCGATCGTTTTGGAGTTGGTCACTGCAGAAGCGGCGGCAGAGGTGACCGCCGCCTTAGAAATTCCCACGATCGGAATTGGAGCAGGGAAAGGGACGACGGGGCAGATTCGGGTAAGCTATGATCTTTTGGGACTGACTCCTTGGAATCGCCCAGGGTTTGTCAAAGAGGATCTGGGGTTTGCCCGCCAGATTACCGAAATGGTGCAGGGGATTAGGAGAGGCGGGCGCGGCGAGCTTGGATAAAGGAGCGGACGGCTAAAATAATGTAGAGGATGGAGAAGCCTGCGTTGAGCGATTGGGTGATGATCGAGGCTGGTTTCTCGGCGGTGCCGTTGAAGAGTTCGGGTAGATGAGAGAGCGCGCGAGCCGTCCCAATAAATGCGAGAAGGGCGATGAGTACCGCGACATGCATCACGTGTTTACGAAGGGATTCCTTGCGGCCCAAAAGACCAAAAACAAGAAAGAGCACGCCGAAAACACAAGGGATGAGGGCGGTTTTATGAACTGAACCTGTCAGAACAAAGCCAGAGATACCAAGAATGAGGTAGGCAAACCCGAAGACAATCGTTGTTGAGGACATCTTTTCTTTGTAGAGGGAAAATGCTTTTGGCACAGAAAAAAAAGTTCTTTTCTGTTTAGATTCTAAACCCACGCCCCTTTGATGGAATAAATCTATCCAGTCCTCTGGAGCCGGATAATCTCTAGGGATCACCATGAGATGTCTTCGACTTAACACTTTATGTGCCGTTGGTTTCCTAATTTCACTTGGGCCGAATTACATATCTGGGGAAACCGTTGCCACGGCACTCACGAACAAATACAGTGCCGAGGTAGCTAAGTTTGGGCATCTGGTAGCTCCTGAGCCTGGGGAGATTCTTCTGGTGGGAAGTAGTACTTTCAGGCGCTGGACTAATGCGGTGACCGATCTCGCGCCCTTGCTTGTGACCAATCGTGCTTTCGGGGGGTCGCAAACATCCCACCAGCTGATGTTCTTTGATCAGGTGGTGTCGCCTTGCCGTCCGCAACTGATCGTCTGGTACTGCGGGAGTAACGACATCAAAGGAAATAAAGATCCTAAGGAGGTGCTGGTGAGGACGGAGGAGTGGTTAGATAAAGTAAAGAAGCTGGATCCATCGATCCAAGTGTTACTGGTTTCAATTCATCGATGCCCTCAAAAGCGAAAGGATGGGCAAATTGAAGGGGTTGATGCGGTTAACCGCGGGTATCAAGAGTTAAGCAAAAAAAGGGAGGGAGTCTTTTACGTGGATGTGAACCGTGCCTTGGAGAACGAGAAGGGAGAATCCAAAGAAGAGCTTTATGTGACGGATGGACTTCATTTAAACATTGAGGGTTACCAGCAAATGGTCACGTTACTGAAACCTGCCATGGAGAAATATTGGAGAAAAAAGCAGATGAATCCATGAATACTATCGCGAGGATGATTGGAAATCGCTGGACCGTATGCGCTCTTCTTTTCTTTGCCACCACGATCAACTATATCGATCGTCAGATTCTTTCTCTGCTCAAGCCGATCTTGGACGAGCAACTTCACTGGACAAATGCTGAATTTGGTTTGGTCAACTCTGCCTTCCAAGGAGCCTACGGGATTAGTTTACTTGGATTCGGTTGGTTCATCGACCGCTTTGGCACAAAGATCGGTTACACCGTATCGATTGTAGCCTGGAGTGCGGCGGCGATGGGACACGCCTTGGTGGGAAGTGTTGGTGGTTTTATCTGGGCAAGGGTGGCTCTTGGCTTAGGGGAGGGCGGAAGCTTTCCTGCAGCAATTAAAACCGTTGCCCTCTGGTTTCCCAAGAAGGAGAGGGCACTCGCCACAAGTATATTTAACTCAGGAACAAATGTAGGAGCAATTGTCGCGCCCGCGATTGTTCCTTGGATGGCTTTCACATGGGGATGGCAATCCGCTTTTATTGCGGCGGGTCTGGCTGGTTTTGTCTGGCTGTTTTTCTGGATTCCCTGGTTTCAGCTTCCCGAGAAAATGAAGGGGCTCACTCCCCAAGAGTTATCTTTGATTCGCAGTGATGAAGCGGCGGGAGGGCTCGAAAGCAATGAGAAATTGCCATGGGGTAAGCTCTTGGGGTATCGGCAGACGTGGGCTTTTATTATTCCCAAGCTGATTACCGATCCTGTCTGGTGGTTTTTTCTGATCTGGCTGCCTGACTTCTTTAAGCAGACCCGAGGACTCGATATTAAAAAAAGCTGGGTACTCCTTGTCACCATCTACTCGATTGTCACTGTTCTAAGTATTGCGGGGGGGTGGGTGACGGGTCATTTGGCGAAAATGGGTTGGTCGATGAATCGTGCAAGGAAAGGGGGAATGCTGCTCTTTGCCCTTTGTGTCGTTCCGATTCTTGCGGTGACAGGGGCTTCGGATTGGGGAGCTGTCCTTTTGATCGGACTGGCAGGAGCCGCGCACCAAGCCTTCTCGGCGAACTTGTTTACGACCGTCTCCGACTCTTTTCCGAAACAGGCGGTGGCCTCGGTCATTGGGATCGGGGGAATGGCGGGTGCTATCGGAGGAATGCTTTTTCCGATCGTCACCGGTATCCTGCTCGACTCCTACAAGGCGTCTGGAAATGTTGTGGCAGGGTATGGGATCCTTTTTGCCTTTTGTGCGGGAGCCTACTTATTTTCCCTTCTCATTCTCCAGCTCCTGAATCCCAGGCTGGAACCTGTACACCTCAAAACTACATGAAATAAATTGTGTCTATCAGCCGATCTGGAATAATTCGTAACCTAACAAGAAAGGCAACTCCTATGAAAAAACTAACTACCCTTATCCTTTTCACCCTCCTCGGAACTTTCTTCGGCATCGCCCAAGAGACTCCCGCACCCGCGAAGGTAAAAAAGCCAGCTGTGACAAACTCCACGGCAGAGACGGTTACAGGGAAGATTGGTTATATCTCTGATAAAAAGATCACGGTGAAAGCCAAAGGGGCAGAAGCGTCGACCGCTTTCCTTATCGATGCGGAAACCAAAGTTACGATCAATGATGAACCCAAAACTGCGAAGGATATTATGACTAAATCGATGGCCTCGGTCACCCCCAAGACCACCGACTTCGCCACCGCTGCAGCCATAGCCGTAACCAAAGTTGCGGCACCGACCAACGCCCCAACTAAAGCCGAGTAGTAATCTCGTCACTGGCTTTGGCGGGAGTCAGTAGTGATTTCCTGTAAGAAAATCCCCAGAGGAATTGGCTATACTCAATTCACTTCTTTTGGATGGCCTAGGCGTCTCAGATATTTGCGATTTAGTTAGACCAAGGAAAGGTGGTACTGGTCCTGTTTCGGTCGGTGCACGAATTTTAATCATTATGAGAAGTCCAATTGGCTCTTCTCGATAAGACGAATCCAGCTATGCTACTTCGATGCGTGCCACCAGTGAGCCAACCCGGAAGATGGTCAAGAGTGCTCCAGTCAAGAACCCGGTCACTCAGCCTGATTTCTTGCTGACGACGAAGACCGCACAGAAGCTGTACGCGTCTGCCGCACAGGAACCGATTTACGACTATCACTGCCACCTATCACCTAAGGAGATCGCCGAGGATAAGAAGTGGGCTGATTTATCGGAGGTTTGGCTGGGAGGAGATCACTACAAGTGGCGGGCGATGCGGGCCAATGGCATTCCCGAAAGCCATATTACGGGCAAGGCCAGACCCTACGAAAAGTTTTTCGCCTATGCCCAGACCTTGCCGCGTTTGATTCGTAATCCTCTTTGGCACTGGACCCATCTGGAGCTGGATCGGTTTTTTGGGATCAAAGAAATCCTCAATGAGGAGAGCGCCCCGAAGATCTGGTCTAAGGCCAATGAAAAACTGAAAAGCCTTTCGGCCCAGAAGATCCTCAAAGCCAATCGGGTGTCGGTCGTCGGGACGACGGACGATCCCTGTGACGATTTGGCTCATCACCAGAAGATTCGTGCCAGTGGGATGGGAACGCGGGTTTATCCTGCTTTTCGGCCCGACAAAGCGTTGCAAGTGGAGCAACCTGCGCTTTTCCGTGAGTGGGTTTTCAAGTTGGAAAAGGCGACAAGATCTTCCTGTGCGACGTTTTCTGCCTTTCTGACCGCATTAGACAAACGGCATGAGTTTTTTCATGCACAGGGAGGTCGACTTTCCGATCACGGCCTAAATCATGCCTACGGCAAGGGAGGAAGTGAGGAAGATGCGGCACGGGTTTATGGGATGGCTTTAGAGGGGAGGCGAGTGGATCTGGCCGATATGGATGCGTATCGAGGATTCATGATGGTTTATTTTGGGGAGTTGGACGCCAAGCGGGGTTGGGTGAAACAGTTGCACTTTGGAGCGTTGAGGAATGCTAATTCAAAGGGAGCGAAGGATATTGGGCCTGATAGTGGCTTTGATTCGATTGGGGATTGGCCACAAATCGATCGATTGGCGGGGTACATGGATGAGTTGGAGGGGCGTGGCAAACTACCCAAGATGGTGCTCTATAATTTGAATCCAGCGGACAACTATGCCGTGGCAACGTTGTGCGGGAACTATCAAGGGGGTGGGGTGAGGGGCAAGATTCAGTTCGGGAGTGGCTGGTGGTTTCTCGATCAACTGGAGGGGATGAAGTGGCAGATGAACGCGCTCTCGAGTTTGGGGCTCCTGGCTAACTTTGTCGGGATGATTACCGATTCACGAAGTTTCCTCAGCTATCCAAGGCACGAATATTTCCGCAGGTTGCTTTGTCAGATCCTTGGGGAAGAGGTGGAGAACGGAACGTTGCCCAAGGATATGAAACTGCTTGAGGGAATGGTGCGGGATATCTGTTATCGCAACGCCGCAGCCTATTTTGGAATGGAGGCAGGGAAGGTCTAGCGATTGGCTTGAAATCGCCGTGCGTTACGGCGTGTTTTGGATTACACTCCTCTTATGTCCTCCGAAAACCGATTCGACCTTACGGGTGAAGTGGCGGTTGTTCTTGGCGGGACTGGAGGTCTCGGCGGGGCGATGGCGCAGGGATTGGCCCAAGCTGGTGCCAAGATTGCCATTTTGGGCCGAAATAAGGAGAGGGGTGAGGCCAAGGCCAAGGAACTTTCCAAACATGGGCAGGCTATTTTCTTGTCGGTTGACGCTTTGGATCAGAAAGGTCTCGAGCAGGCCGAGCAGAGATTGGAAAAGGAGCTCGGGCCAGCCACCATTTTAGTAAATGCGGCAGGAGGAAACCAACCGGCGGCAGTGGTTACTCCAGAGAATCCGATGACCACTCTGGCCCTTTCAGCTTGGAAGGAGAACTTCGATCTGAATCTGGTTGGAGGAGCCCTTTTGCCGTGTCAGGTCTTCGGCGCGGGAATGCTCAAGCGGAAAAAGGGCAGCATCATCAATATCGCCAGCGTTTCCGCCCATATTCCACTCTCCAAGGTGGTGGCGTATTCTGCCGCCAAAGCCGCGGTGATCAGTTTGAGCCAGTTCCTGGCGAGGGAATGGGCTCCCCACGGAGTACGGGTTAACACCATCACTCCAGGTTTCTTCCCTGCCGAACAAAACAGGAAGCTTCTCTTTAAGGATGACGGCGCGCCAACCGATCGGGCCAAATCGATCATGGGGCATACCCCCATGGGCCGTTTCGGTGAGCCGAATGAGCTGATCGGGGCAGCGGTCTTTCTGGCTAGCCCGAAGGCGAGTGGATTTGTGACTGGCATCGATCTTCGGGTGGATGGCGGTTTCCTTTCCCAGACGATCTGATGGCCGAGAAATCTCTTTCTCCTGAGGAGGTGAAACAAATCCTCCAGGCAGGCTTGCCCCAGGCTGAATTCAAGAATCGAAAAGTTCTGCTGATCGTCCCCGATCATACCCGCACGGCCCCAGTCGGGCAGATGTTCAAGGAGGTGCACGCCTCGTTAGGCTCGGTGGCGAAACAGATCGATGTGATGGTGGCACTGGGAACCCATCCGCCGATGAGTCAGGAGGCTATTTGTCATCGACTGGATCTAACTCTGGCAGAGAAGGAGAAGTCTTATCCCAAGGTTCAACTTTTAAATCATGCCTGGGATGATGATCAGGCTTTGGTGGAGATTGGGAAAATTCCTTCGAGCGAAATCCGGGATCTGACCGGTGGCCTCTTTGAGATGGAGGTGAAGGTTCGGATCAACCGCGTGGCGTTGGAATATGACGAGCTGGTGATACTGGGGCCGACCTTTCCTCATGAAGTCGTCGGATTTTCAGGGGGCAACAAGTACCTTTTCCCAGGGATCAGTGGTCCCGAGGTGCTGAACTTCTTTCATTGGCTTGGGGCGGTGGTCACCAATCCTGGGATTATCGGAAAGAAGTGGACCCCCGTTCGCAAGGTGGTCGACCGAGCGGCAGCGCTGGTCAAGACGCGGAAATGGTGTGTCTCGATGGTGGTGCGAGGCGATGCCTCTTTGGCGGGCTTATTTGTGGGAACCCCCGAGTCTGCTTGGGAAAAGGCGGCCGATCTTTCGGCACAGCTTCACATCATTCGTAAGAAGAAGCCGTTTCGGCAGATCTTATCCTGCGCCCCTGCGATGTATGACGAACTGTGGGTGGCAGGGAAGTGTATGTACAAACTGGAACCGGTTTTGGCCGAGGGCGGGGAGCTGATTATTTACGCTCCGCATCTGACGGAAGTATCGATCACCCACGGGAAGTTAATCCGTCGGCTCGGTTATCACTGCCGGGACTATTTTTTAAAGCAGTGGGACAAGTTTAAGGACGAGTCCTGGGGAGTACTGGCCCACTCCACCCATGTCTATGGTGGCGGAACCTATGAGAATGGAGTCGAAAAACCGAGAGCCCGGGTGGTTTTAGCGACGGGAATACCAGAAAAAATTTGTCGCGAGATTAATCTTGGTTATCGGGACCCTAAGACAATTCGAAAGGAAGACTTTGCGAATCGTGAAGAGGAGGGGGTTTTGCTGGTTCCGAAGGCTGGGGAGAATCTGTATCGCCTTGAGAATGAACATTCTGCTTAACAAAAAGAGGTTTTCCTCCTAAGTTCTTTTGCATTCATGAGTACTAAACTAAAGGTGAAACCAGATGGAGCGCTCGATTTCCTTTCGCTGGGGGCTTTGGTGCATCGGTTGGATCCTGGAATCATTCCTTTTCGCAAGGCGACCGAGTGTCAAATTCACGTCAGCGGGGGCGAATTTAATGTGGCGGCAAATCTGGCCGACTGCTTTGGAATGCAGACGGGGTTGGCCTCAGCCATGGTGGAGTATCCCATTGGTGACCTGATTGCCGAGCGGGTACGGGCGATGGGGGTAAAACCTTTTTACAAGAAATTCAAGCATGACGGGGTGAACGGTCCAAATATGGCGGCGGTGTACAGTGATCGCGGTCATGGGGTTCGTGCTCCAGTGGTGTTCTACAATCGGTGCAATGAGGCGGCTGGATTGCTCAAGCCAGGGGATTTTGATTGGAAGAAGATTTTTGCGGGTGGAGTGCGCTGGTTTCATAGTGGTGGAATTTTCGCAGCTCTTTCGACTACCACCCCTGAGCTGATCGTCGAAGCGATGCAGGCGGCCAAGGCGGCAGGGGCGGTGACCTCGTTTGATCTTAACTACCGGGCGAAGCTCTGGAATATTCATGGCGGACACGATCGGGCGGTGGCGATTCTCGATAAAATTGTCAAACACGTCGACGTTTTGGTGGGAAATGAGGAGGATTTGCAGTTGGGCTTGGGCATTCCTGGGCCTGATGTGCATGCGAAATCAAAAATCGATCCAAGCGCTTTCTTGAGCATGATTAAAAATGTAATTAAGAAACATCCGCACGTTCAGGCGGTGGCGACTACGCTACGAGAAGTCCATACCACCAACCACCATAGTTGGAGTGCGGTGGCTTGGGTGAATGGGGAGACCCATCAAGCGCCGACCTGTGAACTGCAGGTGATCGATCGGGTGGGAGGCGGGGATGGTTTTGCGGGTGGTTTTATTTACGGGCTACTTTCTGGATTGGAAGCGGCAGAGGCGGTCAAGCTGGG
>Ga0209597_1003129_pt1 | contig 10273 bp, 7 predicted proteins | sample M_140625_MF_Meta_FD_187316 | JGI IMG/M metagenome (GOLD analysis project Ga0209597, IMG submission 187316) | Freshwater microbial communities from Lake Montjoie, Canada to study carbon cycling - M_140625_MF_MetaG (SPAdes) (version 2) | ecosystem: Environmental > Aquatic > Freshwater > Lake...
TTCACATCTGGGTGGTGTTTAGTACCACGCTGACGAACAATAATATTACCAGCTCTCACAACTTGACCACCATAGATTTTTACACCCAAGCGCTTACTGTGTGATTCTCTTCCGTTTTTCGTGCTACCCGCACCTTTTTTGTGTGCCATGACGTTCTTCTATATTAGGCTTTAATGCTTTCGATTTTTAACAATGTCAAATAGTGACGAAATCCGTTCATTTTTTGGTATCCTTTTCTACGTTTCTTCTTGAATACCAATACTTTGTCACCTTTTCCGTGCTCTTTAACTGTGGCAGTTACTGTGGCTCCATCAACGGTAGGGGCACCCACCTTGATTTTATCGCCTCCGACCATTAATACTCTATCAAACTCAATAGTTGAGCCTGCTTCTGCTTGTAGACGATTGACAACAAGATGCTTGTTCTCTTCTACCCTGTATTGCCTTCCGGCTATTTCAACAATGGCGTACATAATCTGTGAATTGGGCTGCAAAGATAAGTAAAACCAACAAATACTTCAACTATTTCAATAAATTTTCTTAATTACTTTCATTAAAACCAACTCATGTTCAAATCCGTTATATTTTTTAGACACCCTCAAAAACGGTGTGTATCCTAACAAAGCTTTGATTGAATTTTGTAATTACATGAAAAGTGTCATTCTAATTGGACTTACAACGCTTGCAAGTGCGTCTATTATTGCCCAACCAGGAAATCGAGGGATCGACAACTCGTCGCGTCAGGTAACCACCAAATTCGAGCCGAAACTAATCCCATCCTCAAAGTTGGTACTTGACCCTATTGTCCCTCGCTCAGAAAATCCTAAAATCAACGTCAAGTTCGAAACACCAGAATTCGCCTGGAATACGAGAAAGATTATTCGTCCAGTTCAGCCTGAAAAACTAAAGGACAAGAGTTCTGATTCTGTTTACTTGTCAAATTACGCAAGAATTGGCGGTGGAAATTATGGACATATCCTCGGTGAACTATATCTCAGTAGTAAATCCAACCCTAATTACAGCTATAATTTCAGTGGACTACACTTAAATGCCAACCCAGCCAATTCTATTCGAGAATTTTCTACCAATAAATTCCAATTGCAAGGTGCCAAATACTTCCAAAATTCTGGTTTAGAGACAAAGATTTTTTACAACATTGACAAGATCAATTTCTTCGCTAAAGATTCTGCCTTTGATAAGCCAAGTATTACAAGTACTGGTAAAATTAGCAACCATTTTGGACTAGGTATCGATTACGATTTGATTGCCAACGGCAAAAGGCCTTCAGTCCATACAGGTATTGCCGCCCAAGCATTCAATACAGGTTCTTTCAGTCAAAAGGAAATGGATTTTAGCGGTTATCTCAATGTTTCTCATCGATTGAAAAATGTAATTTGGGGCGCTGATTTAAGTGCGACATATTTAGATATGCAGCAAAAGCCAGACACCAACAAATTCAATGGTTTGAGTCAAAACAAACAGTTATTTATTGATGCCTTGCCCTATGTAAAATTCAACCATCAACCCACTAAGTTGGATGTGAAATTTGGTGTGCTATTAACAAATTGGACACAGACCATCGATACACTAAAAACGACAAGCAAATTATATGTAAACCCTTACCTAGAAGTGGAAAAGACGCTTACAGGACTCAATTTGAAAATCTATGGCGGAATTGACGGGGGATTAAAGAAGAATAGTTTCCGTAGAATGAATTCATTTATGCCATTTACTGGCGATTCAGTATCTATTAAAAACACATACGAGCAATTCAACGGATACTTAGGCATAAAAGGGAAAATCACTGAAAACGCTGAATTTGCTTTGGATTTTGGAGGCAACTCTTCTTCAAACTTCGCTTTGGTTGTCTCGCGAGCCGATTCTTTGATGGTTTCAGGCAAGAAAAAGGTAATGTCCGATAGTTTAGGTTCTTTACAATTCATCTATGCCGATGTAAACAGTGTGTATTTTAGGAGTTTGGTCAAGTATAAAATTGGCGAGCAGTTGAAATTGTCCGCCAATGCCAAAGTGATAAGTTACAACGTGGATAGAAATGATTACGCTTGGCATCTACCCTCTCTTACCTATGGTGTATCAGGTCAATATTACTTGGGTAAATCAATCGAAATTCAGTGTGGCTTAGACGGTGTAAGCAAGCGTCGAAATCAGGTCATCGTAAATGGCAAGCCTCAAACCAAGGAAATACCAGGATATATGGACATTCATGCGCGACTCGATTACAGACTTTCGGGTAAAGGAAGAATTTGGATCCAAGGTAGTAACCTCTTAAACAATCAATATCAGCAGTGGTATGGTTATAAAAATTATGGTTTAACGGTGATGGGTGGACTTTCACTGTCGTTGTTTTGATAAAGATTTAAAAATTAGCCGTAATATTGTAATATGAATACCCTAGTAATAATGGCAATCACCCGTGTTTTATATAAACACGAATGTGCTGTTATTCCAGGTTTCGGGGCGTTTATCCTTCGCAAAAACTATGGCATGGCCAACCCTTTTTCTGGTCAACTTAAGCCTAGTGTTCATACCCTTTTCTTTAATTCCAATATCCAAGAGGACGATGGATTTGTTTCTAATGAACTTCGGGAGATCAGTGGTTTACAGTTCAGACAATCATCAAATCTTTTGGTGACAGAATTCAATGTCCTTACTAATAATTGCACTTCTACTCACGCCATTTCGATGGGTGACTTAGGGAAATTTCATAGAAACGCCATTGGTGATTTGTTTTTCTTGGCCAGCCCTACATTGAATTTAAGCAAGGAAACGTTTGGTTTGCCCGTCATCGATTGGCACTGGAAGGATATTCCTGTGTATCGCTCTGAAAGCAATCAACCCAGAACTGTTGAAATCAAGCCTATAGCAAGTATTGAAGCACCGTCAGTTGATCGCGCTGATGACGTGACAGAGACCCGCGTGATTGAATTCGTAACTGAAAATGCTGAACAGTTAGAAGTTGGCATGGATATTACTGCGGTTGTTCCTGAATCTTCTGTGGATCAACACCATAGTGAATTTACTGAATCCAATAGGAAAACACCCCTTTTGTGGAGAATGGCGGCATCGTTTGCAATCATTAGTATTGGTGCCGGCGTATTACTGAGTATCGCTCAGATATGGTCGGTTAGCACTGGCAATGACATGGCTTCGTTGCTTCCTCAAGACAGTCAAAAAATCAAGTTAAATACTCCTATCAAATCGAATATTGACAAGTTTATTATTGTCGACGAAAGTGAAGGGGACGATAAATTAGCCAAATCCACAGTCATTTCTCACCAATTGAAATATGCTAAAGGAATTGATGGTATTGCTGAATTTAAAAAAGCCAATATCAACATAAAAGGAAAATTTGTAATCGTTGGCGGCGCGTACCTCACCCCTTCTTTGGGTGAAAGGGAATGTCTTTTGTGGCAGCGTTTGGGAATTGATGCATGTTTGATTAAAGGAAAAAAATCGAGCTTATATAAGGTAGTATTGGGCAGATTTGAATCGGATAGATTGGCAAGTGATTTCGCTGAGACAATCAAAATATTGCCAACGGGCACATTATCTGTATCCGATATTGCGTTAGACTGGAATAACTGATGGCACATTATCAAATTGAGGAAAACCTAAGGACCACGAACGGCCAGCGCGCTGTTTCATGGGTGATAGCTCTGGTTGCGTCTGCAATCATTCTATTCATGCTGTATTTTGTGCACATTTCGATTCCTAATCCTCCATTTGAGAATAAAAAAGGTGCGTTGATTTTGGATTTCGGAATGGTGGAAGACCCTAGTTTTGGTCGTCCTACCGATGGTGGCCCATCTCCAACTCCACCCAAATTGGGCGGTGATCCATCGGAAGGACCTAAAAGCAGTCAACCTCAAACCGGTGGCGCAGGACCTGTAGTTACGAGTGAAGCAAATCCAGAAACAGCGAGTTTACCTCCTATTGATCCTCCAAGTTCTGACCGACCTGCATCGGACAATCCGAAAATCAAAGTCGATATGACCAAAATTGGAAAACGCGGTGGTAAAGGTGGCGAAGGTGACCCGAATGGTTGGAAAAACGGAAGTGGAAGTACTGGTTCAGGCAAAGGTGGAAATAATGGCGGTGTTACGGGTAATTATGGTGATCGAGTAACTGGAAACAAGGGTGGTAAGAATTTCACCAATACATTTAAGAAATATGCAATGTCGTCCAATTACGACAACCCAAGAACAGATGCATTTGGAATAATTATCGCCAGGGTTAGAATTGACTGTAATGGAAAATATAGTGTGGTTGAATGGAATGTGAAAGGCACTTCCTGGAATGGCGATGACAACGATATGATGCGAATATTCCGTGATTTCTTGAATGATTCTAAATTCGACAAGAATGGTGAAGGCTGCGGTGAAAGTGCATTGGTGACATTAAACGTAACGAAATCTTTTTAATGTCGAGGTTTACCTCGTATAGTGAAACCCTAGACTACATGTTTAGTCAGTTACCGATGTTTCATAACATTGGTAAAGCGGCTTACAAGGCTGATTTAAATAATACCATTGATCTTCTTGAAGCAATTGGTAATCCTCATAGAGATCAAAAATGGATTCATGTCGCTGGAACCAATGGCAAAGGCTCAGTTTCTAGCATGTTGGCAGCCACGCTAACGCAACATGGATACAAAACCGGGCTCTACACATCTCCTCACCTCTTAGACTTCACAGAGCGCATTCGCATCGACGGGAAATGCATCGAAGAAAAAACGGTAATTGATTTCATGAATGAGATCCATGAAACGTTGGATCGAATCAAACCTTCGTTTTTTGAAATCACGGTTGCTTTGGCTTTTTATCATTTTAAAGCCGAGAAAATCGATATTGGGGTGATTGAAGTGGGACTCGGAGGAAGATTGGATAGTACCAATGTGATTACTCCTATCCTATCTGTGATTACCAATATTGGCTGGGACCATATGGATCTCTTGGGCGATAGCATTGAGAAAATCGCAGCAGAAAAAGCTGGAATCATTAAAAGTGGTATCCCAGTTGCTTTGGGTCCGATGCGTGAAGAAGCGATGGATGTCATGAAGGCCGTTTCCACGGAAAATGGTGCTAAAATATATCATGATTTGGCGGTAGACATTGGCTTTATCAGACATTTAGCCTTAAAGGGCAGTTATCAGCTTGAGAATATTCAGACATTTGCTTGCGCCATCGAGGCATTAAAAGACTTGTGGCTCCCATTGAAGCGTAGTTTAATTCTTCAAGCCTTAGAAAATATAGTAGCCCTATCCGGATTACGCGGTCGCTGGGAGGTGATTTCTAATACCCCTTGGACAGTTACCGATACGGCCCACAATTCTGATGGTGTACAAAACACGATGTCGCAATTGCTTGATCAATACACCAAGGCCGTGGAGCTTTGGAAACGCAGATTGATTGAGAATCATACTGCGGCAACCGATCCAAGCGCTCAACCTCCAGTGATTAGAATGGTTTGGGGTATGGTGTCTGATAAAGACCGACGAACCATCCTAGCCTTACTTCCAAAAGAGGCAATTTATTACTTTTGCAAACCCAGTGTGCTGAGGGGATTGGCTTCTGATGTGCTAGCATTAGAAGCAAAAGCAATGGGATTGGATGGAACCTTTTTTGAGGATGTCAAATCGGCTTATATACAAGCATTGAAAGATGCTAGGCCTCAAGATTTGATCTATGTTGGGGGCAGCACATTTGTAGTTGCCGATTTACTTACCCATTTACAAAAAATTGAAACGGAATTGAAACAAAAATAGGGAGCCAAATGGCTCCCAATTTTTGTTCTAAACGACAAGTTTATGATAATCTTTACTTGTGGCTAATTACCGCACGCCATTCATCATCTTCAAGAGTTTACCACTCAAAAAGAACAATACGATTGATGCGGCTCCCGCCATAAATACGAACAACATGAAGAAATCATAAAGCGTTACGATTTTGAAATCATGATGAATAAAAAATGGTTTTTCAGGCTTCAAATTCCATGTCTGCAATCTCTCCTGCTTGGTAGCGGTCTTTACACCATTTACGTTCGTAACGACATCTACTGAATCATGTGTGATAAGCGTAGTATCGTTTAACAACATTGCACGGTCAAAATACTTGTTATTCGATTTGATTACTTTCAAATGGAAAACAGAGATATTTTTTGTCACCGCAGCCACAAAGGGTTTGTTGTGCATTGGACAAGTCCCACTGCTCATGCATGAGTCTGTGCATACGTGTTTGGAGTTATCCGCGGCGGCAACATTATTCATGGTCAAAGCAACCATTGAATCCGTTTCAGCATCTGCAGCCTTCACCGTTTTTACCGTCGCTGTAGCCAAAGAATAAGTTCCTTTTGGATCTGCTTTCCATACATTGGTATCAAGCATATTTACGCTGAACATTGCCATCACAGAAGCATCGGCTTTGGCAGAATAACGCTTTTCCATTTTTACTTCTTCAGGATACAAAGCACTTAAAGTTCCTGCAAATTTATTGGCCGCAGCGGTTGATAGGAACCAAACTCCCATCAACAAAGAAGCCAATTTCACTGGTGCCAATTTGTTCACCATAGAAAGTCCGATAGGCGATAAACACAACTCACCAAAAGTGTGAATCGTATACAAAGACACCAACCAAACCATACTCAATTTTGTGCTAGGATCGATGCCTTTAACACCGAATGCGATTACCAAGTAACCCATCGCCAATAAGAACAATCCCATGGCTTGTTTAAAAGGTGATGCCGGTTCCATGTTTCTCTTGCCCATCCAACCCCACAACCAAACAAACACGGGAGCAAAAATGACAATTGCTACAGCATTGATTGATTGGAAATACGATGTAGGAATAGTGGTTCCAAAGATTTCACGATTGGTTTGCTCCTCAGCGAAATAGGTCAATGAAGCACCCGCTTGCTCAAACGCCGCCCAGAAAAATATCACAAAGAAAGCGGCAATATAAATTACCCAGATACGCTGACGTTCAACCTTACTTAAGGTTGGGTCGGTAATGATATAACCTGGTGCAGCAATAGTTAATGAGAAAATAAATGATCCAATCCAATCCATCTCGGCTTGAAAATGGAACAGATAGAGTAAACCACCAAAAACAGCAGCCCAAATACCCATTGCTGTATAATTCACAGGCGCAGCAGCTTCAGTTTCTGACTTCACCTCACGAGCAGAGTTAGGTTTTACTCCAATTTGCTCACCAGTTGGTGTTACGAGGTATTTGTTTTTCAAAGTGATGAAAAGGATCAAGCTGACAATCATACCTACACATGCAGCCATGAATCCCCAACGGAAATCAGCAGCATTGCCTGTATCGCCCAAATAACCGCACAACAAAGGTGCGATGAAAGCGCCCAGGTTGATACCCATGTAGAATATCGTAAAGGCTGAATCTACCCGCTTATCTCCTGCTTGGTACAACTGTCCAACCATCGTAGAAATATTGGGTTTAAAAAATCCATTTCCAATAATCAAAAAGCCCAATCCAGTAAACATTAATGGAGCTGCAATTTCAATTTCTTGATAATAAGTACCTGCAAAGAACATGAACAACTGTCCAATGGCCATTAACACACCACCAATGATAATTGATTTGCGATTGCCCCAATAACGATCGGCCATATACCCACCCAAAAGCGGTGTCAAATAAACCAAACCGGTATAACTACCATAAATTTGAGAAGCAAAGGCTTTGTCGAATAGCATCGCTTTCGCCATAAACAATACAAACAAGGCGCGCATGCCGTAATAGCTAAAGCGCTCCCACATTTCGGTCACGAACAAAACGTACAATCCCTTAGGATGCGATTTGTCGGAATACATTTGGTCTTCTGTTACAATCATGTTGGATTTCTATTAATCTATCGGCCAAAATAGAAAGAAAAATTGATTCTCCATACGATTGTGGGTTTTTCATCCATGAAAAGTGAGTTTATGTGGGCAAATCGGCGGTGATTTATGAGTTTGGTATTAATTTGCAGGCTGAAACGATGCTAACGTCCAAAGAAATAGCGACTCAGATTGGTGGAACCTTAAGTCTTCCTGAAACGGCGGTAACAATTACCAACGCTGCTAAATTGGAAGAAGGCGATGCAAACTCCTTGGGTTTTTTATCAAATCCCAAATACGAGCAAGCCCTTTATGAAACAAAATGTGGCGCGGTAATCGTCCCTAAGGATTTCAAACCCCAGCATCCTATAAGTGCTGTATTAATTCATCACGACAACCCCTATTTTGCTTTTTGTACCATTTTGGGGAAATATTTCGACCCAAACAAACATCGTACAGGGATTGAATCAAACCACATTCATGAAACTTCAGTGATTGGAAGCGATGTTCACATTGGATCTACGGCTTATATCGAAGAGAATTCCTCTGTTGGCAATAATTCAGTGATATATCCTGGTGCATATATTGGCAGAAATGTAAAAATTGGCAGCAATTGCATCATCTACCCTAATGTGGTAGTTTACTCTGATTGTATCATCGGAAATCATTGCATCATTCAGGCAGGCAGCGTAATTGGTGGGGATGGTTTTGGCTTTGCACCGGTGAATGGTAAGTATGTGAAAATTCCTCAAGTGGGCAATGTAGTACTAGAAGATTGGGTGGAAATTGGAAGCAATTGCAGCATTGATAGAGCGACAATGGGAAGCACGGTTATTAAGACTGGGACCAAACTCGACAACCTAGTTCAGATAGCGCATAATGTTGAAGTCGGTGAACATACAGTTATTGCGGCTCAAACAGGGATTTCAGGCAGCACTAAAGTGGGTGGGCATTCACAGTTTGGCGGTCAAGTGGGTGTTGCTGGACATTTAACCATCGCTCCAAATACTTCAGTGGGCGGGCAAGCGGGTATTACTGGAAATGTTACCGAAGAAAATCAAAAACTCACAGGCACCCCTGCCACCGATGTCAGAACTTTCCTAAAGAGTGTTGCCAATAACAGAAGGCTTAATACCTTAATGCAAGAATTAGAATCATTTAAACGCGAATTAGAATCATTCAAAAAATCTTAGTCAATCCACGATGAATCAATTAAATCCTAAGCAAACGACATTAAAATCCGCCATCACCATTTCGGGTGTTGGTTTACATACCGGAGCCAACGTAACTTTAACTCTAAATCCTGCAGCTGAAAATCACGGCTATAAATTCAGAAGAGTTGATTTAGAAGGCTCACCAATCATAGAAGCCGATTGCGATTTGGTTACCGATACAAGTCGCGGCACTACGTTAACGAAAGGGAAAGCGTCTGTTTCAACTGTAGAGCACGTTTTAGCAGCTTTGGTGGGGATGGAAGTTGATAACGTACTCATCGACATTGATGGACCTGAAATGCCGATCATGGATGGCAGTAGCCGTCCATTTGTTGATGCAATTGAATCCAATGAAATTGTTGAATTGGATGCGGAGAGAGAATATTTTGAAATTCCTTATAACATCAATTTTACCGACGAAGAGAATAAAGTAGAAATCATCGCAATGCCCGTGAATGATTATCGATTAACGGTAATGGTGGATTATAATTCACCCGTTTTGGGCAGTCAACACGCCGCAATCACGAGTATGTCAGAATTCAAGAAAGAAATTTCACCCTGCCGTACGTTTTGCTTCTTGCATGAATTGGAGTATTTACTTCAAAACAATTTGATTAAAGGGGGAGACCTAAATAACGCAATTGTTGTTGTAGATAGAAAGGTTGAACAGGATGAATTGGATCGTTTGGCTTCTGTATTCAATAAGAATACGGTTGAGGTAACTCAGAATGGGATCTTGAACAATTTGGATTTGCGTTTTCAAAACGAGCCTGCACGACATAAACTATTGGATATGATTGGAGATTTGGCTTTGGTGGGTATGCCAATCAAAGGACAAATCATGGCGGCTAGACCCGGACATGCGAGTAATGTAGCGTTTGCTAAAAAAATCAAACAAGTCATGAAAAAGGAAATGCGTAGAAAACAAGATGGCGCACCGTATTACAACCCCAACGAAAAACCGTTGTATGCAACCAAGGATATCATGAAAATGTTACCCCATGCCCACCCTTTTTTGTTGGTTGACAAGATCATTTCGAAAACAGAAAATGCCATCGTAGGTATTAAAAATATCACGTTTGACCAACCTTTTTTTGCGGGTCATTTCCCTGGAGATCCAATCATGCCGGGCGTTTTACAGCTAGAAGCAATGGCACAATGTGGTGGTATATTGATTTTGAGTACGGTGGACGATCCAGAAAACT
>Ga0209597_1003132_pt1 | contig 10271 bp, 7 predicted proteins | sample M_140625_MF_Meta_FD_187316 | JGI IMG/M metagenome (GOLD analysis project Ga0209597, IMG submission 187316) | Freshwater microbial communities from Lake Montjoie, Canada to study carbon cycling - M_140625_MF_MetaG (SPAdes) (version 2) | ecosystem: Environmental > Aquatic > Freshwater > Lake...
CGTCCAAATCCGCACGCGCGCCATCACCTACCACCTCTTTAAACCGGTGGACTTAAGCATCGTGCTGTCGCGTTACAACGCGACCGATGTGCAGAAATTTCTTTCCCGCCGCATCGAAGTCGTCAACAACGGCATCCCCGATCCTTGCCCGGATTTTGAAGCGGCCATCCTTCCCCGCCGCCAGGCGCGCTTTGCCGCGCGCACAAAATTGCTCGCCGGCGAATCACTGGACGCGGGCGAACGGGCTGCAGCAGGAGAGGATCCGGCAATGATAAACGTGTTATTCCTCGCCAATGGTTTGCGGGAGAAGGGGCTCTTCGCCACCATGCACGGGGTTGTGATCGCAAACCGGACCTTGGCGGCCCGCCGCCAGACCGTGCGGATGAAACTGATTTTTGCCGGAAATTTCATGACCGCCGAAGAACGCGAGGCTTTCCACCAGTTGATGCAGGACCCGGAATTCGCCGCCGCCGTTCACCACGCCGGCTTTGTTTCCGGCGACGAAAAAATCCGAGTTCTGCGCGAGGCCGATGTGATTTGTTTTCCCACCCAATACCTCGGCGAAAACCAGCCTGTATGCCTCATCGAGGCGATGGCCTTCGGCCTCCCCATTATCACGACCCGATGGCGTTCGCTCCCCGAAATGCTCCCGCCGGACTATCCCGGGCTTGTCCACGGGCAGGATCCGGACGAAATCGCTCTTACCCTTTTAAAAATGGCCGCACTCCCCGGCAATGAACACGTCCTCCGCGACCTTTTTCTCCGCCATTTCTCGCTCGAACAATATCTCGCCGGCATGGCCGCCGCCATCCACGGCATAGAAAACATTTAATTACCATTGAAGCGTTGCGACTTTTGCTTTCTTTTGGGGTTCGCGCCGCGAGCACATCACGTATCCTGAATCCAAAATGATCATCGGCCTGCTCCAACTGAATTCGACCATCGGCGACTTCTCCGCCAACCGGAAAAAGCTCCTGGCTGGTTATGACGAAGCCTGCGCCCGGGGCGCGGAGTTCGTTCTCGCGCCGGAATTGTTCCTCTGCGGCTATCCGCCGCGCGACCTGCTCCAGCGCACCGATTTCATTGAAGCTAACCTGGCAGCCCTGGCCGAGACGGCCCGGGGCGTCGGAGCCGTTCCGCTCTGCGTCGGCTATGTGGACCGCAATCCGGACAAGCCCGGACGGGGACTGCGCAATTCCGCCGCGGTGCTGCAGAACGGAACCGTGGTCTGGCGCATCCACAAAAGCCTGCTGCCGACCTATGACGTTTTTGACGAGGACCGCTATTTTGAGCCGGCCCAAAGCGCCGCGCCGTATCCATTCAAAGGGCGCCAGCTCGGCATCACCGTTTGCGAGGATATCTGGAACGACGAGGATTTCTGGCCGGACCGTCGCTACCGGCGCGACCCCGTCCGGGAGCTGGCCGCCCAGGGCGCGGAAATCATCCTCAACCTTTCCGCGTCGCCGTGGCACGACGGCAAGGAACGCACGCGGCTGGAAATGCTGCAGCGCGTGGCGCGCGACGAAAAAATTCCACTCGCCCAAGTCAACCTCGTCGGCGCGAATGACGAGCTCATCTTCGACGGCCACAGCCTTGCGCTGAATGGGCGCGGCGAAGTGCTGGCCTTGGGCAAGGGTTTTGCCGAAGACGTATTAGTGGTGGATTTCAGCCCGGCGCTCAATGCCCGGCGCCCGGCGCCTAGCTTCCCGCCGCGCGAACAGCAGATTTTCTCCGCTCTGTCGCTCGGCATTCGCGATTACGTCCGCAAATGCGGTTTCCAGTCGGTGCTACTCGGCCTGTCCGGCGGCATTGATTCGGCGCTGGTGGCGGTGCTGGCCGCCGATGCGCTGGGGGCAGAAAACGTCTGGGGCGTGGCGCTGCCGGCCCGCCATTCGAGCCGCGGCAGCTTGACCGATGCGGAGGCGCTCGCGAAAAACCTGGGCATTCGCTATCAAGTCCTGCCGATTGAGCCGGCATTCGAAGCGGTGGAAGGGCAATTGGAAACGGTTTTTGCCGGCACCCGGCCGAATGAGGCCGAGGAAAATATCCAGTCGCGGCTGCGCGGCGTGATGCTCATGGCCCTCTCCAATAAGTTCGGGGGGCTGGTGCTGACCACCGGCAATAAATCCGAGATGGCCGTGGGGTATTGCACGCTGTACGGCGATATGAGCGGGGCGCTCGCCCCCATCGCGGACGTGCTGAAAACGGACGTCTACGCCATCGCGCGCTGGGCGAACCGCGAGCGGGAAATCATCCCCGCCGATACCCTCACCAAGCCGCCGAGCGCGGAATTGCGTCCCGGTCAGACCGACCAGGATTCCCTGCCGCCCTATGAGGTGCTCGACGCGATCCTGCAGGCGTACATCGTGGAGCATCGGAGCAAGGAGGAAATCATCCATAGCGGTTTTGACGCGGCGATGGTGAATGACGTGATCAACAAGGTCACGTTCAGCGAATACAAGCGCCGACAGGCCGCGCCGGGCTTGAAAGTGTCGCCGCGGGCCTTCGGCACAGGCCGGCGGATTCCCATCGCCCAAAAATTCCGCCCGGGCGCCGCTTTTTGAAGGTTGCCTTGGGCATCGTTCCCATCAATCCTTTAACACAGCTCACGCTGCATCACCCATGACTAAATCGGACCCGGTTTTTATCGTCGGCGTTTTCCGCTCGGGCACATCGCTGCTTTGCTCGCTGCTCAATCAGAGCCCCCATATCGCCCTGATGTATGAGCTGGATATCTGGAACTTTCCTAAGCCCCTTCTGAAACACCGGCTTACGCAAAACTGGGCGCAACGGTTGGAGTTTTATAACCAGGCCCTCTCGCGGCATCGGATGGTCTTAGACCATAACGACCCGGACCTCGCGCTGATTCGGACCCCGCTGGACCTGTATCAACGGTATGCCGCAATGAAAGGAGCCAAGGTGTATGGCGAAAAATCCCCCTTTTATTGCAACCGGCTGAATCAGCTCCACAAACTGTATCCCAAAGCCTCTTTTATCATTGTTTGGCGTCCGCCGTTGGAAATTTACCGGAGCATCCTCCAGGCGGGACAAACCTCGCGGTTTTTTAGCAGCCCGGGAATGTTCAGCCGGATGGTTTTTCAGCAGGAAAGCCTGATCCGCCAATCCCATCAACTCAAAGCCAAAGGCGCGCGGGTTTTGGAGGTGGACTACGCCGGCATCGTGGATCAGACCGAGACGCAATGCCGCCGGATCTCTGATTTTCTAAATATCCCCTTCGCCCCCCAAATGCTGAACCTGAAACAGGCGGATCTGCAGTCTGTCTACAAGGCCCCGCATCACGCCCACCTGCGGCGCGGCATCATTGAGCGCCAACAATTTCCAGCCCAGCTGGTGTCCAGCGCCACCTCGAAAAAGGTGGAACACTACACCCTCCGCTGGGAACAAATGCGATCGAACAGCAACCCGGGGTCGGCTCCCCGTCCGGGGATGAGGTTCACAGACCGGTGGAGCTTTTTCTTCCACAGGACTGCCGGAGGGCTGTGGACTCTTTATGACTCGATAGTGCGGGCCGGCTTTGAAATCCTGCCGCTGGCTTGGCTGACTCTATACCGCCTTCTAAAGGGATGGGTGATCACCCCCCCCTCAGGGACCATTGATGAAAAAAGCTCGCTGCTGCAGGATTTCAAATCGCATTGGCAGGCGATTGGCTTCGCCTCGGTTTTGTTGATGCTCACGGTCTGGCTGCATAGACTCAGCGATCCTCATCTGCTCTTCCTTCTTTTTTACAGCGTTCCCTGCAGTTTTCTGGCACTCACAGCAGGTCCGCGGTGGGCGACTCCTTTTGTGCTTCTGAGCGCAATTGCCGGTCCCCTGATTCAATACGATAATGATGTCGACTACCAATCCCGGTTTGTTTTCATCTGGAATTTTTTAACCCGCTTCCTTCTCCTTGAAACTTTCATCCTGACGCTCAGCCGTATCCGGCTGGAATTTTCCCGCCAGATTAAACCCAAAAAAGAGGGGAATACCGAGATGCTGACTCGCGCCACCCCCGCGGCGGGCCTGAAATTCTCCATCATCACACCGAGTTTCCGGAACTCCGCATGGCTCAAACTCTGTATCGCCTCCGTGGCGGATCAGCAGGGGGTTGAGCTCGAGCATCTGGTCCAGGATTCCTGCTCGGACGACGGCACGCTGGACTGGCTGCCGAACGACCCGCGCGTGACAGCGTTCATCGAAAAAGATCAGGGGATGTACGATGCAGTGAACCGCGGCTACCGGCGGGCCACCGGCGACATCCTCGCGTATCTCAACTGCGATGAGCAATACCTCCCGGGTGCGCTGAAGGCCGTCCGCGATTTTTTCGAATCCCACCCGCTGGTCGAAGTGCTGCTGGCCGGCAGCATTGTGACCGATGGCGAGGGCAAGTACCTTTGCCATCGCCCTTCGCTGACGCCCAACGCCCGTCATATGCACCTCCGCTTTCCTGTGCTGACCAGCTCCATTTTCATCCGGCGCCGGGTCATCCAGGGCTGGGGAATCTACTTTGACACTAAGTGGCGCGATCTGGGGGATTATCACTGGATGCAGGCGCTGATGAATGCCGGCGTGCCGATGGCGGTTTCCGACGTGTTCACCTCGGTTTTTTCCGATACCGGCGACAATATGAATCTGAAACCGAACGCCATCCGTGAAAAAAAGGAGACCCTGGCGCTCACACCGATCTGGGTGCGCTGGCTCAAGCCCGCGTGGATCCTCCACCACCGCCTGCGGCGACTGGTTGCGGGGCATTTCACCCTGAAAGCGACGACCTACTCCCTCTACACCCGCTCCAGCCCGGAACGCCGGGTGACCGTGGACGTGCCCCGTCCGACGGCCGTCTGGTGGAACCGGCTGTGAAGCCGCCATGGGAAAGACCGCGACTTACATGGATTACGCGAAATAACAAACTCGAACCGGAATCTCTGCCGCCAAACCCCCTTTCATTTTCCCATCTTTCGAGCACTGCATTGCTTCAACTGCGGAGTTTTTGATTATCTGACGATTTCTGATGGATTCATCCGCACCCCATTCGGCCCTGTCACCGCTGAAATTATTTTCCGTGGTTATCCCGGCGCGCGATGAGGAAGAATCCCTGCCAGCGACCTTGCAACATCTGCACCGGGAATTCACCCTGAATCGGGTCCCGCATGAAATCGTGGCGGTGGATGACGGCAGCGCGGACCGGACGTGGGAGGTGTTGCAGCAATTGAAGACAACAATCCCGACCCTGCGCCCGGTACAGAACAGCGGGGAACACGGCTTTGGCCGCGCCGTCCGATTTGGCTTGCAGAACTCCACCGGCGACGCGGTGGTGATCCTGATGGGCGATGAATCGGATGACCCGCGTGACGCAGTGCGCTATTGGCAACTGCTGAACGAAGGCTGGGACTGCGTATTCGGCAGCCGCTTTATCCCGGGCGGCGGAGTGAAGGATTATCCGAGGGTGAAATTGTTCGTGAACCGTTTGGCCAACCTGTTTATCCGGTTGCTGTTTTGCATCCCCCTCAACGACACGACGAACGCGTTCAAGGCCTATCGCCGGACGGTTCTTAACGGCTGCGCGCCTCTTATATCCCCCCATTTCAACCTGACGGTGGAGCTCCCGCTCAAGGCGATTGTGCGCGGCTATTCGTGGACGGTGGTGCCGATTACCTGGCGCAACCGGCGCACCGGCGCGGCCAAATTGAAAATCCAGGAGATGGGCAGCCGCTATTTCTTCATCTGCGCCTACGTGTGGCTGGAAAAGTATTTCAGCCGGGGAGATTACAGAAAAAAGTTATGACCGCTAATCTACCAGAGGAATTGCGACGCATCTATGGCGCGCGTTTTGAGAAAAATCAGGATTATCGTCAACGGATTTGGAACGTGCTAGTGCGGGATTTTTTCCAGGCACACGTCTCACCTTCAGCAACCGTGCTGGATTTGGGCTGCGGCTACGGTGAGTTTATCAACTGCATCCAATGCGGTCAGAAGCTGGCCATGGACCTGAACCCAGAGGCTCCTCGATTTCTGGCGCCCGAAGTACGCTTTCTGCAACAGGACTGCTCGACGCGCTGGCAATGCAGGGATCAATCGCTGGATGTGATTTTCACTAGCAATTTTTTCGAACATCTCCCCAACAAAGAGGCTCTAAGACTGACGCTCGCGGAATCGTTCCGCTGCCTTAAGCCGGGAGGCAAGCTACTGGCGATGGGACCGAACATCCGATTTTTACCCGGTGAATACTGGGATTTCTGGGATCATCACCTAGCATTGTCCGACCGTTCACTGGCAGAAGGAATGAGGAATTGCGGCTTCCAGATTATGGAAAATCACGCCCGCTTTCTTCCTTACACCATGGCGAACCAACGAGAACATCCGAAATTTCTGCTCTGGCTCTATCTCAAGCTCCGCCCAGCTTGGAGATTTTTTGGACGGCAGTTTTTGATTGTAGCCCAAAAACCCTGATGGTCAGGGAATCTCTTTGATCGAAATATCGTCCCTTTGTAGGAGCATCGGACAGTCCACCACGGCTGCGCGCCGCTCATTGCGCCGCATTTCAACCTGACGGTGGAGCTCCCGCTCAAGGCGATTGTGCGCGGCTATTCGTGGACGGTGGTGCCGATTACCTGGCGCAACCGGCGCGCCGGCGCGGCCAAATTGAAAATCCAGGAGATGGGCAGCCGCTATTTCTTCATCTGCGCCTACGTGTGGCTGGAAAAGTATTTCAGCCGGGGAGATTACAGAAAAAACAACAAGCTGTGACCTCCCATCTGCCAGAGGAATTGCGGCGCCTCTATGGCGCGCATTTTGAGAAAAATCGGGATTATCGCCAGCGGATTTGGAGCGTACTCGTGCGGGATTTTTTCCAGACACACGTCTCATCTTCGGCAACCGTGCTGGATTTGGGCTGCGGCTATGGCGAGTTTATCAACTGCATCCAATGCGGTCAGAAGCTAGCCCTGGATCTGAACCCAGAGGCGGCCCAATTTCTGGCGCCCGAAGTGCGTTTTCTGCAACAGGACTGCTCGACGCACTGGCAATGCGGCAATAAATCGCTGGATATCGTTTTCACAAGCAATTTTTCCGAACATCTCCCCAGCAAAGAGGCGCTGAGGCGGATGCTTTCAGAATCATTCCGCTGCCTTAAGCCGGGAGGCACGTTGCTGGCGATGGGGCCGAACATCCGTAATTTCTGCTGTCGCTTTAACTCAAGCTCCGGCCTGCTTGGCAATGCAGGTCAATGCAGGTCAATTTACCCGCTCGGTTTCCGGGGCGGATGAAATTTGCTTAGAACTCTGCCGGGCCAGTCCCGGCGCATAAATGGGCGCTCAAACAGAATGAACAACACGGCGCTGATCAGGATGATGGCTACCGACATCAGCGCGAATTGAACCAGCAAATCAATCCACAGAATATGAGTCTGCAGGCAGCCGGTGACGCGAACCAGCAGAGAAATCATCAGCCAATGATACATGTAAATGGTATAACACATGCCTCCCACAGTAGTGATCCCAGGATACGCCAGCAACGTCGCGGTCCCTCTCCCGCAAAATGCCGCCAGGCAGCAAAATAGCAATACCCAGGGCATAAGAACGGAGAGAAAAAAACAATGACGCATCAAGATAACCGATACGATGGCAGTTGGAAAAACCAAGTCCCACCAGCGATTGCGACTGGATTCAGCCTGAATATTTTTGAGCAAGTAAAAATCAGCCAAAAGAAAACCTGCCAGAAAAAATTGAAAATGACCGAGCAGCGAAGCCTGGACCTGATACAGATCGGGCAGCAATCCCCTCACGGCAGCTGGCCCCAAAAGAATCAGGGCCCCGATCCAAGCCCTACGTTGCCTGGCGCTGGCAATTTTAAAAAGAAGGGCTAAAAATGGGGCCAGCAAATAAAATTGGACTTCAATCTCAAGCGACCAAAGAACGATATTAGGATAAGGGAGGGCACCGTAAATAAACACATTGGAGTAAGCCAGACTGGACAGAATATGACTCTGGGTATATTCCATCCAAACTGGATTCTGATACAAATGAGGATGGGAGGGCAGCCAGCGCAGGACCCCGCAGCATATTAAAAACAGAAATAGCAGGTGAATCACATAGGGGGGCTCAATGCGGGTGACCCGTCGGATATAATACTCCCTCAAACCAACCTGCTCTCCCCCGCACAACCACTGCCGCGCAAAGGGCAGCGAGAGAATGAATCCGCTTACCACAAAAAAGAGTTGGACTCCGAGATAACCGATACTAAACGTGTCATTGACCGGATCTCCCTCTACCACCCCGCCTCCTGGGATGCCGGAAAAATGATACGAGCAGATGGCGCGGACATGAAACGCGATCACCGCAAGGATGGCCACCGCCCTTAGCCCGTCAATCTGCGGAATAAAAAGTCTTCCAGGAGAGGTGATCCGGGACAGTTGATTTAGCGGGTTCAAATGATTATCGGGGCAGGTAAACAGAGATAAAACCGTAGTTGGAATCGGTCTTGTCTCCAAGTCCAGTTTCTTTATAAAAATTATTAGCGCTCCAGAAAATCTGAATCGGCTTTAAAATGCCATGTTAATAATATCGGCAACATCCCGTTCATGAAAGCCATTCAAAACTGTATCTGAATCAGGCATTTTTCCCCAAGGGTCCCCTATAGAAAAATGGGGTATCTCGTTCTTTTTTAACCAATAGAAACTCCTGGGTGAACCGGCGCGCATGCAGCAAGGAACCGTTCCACGCGCCCCAGCACCTCCTGTTCGCCCAGATCCCATAGACAGAACGGTGTGGCGAACCGGCAGTAATCTGAACAGGGTTTGTAAGGACAGGCCCTGCCCTCAATCCATTCCGAGCCCGGATGCAGCGGCGCGAACCATTCAGGCAATTGCGGCCCGAACAGGGTGAACGTCGGCACGCCGCACACCGCCGCCAGATGGCCTGGCCCGGAATCGTTGCCGACGAAGACAGCCGCCCGGTCAATCAGCGCGATCAATTCCGTCACCGATGCCGGCGTCGCCACGTCCGCTTCCCCCGCCTGAAGCCAGCTCGCGCGCTGATGGGGATCGCAGGCGATCTGCACCCGGTAATTCTTCTGCCGCAAATGGGTTGCCAGCGACTGATAATAAGCCAAAGGCCACACGCGGATGCTCCGGGCGGCCCCCGTATGAATCAAGAGGTTTCCTGAGGAGCGCGGCGCCGGGACGAAGAGGGATTCACGCGGCGGAAGGGAAAAATCCAGGGCTCGGGCCAGCACGCGCCAGCTTTCAAAGCGATGCGCCTGAGGCTCGGGTCGGGCGAGCGGCTGGGTCAAAAACAGGTCGCTGCGCAGCCGGGGGAAACCGAGCCGGTTTTTTGCCCCCACTAGTTTTAGCAGCAGATGATCGCGGGGATCCCAGCGGGCCGAGAGGCCAAAATCAAAATCCGTTTCCGCCAATTGCTGTTGCAGCCGATCGATTTCAAAAAACGGCCAGCGCCAGAAATGATATTTGCGCTTGAAGGGCGTCCAGGGCGCGGTGAAGGTTTGGACCCGGACATCCGGCCAGAGGCGCGGCTGCAGGTCGCGGGCAAACGGCTTGGCCAGCAGCGTGACTTCGAACCGCGCCGTTGCCGCGCGCAGAAACGGGGTGGCAATGGCGAGGTCGCCCAACCCCCAGAGTTCCACGATGAGCAGCTTGGGTTTCACGCAGATACTAGCGTGCAAAGGCAGATTGCCACCGGGTCCGCCCTGGCAGGGAGACCGGAGGGATAGTTTCTCGCCTGGCAGGTGGCTGGGACCGTTGGCAGACACCATTGTTCAGGGCAATGCTGAACCCAACGTAGCCAAGGAAAAATAACCCAATATCCTGGGACATTTGCAAGCCACCAAGACACGAGAGGTAGCTCACGGTTTGAAATAGGTATAGGACAAAAAGCAAGGAATTGACGCTGCGCAGCACCGGGTCGCCATATCGATAGTTGAAATACAGCACCCGCAGACCGGCGCCAAGAAGCCAGAGAAACGCCACGACCCCCCAGATACCGAACGGAATAATGATGGAAAGCATCCCGTTATGATAATCACCCGCCAGAGATAGGGAGCCCTGACTGGCGTCCAACTTGGCGGCCATGCCGTAGGCCAAAGCCGTTTGCCCCATCATTTCGTCAAAATCGCCGGGTTTGATGGCATAACCCTTGCCCAGCAGCAGATATTGGGGAACCTGCGGTAACAGGGCTTTCCACATTTCAAGTCGCCAGCTGGTGCTGGCATCCGCAGAAATTTTAGCGGTAGAATTTTTCGGCAGAAAGGGGAGAAAG
>Ga0209597_1003135_pt1 | contig 10266 bp, 10 predicted proteins | sample M_140625_MF_Meta_FD_187316 | JGI IMG/M metagenome (GOLD analysis project Ga0209597, IMG submission 187316) | Freshwater microbial communities from Lake Montjoie, Canada to study carbon cycling - M_140625_MF_MetaG (SPAdes) (version 2) | ecosystem: Environmental > Aquatic > Freshwater > Lake...
GAGGGATAGGTGTGTCGGGCTATCGAGGCTTTCACACCATTGCCGAAAGGAGATGGTGTGCAGCTGGGACATCTGGAGATTGAACTCCACGCGCAGGTAGATCGACAAACGCGCGGCCAGTGCCTGGATGAACTCTTCGTGATGGATCCGCAGCTTTCGCAGCTCGATGGGCGAGAGGAAGACTGGCGTACGAAAGTCGTAGGCCGAGATGGAATCACGACTCTGATTGCTCCTTCGTCCATTCGATTGAAGGACGACGGTATTGGATTCCTCCTCCTGAACCTGTTGAAGCAGACGCTCCACCTCTGATTGGGAGAGCACATCTCCCATGGATCCGGTCTGGTCCGACATAAAGTTCTCGGTGAAAAATTACTGCACAGCCAAATCGGGCATCACGACATCCGTGAAAACCCCGGGACCCAGAACTCTGAGAAATGCATTCTTCAACTCGGCCTTGATGGTAGTTCGGGCTCCCTGGCGCTCGATATCCATTAGGGTCTTGGTGTAGAGCAGTGAGGATGCTGCATCGCGAAGATCAGGACCTCGTGCCGTCACGATGTCCTTCAGTTTGGGATTGTTGCCACGAATGCCGATTTTGGCCATCAGCAGCCGGGATCCCATCGTACCAGCAACATTGACGGTGACCGGCTCCGGTAGCATTTCGGTCGTGTCCGTGCTACCCCCGTGTGCTCCGCCTTCCGATGGAGCCGCACCCTTACCAGGAGCGGATGAATGACTGGATGAGGATTGTTTGTCTCCATGGGAGGAATCCCCAGCAGTTGCAGAGTCATTATCATGACCACCTTCGACAGGTGCGGTGGCGGCAGCGGCCGAATTTAACCGCGGCAAAAGTACGTACTGAGTCATCGCGAAGGCCATCACGGGCAACAGCACGATGTTGAGGATCAACGGGAGCATCGCCTTGATGCCACCGGACGACTCGGTTTTTTGACCGTCGTTCTTGTCTGAGGCGGGTGCGGCCATGGGGTGGGAAACAGGTTAAGTCAGGTCTTTAACGCTTCAGGTTAATGAGCTCCTGAAGGATTTCATCGGAGGTGGTGATGATCTTCGCGTTGGCCTGATAGCCGCGCTGAGTGACCATCAAATCTGTAAACTGGGTGGCCAAATCGACATTGGCTTGCTCCAAGGATTGCCAGCGGACTTGCCCCCGTCCGGCCTGACCTGCGGTGCCAAGACCCACGGGACCCGCGGCCGCCAGGTTACCAAAGCGGTTGTTACCCACCTTGCTGAGGGTATTGATGTCCCGGAAGGTTTGGACTTGGATCTGAGCGATCTTGAGGGGATCTGGGGGAGTGGCTGGAGGAGGCACCAGGGTGCTTCGCAAGGTCAGCATCACATCCCCGTTCGACTCAATGCGCCACGAGACCGCCTCTGTGTCGGCCGGAAGCGCAGGAGTAGTCGGGGTGAGGGTGATCTTGATGTCGCTAGAAACCCCCGGAGATCCAGGAATCTCTCCCTGAACACGCATGCCTTCGGTCGTGGTCAGATACCCCTGAGAATCGGCACGGAAATCACCGGCCCGAGTTGCATATGTCGCATTGTTGGCGGTGTCTCGAACAATGAAGAACCCACTCCCATCGATGGCCATGTCGTAGGGTTGTCCGGTCCCATCGATGTTACCCTGGGCGAAGCTACTGGAGACATTCGCCAGGGAGACACCACTACCGATTTGGGAGGCACTGGAACCGGTGGAGAACTCCGAGAGTCTCTGACTGAATACATCAACACCCTGAGCGCGACCGGCACGAAAACCGACGGTGTTTACGTTGGCGATGTTGTTACCGATGACGTCCAGCTTGTCCTGCTGGAAACGAAGGCCACTAATGCCTGTATTGAGGGATCTGAGCATAGGTTTATCTGAGGTTTTGAACGTTTATTGAGCGATCGAGCCAAGGATTTGACCCAGTTTCTTCGGAAGGAGTTTGAGTTCGGTCGCGCTGAGTGGGAACGATGGGAGCGAATCAGCCTTAGGAAGAACATCTGGTCCTGCTGGCTTCAAATCCGGCACTTCCGGGGCCCGGACAATGTTCACTCGGGACAGGTCGTAGGGCACATCACCGACGACGAGCTGCGGATTACCCCCATTGAATCGAACCTCGGTGACCAGTCCTTCGACGGTCTTCTGGGTGGCCGGATCTTGAAGGGACACCCATTGCCCCAAAAATTGATTCGCTTGGGAGCCCTTGAACTGAGAGCGCAGGCCGGCGATGTCCGCCTGCATCAATCGGGTCTGGTCCAGGGTGTTGAACTGGGCCATCTGAGCGATGAAATCCGTGTCCTTTTGGGGATTTAGCGGATCTTGGTAGGAGAACTGGGCGGCGATTAGCTTGAAAAAATCATCCTGACCTAGAGTGCGGTTGGGCTTGCGACCGGTGATCTGCGCCCCGGAAGGATCGGTCAACGAGGCGGGCCCGGCGAGACCAGGAGCCTCGAAGGAGTTCGCGAGGGTACGGTTGGAAGTATCGAGATTCATAATTTCAGGCCCAGGATTCCAAAAGAGGACGTTGAGTGGGCTTGAGGGCAGCGGAAGGGGCTGAGCGAGCCGGATGAGATTGAGCCTTTTGCCCCGCCTCGCCACCCATCCCAGGGGCTGAGTCTTGAGACGGCTGCTGGTTGCGCCCTCGCCCTCCCGAATGAGCCGATCGCTCACTCATCGGGTCCGAAGACGCCTTGGAGGAGTCCGCGGGAACTTCTCTCTCCAACGGGAGCAAATGGACTCCCTGGGCACGGAGCTGTTGCTGCAATTCGGGCCAACCCTCGGCAATGGCCTGAGCATCTCCCCGCTCGAGAGTGGCGCGAATTTCAATTCGCCCGTCGCGACGACGAAGATCGACCCGCAGCTCGGAACCGACATCGGGCCTAAGGACGGCCGTCATCGATTCGGTGCGCAGCCGCTGCAAGAGAATCACCTCACCGGAGAGCTGATCTGACAGGCGAACGACAGACCGTGCTTGAGGAAGCGCCCCACCCTCGGCGGTCTCAGGGAATCGATTCGGCTCGCTGATTGTAGGAGCCAGTGGCGGCGTTCCCATCGAGGAATCGGCACCCCTCGCAACGGAGAGGGCACCGACGGATTCCGAGTCCAAAGCCGAGTCCAAAGCCGAGTCCAAGGCCCCGACACCGCGCCGCTGGGGCGCAGTCTCAGGAACAGATGTTTGGAATCGATCGGAAGCCATCGCTACATCCACTCTCGCATGAGTCATGCCAGACCGAATCCGAGGCAATTCCCCTTCAGTATTCCCCTCCTTCCCGACTGTCGTCGCAGGGGCATAAAAGGCCTTTTTTTCGGGGTTTTCTGGGGTTTTATCCGAGTTAGATTCAGAGCGACCTCCTTTGCCCAGCAACACGTCGTCGGCAACTTCTCCAGCCCCCCCGTAGGCAATGTCTGCCGACCTCGAGGGGGGCAAGTTCGTCGGTTGCGGGAAAGTTTTTGTCTCCTCCGGCATTTTCAAATCCCCCACAGCCTCCGAAGAAAAGTCCTCCATGACCCCATCGTGGGCGGCTGAGAGAGCTGTTTCGAATGGCTGTCCGCCGCTGCCTGAAGCCGGTTGACGGATTATTTCTGGAACCCACCCGTTGGCTTCCCCTGTATCAGTCAGGCCGCGCTGCCACGGAAGGTCCTTCTTGGCGGCCGGTTCAGACATCGGGGTCACGGTCTCCGGCATAGCCCCAGGGCTCGCGATCGACCGCCAACGTCCTGCAGCCGCAGAACCCCATCGGAGCAGACCGTCTTGGGGAGCCTCACTCGAACCGGTGATCCATTGGACACTCGACGCCGAAGGCGACTCCCCGGAGAGCTCTATCGAGGCAGCGACCGCGGACGGCCGTTCCCCAGTCACGGCGGCGCTGCCAACGGAATATGGGAACGGCGAGGGCGAAGTTTTCCAGTCGCTCCGCGAGCCCCGCGACACTGGGCTCATGGGTCTGGTCGTATCAGGCCGCGGGATCTCTTGAGCAACGCGTTGCCACCCACTCTCCGGCCCCTGTCCCTGAAATCGTGGGGCAACTGCACTTGTTTTCCGAGTCGTCGTGTCCACGGCGACAGGCGTTGTCGACACTTGAGTCGTTTCCTTTTCGGTACGAACCCACTCGGCAGGCTGCCGCAAGAAAGCGGGTTGCGCTGAGGATTGTCCGCCCGATGAGGGGCTCTGCGGGAGTGGGGTAAGGGAGATCCCATGCCCGGCCTGAGGAGAGAGCATGCGCCCGGAGGGATCGAGCGTGCTTGAGGGCTCCGAGCCCTCTGAAGAACCCGGTGCAGGCGAGGACTGCGCCTCCGAGGGCATCACCTGGGGAATCCAAGGGGGTGAGGTCCCTGGAACTGGAACCCAAGTGGGCATCCATCCATTCTCGGAGATCCGCAGGCTCGACTCACCGGAGGCAACTTCTTCGGTGGGATCCTCCTTCGATTCCTGATTTGCCCCGAAAGACGGCTCGGAATCGCCAGCACTCTTCGGAGTTGGGCAATCGCCCCATCGCTGGCCCCAGCGAGCTGTATGGGATAGAGCGAGCGATGGGCGTAAGTCCGAACCGACGGGTGATTCCACTGCCCTAAACCTCTGGTCTGAAAATCTGCATTTCTCGATGGTCGGAACAGGGTAAACCTCGCCGTTGAGCACCCACCCGGAAGACTCTGACACCTGGACCGGAAGCAGAACCAACGCCGCTTCGCTAGCGGATGAGGGCGGCTGGAGAACCCCATCACCGTGCATCGATGTCAGTGCTCCCGTGACCATTGACGCAAACAAGGACTCGCCTTCGGAACGTTCCGGAACCACGAGAGCTCCGACTCCTCCCACCGCAGCGACGGTTGGAAGCAGCGGCGTCTCCGCACCCATCGGACTGAGAGCGGTCATGACTTCTTGCCGGTGGGTACCAGTCGCAGTTTATCCGATAAGGCCGCTGCCAGTTTTGCCCCTTGGGCACCGGCTTTGGCCAAGGCATCGAGAATGGATGCATTCTGATCGTCCTTCATCTGGCTCATGACCTTCACAACGAACTTTTCGTCCAACTCCGCAAAAACCTTTGCAACACTGGAGGGCTCCATCCCGGCATAAGTCTTGGCCAATCGCTTCACATTGATGGCTTCGTCGTCCTGAATCCGGAGGACTTGGCGATCAATGTCATCGCGCAGACGGGCCACCGACTGAGTCACGGACGCGAGTTCAGCCCGTTCGGCCACTAACCGTTGGCCCAACTCATCCAAATCCTTCTGACGAGTCCGAAACGAATTACTCGTTTGCTTGAGGTACTCGATGAGGAACTCGACGTCCGTGTTGTAGTATTTCCACGAGGGAGTCGTTCCATTGAGTTCATCCGCCGTCTTTTCGGCGAGAGGAGCCCCTGAAACACCGGCTGATTCCTCAACCCTTGCAGCCTTAGATATCGGTGAGGGCGCAGGCGGCTTATATCCCTTGAGAATCAAGGCCGCGGTGACAGCCAAATACAGCAGCGCACCAATCAGTGATCCGACGAGCGGAATAGCGATGGATTTCACAAGTTTTTAGAGGTTCCAAGGGCGGCGAAATCGACCGGTCGTCGTCGCAAGGCCATTTCATCGAGATTCTTCTGATCTTCCCTCAACTGTTCACGTTGGTGGTCAACCAACTCCTTAGCGCAGAATTTTTCGACCACATCACGGTCACGACGGCTGAGCAGAACTGCCTGAAGTGACGCGGCGGCCGCAGAAGTGGCCTCAACGACCTGCTGACGACTGTCGTGACACCGTTGTTCCAGCAACAGTCGGTACCCGTCCTGTTGTACGAGCCGAGAAGCCGGGCCTCCGCGCATCAAATCCGTCTGAAATTCCTGCTGGTGACCCAACAAGGCTCCGAGGCTCTCCTGAAACTGCGCTTCGGCCGCTTGACGGTTGCGAACGGCACGAGCGTGAACTTGAAGCGCTTCCTCTTCGCGACGTTGTCGAAGCTCTCTGAGGGCGGTGACTCGGGATCGAAATCGTTTCATCGGGATCGAAGCGGATTTTTTGAAATCAAGGTACTCACGAAGATTTGCCTCCGTTCACGGCCGATTGAAGACGCACCCAGGCCTGGGCAGGCGTCACGCCCTGGTCGACCCCCTGCCGGAGGAAGGCCTCCAGGGGTTCCTTCAAGCGAATGGCAGCATCAATGGCTGGATTAGAGCCGGCCGCATAGGCACCCAGGCTGATCAGGTCCGCGTTTCGCTTGTAGTTGGAGAGATGTTCACGAGCCTGCCCTGCCAGACGGAGCTGCTCCTCGGAGCATAAATCCCGGGTAAGACGGCTAATGCTCTGGAGCACATCGATGGCCGGATAGTGGTTCTGTTGCGCCAGCATACGGTCGAGCACGATATGCCCGTCGAGGATGCCGCGAACGGTGTCTGCCACCGGCTCGTTCATGTCGTCTCCCTCGACCAAGACTGTGAAGAACGCCGTGATGGCCCCGCTCTGTCCTGAGCCGGCCCGTTCAAGCAACTGAGGCAGGAGAGCAAAGACGCTGGGTGTGTAACCCCGGGTGGCAGGTGGCTCACCTACCGCCAGTCCGATTTCCCGTTGAGCCATGGCAAAACGAGTCACCGAATCCATCATTAGAAGGACCGATTTTCCCTGGTCCCTAAAATACTCGGCGATGGCCATGGCCGAGTAGGCACCCTTGAGGCGCATCAATGCCGGCTCATTGGAGGTTGCCACCACGATCACCGATTTGGCTCGCCCTTCTTCCGAGAGATCCTTCTCCAAGAATTCGCGCACCTCACGACCGCGCTCACCGATCAAAGCGATGACATTGACGTCTGCCTCAGCTCGGGCCGCCATCATGCCCAGGAGCGTTGATTTTCCGACGCCCGATCCAGCGAAGATTCCCAGCCGCTGCCCTCGGCCGACGGGGATGAGCGTATCGAGCGCCTTAATACCGGTGCCAAAGACCTCGCGGATCCGGCGGCGCTGCAAGGGATGAGGTGGTGGCGCCATACATGGGGCCCGGAACACCGGCCTCACGGGTGGGAGCCCATCGATGGGTTCTCCCAGTCCATTGAGAACGCGACCCAGCAGATCCAACCCCACAGGAACCTCCAAGGGGTGCCCCAGGGCAACAACCTCGGACCCGGGATGAATACCATGGGTCTCCGCCAGGGGCATGAGAAGCACCCGACCCTGACGAAAGCCCACCACTTCGGCTAACGCGTTACCATTCTTGTGAGTCCCCTCGATTCGACAAAGTTCTCCCACGGCACAAAGAGGGCCCTCGCTCTCGATCACCAAGCCGATGAGTTGAACGACCCGTCCACGATTCTCGACCACACGAGTGCTGCGCACCCGCTCCAATATGCCTCCCAATCGTTGACCCGGCGATGTGCCCGAAGAATTCATGATTCCATCGATTGCCGCAGCAGTTCGAGCTTCACCTCTCGGCGGGCGTCCACTGTTCCAAAATCGGTGTACACCAGGCAGCCCCCACGCCCGACCTCCGAAGAAACTTCGAAGCGAATACGCTCGCCTCCGAGTTCCTTGAGCAGGACGGGGCTATTGACCCCTTCAATGAGTGCCAGGTCTTCGGCGTGGAGCTGCACCCGGACACGACCCGTTTGGCGGAGCGATGCCAGCGCCTCCTCTAAGGTCGCCTCAATTAGGCTAGGAGTGATCTCAACACTATTGACGACCTTGCGGGCCGTCTCCCAAGCGATGCTGATGAGCGCCTGCTCGCAGTCCCGCACCACCTGAGGAATAACGTTCTCGAACTGGACGAAGAGACGATTCTGGAGATGGCGCAAATCGGCACGCTGTTGAACAAGCTGCTCACTCAGAGCTCTTTCACCATCCGCGACACCTCGGGCGTAGGCATCCTCCTCCCGCAAGCGCCATTTGCGCTCCAATTCCGAGAGCGAGACCTTGATGACTTGGACCTCGCGGAGGGCTTCGACAAAAGCGACCGGGATCGCATTGAGTTTGGGTTGCATAATCAGGATGAGCTGAGTCCTTCGTTGTCGGCCTCGGATTTGCGAACCAGCTCGATGATGCGCATTTGGGCTGCCTCGATGTCGCGCAACTTGAGCGGGCCCATGAAACTCATCTCTTCTTGCACCGTTTCGGCGGCACGCTTGGACACCGCGCTGAGAAGCGCTCCCTTGAGCGAATCGCTCGCCGTCTTGAGAGCGACCGCCAGATCGCGCAAATCCACCTCGCGCAGCACCCGTTGGAGAACCGGGGTATCCAGAGTGGCCACATCCTCGAAGGTGAACATCTTCTGGCGAATTTGCTGACCGAGCTCCGGATTACGTTCCTCGATGTTCATCAGGAGCGTCTTGGTCATGTTCTTGTCGAGCGAGTTCAGCAAGTTGGCTGCGCTCTTCAGGCCCCCGGTTTGATTGAGGGCGCGCGTGTGCTGGTTACCGAGCTTGCGATTGAGCTGCTCGACCACCTTCTCGACAATTTCGATGGGGGTCGCAGAGAGAGTAGCCAGTCGCTCAATGACCTGATCCCGCAAATCGCTGCGGAGCATTATCAACAACTGGGAAGCCTTCTCGGGTGGCAGGTAGGAGAGGACAAGTGAGATCGTCTGCGGCTGTTCAAGCTTGAGCAGGTTAAAGATTTGCCGGGCATCTAGATCGACAATTTGCGTCATCGAGGAGACCGGCGTGCGGGTGGGCAGCACCCGAGTAATCACCGTGGCCGCCTTGTAGAGGCCCAAGGCTTTTTCCAACATCGATTGGGTGAAATCTAAACCGCCACGCAGGGAGGTGCTGGCGTGGATGGCCACATCTGTAAACTCCTTCAGGATGGTGTTCTGCATTTCGATGGAAAGCATCCCGACCTTGGCCATCTCGGCGCAGATCGCCTCCAACTCGTCGGGCTGAAGCCCTCGAAGAAAAGAAATCGCGGCTTCTTCTCCTAGGACCACCAAGAGCAGGGCGATCTTCTGTGTCCGTGTCAGACGGGCAAAATCGGCGGGGCTCGAGGCCAGAATTTCGGGGATGGGTGCAGCCATAACGAATTACTTCGATTTCTCGGGGCCGCGGGTCATCCAGGTACGGAGCGCGTGGGTCATATTGGCGGGGTTTTCCTTCATGAGCTGGTTCATCATGTCCGCGGTCATCACGAAGGGTTGAACTTCATCCGGTTCGCTGGCGGGGCCCGCCCTGAGGCCGGAGGCGAAGCCATTCATCTGGGATCCGCCGTCCCCGGAGGCCGATCCGATGGGGATTCCGATAGGGATTTCATCGATGCTGGTCTTCTGGAAGATCCGCCAGAAGATGGCCAGTACTCCGACACCCAAGAGCGGAAAGGCTGAATCGCGCGCAATATCGGTCCAAAGACGCTGGCGTTCACTCTTCTCGAGCCGCTGGGTCAGCTCGAGGGAGGGTTGATCATTGAAGGCGATTTCTTCGACAGACAATTCGTCAACCCGTCCGGCTTCGCCCCGTTCCACGATGCCCAGCGCCGATTGGACAGCCCGACGAATTTTTTGCATCTCGGCAGCACTGCGAGGCATGGCCACACGATTGGTCCCGCTCACAGAGTATTCGATGGGGATGAAGACCGCGGCCGAAAGGCGTTTTGTGGAACCCGGGATTTGATTCTGCGTCGTGGTGACCTCGTTGATCTCGTACTGGTTCTGGGTAACTTTCTTACTCGTGTTGTTTTTGCTCATCGGTGCCGCGCCGGACGGACTGTTCGTATCTGCATTGGCATTGGTCGCCGCACCCGGCGCGCCGACCGCGCCCGTGAGGGAGGAGCTCGTGTTGTCAATGCGTTCATCGGTGACCGTTTCTGTGCGCTTTACCTGACTCTCCGGATCATACTTGGTCTCCTTGCGCTGCAGGCTCGTGTAGTCTAGGTCGACCGACACTCGCGCCATGACCCGCGTCGAACCGCCAACGTAGGGGGCCAGGAATGACTCCACTTTCTTGGCGAGATAGTTTTCGTATTCGCGACGTTGCTTGAGCTGTGACGAAGTGGCCCCGGTAATAGGATCATTGTCGAAGGCCTCGGTCAGGAGGTTGCCGATATTGTCGGTGATAGAGACCCCTTCCGGATTGAGCCCCTCAACCGCATTGGAAACGAGGAAGCGGATGGCATTCACCGTCGAGGCAGGGATAGGCACGTTGCCCCGCAGCTTCAGGAACACGGAGGCGCTGGGTTTCTTCTGATACTCCACCAGCAGACGGTTCTCGGGCATTACGAGCATCACCTGGGCGGACTCGATGCCATCGACCCGAGAAATGGTCTGGGACAATTCCCCCTGGATGGCCCGCAGGTAATTGACCCGCTGCACA
>Ga0209597_1003138_pt1 | contig 10262 bp, 9 predicted proteins | sample M_140625_MF_Meta_FD_187316 | JGI IMG/M metagenome (GOLD analysis project Ga0209597, IMG submission 187316) | Freshwater microbial communities from Lake Montjoie, Canada to study carbon cycling - M_140625_MF_MetaG (SPAdes) (version 2) | ecosystem: Environmental > Aquatic > Freshwater > Lake...
CTCAATGGGGTCGCGGTGGAAAGCCTCGATGACGACGCGCTGGCCGACCTGCGCAACCGGGAGCTGGGTTTCGTGTTCCAGCAGTTCCACCTGCTGCCCCAGCTCAGCGCCCTCGACAACGTCATGCTGCCGATGATCTACGCCGGGGTGCCCCCCGAGGAGCGGCGCGAGCGGGCCCGTCAGGCTCTGGAGCGGGTGGGGCTCGCCAAGCGGATCGATAACCGCCCCAACCAGCTGTCGGGGGGCCAGCAACAACGGGTGGCGGTGGCGCGGGCGATCATCAACCGGCCGGCCCTGCTGCTGGCGGATGAACCCACCGGCGCCCTCGATTCCCGCACCACCGAGGAGGTGCTGGCCATCTTCGAGGAACTCAACGGCCAGGGCATCACGATCCTGCTGGTGACCCACGAGCAGGAGGTGGGCGATCGGGCCCGGCGGGTGGTGCACTTCCGCGATGGTCGAATCGCCTCCTAGGGCGCGCCGCGGGGTTCCGGCGGTTCCATGGGCACCGTCTGACGCTGGTAGGGTTCGCCCACCAGATTGCCCCACGAATGGCCTCGGGACTGATGATCGAAGGCCTGCTGATCCTGGTGCTGATCATCGCCAACGGCATCTTCTCCGGCTCGGAGATCGCCGTGGTGTCGGCCCGCAAGGTGCGGCTGGAGCAACAGGCTGAACGCGGCAACCGCAAGGCGCGGGCGGCCCTGAAGCTGGCCAACGCGCCGAATGATTTTCTCTCCACGGTGCAGATCGGCATCACCCTGATCGGCATCCTCAGCGGCGCCGTCGGCGGCGCCACCATCGCCCATCGTCTGGAGCCCCTGCTGGCCTCGGTGCCCTGGATCGGCCGGTCCTCGCCGGGGGTGAGCGTGGCGCTCGTGGTGGGGGTGATCACCTACCTCTCGCTGGTGATCGGCGAACTGCTGCCCAAACGCATCGCCCTGAACGACCCCGAGGCCATCGCCTGTGCGGTGGCAGGGCCGATGCGCACCCTCTCCCGGTTCAGCGCCCCGGTGGTGCACCTGCTGGGCAGCTCCACCGAGGTCCTGCTGCGGCTGTTGGGCATCCGCGACAGCGGCGAACCGGACCTCACCGAAGACGAGATCAAGGCCCTCATCCGCCAGGGCGCCGAAGCGGGAGTGTTTGAGCAGGCCGAGCACAGCATGGTGCAGCGGGTGTTTCGCCTGGGGGACCGCCCCATCCGGGCCTTCATGACACCCCGCACCGAAATCAGCTGGCTCGATGCCGGCGCGAGCCCCGTCGAGCAGTTGGAGACCGTAATCGGCAGCAACCATTCCCGCCTACCGGTCGGACGGGGCAGCCTCGATGCCTGCGAGGGCGTGCTGCGCACCAGCCAATTCCTGGTGGCCGAACGCCTCTCCCGCACCGGGAGGGAACCGGCCGAATCACCGAACAGCCCCCAGCCCGAAGCGGGGGGACCGGTGCACCTGGAGCCCTTGCTGCAGCCTCCCCTCTACGTGGCGGAAACGATGCGGGCCCTGGCGGTGATCGAGCGGTTCCGGGAATCGGGCAGCCACATCGCCCTGGTCACCGATGAATTCGGCGGCATCGAGGGCCTGGTGACCGTGACCGACCTGATGGAGGCGATCGTGGGGGATCTCCCCTCCGCCGAGGACGAGGAGGACCCCTCGGTGGTGCAGCGTGAAGACGGCTCCTGGCTGGTGGATGGGTTGCTGGAGTTTGAATCCTTTAAGGAACTGGTGAAGCGCACCAGCCTGGCTGGGGAGGGCAGCGGCGATTTCCACACCCTTGGGGGCTTCACGATGCATCACCTGGGCCACATTCCCCGCAGCGGTGAACTCTTCGAGATCGATGGGTTGCGGATCGAGATCCTCGACATGGATGGCAACCGGGTCGACAAAGTGCTGGTCAGCTTGCTGCCGGCCGAACGGGCCCACCCCTCCAAAGGCGAACCCTGAGGGAGGGCCGCCACACCAGCCGGCTAGCGGCGTCAGGGATAGCGATTCGGCACGAAGAACTGCTCGCCGATCGGTGGCCGTTCCACCGCCCGGGCCGACTTGCGGGGCGGCAGTTTGATGGCCGCTGGAGTCATGTCCTGATAAGGCACCTTGCTGAGCAGGTGATGGATGGTGTTGAGCCGGGCGCGGCGCTTGTCGTCCGCCTCCACGGTGAACCAGGGTGCCTCGGGGATGTTGGTGTGGGAGAACATCGCGTCCTTGGCCTGGGAGAACGCCTCCCAGCGGGCGCGGGCCTCCAGGTCCATCGGAGAGAGCTTCCAACGGCGCATCGGATCTTCGATGCGATCGTGGAAGCGGGACTCCTGTTCGGCATCACTCACCGAGAACCAGTACTTGAGCAGCAGGATGCCGCTGTCCACCAGCATCCGTTCGAATTCCGGGCAGGCCCGCATGAACTGCTCCACCTCCTGCTCCGTGCAAAAGCCCATCACCCGCTCCACCCCGGCGCGGTTGTACCAGCTGCGATCGAAGATCACGATCTCGCCGGCGGCGGGGAAGTGCTCCACGTAGCGCTGGAAATACCACTGGGTCTTCTGCTGGTCGGAGGGGGTGCCCAGGGCCACCACGCGACAGCCGCGGGGATTGAGGGGCTCGGTGATGCGCTTGATCGTGCCGCCCTTGCCGGCGGCGTCGCGCCCCTCGAACACCACGATCAGGCGGAAGCCGGTGCCCTTGATCCAGTACTGCATCTTCACCAGCTCCAGCTGGAGCTGGGCCAGTTCCGATTCGTAGAAGCGGCGGTCGAGCTTCTCGCCGGGGGCGCCGGGAACGGGCGTGGTGGGCGCTTGCGGGTCCAGGCTGGGAGCATGGTCCGGGCTGGGGGAATGCTCCGGGCTGGTGGAATGGTTCGGGCCCTCGTAAGCAACCCCAGGGGCCAGGGGCGCCCCATGCCCTAGGTCGGCAACAGCGCTGCCGCGCTCACCAGGATCCCGGGAGGTGTGCTTGGCCTTTTTGCCTGGTTGCTTCTTGCCCATCGCGGCTGACCTGCGCAGGGTTACCTGCCTGGTGTAGCTGCGGACGGGAGATTGCGGGGGAGGGGGGCAGGCGCCGGCAACGCGGCGGAGGGGGGCAGGCTCCTGGGCAAACGGTCGGTGGGCAGAGGCCTGGGGGAAGGGGACGACTGGGCTGTAGGGCCCGCCGGCGGGTCTCCGAGGGGCGAGCGGGGACGCTCCAGACTCTGGAGGAGCTGGCCCATCAGCAGCGCGATCGCATCGTTGGGGGGGGCCTCACCGGGATTGAGCAAGCCCCCGAGACCTGGCTGCCCGTCACCGGCCACCTGACCCCCACCACCGGCAGGCTCGAATTCGCCTGGGTCCACCGCCACCCAGCCACCCTCCTGGGGCATGCGCAACTCAAAGTGCAGGTGGGGGCCGGTGCTGCGGCCCGTGCTGCCGACCCGTCCGATCACATCACCCTGACGCACCCGGTCGCCCTCGCGCACGTAGAGCTCGGAGAGGTGGCCGTAGAGCGTGATACGGCGTGGGTTGTCATGTTCGATTTCGATGGCCAGGCCATAGCCTCCGGCATCACCACTGCTCATCACCCGCCCTGAGAGGGCGGCCACCACGGGGGTGCCCTCGGGCGCGGCCAGATCGCGGCCGCTGTGCATCAACCAGGTGCCAAGGATCGGGTGGAGACGCCAACCAAAACCGCTGGTGATTTCAGCGCTGCCGATCAGGGGGAAGATCAGGCCACGGTTGCCGTTGCCGCGGATCCCGTCGGGGCGGGGGGAGACCTGGAGGACATCGCTGAGCCGGAAGCGCCCGCCGATCCCGGAGAGCAGGGCCGTGACCGGCACGGCGATCGGCGGCAGGGGAGCGGCGTCGATGCCGTAGCGCTCGCCGCTGCCACCGCCGCCACCACCGAAGCCCGTGCCGATCGAGCCACCCCCACCATCGCTGCGGGTGCTGAATCGCACGCCGCCATCGCTCGCCCCGCATTCCCGGGCCGAGAAGGCGCCGGAGCTGCAGCCCTCGCGCACCACCTCCGCGTCACCACGGGGGAAGCGCCCGAAGTCCCGGACCCTCACCTCGCGTGGAGACACCACGCCATCACGCTCCAGCGCCTCCAGGGAGGCATCGAAGCGCCGGGGGGCCTGCACCTGGCGCTGGTCGGGACCCGGCTGGAGGGGCGAGGGGCTGGAGCCGACGGAGCCGGCGGAGGGCACCAGCCGTTCGGATGTCCCCGTGACCCGGACCCGGGCTGGCGAAGATTCAGCGGCGGAGGAAGCAGGGGCAGGACTGGCTTCAGGGGCCACGGCCGCGGCCGGTGGTGCGGCCATCGGTCTCTCGGGAGGAGCTGCGGGTGCCTGGGCGGCAGGGGTGGGCGGAGCCGGCAAACTTGTCGGGAGGGGAGGCGGCGGCGCGGGCAGCGCGGTGGGGGATCCACCACCAGCCTCCGGGGCGGTCTGGGCCATCACCAGGGGCACCCCGGCCAGGGGCAGGGCGATCAGGGCGGGAAGAGTGAGAAGGCTGCGCAGGGGCTGGCGGGGCATGGCTGGGTGCCGCGAAAGGAGCGCTGCGGGAAAACCGAAGCCATTGTGGTGCATTGCCGCCGGGGCGACGACCGGGGAAAGGCCGCAGCGCGTCGCGACGACGACCGCAGCGAGCCTGCTGAAGGCCTAAAAGCGCCGCACAACGCGTTGGCGGCCCGCTCCGTTCTTCAACCGAAGGCCCCCGTCGGCGGTCAGGCCCTGCGGCCACCAACGTTCTCCCTCCAACTCCAGGGGCCCCAGCGGCAACAGCAGCCCTTCCGCGGCGAGCCGCACCAGCTCGCCCTCGCTCGCCAGCTCCATCGCCCGCTCCAGGGCCAGCAGCACCCGAGCCACCAGCTGATCGCCGCGGCCAGCCCGGGCCCGGGGGAAGCTGCGCAGGGCAGCAGCCCCGGGGGGGACCGGATTGGTCCCGTTGAGGCCCACGCCGATGCGGGCCCAGCGCACCCTTCCTCCCCTCAGGCGAAGCCCTGGCAGCAGGCCGGCCAGCTTGCGGGGCCCGGCCGGGGTGAGGAGCATCAGATCGTTGGGCCACTTCAGGCCCACGGGCACCCCCATGGCGGCGAGCTCGGCGGCTAGGGCCACGGCCACCGCAAGGGCAGGGGCGGCGGCGGCGGCGGGATCCTCGGGCCAGGGCAGGGCTGCGCTCAACCACACCCCCCCAGGGGGCGACTGCCACAGCCGCCCCTGCTGGCCGTGGCCGAAACGCTGCCGGCGGGCCAACACAGCCCGCGGCCACTCCAGACGCTCGCCGGAGCTGGGATCTCCCGCTGGCTGGGCAGCCTCGGCGGCGCCATGGCCCCCGACAGGGGGCGCCTGCCGCAGCCACCGGTCGAGCTCCTGCTCGGTGCTGGCACAGACGGGCAGGGCCCGCAGCCGCCAGGGAAGGGGCCGGCCGCCCCGGGCCAGGGCCAGGGCGCGGTGGCCCCACAGAATCCGGCCGACCATCGGCACGGCCTCAGAGCTGCCGCAGCCAGGCGCCCATGCGGGCCGCACCGGCCTCCAGCTCCTCGCTGGGATGGACCAGGGCCAACCGCTGCCAACCCTCACCGCCGGGACCGAAGCCGTTGCCAGGGGTGAGGCACACGCCGGTGGCCTCTAGGAGGGCAGCGCAGAAGGACTCGGAATCCAGGCCCCCCGCCCGGGCCACCGCAGGCACGGGCAGCCAGTGATAGAGGGCCATCGAAGCGTGGGGCACCTGCCAGCCCTCGGAGCGCAGGGCGGCGGCCATCCGATCCCGCCGCTCGCGATAGACGCCGCGAAGCTGCTGGGGCCACTGGGGCGCCTGCTCCAGGGCGGCGATCGCCCCGGCCTGGAGCGCCAGAGACTGGTTGAAATCCACGATTCCCTTGAGCTGGCGCAGGGCCGTGATCAGCCATTCCGCGCCGATGGCGAAAGCGATGCGGTAGCCCCCCAGGCACCAGCCCTTGGAGAAGGAGAAGAATTCGATGCCGCAGCGGCGCCAGTCGGGATGGCGCAGCAGGGCCGGTGCCTCGCCATCGAGGACCAGATCCACGTAGGGGTTGTCGTGGGCCAGGACGATGTCATGGTCGATGGCGCGGGCCACGGCCCCGTCGAGCCAGGCCTGCTCCCCCGTGGTGGCGGTGGGGTTGTGGGGGAAGCCCAGCACCATCAGCCGCAGGGCATCCCACTGGGATGGGGGCAGATGGTTGAAATCGGGCCGCCATCCCTGCTGTGGATCCAGGGGGAGCAGCACCGTTTCGGCGGAGGCCAGCTGGAGACCGCCCCGGTGGGAGGGATAGCAGGGATCAAGCAGCAGGGCGGCGTCGCCAGGATTGAGCACCGCCAGCGGCAGGTGGGCCGTGCCCTCCTGGGAGCCGACCAGCAGCAGCACCTCCCGCTCTGGATCCACCTCCACCCCGAAGCGCCGCTGGGCCCAGGCCCCCACCGCCTCGCGGAAGGGCAGGGTGGCGCCGTGGAGGCAATAGGAGGCACTGGCCGGTTCGGCGAGGGCCGCTGCGATGGCCTCCAGGGCCACCGGCGGGGGCTGGAGGTCGGTGGAACCGAGGGAAAGATCCAGCAGAGGGGGAAGGACGTGGCCAGGATCGGAGCTCAGCCGCTGGCGGTAGGCCTCCTTGCGCTGATCGTTGCGGGCGAAGACGCCGCTACCCAGCTGGGCGACCCGATTGGAGATCCGCTCAGAGATGGGCATCCAGGAAGGCGGTGAGTTGGGCCTGGGTCAGCACACCCTCATGGCGCCGGATCTCGCTGCCATCGCGGAACAGCACCAGGGTGGGAAGCCCCTGCACCCCCAGGGATTCGACCAGGGCGGGATTGGCGTCACAGTCGGCCTTACCGACCCGCAGACGGCCCTCGTACTCCGAAGCCGCCCAGGCGATCACCGGGGCGATCAGGCGGCAAGGACCGCACCAGGTGGCCCAGACATCCAGAAGCACCGGACCGGGATGCTCCACCACCAGCTCCTTGTAATTGGCATCGCTGATCTCGAGAACGGCTTCAGACACGGCTTACGGAGCACAGAGGGGCGATTGTATGGGGGGCACCGGGCGGCGGAGGCGGCCTGAGAAACCGCGCAACGGCCGGAGCTTCTGGAGCGGCCGCCGTGGCAAGGAAACCTCCGGAGCTGCGATAGCGGCCGGAACCTCAAGCAAAGCGATCGAGGAAGCGCAGCACGCACCCCGGCAGTCCCCCGACCGGAGCCAGAGGGTGAACCCAGTCGAGAGATGCCACAGCCAACAACGCTCCGGCCGGAGCGTGGCCTACGGGCATCAGGGCCGGATTCAGAGCTTGTCGATCGAGCGCTTCAACTCCTCGAGCTCCGCATTCACCTCGGCCACCTTCACCGGCTCAAGCTGGGGCAGGGGAGCATCGGGCGCCGGCAGCTGGATCGGGGTGGATCCGCCGGAAAGGCGGGTCTTGAGGGCTTCGAGCTCCTCATCCACGTTGCTGCCCTCCAGGGATGCGAACTGGCTCTCCAGATCAGCACCGGCCAGCTCGGCCGCAGCCTGGCTGCGCGCCTCCAAGCCCAGAACCTTCTCCTCCATCTGGTCGAAGGCCGCCATCGAGCTGTTGGTGCTGAGGTTGCCAACAGCGCTCTGGAGTTGCTCCTGGGCCTGGGCGGCCTGGGCCCGGGCCTTGAGCATGTCCTTCTTGGTCTTGGCCTCGGCGATCTTGCCCTCGAGGGCAGTGAGGCTCCGCTTGAGGGTGTCCACCTGACCGGCCTGGGAGCTGATCTGACTGTTCAGAGCGGTGGCGGTGTCTTGATAGGTCTTGCGTCGGGAGAGGGACTCGCGGGCGAGCTCTTCCTCACCCTTCTTCAGGGCGAGCTCAGCCCGTTCGTACCAGGTCTTGGCCTGGGTTTCGGCCTGTTCCGCCTGGTTCTGCAGACGCTTCTGGCTGGCGATGGCCGTGGCCACGGCCTGGCGGAGCTTCACCAGGTCGGCCTGCATATCAGCGACCGACTGGTCAAGGATCTTGGCCGGGTCCTCCGCCTTGCTGACGAGGTCGTTGAGGTTGGCGCGCAGCAGGCGGCTGAGCCGATCAAAAAAGCCCATGGAGGGGGGGGGCAGTCGGGCAAACGTTAGGGGCGCTGGCACGCTGATGCGCTGCAGGCTGCGGGCGCCGGTTTGCCGCACCGAAGCCTAAGACGGGAGAGCGGATCGAAAGGGCGATGGCCGCCCGGCCTGCCCGCTGGATGGGAGCCGGACAGGCAATCCCAGCCGCTGCTTCAGGACGAGCCCTCCAGGTCACGCTGAAGCAGGTATGAGGCCAAATTGGAGATCGATCGACCTTCGCTAGAACTGCGCTCCACCAATTTTGTATGGAGCGAGTGATTCACCGTGATCGTGATCCTTTTAGGCCTCTTCAATTCGTGATTCAGATCTGAATCAACAAGCTGAAAACCCGTAGTGAGCTCAGCAGAGAGCTCTTCGCTGGCCATGGCATCACTGACTTCGCCATAGTAATCATGCTGGCTGATCACCCCACCTGGCAAGACACGCCGAGCTGAATTCACAGCCTGAAAAAACCTGTCACATCGCCCCAATCGCCCTTCAACAATCGCAACGATCCTTCGCTTCGGTAGCGGCGAGCCCGGCAAGCGGCAGCCGCCTATCCTTTATCCATGGCTGATCCATCCCGCCGCTCCAGCCGCCGCGGCGCCGGCGACAGCCTTGGCCTGCCGCCGCAGCACAAGGTGAACGTTCTGATGCCTGCTGCGGCACCTCCGGCGACCTCCCTGGGCGCGTGCCTGGAGGGCCTGCGTCGCCAGTGGGAGGGCGATGGGCAGTTGGCGGGCCTGTGGCAGGCCTGGCCGCGCATCGCCGGCAGCCAGCTGGCCCCCCACTGCCGTCCCCTGAATCTGCAGGGCGGCGTGCTCACGGTGGGGGCGGCCCCGGGTCCCTGGCTCCAGGCCCTGCAATACAACCGCCACCAGCTGCTGGGGGCCCTGCGGGGGGCAGGCTTCAGCGTTCGGGATCTGCGCTTCCGGCAGCACCACGTGGAAGTCTCACCGCCCCCCGGATCGGAGGTCGAGGCCGAGGTATGGGCCCGTCACCCCAGCCGGATCGATGTGCACGGCCTGGCCGATTGCCCGGCCTGTGGCCGGCCTGCCCCCACAGGCGAGATGGCCCTGTGGGGCCATTGCGGCTTCTGCCGGCGCAGCGACCTAGCCGATCAGGGGATCGACGGAAGCCCCATCTGCTGAAGCAGGCCGGGCAGGGAGATGGTCGAGGTTGGAGGGGCTGGCTTGGTCAGGGGGGTGGCTTGGGGCGCCGGCTGGGCTGGTTGGGGGGCCAGTTGGGGGGTCGTGGCCGCTGGGCCGGCGGGTTGGGTGGCCGGTTGGGTGCCCGCTGTAGGCTGGGCTGTGGCGCCGGCCGCCGGTGGCACGCCACAGGAACTTTCCAGGTGGGACAGGTAGAGGGGGATCTGCTGGGCGGCCATGGCGCGGGCCTCGGCCTCGCGGTGCCAGCTCTTGGCGCTGTAGAGGGCGTCGATGTCGCGCAGGTCGGCGCGGCTCAAGTTGGCGCGGAGGAATTGTTCGGTGAGCAGGGGCTTACCGCGGCGACAGCGGGCCTGCACGGCATGCCAGCCCTCATGCATCAGGGTGTCGAGCTGGTTGCCGCGGGGGCATACCACGATGCGGCGGGTGCCTCGGATATAGAGGCCGAAGAGATTGGGTTCCTGGATGCACCGAGGGTGATTGCCCACCACCTCGAAGCCATAGTTCTGAAAAGTGAGCACCATGGAGTTGAAGGTGCCAGCTTGGTTGGCCGCCCTCACGGGAAGGGTGCTCAGCACCAGGGGCGCAGCCATCAGCACGGCCCTAAGAGCATGGCGCAGCCGAGCTGTTGCGGCCCTAGGCGCCGGGCGTAAGGAGGCAAACATGGGTGGCACAGCTGGCAACGACCAGCTCCAACGCTAGGAACAGGCCGCCATTTTGCAGCAGATCGTCGTCACGGCGACCGCCATAGGGCGCGCGGGGCGTAGCGGAGCAACGGTGAGGGATCGCGCCAGGTGAGCGCACACGGCTCAAGGATCCCCGGTGCTGAACAGGGCCCGCCAGGTAGCCTCAAGTTCGGCGGCGGCCGGCGTGCCCTCGACGGGGAAAGAAGCGAGGAAATCCTTGTCGGTCGCGGGCACATAGGGTCCCTCCTTGATCTCCAGCATCACGGAATCCGGCTCGAGGGCCACCAGGGTGTGGACGATCCCCTCCGGCAACTGGATCCCCCGCAGAGGACCGGCGGCATCGAGGCGCTCGCGGCTCCTTAAGGCGCCGTGCTGATCCAGCA
>Ga0209597_1003139_pt1 | contig 10261 bp, 8 predicted proteins | sample M_140625_MF_Meta_FD_187316 | JGI IMG/M metagenome (GOLD analysis project Ga0209597, IMG submission 187316) | Freshwater microbial communities from Lake Montjoie, Canada to study carbon cycling - M_140625_MF_MetaG (SPAdes) (version 2) | ecosystem: Environmental > Aquatic > Freshwater > Lake...
TTTTGCGTTCACGCGCATGGGGGCGACATCCAAGAGCCCGAAGCCCTCGGCGGAAACGCGGGCAATGACTTCAGATGTGACCCCGCCCCATGGCCATTCCTCACTCACACAAAGGAGTCGTCCCGTGCGAGCCACGGAGGCCAAAATCGTATCCGTGTCGAGTGGCTTCACACTGCGAAGGTCGACGATCTCGAGTTCGAATCCCTCTTCGGCGAGTTCCGTTGCAGCGGCGAGAGATTCATGGAGCATAGCTCCATGAGTGACGATCGTGGCATCGCGTCCCGTTCGCGCCAAGCGGGCCTTACCGATCGGTAGGGATGTCTCGGGTAGCGATTCGGCTTTGAGATGGTTATAAAGGAACTTGTGCTCGCAGAAGATGACTGGATCATCGAGAGCGACGGCATCAAAAAGCATCGTGTATGCGTCCTCGACTGTGGCGGGAGTGACCACGACCAAGCCAGGGTAGTGGGCATAGAGCGCCTCCATGCTTTGGCTGTGAAAGGGACCGCCTCCGGATGTGCCTCCCGAGGGAAGGCGAACCACGATCGGGCAAGGAACACCCGTCCTGTAGTAGAGGGTCGCTGCGTGATTCACGATTTGGTTGAGGCCGCAAGTTGAAAAATCGGCAAACTGCATTTCCACGATGGGTCGCATGCCCTCGATCGCCGCGCCTATGGCCATCCCGACAATGGCATCCTCGCTCAGCGTGGCATCAAAAACGCGGCCGGGAAATTCTTTGGACAGATTCTTGGTGGCTTTGAATGCGCCGCCGAAGCTGGCGATATCTTGGCCGTAGAGAAAAACCCTGGGATCGGTAGCGAGGGCCTTTTGTTGTGCAAGGCGAATGGCTTCAAGGTAGGTGATCATGATGTGGCGTATTGCTCACGGTATTCCGGACAGGAGAGCGCCGCCCAGTCGTCTTCTTCGGGGTCCGGTGGAGGTTCGCGGCGGACGCGGTCGGCAGTGGAGTTGACTTCCGTCTCGACTTCGCGGCGCCATACGGCGTGTTCCTCAGCAGTCGCCCACTTCTGCTCGAGGATGTGGTGTTCAGCAATGACGAGGCAGTCTCCACCGAGCGGGGAGGCTTTTAATTTGGGATCCACGTATTGGCCGTCATCATGTTCGCCGTGGCCAACGAGGCGTAAAAGATCGGCAACGACGAGTTGGGGGCCACCACCACCACGTGCGTTCTGAACCGCGCGGCGAAGCGTTTGTAGGCAATCCAAAAGATTTGTTCCGTCCGCCTTGTGGCCGACCACGCCATATCCGGCGGCCTTGTCCAAGAGATCCGCGCAAGCATATTGGCGGGAATTAGGGGTCGAGTAGGCATACTGGTTATTAGCAATCACGACGACGAGCGGGAGTTTCTCCACCGCCGCGGCGTTGAGGCCCTCGTGGAAAGCCCCGGTGGATGTGCCTCCGTCGCCGATACAGGTTGCGCCTACGACGCCCCTCTCACCCTTGAGTCGCCGTGCAAAGAGACCGCCGGAGACAGCAGGGATCATCGCGCCCAGATGGCTGATCATGGCGTAATAGCCGTCACGGGGACGCCCGCGGTGGATATTACCATCCCTGCCTCGCATGGACCCAAGTTGAGATCCGAGATAGGTGCGGAGGGTGTCGAGAACGGTGTCGCCGAATGCCAAGCGGCCGGCTTGATCACGGATGAGTGGGGCAAAGATATCTCCTCGGTGAAGGTGGATGCCGACCGAGACGCTCAAGGCTTCCTGTCCGCGACCGAGGAACACACCGCCTTTGATCATTCCTGCCCGATAAAGGCTTGCCAGCTTTTCCTCCAGCACACGGGACAGAAGCATAATGCGGTAGGCCTTGATATAATCAGCCTGAGTTACTGCGGCGCTCGTCTTTGGCATTTGAGTGATCCTATGAAAAACTTGTGGTCCCCTGCAAACATTCGTTGCGTTGAGATGTGATTTTAATGAACTCCGGGAGGCAGAACGTGCACGTCAATCGGAGCTGACGCGCCGAGAGGGATGTCCCGGTGGGGGGAGGCTAGGTCTATGCCGGCAGCGTTTAATGCATTGTAAATCGAGAACCTCAGCTCGCTTGGCACATGATTGGCCGTTCGGTTGACTTGTTTATCGACCCAGTAAAGCAGGCGGAGAACGATGGCGTTGGCGCCAAAGTCGTGAAAAAAAACGTTAGTATCGCGGTTCTTTAAAACATCCGGATGTGATTTGGTGACTTGGGTAATGATGTCGATGGCCTTCTCGACGTGGGAAATGTAGTTGATTCCAATGAGGATTTCCTGCCGGACATGACTGTCGGTGAGAGTCCAGTTTACCACTGTGCCTTGAAGAATAACGCTGTTCGGAATGAGGATTTCGACACCATCGGCGCGACGGAGTTGCGAGCAACGGGTGCCTATCGAGGTCACCGTTCCCGCGTAGGCGCCCACGTCGATGATGTCGCCGATGCGAATCGGGCGTTCAAATAAGAGGATGATGCCGCTGATGAGATTGTTGACGAGTTGCTGGGAACCAAATCCCACAGCGATGGCTGCTGCCCCGCCAAGGAGTGCGAAAATGGTGAGGGGAATCTTTACCACCGCCAATGCGACAAGGCTGATACAAACAAGAAAAAGAGTGTTGGTGAGCTTTTGGATGATGGTGCCGGTATTCGCGTCCAACAAGAATCGTTCACTGAGGCGGGATCGGATCCAGCGACTGCAGGCATCGGAAAGTAGGCCGCCTAGAATCAGAATAAGCAGGGCCGATATCATCATCCCGAGGGTGACCGGACTGGGGCGCTGTATGACCTCGCCGTTGATGAAAACTGAATCATTGAGATGGAATATTTCGGTATTCCACAAAGTCGCTATCTCCCCGCCGAGCGTGACCGCCGCTACATTGAGCTTTTGTCCCATGTTGAGTTGGCCCCTTCGCTCAGTGAGATCGGCATTGGCCAGAGTGAGAAGCTGCATGAGGTGGTCAAATCCAGTTTCCCATTTCGATAGGCCCGCATGCTCTTGGGTGAAATGTTTTTCCACCAACTGCCTGATGGCATCTGGGGCTTTTTGATTCGGGTTGTCGAGTAGAGCCTGTGCGGCTCGGCGGCGCTCTTGGGACTTGGCATTGAGGTTGGCGATGAGGGGGTGCCAAGTCTGCACATCCTGCATACGGTCATTCACAGCCCATGCAGTTTTTTCAAAGGACTTCGGATCGGTTGCGTTCCAGATCTCATACCGAGCCTGCCAGATTTGAGAGCGAATCAGAAGACCGATCCGACGATACTCGGAGATTTGGATTTGGTTTTCGAGTCCCTGCATGAGGAGGGATAGGAGCTCGGGGTAGCGGCGAAATGTGCCTGTGGAGGTCAGGGCCTTAACTTGATTCTCGAGATCCTGAGCGGTTTCGGCGCTCTCAGTCTCGTCTTTCTTGGTCTGTTCCCGTTTGGTGTTCAGCAATCCATTTGGAAAAACAACATGACCAGCGAGGATACCCAAATATTTGTTAGCCAGTTTGATGCGGGCTTCTTGAAGTTTCATGTCCGCATGAAGGGGCGACGAGTCGGTTCGGGCTTGATGATCCGCATAGGCGACTGCAACGCGAAGATCCTGCAGCTTCTTTTGCCAAGCCAACTGGGGCGTGGAGGCGGTGGGCGCCTTCTCAAGGGCTTGAAGATCGGCTTTTGCTTTTTTTAGTTCCTCAAAAGAAATCCGAGTCTGCTCGTTACGGGATTCCGCGATTTTTTTTAATGCCGCAAGCCAGTTCAAGGCCTGCCAGAGGTTGAGGCGGGCGGAATCAAAGGCATCGAGTCCCGAATCTGCGTTGATGACGGGTGGTTTGAAGTTGGCTATTCCGGCGTCAACTTCGGCGGTTTGCGAAACGAGAATTTGAGTTCTCTTGGATTGCTTCTCCTTGAATGTCTTCATTTCCACGATCTGCCCGAGCAGGTGGATGTAGTCCCGGAATTGCTCGGGTGTCGCGGGTTCAGTTTTTTGGAATCCCTCCAATCCTTCGTCCAAGGCCGTGGTGAGCATGTTGGCGTAGTCTGGTGAGGTCGGTGTGGGAGCGGGAGACGATGAGGCTAAGGGCGAGGTAGCTGGATCTTGGCCATGACTCAAGCCAGGCAGAAATGCCATGGCAATACTCACGATTGCTAGGGAGGGAAAAAAGCACCGCAATGTGGATTTATTAAGATTTCTTATTGTCACAACTTAAAAGAACGTTACTATGCACACCCTTTTAAAAATGAAGCCAGAAATTCATCCCAACTACGAGGAGTCCGTCATTGTTTGTGCGTGCGGTTCAACCTACCACACCCGCTCCACTCGTCAAAACATCAAGCTCGGCATCTGTGCCGCTTGCCATCCGTTTTTCACGGGTGAGCAAAAATTTGTAGATACGGCCGGCCGTGTTGACAAATTCATGCGCCGATACGGCACAGTGCGCGCTCCTCGCGCCGTCAAAAAAGCCTAACTCGGATTTTATTTTATCAACGGTAAACAGGCTCGCTGCTTGTTTACCGTTTTTATTTCCCTATGGATTTTGAACCGTTGATCGAGCGCAAGCGGCGACGTTTCGAGGAGTTGGAGCGCGAGATCGTCTCACCTAACCTCTTTGATAATGCCCGCCGCGCGAGGGAGGTTTTGTGTGAGCATGGCTCGACCAGAGAGTTGCTCGAAGTCTGGAGCCGCTTTGAGAAGGCCTCGCGCGAGATTGTCGAAAACCGTGAACTGGCCTCTAGTGAGGACAAGGAAATGGCGGCAATGGCGAGAGAGGAAATCGCTCGATTGGAATCGGAAGTCGCGACCCTTGAGCGCACCGTCCAAGTCGCGCTCCTTCCGCCTGAGCCCGATGAGGATCGCGACGCCATCATGGAAATCCGCGCCGGTACAGGTGGCACTGAGGCGGCTCTTTTTGCTGCTGATCTGTATCGTATGTATTCCCGATACGCCGATTCCTTGGGGCTGAAGGTAGAGGAGTTGGAGTCCAGTGCCGCCGATCTCGGGGGCTTTCGTGAAATCATTTTCCGCATTTCTGGAACCTCCGTTTTTCGCCGCTTCCGATATGAAAGCGGGGTTCATCGCGTGCAGCGTGTTCCTGCCACCGAGGCGCAAGGTCGCATCCATACATCAACTGCGACGGTGGCGGTTTTGCCCGAGGCCGAGGAGGTGGACATCGAGTTGCGCCCAGAGGACATTCGGATCGAGGTTTGTCGAGCAGGTGGACCCGGTGGGCAAGGCGTGAATACGACGGATTCTGCTGTTCAGGTCATGTATATTCCGACCGGTCGCATTGTTCGATGTCAGGACGGGCGGAGTCAGCAAAAAAACAAAGAGGCGGCACTGAAAATCCTGCGATCTCGATTGCTTGAGGACAAGCGTCGCGAGGAGGAAGCCAAATATTCCGCCCATCGCAAGAGCCTCATTGGCGGTGGCGGTCGTGAAGAAAAAATTCGGACTTACAATTTCTCCGAGAATCGTGTCACCGATCACCGAATCAAGGTTTCGCTCTACTCACTCGACCGATTTCTCGGTGGCGAGGTAGGTGAATTGATCGATGCACTTCAAGCGAGCGATATCGAGCAACGGCTCAAGGATTCTGGGATCGCCTGATGCACCAAGCGATGTGGATTCCGGCGAAATCCAACGTACTAAAAGTGATTTGTTTTCGTAGCATGCGGGATCGAGCCTGGATTCTGATTGAATTAGAACTTGGGATTCTGCAGTTTGAATAGAACTCATGATGCTTCCTCAGGTGTTGCCATTAAATATTGTCACTTCCCTGTTTGCTCTATGCGCACTAGGTTGCGTCTCTTTTTCGCAGGAGGTGGGTGTCGTTTCCGAAGTGAAACCAGAGGTGCCCCCGAAACCCCAAAAGAAACCCGATTCTACATTAGTCCACGATGAGGTAATGGCTCGAGCCACGCCTGAAAACATCTCCGTCTTGATTACGATATCCAGTCAGCGGATCCATTTGAAAGTGGGTGAGGAAATCGCAATCGAAGCGCCGGTTTCTACGGGTAGAAGGGCTGAGTGGACTCCCAAGGGGACTTTTGTGATTGTGCAAAAATCAGCCAACCATCGCTCGTCAGTTTATGGAAGTTGGGTGAGCGCGGAAGGGGGCACCATTCGAACCAATGCGAATAGCCGGACTGATAATCCTCCCGTTGGAGCTTCTTTTGTCGGGGCGCCCATGAAGTGGTTTATGCGACTGGGAAGCCATGTTCAGGATTACACAGCTTTTGGTATGCACGCAGGAAAGTTGCCTGGCTACCCAGCTTCTCATGGGTGCGTCCGTTTGCCAGACCGAGTTGCGAGGCTGATTTTTGAAAAAGCTAAAATTGGCACACCAGTCGTGATTTTGGAGTGAGTTTCAAAGGTTGCCACTCCTTGGTAGGACCGGTAGGGCCAGAAAAAACAGGGTACCCGAAGATTGGGCTCATAATGACCGCCCCAACCGCTGCCGCGAAAGAAGATCGATTATGGCTGGGAGTCTAGCGACTGCCTTGCATGGCGGAACCGAGGGCGCCACCGCCCTCCCAAGACTGGGGACGATTCCATGGAAGAGAACTTCCGGCATGTTGCGAAGATTCCTCTTCGGTCGCACAACTGACAAGCCCAACAGCGGCAAGGAGAATGAGGAGGCTATTCCTTAGGGTTTTTATAGATAACTTCATCGCCTGGTTGGATGCTGAGACCACGTGTGATGCTAGTCGGTATGATATCTGCAATGGAAGTTGACGGTTCTACTGAGGTGATACGAACGCTTCCGATTTCGGTGGAACCACGTTTGACAATCAATTCCGTATTGCTGAGAACGCCATTCTTATCCCCGATGCTGAGAACCACGAAATTCCAAGCCTGATTGACGGCGAGAACTCTTCCCATGAGATTTCTGCGCGCTGTCTTAAGATTGGCTTCAATTTCTTTTTTCTTGTATTCGGCGAGGGCGGCTTTTTTGGAATCTAAATCTTCGGTGAGTGATTTATTAATCCCTTCAAGTTCCGTAATCCGAGTTTGTTTTTCGTCATCAACCGGTGCTGCAGTGGAAGCCGCAGTTGCCGCAGCAACAGCCACCTTGAGGGCTTCAATTTCATCTCCTTTGGTTTTGAGATCGGCAGTCAAGGTAGCGATCTCCGCTGTTTTTTGAGTCAGTTTTGCGTTGGCTTCAGTGAGATTGGTCTGAGTGGTCGCAAGTTCGGCTTTCAGTTTCGCGACTTGAGATTCAAGCTGTTCCTTCTGAGCCGTGAGTTCGACGTTTTTTGCTTCCGAATCGGCCAGTTTTTTCTTTTCCGCTGCGAGTTCGGACTTCGTTTTTTCTAATTCGGCTTGGGTTGTAGCGAGTGTCTCTTTTGTTTGAAGAAGGGTTGTCCTGTTAACGTAGCCCACACCTGCGGAGGCAAGAGAGACGACTATGGAAAGAATAATAAGGATTTTACCCATGAAGTGGAGGAATCGTTGAAAGCACTTTTCTATCTCGCGAAAACTCACATCACAAGCCCCAAATGGGTTTTTTTGTTTCTGCTGGGCGGGGCGCGATGCCTTTTAACTCAATGCGCTAATGATGCTGGGTGGAGGAGTTGCGGACGTTTTTGAATTTGCAGCGTCCGAATGGGTCAGGCGGGAAACGTGCGCGCAGAGTCAATTTTGTTGGAGGGGTTGGTGAAGTGCTCGAAAAATCATCGTCGTTTGATGTGAGTGCGCAATCTTTGCGAGAGCATGGAATGACATCGCCTTCTCCACTATCTCGGTATCGGAAGCGCCTTCGATGGGGCCGCCGATCCCACGCTAGGCCTTCTCATTTGCGACTATCGCTTTTCCTCTTCGAGCCGAGTTTCTTTTTTCGAGGCGCTCCACAAGTGGGGCATTGAATCCCCCGTTCTCTTCATCTCGGCCACGCCTGACAGTGGTGCATTACTGAAGGTCGCAAATTTCAAGCGGTCCCTATTTTTTTCCAAGCTGTTTACGATTTCACGATTCCATTTACGGTCTATTGAAGTTAAGCCCTTCGGCTAGTATTTAATTAATCGCAGCGAATCGCCCGAGCTGGGGGGATTTGCGATGCACGTCGGGACGGTAACCACGCAGCAAAGACAGCGGCAGGAATAATCCATAACGGCGTTGTCAAAAGAACATTGAGTGGATAGCGGAGTTCAATCGTCCATCCAAAGAAGGCCTTGTTGATCACCCAGGTGAGAATCATCGCCATGCTCGCCCCGCATGCCACTCCGATGAGTGAGGCAAGAAAGCCGACCATGGCCGCTTCCGTTAAAATTAGGCATTGGATTTGGACTTGGGAGGCCCCTTGGGAGCGAAGGACACCGACTTCCCGTTCCCGCTCGAGCACAAGAGTCGTGAGGGAAAGGAGGACGCCTGCAATGGCTACAACGACCGCGATCGTCCTAAGAACGGAGGTGACGGCAAAAGTCTGATCGAAAATCTCCAAGACCCGCTGCCGAAGGTCTGAATTGGTATAAATCGAAAACTCGCCATCGTGGCTGAAGGTTTCACGAAAGTCCGCACCGAGTCCCGCCGTTGCCGAGGGGTCATTGAGTGTTATAGACAATGAGTGGAGGCGCTCGTCATTCCAGTATTCCGAAAACGTCGTGCGCTCGATCATCACTAGTCCACTGTCGCGCGTGAAGTCTTTAACGATACCGACGACAGAGAATTTTGCTGTGCCTTTGGGTGAGGAGAATTCAAGAGTGTCACCGGGTTCTGTCCCATGCTTGGTGGAAAAGCTCTCCGAAACGGCTACCATACCCGGTTTATGGAATTGATCACGGGCCCCATCGATTCCCCGCACGAAATCGAATTCTCCGCGGGCTCGGCCGTCAATCACCGCCAAGGTGGCCGTTTTCTCTCCCCAAGGAACCGATATTTCGCGAAAGGTGCCTAGATCTTTGACGCGTGGATCGCGGCGCATCCACTCCACCGCATTTGCCGGGATGAAGCTAGTGAGGCCTGCGATTTCGTTTGCTGCAGGGGCGATGAAAAGATCCGCTACCAGCGTTTGGCCAAGCCAGGTGGTGACGCTGGCTCTAAATGAATGGATCATCACCGACACGCTCACCGTCATCGCCGCGGCCACCGCGAGTGCCGCGATGGTGACAGCATTTCGATGGAGCGATCGCTCCAAATGATGGCTGGCCAGTCGAACCAACCAACCCGGACCGCGAACAAGGGAGCAAAACGCATTCACTGTCACGGGTACAAGAAGAGAGAATCCAGCGATAAGCAACCCGACTGCCGCGAATCCCAGCAAGCGACCGCCGCCGACGAGGGTCCAATAGGAAATGACCGCAGCCAATCCCAGCGCGCAGATGCCAAAGAGTCCCCAGCTTTTCGATTGAATGCAGAAGGAGTCCATCAGGGATCCATTTCTCAAAACAATCGCCGGATCGCACGCGGCGGCCTCGGCTGCCGGACGCCAAGCCGCAAGCAGAGAGGATCCGATGCCGACGACAAGGGCGAGGGCAATCTGATCGGGTTCGATGAAAATGCGTTCGATGGAGATCAGCGCGTAGAGGGAAGAAATGGTCGCGCCAACGGGCGCCGCAAGGAGGGAAGCTAGTGGCCCGGCGATGCCGATGCCCAAGAGGGTTCCTAGCAAGCCTTCGGCAGCACTTTCACCGAGAAAGAGACTCGTTACCTCGATCTTGGTCGCGCCATTGGCCCGAAGGATGCCGATCTCATGTCGGCGGCGCACGATTGATGCTGAAAGGCTGTTATAAATGAGAAAAACGCCGACCACCATGGACACGAGGCTGAGCGCGGTGAGATTGAGTTGGAAGGCAGCCAGCATCACTTCGGTATCCGAGCCTCTGCGGGCGGGTGGGCCAACGATAGCATCTGGGGGTGCTATTTTTCGGAGGGCCGCAATCACAGGCTCCATCCTCAGCGGATCGGCCACTTGAATTTGGATGGATGTCAAGCGCCCCTGCCTGTCGAGGAGTTCTTGAGCCCAGCCGATATCCATTGCCGCCACCCGAGGGTCGGTTGTGACGAGTGCATCGTCGGTTTTAAGCTCAAATGAGGGCACGAGCGTTACGGATTTTCCTGCTGCGAGCGTCCGAAGTGGGCCAGAGGCGAGGCGCGAGGAAGACACGGCAATGGCGTTTGGCTCGCGCATCCATTTTTCAAAATCGATAGATGCTCCACTCGGCGATTGAAGTTCGAACGCGCGCAAATTTCCGCCAGTGAAAGGATCGACGCCAAGGAGGCGAAGGTAATCGCCAGGTGATTCGGGGAGCGTCACAACCCCTTCCAACAATGGCGTAGCTGTGGTGACAC
>Ga0209597_1003143_pt1 | contig 10255 bp, 5 predicted proteins | sample M_140625_MF_Meta_FD_187316 | JGI IMG/M metagenome (GOLD analysis project Ga0209597, IMG submission 187316) | Freshwater microbial communities from Lake Montjoie, Canada to study carbon cycling - M_140625_MF_MetaG (SPAdes) (version 2) | ecosystem: Environmental > Aquatic > Freshwater > Lake...
GCTATCATGGTCCCGAAGAGTATTTTCAAAGTTAATTCATCTTTCTCTGGAACAGAGGATGATAATTTTATTACTCGCGCCTTAGCTAACTATGACAAAGAATTAGCCACTATAGTGGAGAAAAGCATATGAGTTATAATCCCGGACTAGTTGGCATAAAAAGCACACAAGAATTTGCCCTAAGAAATGTATTGTTAGACAATATGATTTCATTTTATGACTGGGGCTTTCTTGATAAGGGTGGATTTAATAATATTAATATTCCAAGTTCGGGCATGTATGGTGGCGACAAGCACATCTTAAGACCCGTATCAGATCCTAACTATTTGCCCAATCAAGCATGGCAATCATATAGAAAAAACTGGGCATGGGAAAGCGGCGTATCCACATCAACCCAACCCACTCAAATATCCGGCATATATGTCAACAACTCGTTTAGACCCCTAACATATAATTCCGGCGTAGCTCACTATGCTGGATCTGGCTATAGAATAGATTATAATAATGGTAGAGTTATATTTGATAATTCTATTCCTGCAACTTCGATTGTATCTTTGAATTACGCATACAAGTGGATATCGGTTGACCGAGCCGAGGGCGTTCCATTTTTTAGACAAGTCCAACAAAATTCATTTAGATTAGATTCTAATTTTTTAACCGCTTCTGGGGATTGGATTCAGGTTGGACAAACAAGAATTCAGCTTCCTGCCGTGTTAATTGAGGCTGTTCCTAAAAGAACTATGAAACCTTATCAACTTGGTGGTGGTCAATGGGCATATAGTGATTTTGTATTTTATGTATTGGGCGATAGAGATGCTATTGTTTCTGATATACTAGACGCAATTTCTTATCAAAATGACAGAGTTATACAATTGTTTGACAGCAATACAATATCTAAAAGTGGAGCGTATCCCGTTGATATTGTAGGTAACTTAGTAGATAAAAAATATACATATCCTTACTTACTTAATAATTATCCATATGAAACTTGTAGAATACACAATACTACGATTAATGACATTACTGAAATATCTTATTCATTTTATATTGGAACTGCTAGATGCTCAACTGAGGTAAGATTAGCCGGGGTAACGTGATTAATGTGTATTAATTTTTAGCTTAAAGCTCTTTTTTACATAGATCTATGAACGGAGAAAAAACAAATGGCACAGAATCGTATTTTTTATGCAATCCAAGCTCTTGGTATTGAAGCCGCCGCAACTGACGAGGGATTAGAAGGGGCCGCTGCTATCACTTGGATGAAAGGTGTTCAATCTGTTGGAATCACAACTAACTTTAATCTAGAACAGGTTTTCGAACTTGGTCAATTGGCGATTTTTGAAAATATCGAAAACGTCCCAGAAATTGAAGTTACAGCAGAAAAGGTTATCGACGGTAATGCGCTGCTTTATTTAACTGCTTGCCCAAGTGGTAATCAGAACATTGTAGCTGCAACGAATAATAAAGCTAGCATTTATTTGGCTATCTATCCAGACACACAAACATCAGCTAGTGGCACTAATCAAGTCGGTTTTGTTTGGTGTTCAGGTATGAGACCAAGCAATGTTGCCTACACATTCCCAGTTGAAGGCAATTCAACGGAATCAGTTACATTTGTTGGCAATGACAAATTATGGATTCCTCCTGTTGGATCAATTATAAATATCGGTGGTGCTGGTGTGTCAGGAAATGCAAATTTCCCAGATATTAGTGCTACAGCAAGTTATCATGGTCCTCAAGGAATCGCTGCTAATAGTGCGTCTGGTACAGTGTTTCGTAGACAGCACTTTGTTAGTCCTACTGGTGTTGCATCTGGTTATCTTCCGGCATATAATGGTTCATATCTACCAACAGACGTTATCAATGCTGTTGGAGCTGGTAAAGTTCAAAATATTAGCGTCACTGCTGATATTGGCCGCGAAAACATCTTTGAACTTGGAAGATATCGTCCATATACCAAATTTGCCACATTCCCAATCGCCACAAGCACTGAAATTGAAGTCGTGTCTTTAAGTGGTGATAGAGTTAGCGCAAGTGGTGATGGCAAGAGTTTAATTAACCAGCCTATTCAATTATACTTTGATAATGGTCAAAGAACATTGAAGATTGACCTTGGCAACAGAAACAAACTAACTAGCGTAAATTACACAGGTGGTGACACAGGTGGTGGTAACGCAACAACAACTTATTCATACCAAGGGTTCAACTACTTTGTTGTTCAGACTGGTGTGAAGTCCTAAGATATGAAGTAGGCTAAGGATGGATAGGAAGGAATTTTCGATATATAGAATAATGAAGGGCCATCTCAGCTTTCGCAGGGATGGTCTTTCTTTATATATTAAGGAACCAGACCCCAACTTATTATTTGACTCTATTGAAATATATGATCAATTTTATGATGAGGCATACGGTCAAGGATGTTATATTCAAGATGAGATGTTAGAGATATTATATGAAAAAGATTTATATTCTCCCTTTGACGATATGGATCTAGATAGATACAAGAAAGATCTTGAGGAGTTAAAATACAATGCTTATAAAGCAGTGCTTAGACCTAAAGATCTTGCTGGTATTAAATTTGCTATAGAAAAAGCTGAAATACAAATCTCTAAAATAATACGACGAAAAAATCAACTGGATCAATACACATGCGAAGGAATTGCATCGTTGGCCCAGTGGAGTTGGATCATAGAAAAATCTACTTACTTTGGCGACACACATACAAACTATGACTGGAAAAAAATAAGATTGACTGATGTCACTTCTTATTATGAAAGTAAATCATTTTCTACAACAGAATTTAGGTCCATTGCAAGATCTGAAATGTGGAGACCTATTTGGCTACTAGGTAAAAAGACGGGTAATTTATTTAACAAGCCCTCGTCAATGCTAACAAGAGACCAGATAGTGCTTTGCTCATATTCAAACATGTATGATAGTGTATACGAGAATCCAGAAAGTCCTATTGACTTAGTTATTGAGGATGACGATTGTTTAGATGGGTGGTTTGTAGATCAGAAGCGTAAAAATGAAAAATACAAAAAGGAACAAGAGATTAATAGCTTAACTAGCAATTCAAAAATATCAAATGCCGGTGAGGTATTTGTTATAGCAGGGTCGGATCAAGAGGCTGAACGTATTGAATCTTATAACTCGCCACACATACAGCAAGTTAAGAAAGAAAGAATGCAACAGCTATTAAATAAAGGAGATGTCATTTCATCGGATCTTGAATTTAGAGATGTGCAAATTGATTTGCAGATGCAAAATAATCAAGTTGTGATGGATAAAGCGAGAGGGAAATAAAATGGATGAATTTTCAAATTATTTAAAAAAATCTTTTGAGTTCAAGCAAGTGAGAGAAGAGCGCCAAAAGGAATTATCAAAAGATAAATTACTAGGAGCTGCTAAAAAGAAAATTCAAACCACAATGATCGGATCACTTTCTAGTATGGAAAAGTATTTCGGTTTTTTGTGGGATGTAGAAAATCCTACTCAGGAACAAGAAAAACTTCGGGAGTTTTTTGAGGAAATGCGGTCGGAAATCCTTGATCGTGGTAACACACAAATAAGGAATTTGGAAAATGAATTCTTAAATTATGAAATTACATGGAAAAAATATACCATTAATTTACCATTCAAAGACAGAGGAGACTGATATGGCTGACGAAGGAATGAAGACTGTGGTTGAAGGCGATGTAACTGTACTTGTTAAATCACCTAATCGTAAGGATCTAAATAATTCTCAAATAGTTTATAATAAAGCATGGAGAAAGGCTCTTGAAGACAAGGCTATCATCCGCTCAAAATTAAACGACTTTCTTACTGAGCAAGGTATTTGGAGTGACGAGAAGGAACAACAATACAAAGACTTTGTTAAGAAAATCAACGACAGAGAATTAGTGCTTCAAAAGGGTGGAATTCCACTTAAGAAAGCTAAAGCTATTGCTCTTGAGCTTAAGAGACTTAGAATAGAATTCAGAGATCTTATCTCCGAAAGGACAGCTTATGACAATACTACAGCAGAAGGAGTTGCAGATAATGAAAGGTTTGATTATCTAGTTTCTGTTTGTACAATTGATCCAGAAACTAAAAAGCCAGTATTTAAGGATTTGGAAGATTATAACGAGAGAGGTGCTGAGGCTTGGGCTATTAAAGCTGCGAGCGAATTGGCAAATATTCTCTACAATCTGGATTCTAACTACGAGCAGAATCTTCCAGAAAATGAATTCTTAACCAAGTATAAGTTTGCGGATGCCAAAGGTCGATTCGTAAACAAAGATGGGCATTTAGTTTCTATTGATGTGAATGATGTAGAAAGACTCATTGATGAAGACGGAAATTTCATTGCTTATGATGAGAATGGGGTTAGCTATAAAGTTAATCGTGACGGCGATAAACTCGATGTTACAGAATTGCCATTCTTGGATGACGATGGAAATGCCGTAGTTCTCGCAGATGATGTAGAAGATAAACCTCCAGAAGAAGGTAAAAAATCTAAAAAAAAGAAAGCTGAAACATCTGAATAATTGTGTAATATAATATAGGATGGAAATTAGCGAACATGCTGGACAGTATCCCCACAAAGAGTGCTTACCCAGCATGTTACTTTTTTATAGAGGAAAATATAAATGGCTTCAAAATTCGCTATAACTGCCGAATTAAACTTACAAACTAAAAATTTAAGTCAAGTTGTAAACAATTTAAAACAGCAGTTTCAAGGCATTGATCTCAATATCAAGATTAAAGATCTAGCTAGTGCTGAATCTCAAGTCAGAGGTATTGGGAAAGCTGCGGATGGAGCTAGTAAATCAATAGGTTCTCTTGGCAGTAGTATAGCTGATGCGGCAAAACGCTTCTCGGCTATTACGCTTGCTACGGGAACCTTTGTTGGTTTAACAAGAGCTATAAAAAATGCTGTTGGTGACGCTATCGAGTTTGAAAGAGAAATGGTTAAAATTGCTCAAGCTACGGGAAAAACCGTAAGTCAATTGAGAGGTCTAGAAGTAGAAGTTGGAAATATTGCTACTGGACTGGGCGCTTCATCTAAAGAACTTATCAATGCTGCTAGAACATTAACACAAGCTGGTTTTGCTGCTGATAAAGTTACCGGATCATTAAAAGTATTAGCCCAAACAGATTTAGCCGCCACATTTAAATCAATCGAAGATACAACAGAGGGCGCTATTGCTATCTTAAACCAGTTTGGTCGCGAGGCCCAAAGAACTGGCACTGAAGTAGCATTCTTAGAGAGATCTTTATCTGCAATTAATCAGGTTTCTAAAGACTTCGCCGTTGAATCATCCGACTTAATTACAGCCGTTAAGACTACAGGTTCTGCATTCGAAAGTGCCGGAGGTAGTTTAAACGAGCTTATTGCCCTGTTCACAAGCGTTAGGTCCACAACCCGTGAATCTGCCGAGAGTATCGCTACGGGCTTTAGAACCATCTTTACGCGCGTTCAGCGTGTTGATACATTAAATAACCTTAGAGATCTTGGTATTGAGTTGCAGGACATGAAGGGACAATTCGTTGGCCCAATGGAAGCGGCAAAGAGATTGAGCATCGCTCTCTCTACTATTGATCCTAAAGATTTTAGATTTAATTTAATCGTTGAACAACTTGGTGGATTTCGTCAAGTTTCTAAAGTTATTCCTCTTATTCAACAATTTGCAGTCGCCCAAAAAGCCCTTGGCGTAGCACAAAACTCTAGTGGTTCGCTCGCTAAAGATGCTGCAACGGCACAACAATCATTAGCTGTACAGATTCAAAGAACCCGCGAAGAATTCTTAAGATTCATTAAAGAGCTTACACAATCCACAGCTTTCCAAAGTACAGTCTCAAGCCTTTTACAAATGGCAAATGCGTTCATAAAAGTGGCCGACACACTCAAGCCTATGATTCCACTCATTGCAAGTTTCGGAGCTTTAAAACTTGGCCAAAGTTTGTTGCCTAGTGTAAAATCATTTACTGGTAATAAAAAAGCTCAGGGTGGAAAGATTCATGCGTTTGCTAGTGGTGGACTAGTTCCGGGTTCTGGCAATGGCGATACAGTGCCAGCTATGCTATCTCCGGGCGAATTCGTCATAAAGAAGAGTTCTGTTAAAAAGTTAGGAATTGCTAATTTAGCAAAAGCTAATAAGTATGCAAATGGTGGTAAACTTCAAAAAGAAGATACTATTGGAGCTGCTATATTAAAAGGAAATAGAGGTCAAGCTAAAGAAGATGATGTAATAGATGCCGATGTTGAAAAACCAGACGGCACAAGATTTAAAAAACAATATAAATTAATTAAACAGCCGTTAAGCCAAAAAAATACTAAATTTTTCAAAGCTGCAATAGAACAAGGATTATTAAAAGGGCTTCGCACAGGAGTCAAACAATTAAATGAAAAGATTGGATTAGGTGTAAATTTACCTTTACCAGAAGGTGAAGAAGCTAATTTCTTACTTGGATTAAATGATGCTAGTTATGGAAATGCATTTGAGAATATATTATCTGCAACAGAAGGATCTGGTAAATTTGACCCTAACCAAGATCCACAAAGACCATTTGATTTTGTTAATGGTTTAGGCAATGCTCAAAAATTATTTGACAAATTGGGCATGAATTACGTTGATGCAAAAGCTAGTTTTGGCGTTGCTAGCAATGCAAACATGGTAAAGAAACTTAATAATCAACTAGAATATGAATTCAAGGATAAGTCTGCTGCTCCTAAAAAATTAACTACCGAGCAAAAAAAAGCAAACCTTGGTAAAAGTCAAGTTAAAGAAATGCAAGCGGCTGAAAATGTAGCTAAAACACAATTAGCAGCAGCGGATCTGGAGACTCAAGGCAAGCAAAGACTGGTTGCATTTTTACAATCAAGTGGTTTAGCGTCTAAAAAGATCAAAGGAGTAAGTAATAAAGTATTAGGAACGGGTAAAAGACCTTTCGCATCGCTAAGCACCGCATTGGAAAAAAGACCGTATGCAGATTTTGCAAATATGAGTGAAGCAGAAATGAGAGAAGTTATATCGTCAATTGTTGAACCTGATGAAGTTCAAGCTCGTGCAATTGGTGGTTTAATACATCATCTTGCCAAAGGTGGTGGAAATTTAGGAACTGATACTGTTCCTGCCATGCTTACCCCCGGCGAATTTGTTATTAATAAAAAATCAGCTGAAAAGATTGGTGGATCTGCATTAAATAGAATGAATAAGGTTGGCAAGTTCGCCAATGGTGGATTGGTTCAAAAATTTGCAGAAGGTGGAAAGCCAACATTAAGTCAAGTTAAAGGTGGACACTTAAAAGATCTATATGATTCAAAATCTAAAAAGAATCTTAAAAAATTAGGTATGCTTCCTATTGATTACGCAGAAAATAATACTGATTCCACTGATAAAAATTTCAATCATCTAAATAAAAAAGATGTAGCAGCTCTTGCGTCCTATGTTCATGGTAGTGGAGTTAGGGTTGATAATAAATTACAAATGGACAGAACGTCAATACCATCTTCATTAACAAATCAATTTTTAGAAACGTCTTCTCAAGGAGGAGACATGGATAAATTTTGGGGAAATGTAGATGCTTTTAAAGATGACAAAGACCGTATAAAAAAACAGCTCCCCGAAGATATTGCATCATTAGATAAAGCCACCAATAAAAAAGTTTATATGCCAGAAATGCTATATTCTGGAGTGCATGGAAATAGATTTGGTAATATTTTAACTCAGTTAGTTGGCCAAAACGGGCTTGAACAAATTAAATGGAATTCAAAAAATAATAAATTTTTAACAAAAAATATTGAAGAAATTTTACCATTTTTAAGTGGCAGCACAGTGGGCAAAGAATTTACTATCCCGTCTTTCTTGTCAACGTCTAGAGATAAGAGAGTTGCCAACGGATTTGCTTCAGATCCGACAAGCGGAGCAGTGTTAAATATTACCCCAAAAAGATCTAAAATAGGAAGAGGCAAAGCTGCCTTTTTTGCGGGTAAAGAAAAGGAAATGCTTTTACCTAGAAGCAATAGATTTAAAGTCAATCAAGCGTCACTTGATGGTGGTCAATTAGAATTTAATGTTCAACAACTTGCAAAAGGTGGGCTTGGAAGTGGAACTGATACTGTTCCTGCTATGCTTACACCGGGCGAGTATGTTATTAATAAGAAATCTGCCCAAGCTATCGGTTATGGCAAATTAGGCCAAATGAATAAAGTTGGTAAGTTTGCATCTGGTGGCCCAGTTCAACATTTTGCTGCTGGTGGACCAACTTTAGATCCAGCCACTTTGAAGATGCTTGTTGAAATTAGAAAAATGAACACTCAGGCTGGCGCTCAAGGTCCAACTACTAGTGGTGGTGCGCTTGGCAGTGGCAATAAGCAAATTCAAACATTCCTTAAAATGGTTGACGCTTTAAATAAAGCTGGTATAGATTCTTCTAAATTAATTAAAGAGGGTTTTGCAGAGATAAAGAAAGATGCTGCTAATTTTAAGATTAGTAAAACTTTAAAAGCTACATATCAAGAGGCTAAAGGTTCGGGTGGTCCATCTGCACTAACAACTCAAGCTGATAAATTAAAATCAGAATTAGATGGGATTACCAATAAAGGCAATGCTCTTAGTAGTGGATTAGTTATATTAGCATCTACTGTAGCTGGCGTAGTTTCTCAGATGTCTGGGCTAGACAAAGAATACGCCGATATGATCACTGCCTTCTCTGGAACATTTTCTGTTATCAATGGGATTGGTCAAAATTTAAAAAATATGGGCGCGGCCCAACTTGCAGAAATGATATCAACCAAAAAGCATGAAATGGCTGTTAAAGCCGACGAAGCTGCCTTGGTTAAACATGCTGGGGCTGCTTCAAGTGCTGGCACTCCAAAAGCTGGCAAAGAAGGAATTACAAAATTCTTTGAGCATGGCTTTAAGGGTGCTGAGGGTGCAATAGTTGGATTTGCCGCTGCTTCTGCTGTATATGCAGCTCAAATAGCAAGCACAAATGCCCAAGCAGAAAAAGCTGGCGAAGCTTTAGGTAAAGCTATGGAAAAATTTGCAGCTTCTGCTAACAATGAAGCTGAAGTTAGAAGTGGTATGATAAAGACCCTCATGCTTTCTGAAAAGGCTCAATCTGATTATAGGGCTTCAACAAGTAAAGAAGCAATGGGTGGCGCAGCCGTTGGTGGGGTTGCTGGTTCTATTATCGGTAGTTTCTTTGGTCCGATAGGAACTATGATAGGTGGAGCTGCTGGTAGTGCAATAGGTATGATTATTGGCACTGAATTTGCCAAAGATTTTGATGGATCAAAAGTAACTGCCGCAGCTACAGGTATAAGTAATGCTTTTACAACTTCGGCCAAAGGCATTCTAGATGCAAATAAGTTCTTTGAAAAAATTGATAGTAAAGATCTTAATGATGTCAATCAGCAATTCTCAAAAATGTCCAGTGAACTCGCTAAAGCTCAGGGTGAATTAAGTGGATTTGATCCAAAAATTTTAGATACTGGATCGGAAACTTTAAAAGCTAATTTTAATAAAGCTGCTGATTCTGTCCGTAATTTTGAAAATAGCCTTTCAAGATTAGCCGGGGTTAAATTACAAAAATTAACTACTGTTATGAGTGACATGGCTAAGCTTGGACAAAATTTTGATATTGGCCCAGCTATCAAAGCACAGCAAGAAGAAATTACAAAAATTCTAAATGCTAAATATAATCCCGATATTGCTAGAGCTACAAAAGCTGGCAAGGGTGAATTAGCTAAGGGGTTAACAACTCAAAGAGATCAAGAGATAGCACAAAGCACTAGAGAATTTGAAAAATCTTTGTTAGAAGCAAGACTTCAAATTCTTCAAACCGAAAAGGCTTTGATACAAGAGCGTAACGCCAGAGATGCTGTTATTGGAACATTAATTCAAGAAAAAGCTCTTAAGACTACATTACAAAATTTTAAGTTTGGCATTCAACAAGCTGCAAAATCTGTTGACCAACTCGATGCAGCTTTTGGTAACTCTGTATCAGGATTAAAATCAGCTATTCCAAGTGGCGATGTCTTTGATCTTGAAATGCCAGATGCTGCGGATTTAGAACCAGCACTTGCTGCATTGAGAACAATTGGTCCAATCGGCGAAAAGCTAGCCACTAATTTAACAGATTTAAATACAGTTATTCCAAATTTAGAAACTGGACTAGAGAGTCTTGCAAAAGCCCAAGCGACTGGTGGCGCTAGTACTGATATTGATAAATTAATAGGCGACACTGTTGAAAAGGGTTTTGGAGT
>Ga0209597_1003145_pt1 | contig 10253 bp, 13 predicted proteins | sample M_140625_MF_Meta_FD_187316 | JGI IMG/M metagenome (GOLD analysis project Ga0209597, IMG submission 187316) | Freshwater microbial communities from Lake Montjoie, Canada to study carbon cycling - M_140625_MF_MetaG (SPAdes) (version 2) | ecosystem: Environmental > Aquatic > Freshwater > Lake...
GGGGGGGGGGGGGGGGGGGGGGGGGGGGGGGGGGGGGGGGGGGGGGGGGGGGGCAGCAGGAACTTCCGGGCTCTACCTAGCCCATCGCTTCTGATCCAGCCGCTTCGTGGGCTGGGGTTCTCTTAAGGGAGGGAAACGGAACCGCAGAGGTCGCAGCAAAAAGCCCCGGAGAAAAGGCCGGGGCTGGGGATGAGATGGATTGGAGAGCGTCGGGTGGACGCCGATCTCGTGGTGATCGTGCTGCCGGGGCCTCAGCGTGAACCCACCAAAGTGGTGGGTTCAGGAGCGTTGGGATCGGGAGATCAGCCGGCGCGGCTGGCGGAGAGGCGGGCTCGGCTACGGGCCAGGGCCTGCTCGGCTTTCACCTTCTCGGGAGTGGAGGGCTTGCCTTCAAAGCCGTCGACGGCCTGGCGGGCCTGCTCAAGCTCCTTCTCGGCGGTGGCGGTGTCGATGGTGCTGCCCAGCTGGGCAGCATTCACGAGCACGGTCACCTCGTTGGCTTCCACCTCAGCGAAACCGCCACTGAGGGCAATGGCGGTCCAGGTGTTGCCTTCACGCAGGCGCAGAACGCCACTGTCGAGGGCGGTGAGCATCGAGACGTGGCCGGTGAGGATGCCCACCTCGCCGGTGGTGCTGGGGAGAATCACTTCGTCGGCGCTGCCGTCGAAGACGCTTTGATCGGGGGCGAGAACGCGCAGGTTAAGGGTCATCAGGAGATCAGCCCTTGGCTTCGGAGAGGATCTTGGCGGCCTTGGCCTTCACTTCGTCGATGTTGCCAACGAGGTAGAAAGCGGCCTCGGGCAGATCATCGAGTTCACCGGCGAGGATCTGGTTGAAGCCCTTGATGGTGTCGTCGAGCTTCACATACTTACCGGGCATGCCAGTGAAGATCTCAGCCACGAAGAAAGGCTGGGAGAGAAACTTCTCGATCTTGCGGGCCCGATCCACCGTGCGGCGATCGTCTTCGGACAATTCATCGAGACCCAGAATCGCGATGATGTCCTGGAGTTCCTTGTAGCGCTGCAGGGTGCTCTGCACGGCGCGGGCGGTGCGGTAGTGCTCATCACCCACCACGGCGGGCTGGAGCATGGTGCTGGTGGAATCGAGGGGATCCACGGCGGGATAGATGCCTTTCGAGGCCAGTCCGCGGCTCAGCACCGTGGTGGCGTCGAGGTGGGCGAAGGTGGTGGCGGGAGCAGGGTCGGTGAGGTCGTCGGCTGGCACGTAGACAGCCTGGATCGAGGTGATCGAACCCTCCAGGGTGGAGGTGATGCGCTCCTGCAGTTCACCCACGTCGGTGCCGAGGGTGGGCTGGTAGCCCACGGCGGAAGGCATGCGGCCCAGCAGGGCGCTCACCTCGGAGCCGGCCTGCACGAAACGGAAGATGTTGTCCACGAACAGCAGCACATCCTGCTTGTTCACATCGCGGAAGTGCTCAGCCATGGTGAGCGCCGAGAGACCCACCCGCATGCGGGCTCCGGGGGGCTCGTTCATCTGGCCGTAGCAGAGGGCCACCTTGGACTTGGAGAGATCCTCGGAGTTGATCACTCCGGATTCCTTGAATTCCTCGTAGAGGTCGTTGCCCTCGCGGGTGCGTTCACCCACACCGGCAAACACGGACACACCACCGTGCTCCTTGGCGATGTTGTTGATCAGCTCCTGGATCAGCACAGTCTTGCCCACGCCGGCGCCGCCGAACAGGCCCACCTTGCCGCCCTGGCGATAGGGGGCCAGCAGGTCGATCACCTTGATGCCGGTCTCGAACACCTTGGGCTTGGTTTCCAGCTCGGTGAGCTTGGGCGCCTCGCGGTGGATGGGGGAGGTGAGAGTGGTGGCCACGGGACCCTTCTCGTCGACGGGCTCGCCGAGCACATTGAAGATGCGGCCCAGGGTGGCCTCACCCACGGGCACGGAGATCGGGGCGCCGGTGTCGAGGGCGGCCATGCCGCGCACCAATCCGTCGGTGCTGCTCATCGCCACGGCCCGGACCCGGTGATCGCCGAGCAGTTGCTGCACTTCGGCGGTCAGGGCCACGTCCTGGCCGGCGGCGTTTTTGCCGGTCACGCGGAGGGCGTTGTAGATGCGGGGCAGCTTGCCGGCGGGAAACTCCACGTCCAGCACCGGGCCGATCACCTGTTTGATGACACCCTGGGTGCCGGAGGCGGCGGGAGCAGCTGCAGCCATAAGAAAGATGGGGTGGCGGGGAGCGCGCAGGGGGTGGTCCGACCCGCCTGAAGCGGCGCAACCTTACCACCGCGTCACCTGCTGCGGGAGGGCTGGAGCCAGGCTGCCGCGGGCCGGTGCGCCGGCGGGCAGCTGGGGAAGGGGTTCGGTCACCCGAACTGATAAACAGGCCTGCGCCGGCCACCCAGAGCTCTAAATTGGCAGTCGACGGGCACGAGTGCCAGATCCGCTCCGGCCACCGATCCAGGCTCCAGGGCTCCAGCCCTTGCCGAGGTTCCGCCCCTGGTGCGATCCGCCTCCAGATGTCCCGATCCCGGCCCTGGCCACACCAGATTCCCGGTTCCGGTTCACCTGGGCACCCAGCCTCCTCCGAATCCCCTGGGGAGAGCGCGTCCGATCCGAATCCAATCCACCGCGACAACCCATGGCTGCTGTTTCCCTCAGCGTCTCCACCGTCAAGCCCCTCGGCGATCGCATCTTTATCAAGGTGTCGGAATCCGAGGAAAAGACCGCCGGCGGCATCCTTCTCCCTGACACCGCTAAGGAAAAGCCCCAGGTGGGCGAAGTGGTTCAGGTGGGCCCCGGCCGCCGCAACGACGATGGTTCCCGCCAGGCACCTGAAGTGAGCATCGGCGACAAGGTGCTCTACAGCAAGTACGCCGGCACCGACATCAAGCTCGGCTCCGAAGAGTTCGTGCTGCTTTCCGAGAAGGACATCCTCGCCATCGTGAACTGAGGCCCCCGGAGTCAGCCCATCGAGGCTGACCCGTTCCCCCACGATCTTCCGGGTCAGGACGCTGAACGCTTCCGATCCACCTTTTTCATCCTTTCCCTCCCCAGAGACCTTCCATGGCCAAGCGCATCATTTACAACGAACAGGCCCGGCGTGCCCTTGAGCGCGGTATCGACATCCTGGCTGAAGCCGTCGCCGTCACCCTCGGTCCTAAGGGCCGCAATGTGGTGCTGGAGAAGAAGTTTGGTGCCCCCCAGATCATCAACGACGGCGTGACGATCGCCAAGGAGATCGAACTCGAAGACCACATCGAGAACACCGGCGTTGCCCTGATCCGTCAGGCCGCCAGCAAGACCAACGACGCCGCCGGTGACGGCACCACCACCGCCACCGTGCTGGCGCACGCCATGGTGAAGGCCGGCCTGCGCAACGTGGCCGCCGGCGCCAACGCCATTACCCTCAAGCGCGGCATCGACAAGGCCTCCGACTTCCTGGTTGGCAAGATCAAGGAGCACGCCAAGCCGATCAGCGACAGCAACGCCATCGCCCAGGTGGGCACTATCTCCGCCGGCAACGACGAAGAGGTGGGCCGCATGATCGCCGACGCCATGGACAAGGTGGGCAAGGAGGGTGTGATCTCCCTCGAGGAAGGCAAGTCGATGACCACCGAGCTGGAGGTCACCGAAGGCATGCGCTTCGACAAGGGCTACATCTCCCCCTACTTCGCCACCGACACCGAGCGGATGGAGGCGGTGCTCGAGGAGCCCTACATCCTGATCACCGACAAGAAGATCGCCCTGGTCCAGGACCTGGTGCCTGTTCTTGAGCAGATCGCCCGCACCGGCCGTCCCCTGCTGATCATCGCCGAGGACATCGAGAAAGAAGCCCTCGCCACCCTGGTGGTGAACCGCCTGCGGGGCGTGCTCAACGTGGCTGCCGTCAAGGCCCCCGGCTTCGGTGACCGCCGCAAGGCCATGCTCGAGGACATCGCCGTTCTCACCAACGGTCAGCTGATCACCGAGGACGCCGGCCTCAAGCTGGAGAACGCCAAGATCGATTCGTTGGGCACCGCCCGCCGGATCACGATCAACAAGGACACCACCACCATCGTGGCCGAAGGCAACGAGGCTGCGGTGAAGGCCCGGGTGGAGCAGATCCGCAAGCAGATCGAGGAAACCGACTCCACCTACGACAAAGAGAAGCTGCAGGAGCGCCTCGCCAAGCTGAGCGGCGGTGTGGCCGTGGTCAAGGTGGGCGCCGCCACCGAGACCGAGATGAAGGACAAGAAACTGCGCCTGGAAGATGCCATCAACGCCACCAAGGCGGCCGTTGAAGAAGGCATCGTGCCCGGCGGTGGTACCACCCTGGCCCACCTGGGTCCTGCCCTAGAGGAGTGGGCGGCCGCCAACCTCTCCGGCGAGGAGTTGATCGGCGCCCAGATCGTGGCCTCCAGCCTCACCGCTCCCCTGATGCGGATTGCCCAGAACGCTGGTGCCAATGGCGCCGTGGTGGCCGAGCACGTGCGCAACAAGCCCTTCAACGAGGGCTACAACGCCGCTACCGGTGAGTACGTCGACATGCTGGCCGCCGGTATCGTGGATCCCGCCAAGGTGACCCGCTCTGGCCTGCAGAACGCCGCCTCAATCGCCGGCATGGTGCTCACCACCGAGTGCATCGTGGCTGACATGCCCGACAAGAAGGAAGCAGCCCCCGCCGGCGGCGGCATGGGCGGCGGCGACTTCGACTACTGATCACGATCCCGTGGATCGGTCCGGCGGGCATCGCCCGCCGGCAACCATCTGGGTGGGGGGGCTACGGCCCTCCCACTTTTTTTGCGCTGCGATCCACCGGATGCCTAACTGCCGGGCCCCATGATCAACTACAGTCTGGCAGTCCCGTTGGCTTGCCGATGGGAGCTGATGGTCTCCTGCAGAACCTGGGCGAGGCTGACGCCGAGGTGATCCTGGTGCAGCGCTGCGATACCAGCCCTGAAGGCACCGGCCGATCAACGCTTTCCGCCGCTACATCCGCCTGGAGGGGCTATAAGGCCAGCTTGTCTCTACTGAAAATTGAGTAGAGGCAAACTGGCACGACTGAATGTTACATGGCCATCAAAGTCTTCGTTTTTTCGCAAATGCCGCCTTGCATCCATTGAAACTTGCACCTATTGTGCATTCTAAGAACTACATCCAATCCGACCTATCATCTCCATTGATGGCGCATCCTTGACATCCCGTTCCTGGGCCAATCGCCCCGCACCCCATCAGGAAGCTGCCGGCCAACTCCCAAGCGGCGAATCGGCCGGAGCCACTGATCCTGATCTCACCGATCAGCCCAGCGATGGCGAAGACAGCCTTGACCATGGTGAAGGCAGCCAAGCCCGGCAAGAAACCGGGGAGACGCTGTCCATCACGGACCCGTGGCGGCTGAATCCCGAGCGGATGCCCCGAAGCATCACCCTGGAACTGCCGGAATCCCTAATCGCCGAGCTCCTTGGTCTAGCGAAGCGTCAGGGCCGCTGCCTCAGTGAGATCGCCACGGACCTGATCGCAGCCCAGCTCTAGGCCGACCCCACGGGCTGAGGCGGGATCACTTCAGCGGAAGGGGTTCTCTTGAGAGCGCCGCAGGGTGCCAGGAGCGGCCACCACCACCGGAGCGGTTTCAGAGCCCTTGAGCGCCGATTCCAGCAGAAAGGCCGCCAGGTTGCTCAGGGATCGGCCCTCACCATCGGCCCTGCTCTGCAGATCCTCGAAGGTGGAAAAAGGCAGCGTGATGGTGACCCGGCGCGGCGAGCGGAAGGCCGGTTGCACCATCGGGGCTGGGGCCATGGCCGCAGCCAGCTGCGCATCGGTCGTGCCACGAGCAAGCGGGGAAGTGGTGCGGGATGCCGAGTACATGATGCGATGAAAGCGCACTGCAGTTTCCCATCCAATTCACAGAAGAGTCAAGCTGAATTGACACAGCCTGCATCCGAACATATTGCCAAAAACGCACTGTGCACAGCCACTACAGATAGACCGATACAATTACTGCATTGCTTGGCGTCATCACAGCCCATTTCTGTAGCAGCGAAGCCCCATTTGCCCCCAGAGTGACTCAAAGCGGCGCTATTTGCAGCACAGCGCGGCTGAAGTACTGCAGGCTTAAGGACGGGGTCAGATCAAGCCTGGGCCGGGCCGCTGCGAACACCCCAGCTTCCAAGCTGTTCGGCGAAGCAGGCATCCAGACGGGGCCTCAGGGGCTCAGGGCGGTCCACGGCCTCGCGCAGCAGTTCCCGCTCGAGCATGCGGATGCGATTCTGGCGCAGACAAAACTTGCAACCGCCGGTGGTCTGCAAGTGCTTCTCCGGGGTGATCGAAATCAACCTCACCGGATGGAGGCGACAGCGGATCCCCACCGGGGTCTTGAAGCTCTTGTAGACAATGGTCGAGTAGTCGTACTGATCAGCAAAGCGGGCCCGGGCCCGGGCCAGAAAGGTTTCGCGGCTGATCGGACTGCCCATTGCAGCGCCGGCGGGCTGAGTAGAAACACCGTACCGTGATCGGAACGGGCAGGCCGACCACGCGGCGGATTCGATAGCTTCCGCAAACCGGGAGGGAACTAGATCCCCCGCTGGGCCCTCAGGTCGGCACGAACACCAGGGCCACCCCGTTGTTGCAGAAACGCTTGCCCGTGGGCGGCGGACCATCGTTAAACACATGGCCCTGATGCCCGCCGCAGCGGCGGCAGTGGTACTCGGTGCGGGGCACGATCAGCTTGAAATCCAGCTTGGTGACCACCGCATCCGGCAGGGGCTGCCAGAAACTGGGCCAGCCGGTGCCGCTATCGAACTTGGCCGCGGAGGCAAACAGGGGCAGCCGGCACCCTGCGCACAGGAAGGTACCCCGCCGTTTCTCGTGCTCAAGGGGACTGCTGAAGGGACGCTCCGTGCCCTCCTGGCGCAACACCGCGAAGGCCGCCGGAGAAAGCCGCCGTTTCCATTCGGTCTGATCGAACCGCCAGCGGGGATCGTTGGCTGGCGAGGCAGCTGCCGCCCGTCCCGGCCACGTAACCATGCCAACCCCCAGGGCCTGGAGGGGAAGACTCCGGGCTAGATGCCGCAGGAGATCTCGGCGCGTCATTGGCCCACGATCACCTAACCCAGCCATCCGGCACTCAGCACCACGGCCAGCCCCAGAAACAGCGCCAGCAGGGTCCAGCTGATCCGGTTCAGGGTCTGCTCGGCGCTGCGGGCACTGGTGAACATCGATCCGCCGCTGGAGGCCAATCCGCCCATGCCATCCCCCTTGGGGCTATGGAGCAGAACGCTAACGATCAGCAGCACGGCGCTGAGCATCCAGAGGTAGGAGATCGCGGTCTTCAGCATGGCGGCTGCAACAGAGGGAGGTAGGGCGGTCGTCGGGGGCCGGGCCCCCCGGTCAGACCCGCAGGGTCCGGAGCGCTGGGCTCGTCTCGGGTGAGGCTACGGCCGGGGTGATCAGGGATTCACCGGTCATCCGTTCCGGCTTCGGCAGACCGAGGATCGCCAGGAGGGTGGGAGCGATGTCAGCCAGACCGCCATGCTCGCGAAGATGAACATCGGTGCCGTGCCCAGGCAGCTTCCGCTTTTCACCCTCCACCAGAATCACCGGCACGGGATTGGTGGTGTGGGCGGTCCAGGGACGGCCGTCGGGGCCCTGCATCAGTTCGGCATTGCCATGGTCGGCCGTGATCAGCAGGGTGCCCCCCATGCGGTTGGTGGCCTCTACAAGCCGGCCGACGCAATGATCCACGGTGGCGATGGCCTCGGTGGTGGCCTCCATCAGCCCGGTGTGGCCCACCATGTCGGGATTGGCGTAGTTGATCACCACCAGGGAGTAGATCCCCTTTTGGATGGCCGCCACACAGCTGTCGGTGAGGGTCGCGGCCGACATCGCCGGAGCCTGGTCGTAGGTGGCCACCCGCGGCGAGGGCACCAGGTGACGGTCTTCGCCGGGAAAGGCCTGCTCAATGCCCCCATTCATGAAATAGGTGACATGGGGATACTTCTCGGTCTCGGCGGTGCGGAACTGACGCAGGCCGTGGTCGGAGATCACCTGACCCAGCAGGCCATCGAGGGACTCGGGAGGGAAGGCCACGGCAACGGGCAAACCCTTCTCGTACTGCGTGAACGTGACGACATGCAAGGGTTCGATCCGCTGCCGCTCAAAACTGCTGAACTCCTCCACCACCAAGGCCCGAATCAGCTGGCGCACCCGATCGGGGCGGAAGTTGAAGCACACCAGACCATCCCCGGGCCGGATCAGGCCGGAGCTCAGCCGCACCGGCTCCAGAAATTCATCGGTGATGCCGGCGGCATAGGCGGCCTCGATGATCTCCCCCGGCGTGGAGGGGTTGAGGGGTGCGTCCTCGGTGAGGAGCCGGTAGGCCTTTTCGGTGCGCTCCCAGCGGTTGTCGCGGTCCATGGCCCAGTAGCGGCCGCAGAGGGTGGCGATCCGGCCAACGCCGGCCTCGGAAATCTGGCGCTCAATCGTGGCCAGGAAACCCGGAGCGCTGTTGGTGGCGGTGTCGCGGCCGTCCGTCACCACGTGGACGCACACATCGGTGAGACCCCGGCCGGCGGCCCAACGCAGCAGTCCGCCGAGGTGGTCGACGTGGCTGTGGACACCGCCATCGGAACAGAGGCCGATCAGGTGCAGGGTGCCCCCATCCGCCAGGAGGGTGTCGGCCAGCCCATTGAGGGCGGCATTAGCGGCAATGCTGCCGTTGCGCACGGCTTGGCCGATCCGCACCAATTCCTGGCGGATGATGCGGCCGGAGCCGATCGTGAGGTGACCCACCTCCGAATTACCCATCTGCTCGTCGGGCAGGCCCACGGCACCGCCGCTGGCCTCAATCAGGGTGTGGGGATAGGCATGCCAGAGGGCATCCATCACCGGCGTGGTGGCGCTGCGGATGGCGTTGTGGTCAGACTCAGGGCGGTACCCCCAGCCATCAAGGATCGCCAGCACCACCGGGGCGATGGGGGATGAATGAGCCGGGGGCGGAAGCTCGGCAGTGGCACCCGAACCATTGGTCGGGCCCTTGCCAAGAGTTGAATGGTGGGACGAGGACGCAACGTTCACCCGATCGGCCAGCGGCATCAACGGTGTTCCACAGCCAACCTACAGCTGTGCCTAGGAAGACCCCAACGATCGGTGGCGCAGGTCAGCCTTTAGGCACAGGCTGATCCCAACCGTTCGGAGCATCGGGGGAAGAAGCGGACCCATCGGTCAACCCCCTTAACATCGCGTGCTTCCGGCCTCTCGGCCTTCACCCGGTCCAACCGGTCCTATGACCCGCACCGTGTCCACCGCAACGTCAGGCCAGGATCCGGACCCCGACCGGCGGCTGCGGCTCGAACTGCTCTCGGAAACGGAACTGGGTCGCACCCTCGATCGGCTCGCCTCCCAGGTGCTGGAGAGCGTCAGCGACACTAAGTCCCTCCTGCTGCTGGGCATTCCCACCCGGGGCGTGGCCCTGGCCCGGGTGCTGGCGGGCCGGCTGAAGGCCCTCAGCGGCCATCCGATCGAACACGGCAGCATCGATCCCACCTTCCACCGGGATGATCTGGAGCGCATCGGCACCCGACTCGCCGAGGCCACCCAGTTGCCGGCCTCGGTGGAGGGCCGCCACGTGGTGCTGGTGGACGATGTGATCTTCACCGGCCGAACCGTCCGGGCGGCCCTGGAGGCCCTGCATACCTGGGGACGGCCGACACGGGTGCAACTCCTGGCCATGGTGGACCGGGGCCACCGGGAACTCCCCATCCAGCCCGACTTCTGCGGCCGCGTGGTGCCCACGACCCGTCAGGAGACGATCGAACTGTGCCTGCGGTCGATCGACGGCGAGGAGGGGGTCTACCTGCTGCGCTCCTGAGCCGCAGCTGGGGCCGACGCCTCAGGCCAGGGTGAGCTCATCATCGCGGAAATGGGCCCGGAACTTCCCGAAGGCCACCACCACCGGCAGGGTGGGGCTGATCGGGCGGCCTTTCCAGTCGTTCAGAACCTGCAGCACCTCCCCCTCCTGGCCCTCCAGATCAAAGGCAGAGCCCCGTTGGGTGGGATGGGTGTAGACCACCACACTGCGGCAGACCTTGACCCGATCTCCTGGCTGCATCGTGTTGCGTTCCGACATGGCTGGCAATCCTGTCATGTCCCCGTCAGCGTTGGCAGGCCGTTTCGGGACCGGCCTCCACCACCCGGCCACCGAGGGCCTGGCATCCGGCCTGGAAGGCCTTCCATTCATCCATTCCGGCGGCGATGCGTCGGCCCACCTCGGCATCGAGCTGGGCGGCGGGCACCGACTGGGGAAGATC
>Ga0209597_1003148_pt1 | contig 10251 bp, 3 predicted proteins | sample M_140625_MF_Meta_FD_187316 | JGI IMG/M metagenome (GOLD analysis project Ga0209597, IMG submission 187316) | Freshwater microbial communities from Lake Montjoie, Canada to study carbon cycling - M_140625_MF_MetaG (SPAdes) (version 2) | ecosystem: Environmental > Aquatic > Freshwater > Lake...
CAAAGCTGGATTAAATTTAAACTACTTTTCTGGAGATAGGCGATTTACATTGTTATCGCAAATCAATAACATTAATGAGCAGAACTTTTCCATTGAAGACATTATGGGTTCAATGGGCGGCGGTTCTCGCGGAGGAAGAGGCGGCAGTGGCGGCGGAATGTTTGGTGGTGCCGGAGGTGGTATGGCCGGTGCAGGCCAATTCTTCGTTGGAAGTCAAAATGGAATAACCTCAACTGCGGCAATTGGTTTAAGCTATTCCGATAAATTGGGAAGGAAGAAAAACGTAGATTTTTCTGCCAGCTATTTTTTAAACAATACAGACAATGACAATTCAACGTCTACCAATAGAATTTTTGTTACTGGGAGTCAGTCGGGTTATAATTATAATGAAACGGCTCAGAATTTAGCGCATAATAGAAATCATAGATTTAATATGCGTTTTGATTGGAAGCCTGACACGGTGAATAGAATAATTATTCAGCCAAGATTGACGCTTCAAACCAATGGGAATAAAAATCCACTTACAGGGATTACTTCAAATCCAGAATCGGTTGATTCAATTTTTAGTAAGCTAGTTAATGGGTATGTGAACAATTCAGTTGGTTATAATGGCGGTGTAAATGTGAATTGGATGCGATCTTTTAAGAAGAAGGGTAGAACATTGTCTGTTTCGGTAAATCCAGGCATTACAAATCAAACTGGCGAAACAAATATTAACAACAGAAGTGTTTTTAATATTGCTGGAAATAAAATTGATACCACAAAACTTCAGCGCTTGGATATTGGTAAAACTGGGTTGACCTTGAATGGAAATTTGACATTTACAGAGGGTTTGGATTCAAACAACTTAATTTCTGTGATGTATACTGGAAATTTAAACCAAAATGGAAGCAATCGTTTGAATTATGTCCCTCAAAACTATTTGTCTGAAATTAATTATCTCGATACAATTTTATCGAACAGATATAAAAATGGATATAGCAGTCATTCTGTTGGAGGTCAATATCAATTTCAAAATTATAAATGGAATACAAACATTGGGGTAAGTGGACAGTTGGCAATGTTGAACGGCGATCAAACTTTTCCGATTGTTACAAGTATCAATAGGCAGTTTTATTCAATTTTACCGTCTTTCAGTGTGCGTTATAAATTGGGAATGAAGAAGAATTTAAGATTGAATTATAGAACTTCTAACAATGCGCCATCGGTTGATCAATTGCAAGAAGTAGTGAACAACAGCAATTCTTTGCAACTAAGCGTAGGTAATAAATCATTGGTTCAAGATTATCAGCACAATTTAACCATGAGATATTTTTCTGTAATTCCTGAAAAGGGCAAGAATTTATTCGTGCTCATAAATGCAACATATACAAAAAATTACATTTCTACTTTGACCCAAATTGCTGGAAATAGTCCATTAATGGTAAAGGTTGGTGATACTGGTGTACTTCGATTAAATCCAGGTGCACAGCTATCTAAAGCGGTTAATATGGATGGATATTATAACTTGAGATTGTTTGGTACGTATGGAACGCCATTGGATTCCGGCAAATTGAATTTGAATGTGAATGGGGGACTAAATTACGTTCAAACTCCGAGTCTGATTCAAATTGGAAATGGAGAAGCAAAAGCAAATACTTCTAAAAATCCTTCTGCGAGTTTTGGCCTAGTTTTGGGTACAAACGTAAATAAATTGGATATTACATTAATGAGCACAACTACTTATAGTTATGTGATTAATACATTGCAGAAGTCTTTGGATCAAAGTTATATCAATCAAAGTACGCAGTTTAAGTTAAATTATAATCCAACTGAAAAGTGGGCAATTGTTTCAGATGTCACCCAAAGTGCTTATACTGGATTGAGTAACAGTTACAACCAAACATTTTATTTGTGGAACATGGGATTGGCTAAAAAATTCATGAAGAATACAATAGAAGTGAGGTTGAGTGTTTATGATATATTGAATCAGAATAAAGCCATTGCTAGAAATGTAACACAAATTTATTTTGAAGATGTGATAACCAAGGTTCTCACACGTTATGCAATGTTAACGGTTACCTATAATTTACGTCAATTTAAGGGCAGCAAGGATCAGGGCAAAGATGAGAAGGACAGGAGAATGTTTATGTTTCCTGGTGGAACACCACCTCCGGGAATGCCAATGCCAGGAATTGGAATGCCACATGGTGGAGGGTTGAACTAAAGATTTAATAACAAATAGCTATAAATAGAAAAGCCACCCAAAGGGTGGCTTTTCTATTTATTAAAGAAATTCAAATTAATGATTTACTTGAATTTTGTATGTGTCTTTTTTGTTGTTTGCAATTACTTCAACGAAGTAAACACCAGTTGCCAAGTTTTCGGTATTGATTTTAGTTTGGCGGTTGTTATTTGTGTTGATTTTGTTTGAACTCACCAATTGTCCTTGAAGATTTCTTACGTTAATTGAAGCAATCCCATGTAACGCAGGAACAAAAACAGTAAATGCATTGTTTACTGGATTAGGATAAACCATAACGCCTTCAATTAAATATTGGCGGGTTGCGCTGCTTAATGGTTGAGGATTAATAAATTGTCTCATTGTATCTGAACCGCAAGGGGCATTGTCTACAATAAATATAACTTCAACTGGACCAGCTGTTGAATATTTGTAAGTAGGCAATTCTTTGAAACTTTCATTTCCATCTCCAAAGAACCAATGGAAAGCTTTTCCACCTGTTGTTAAATTTTTGAAATCAAATGAGAACCCATTTTGAACGTAAGAGAAATTTGCTTTCACCTTGGTTACTTCATAGAAGTTTTGTGATTTAGTTCCAGAACAACCAGCTGCATTTTTTACTGTTACAGTTGCAGATGTTTTACCTGAAGCACGAACATATGCTGTAGCAGTTGCTGACCCAGTAGACCATGAATAGGTGTTTCCGCCACCACCACCTGCAGCGGCTGTAACTAACATTGAATCGCCAGCACACATGCTGCTGTCTTTGAATGTTAAAGTAATTACAGGGTTTGCTGAAATAAATACATTTACATTTCTTTGAGCTGTACATCCTGCGGTATCTGTAGCTGTTACAGTATAGGCCGTACTCACTGTTGGGTTAGCGTGTACTGTATCACCTGTAGATTTATCTAAGCCAGTTGTAGGAGCCCAAGTTATTTTTGAATTCCCAGAAGCGGCAGCTGTTAATGTAGCTGGGTTGCCACCTGGACATATACTTCCAAAAGTTGGAGTAAGTGTTAAAGTAGGTGCTATTCCTGCATTGGTTTTTACCATAATCACTTTGCTGGTATCAACCGATCCAGATTTAGTACAAGTAATAATGGCTCTATAGTAACGCGTTGCATTGGCGAAAGTAGCAAATGGATTGGTCCCTGTGCCAATATTTCCATAGGTACCAGTTGCGGTTGTGGCACTCTGCCATTGAATCGTTATTCCTGATCCTGTAGTATTTCCAGATAAGGTTAATGTTAATGCTCCAGCAGCAGCACAAATTTTTGTTGGAGAGGTAGTGAATGTGCCCGCAGTTGGTTTTCCGGTGCAATAGGTTGGAAAATGCTGCCATTCGAAATCATCCAATGAAATTTGGCCACCTGCGTTGTTTCCACTTCTAGCGGTACCTGTAATTAAAATGTAATTAACAGCACCAGTATAAGAAGCAGGTATTGCAAAAGAATACTGCTGCCATCCTTGAGATACAATATCTGGGCAGTTCATTTTTGCATAACGCGCAACAACTCCTAAACGTTTTGCTCCAGTTAATGATTTAGAAGTGTTTATTGAAATAGTAACGCTATCACCTTGTGAAAAAATAGTATCGCGGTAAATGTAGAAACTAAAGTATGAATTACCTGAAGTTCCTCTTGAACTTAAATCTAGCATAGGGCTAGCAATCGTTTGTACTGTTCCAGTTGCTACTTGACGTGAAAAATAACGCATCATTGCATTGCCACCATGTGGCGAACATGTAGGATTTGTTTGTGCACCAGTAACTCTTAACCAAGCGTTTGCCGCACCCACTGTTGACCAACCAGTTGGTGGGAAGGCAGTACCTTCAACGCCTTCATTTACAAGCTCTGCCTGACCCAAAGAGCTGTTTACATTCATCAGCATTGCTGCGATAAATGCAAAATTTAGTAGTTTTTTATAATTCATAGTTATATAGTTTAATTATTTTTTACCGTTGATAATTGTTAAATCTCCAAATTGATCAAATGTTCTTGTACCTGTAACAGATTCAGCATATAAGCCGTGCACAATATAGGCATAAACTCCTTCTGGAGCATATTCACCATTTGCTAATTTTCCATCCCAAGGATCAAGCACTGATTTTTGAAAAACAATACATTCACCCCAACGGTTGTATATTGAATAATATCCAGATCGAACTTGGCATTCGAAATAAGGCGCCCAACCATCGTTCAAATTGTCTGAATTTCGAGGAGAAAAGGCATTTGGCACAAACATTGAGCAATCGCAGCGGTAACTGTGAACATTTACAAAATCTGTTCTTGTTCCACACGTATTTGAAGTTACCAATGAAATGGTTGTAGAATATGGAATACTCACTTCTGGGCCTTTGTCGCCATTGCTCCAAGAATAAGTGAACTTGCCAGTATTTGGCTGGTAAGCTTTAATTCTGAGCGGTTGACCTTGGCAGAAATATTCGTCATCATTTAATACTTTTACTGGTATTGTGTCGTGTTCAACAGTAAAAGAATCTGTTCTATTGCCACAGCGATTTGAAGTAATAAGCCACCATTTTCCAGTTCTATTTACAGTTAATAATGCATTTGTAGTTCCATCACTCCATTGATAGTTGCAATTTGGCTGAAATGCATTTACTGAATACAAAATCGGACTTGCACAAAAGACGGTATCTTTAATAGGGGCTTTAATTGGTTTTCTTCTTAAAACGATATTGAAAGAATCTTGTTTGGTTTCACAGGCGGTATAAACATACAAAACGTATTTACCAAATGTTTTAAATCCTCGAGTAGCATTTGTATCACCGTCACTCCACAGATACTTATGGAAAGGTTTGGCTGTAACATTTTCAATGATAGTTTCGCCAATACAAATGCCTGTATCTTGCAATTTTGGAGGCATTACTACCACCGCACCCTGTTTGATTTTGATGGTATCAACACGCTTGCCACAAGAGTTTGATGTTTCTAGCCAAAAATTGCCAGGTGCTGTGAATGTTCTGTAACTTTTTGTACTCGCATTGTCCCATATATAGGTACAACCTACTTGTTTGATGTTTTTATACAAGCTCCAACCAATTGTACAAAATGTAGTATCTCTAAAACTTGGTGAAGTTGGAACATCTCCGGTTAAAACTGTCAAAGTATCTTTAATGCTTGCACAGGCATTGGTTGTTGTTAAATAATAAACACCGCTATTCGTAAATGATTTTTTTGCATTTACATCACCATCGTCCCATAAATAAGTACAGGTTGTTAATATTTGGGTTGCATTTACGTTTACAGAGGTACTCGATGTACATAAAAGTGTTGTATCAATTAAAATTGAAGTTGGTTTTTTGCATGCTTGTCGGCATTCAATATTCGTATTGAAATTAATGGATGTTACAGTTGGGGTATGGTTTGTTAAATTACCTTCAGTAAAATCTGTAGCAACTGCAGCCGCAGCGCTTAATGTAGTATTTGATAATGTGTAGGTTTGAGTATGATTGGCACAGCTAGTTGAAATACATGGGCTATTGATTGCAAAATTCAAACGAACTCCAGCCGCGCCGTTATCTTGTCCATAAAACACGGTTCCGCCAGATTTTAATACAGCAAAGTCATTTACCGCATTTAAAGTATTAAATCTACGAGTTCCAAAATAAATTGAATTCCCAGTTACATAATTTCCGTTTGTATCAATCGCAAGAAACCCTTGTCTATTGCCTCCTCCGCCTAAACCGTTGGTTTGAACCGATATGTAAATATTGGCATTTTCAAGATACGCATGGCTGAAGTAGTCAGTAGATCCACCTGCCACCGGTACGCGTTTCTGCCACAATATGGTGCCTGTGGTTAAATTAATTGCTGCTATAAAACCATCAGGAGTTCCATTTACGTTTGTAAATCCTATGAGAAAAGCTTTGCCCGAGGGAAGAACAATTACTTTGTCAGAACTAAAATTACTGGTACTTGGCAAGTATACAGTTTGAATTGCTTTACCTGTGCTTTTATCTACCAGTAATAAAAATGGATTCACAGCATTGGTTGTCCATCCGCAGATGATATAACCAAAAGGAGTACTTTTAATATCTGTTGGATGTGCTTGCTGATTATTGCCAGCTATGCTAATGTTTACTTGGTTAGCAAAAAGTTGATTTCCGCTACTATCCATTTTAAGAACCAATACTCTTGAATAATTTAATTTGGAATATTGTTGTGCATCACCAACACAAACTACATCTCCATTCGGTTCAACATATACCCCGCGAACGGCATCTAGATAGGTGGCTCCAGAATTACCATTCGATGCTGTTTTTTTGTACCATTTTAAATTGCCTTGGTTGTCGATTGAAACTATAGCTCCTAAGTTTGTTGTAAGACTAGATTCGTAATTCTGACCAGTTATAATAACCCCACCAGATGGAGTAGGGGCCAATTTAATGGCGAAGCCTCCTTCATTGGTGGTTAATCCAATAGTTTTAAAGTATAGCAATTTGCCTGTATCGTCGGCTTTTGCGTAGAAAAACTCTACGTTCCCGCCAGTTAATGTAGCAACTCCACCCATCCAAAATCCACCTGGTACTGAAACAATGCTATGACTGGTTATTGCAGTTAATTTGGCCGTACCAGCAATTTTTTCGGTAAGTGTAACATATTTTGAAGTAATTCCGGAGTTACAAACCTGCGCTTTTGATACTTTTAATTGAAGTGAAAAAGTTGATAAAATAATAAAAGTCAATAGTTTGGCTAAGTGGAAATACTTATTGTTTGTTTGATTTTGCATTATAAGGGTAATATAATTTACAAATTGACGTTTTTTTTGTCAATTTTGTTGCTTTTCGGGTTAAAAAATTGCATAGTTATGACAATTAAAAGACAATAAAAATGATCAATTTTTCGTAGTGCTCAAATATTCCCAAATTATATCGATTAAACGACACCATAATGCATGCCAATTACTTTGAATTCAGATGATTGCAGGCATTTTAAGATTGGATAAAAAATATTTTTAATCTTAAAACAAACATAATTTACATGATGAAAAAGTTTGCTTTCAAAGATGACTCAATGTTCGTGTAATCAATCGTTGTTTTTCGAAATGCGAATAAATAAAAAAGGGGATTAAAATCCCCTTTTTTATTTGATATGATATTTTTAAAATTCGTTATGGTTGAACCTTGCAGTCAATGATTTTATAATTACCTGCTGCTTCTACTTTGATTATAACATTTCCAATACACTCTAAATTTTTAGGTATTGAATTACATAAATTCTGAGCAATTTCAAAACATCCTGAAAATCTAGGATTGGCAAATTTAGAGTTGCATTAATGACAATTATCATATTTTTATCTAATGACCGTCATTTTTTGATTTCAAATTGAGCGCCAAATTGCATGCTGAATAAGCGTATGTATTTTAGAGAGTTTGATAATTTGAACGCGGCTTTTAATAAGGCAAAGCTGGAACTTATTCCTGCGGTGAAAGATGAAATGGCCGTTTTATATGCAAATGCTAATAATTTGGGTGATGAAGAACACCGTCAGGCATTGTTTCCAATATTGACATTCAAACTCAAGAGTGATTTAGACTCATTACTTCGGATGGTTGATCAGGTATTATTTCCATTGTTGGAACAAATAATAAGCGGACACAAATCAGAGCATAAAATACAGTCGTTCGACATTTTAAGGGTGCACCATGATCGCTGTATTTCGAATATTTCTGAGTTGAGATTGCTCTGCAATAATTATATTACAAATACCCAATGGAGCAACTCCAAACGGAAAGTGTGTTTGAATTTATATCATTTGGAACAAACACTTTTGGTGTATATCAATTTTATGGAAAATAGCATTTTTTCTTTACTTAAGCCTTTTACAGACAATCAATTGATTGCGGAATGAAAGAAAATATTGAATTGCTAAATGCAACAAGGACCTGTTATCATTGCGGTGTAAAAACAAAGCATGTAATTGCTTTTGAATCTTTAGATTTTTGCTGCAACGGTTGTTTGTCTGTGTACCATATTTTAGAAAAAAACAATTTATGCCAATACTATAATTTTAATGAAACCCCGGGACAAACAATTGAAAACTTAGATTATGTAGATTCAAAGTTTGCATTTTTAGACGACGAACATGTCCTTCAAAAAATATATACTTTCAAGCAAGGAACCGAGGCGCACATTACCTATTATTTGCCCCAAGTACATTGTAGTTCATGTTTATACTTGTTAGAGAATTTATATAAAATTCATGCTGGGGTAAATTCAGCAAAGTTGAATTTTTCTAAAAAAGAACTCATCGTTATTTTTGATTCTGAAATTACGAACGCCAGAAATATTGCCAATGTACTCACAAAATTAGGCTACGAACCTTATTTTAGCTTGAATGATATTGGAGGGAAATCAATCAAACCAAAGCTATCAAAAACCAGATTATTAAGATTGGGTGTTGCAGGATTTTGTTTTGGAAATATTATGCTGCTCAGTTTTCCGGAATATTTCTCTTGGGGTCTTGAAGATATAGACGGGTTAAAACCATTTTTCCAAATGGTGATTTTGGTTCTTATTGTGCCAGTAATGACATATAGCGCAGCTGAGTTTTACAAATTGGCTTGGGGTGGATTAAAACAGAAGTATTTAAATATAGATCTTCCAATTGTTATGGCAATGTTTATAGCCTTAGGTCGAAGTTTATACGAAGTTTTCACCCATACTGGTCCGGGTTATTTCGATTCGTTGTCTGGGATTGTATTTTTTATGTTGTTGGGGCGAATGCTCCAAGATAAAACCTATCAGAAAATTACTTTCGATAGAGATTACACTTCCTATTTTCCAATTTCTGCAACCGTTTTTAAGCAAGGCAATGAGATTTCAGTGCAATTGCCAGATATCGAAGTAAATGATGAGTTGATTATTCACGATCAAGAAATTATACCCGTAGACGGCCTATTGGCTGCGGGCGAAGCCTGTATCGATTACAGTTTTGTAACTGGTGAAAGCGTGCCGGTAACATTAAATGCTGGAAGTTGGGTTTATGCTGGTGGAAGGCAATTGGGTTCTTCGGTTAGGGTTTTGGCACAAAAAACTGTGTCGCAGAGTTATTTGGTATCGCTTTGGAATCAGCAGCAAAAAGATGGTGTTGAATCAACACAACTCGAGAGCAATTATATTCAAAAGGCGAGTCAGTATTTTTCTTTGGGATTGTTTTCTTTGGCAACATTGGCTGCAATTTATTGGGGATATACAGATTCGTCTAAGATTTGGAATGCGGTAACGGCAGTTTTGTTGGTTGCTTGCCCTTGTGCATTGCTATTGTCGGTAACGTTTACCCATGGTCATTTTTTATCCTTGCTTGCCAAAAACGGATTTTATTTGAAAGGACCGATGTCCCTCGATAAAATGAATTCAATCAAACAAATTGTATTTGACAAAACGGGAACATTAACGCAATCTAAGAATCCTATTATTGTTTATGAGGGACAAAAATTAACCTCAGACGATTTGGATTTGGTTGCGGCAATTGCCAATGAATCTATTCATCCACATGCACGTCAAATTTCAAAATATTTGGATCGCACCAAATTGGGAGTGAAAGAAGCAATGAATTTTCCCGGTCAAGGGATTAAAGGTCTTATCGGAACTCATGTTGTGGAGTTGGGTTCGAAAGAGTTTTTAAAGATTGATAATCAATTAGAAACAATAGAAAAAGGCAGTTTTATTGGTGTCAAAATAGACGGAAAATTCAAAGGCTATTATATAATAAAAAGTGCTTTTAGGCCTAAATTAATGCCGCTTATGCAGGAATTGGGGTCTCGATTTAAACTTGCAGTTTTGAGTGGCGACAACGACAGTGAAAAAAACCTGCTAAAAGGTGTTTTTCCAAGCAATACCAACATGATATTCAATCAGACACCTTTAAATAAAAGAGATTTTGTGGCAGCATTGGAATCAGCCGATTGTGCAACAATGATGGTTGGCGATGGTTTAAACGATGCGGGTGCTTTGATGTCGAGCAGTTTTGGTTTGGCAATCACCGATGATATTTCATATTTC
>Ga0209597_1003150_pt1 | contig 10247 bp, 5 predicted proteins | sample M_140625_MF_Meta_FD_187316 | JGI IMG/M metagenome (GOLD analysis project Ga0209597, IMG submission 187316) | Freshwater microbial communities from Lake Montjoie, Canada to study carbon cycling - M_140625_MF_MetaG (SPAdes) (version 2) | ecosystem: Environmental > Aquatic > Freshwater > Lake...
TTCTACATCATCAAATAATTTTGTCATATATTTTTTTATATCAGTGATTGAATTATTTTGTGATTTATATTGGTCATTTAATAATAAAATATCTCCTGCGTTTTTTTGCGATAAGATCATGTAAGATTTTGATTGAGTATCAATACTTGCTGGAGACATTGATGTATTTGTATTGTTATTTACATTTGGCGATACGGTTATTATTTTTGATTTACTTGCGATTTTAGATTTAGGTTTAGGTGGAGCTATTTTACTGGAATTTGATGTAGGACGCATCGATTTTGTAGCAGGTGTTACTTTTGCTGGAGTAGAAGAAGTTGTAACAGGGGTTACTTTTTCTGGAGTTGGCTCTACAGGAGCGGGAGTAGAAGTTATAACTGGGGTTATTTTTTCAGAGCTGGGCTCTACAGGAGCGGGAGTAGAACTTGTAGCAGGAGTTATTTTTGCCGGAATTGGAGCTACAGGAGGAGGAGTAGCCTTTGTAAGGGGGGTTACTTTTGCTTTCGCATCCGCTTTTGCTTTCGCATCCGCTTTTGCTTTCGCATCCGCAGCTGCTTTAGCATCCGCTCTTGCTTTTGCTTCTGCTCTTTCTTCGGCTTCAGCTCTTTCCTTAGCGTCAGCTTTTGCTTTCGCATCCGCTTTTGCTTTCGCATCCGCTCTTGCTTTTGCTTCTGCTCTTTCTTCGGCATCAGCTCTTTCCTTAGCATCCGCTCTAGCCTTAGCATCAACTTTTGCTTTCGCATCCGCTTCAGCTCTTGCCTTCGCATCCGCTTTTGCTTTCGCATCCGCAGCAGCTTTCGCATCCGCAGCAGCTTTCGCATCCGCTTTTGCTTTCGCATCTGCAGCAGCTTTCGCATCCGCCGCAGCTTTTGCCTTAGCATCTTCTTTTGGATTATTTTTTGATGCGAACCCTTCGTATAATCTATTATTATTAAAACTATCATTAAAAATTTCATAAAAAATAATTATAACAAATAATAAAATTAATAATTCAATCAACATATAATATATATTCTAAAGAAAAAGAATATATAATATCAACTATAAAATTTGTATTTATAAAAAATCAAATATTTTCAGTATTGTTAATGTCTATTTCTGCTCCTTCTGTAATTTCATTATATTTTTGTAATCCATCATCTGATTTTGCTTTTATTTTTTGATTTAGAATATTTATATTATCATTCAATTTAGACAATTTACTATTTATATCATTGATTGACATATTCTGATTACCGAAATCTTTTTGTAATGATTCAACATTTTTATTATTTTGATCTGGTAAAGAATTATTTACGGTAGTCGCAAAATTTTCATACATGACAAAGTGTTTCGAAAAGGAATCATTAAAGATTTCATAAAAAATAATTATGGTAAATAATATTATTAATATTTCAATCAACATATTATATTATCTAAAGAAAAATTTTATATATTTATATATAAATAATGACAACTTTAACATCTCCTCTCCCACAAGGAATGGGTTCTTATAATAATAGATCAAATGTAGGCGGCTACGTCACCTGGAAAGGTTCTGGATTATATAGTAATCCTGCCGCAATCACATCCGGCAATATTCGTCCTTTAACAAATAAGGATCCCACAAATATCTATCCCACCGGTTTTGGCTTACCAAGACCACAAAAATGGCAATACCGCAAAGGAACAACCACCAATCCACCCATTCCATTTATTGTCACCAACCCCAACAACCCATCCCAATATATAGAAATCGACCCAAATCGTCAAGTAAGGTCATCCACTTCATCTTCCTTAATTAGACAAACCATTGATTACCCTGGACAGTATTCCGTAAAACAAAATCCGATCGATGAAACCAATCAAACCGCCCAACTTGACAAAGATTGTATCGATTGTAAAGGAATTGGTTTAGTAACAAATTATTACCCAGAATATTATTTAACAAATAATCCACTCCCTGTTTGTCAAACACCCCAAAACTGCTGTAATGAACAAAGAAAGGCGCTACTCCGTGTTCGCCCTGCAAGCACCAATTTAAAAAAGAATTATTACACAACACTTCAACAATATCGCGAAAACCGATGTCAAACCTATAACCAACGTATTTTCAATTTCTATTCAGGAACAGAAAACCTTATCAATAATTCTACAGTGGAAAGTTTAACTAAATTCGTGAAACCAGGAAGTCCATATAGCAGCACCAATTTATATGTCGCAAATTGTTATCCAAATACAGGATTGAATGATTTTACGGAGGCGGATCTTATTATATTTGCTTATGAAATCATGAATAGTGATGGAACATTGAATACCGACGATATTGCCTACTTTAATACATTAAGCATAAAAACAATCGCAGAATACGTGAATTTTTTGAATACATTACCATCAGGAAATTCAGCACAAGCAAATCAAGTATTTAAAAATATTATATTAAATCCTTACTTGGGTGTATCACTCAACGGACCAAGCAATCCCCGTGGTTGTAAATTGGTCGTTTATAAACCAAGTAATTCACAATTTGCTGTACAAGGTGGGGTGTCTAGTAGCACCCGAACATTAAAACTGGGTTTAACAACTATTGAGAAGAATGTATATCAAAATAACGTATTAAAAGGTGCTGGATTTTCTACTGTATATGCGAATCCTGGAGGCGAGCCATATACCCCTCTTATTTACAAAACCAAGACTCCAAAATGTGTCCCTAATCCATATTATCCATTCATGTATAAACAACAAGATAATCCAAAGACTTGTTTTAAAAATTCGAATGACTACTTGTCAAAAGCCGTTATAAATCTAGGAAATCTCAGTGCCGGACCTACCGTGGCAAATAATGGTATCAGTACAAATTGGAGTTAAATATTCACGTCATCATTTATGATATCGTCGTTGATTAACATTTTTGAAATAATAGAATCGTCATTATCGTCATCATAATCTGTTTGATTATGTATTTTATTATCTATATCTTCAATTGTTTCAGCAATATAATTCGCACATGGTAAAAAAATATTAATTTTATCAATACATTTATTATAAGGGATCTTGTATTTTTCACACCATTGAACACATTTAATGATATTGTTCTTTTTAATGGTTTCTATTTTTTCATCTCTATTTTTATTTTTAATCATATACAGTATTAAATCCAATTGTTCTATTTGTGAATGACCTATATTTACATTTGAATCTTCAATCTTGTTTATAAAATAATATGGTAATTTATTATCTATAATAGATTCAATGAATAACCCGCTATTACTATTCGTATTCGTAAATTTTTCAAGTTGTATTTGTAATTCATTTGCTAACCCTAAATATTTTATTGAATCATGCTCTACCCAATATTCATCATTTTGAATAAAATTTTTACAGACAATGATTCGCTCACCATTTACAATATTTGTAGTGTTCATTTTTACTACATATATTTTATCATACAAATTCGTCAATATATACAATATGTCAATCAATGGTTTATAAAATAAATTATTTAGTTTTATTACACAAATACCATTTTTCTTTTGATAAATTAATATTCTTTGTAAGCAACGAATCATACTTATCGTGTATTCATTTTTTTGATCTTCATTTATATAATTTTTCAATTCAAAAAACATGAAATCAAAAGATTTCTTTTCACTCGAGTTAAAATCATCGTTTGTAATTTCTTGTATTTCACTTTGAAAATGATATGTGTCATTATAATCTTCTCTTAGCATATTCATACAATCTATTGTTGAGCTTGCGTTTTTTCCATAAAAAAATGTCTTGATTTCACCATTGTTGAAAAAATCTAATATATTAAAATTTATCAATATTTCCATAAAAATATAAAAAATATTATTTAAAGGTTTCAATTTACTAACGGAATATTTTAATCCGGGTACATTTGAAAATATAAATTCATATGGGTTTGATATTTTATAAATTAAATCATAATTAATAGAATTATCTTTTTTTTTAATTTCTTCGATTTGTCTCAAGATAATATTCAAATAATGATAGACCGATGATGATACATATGGTTCTAATTTTTCCACATTTGCCGTTTTTATATTTATTGAAATTTTATCATTTTTTTTTGGTAATATATAATAATTCATATTCGATTAATAGTTGTATTATATATTATCATTATTTTACATTTAAGTCAATTCTGTGAATCATTTTGTTTTTATTTATTCTTCAATTAAAAGTTTTACTTTTTTCTTTTTTACAGCCGTCTTTTTTGTTTCTTTTGTTTCACTTGGTTTTATTTCTGTATTTGCGATTGTAGTAATCATTTCAGGTTCTTCTTCTTGTAATGTTTCTATTGGTAGTGCGCTTTGATCAACCACGGATGTTTCATCTATTTGTATTTTTTCTTTTTCTCCAGGAGTTGTTTCTGGTCTAACCGTCATTTCTTTTTCTATAATAGATTTTTCCAGATCATTGTCCAAATTCAAATTTGTAACGGGTTCGCTTTGTATTGTTTCCGCAGTATCATCCAAAATCAAAACTTTATTTAATTTTCTGATTTTTGGTTTCGAATTTGTGATTTTACTAGTAACACTCTTTTTGCTTTTTGCTTTCGTTTCATATGTCTTTTCAGTCGCCTTTGATGCTTTCGTCTTTTTACTTGATGAAGATGACGACGATGCTGATAAAGAACTAGATTTGTTTGAGCTACGAGTTTTCGATTTACGTTTTTCATCAACACCTTCTTCAATCAATTCAATCGATATCTTTTCAGCATTGACCGTTGATATCTTCTTGTATATAAAGTAACGATTCAAAAACGATATCTTTTTCTCGTATGAATTCATCGACAAAGCATCACCATATTCATTTTGTTTTAAACGATTACGTTTCACCTCTTCTTCCATCAATATAAATAATTCATTAAACATACCCGTACCATTGGGTAATCCATGTTCTTTTGCCTCTTCGCGTGTCAATAATTTAAAACCATAGTTTTCCATGATTCGTTCCATGTAATCAAAATTCACCAAATATTCGGGAAACATTTTGTTGATTGATTCTTGATATACATTTATTTGGTATCCAAGACTGGTGACGTCATCCAAGAAATCAGCATCGTCATATTCTTTTCTAACCTCCCATACTTTATTGTCACCATTGTATATTTCCACACTTTCACCAGGTTGTTTGTTTTTCAACATATTGAATATACTTTTACCATCATAACACGTACCAATAAAATATCCGCCTAATTTTGTACATTCGGCGACATTTCTCATGAAATTTTGGAATGTTGATTGATTTTCAAAGAAATAGTGTAACGCAAATTGACAAGATGATACATTGAAACCGTCATCACCCTTACCATATTGTTTATAAACTCCCTTACCAAGTTTTTCCTCATTTTTTGGACCGTCCCCAAAAACCGCGCGGGTAATTTGAATTGCCTTATCATTCAACATTGCGGCACCGGATCTTATATTAGCGCCACTATTTCCATTTACAAATAACGCGTCCGGCACAGATTTAATCGTTTTCTTGTAATTTAAATATCTGGCACAAGCACCATCGATACGATTTTCCAAATTATCTTTTGAAATATCTATTCCAAATACAAACGATAAATTTGCCTTGATCCATTTTGGAAAATCACCGCCTTTTCCACACGCATAATCAATCAATGTATTTCCCTTTTTGGACGCGCCGACTATTAGGGTTTTTTTTACAAACAAATTGTGAAAATCTCGTAGTCCAACTGTCAATTGAGATTTCACTCCGGCACGATTATAATAGACATCTTCATCTACGATTTCCGCTGGAATATGATTACCGGTGCTTATCATTTCATCTGTCACTGGATTATGAATGGAGTACCAATTGCTATTGGCAACATGAAACGCATTTCCAAAATTTGGCATTCCTTGACGTAATTCTTCGGTTTTATCATAACGGACACGCAATGGAACCCAATTCCATGTTGATTTATTATCAATCTCATACCTGAATTCAACAATGGTATTGTCTGTAAAGACTTCTCTTTCCTCTGTAAACATTTGATATACACCACTCTCATCTTTATCAAGCATAATGTTACATATACCTGCTAAATTATCAGGCGGACTTGTTGGATAAAATCGTACAGGCAAATACTCTTTTTCATTTTCAAGTCTAGATCCTGAATTACTAAAACTAGGTATTTTATCGTCCAACATATCTTGATATGGATTTAAAAACCCGTCTTTTCTTTCGTTAAAACCACAACGAAGCACTAAGGTTTTGTATTGATTCAATTGATTCATATTATTTGTATTTGTACCTTCTTGGAATATGGTTGTTACGCGATCAACCCCGTTTTCTTTTTCAGTCGTAACCAAAAAGTCGATCGTATTGTATTGTGGCGGCTTCCATTTAAAAGAATAATCCCAAGTAATCTTTTTAAGTGGTCCTGCCTCGCCGATTTTATTCGCACCGACGCCCATATTCTCAGGTGTAAAGATTAAACCATCAGTATTGTATTCAAATAGACCCTCTTTTTCTTTTTCTAAAATAGTTTTACATAAATTAAATATCGTAATGGGTCCATTTACATTCTTGGTTGATGTGGTCGAGCTATAAAATTTTTTACATTCAATGCGTATAGGAGATAATCCCAATTCTTTTTTAACCGTTTTTTCCTTTGAATTTTGACTTTGACCAGTAATCACAAAATGTGGTTTCAACTCTTTAATCAAATTGCTCAAAATAGGTAATCTATATTTTGTCTTTAATTCTTCCTCTGATTTCGGAATAAAGCCGTATTTTCTTACATCAACACCGTTCTTGAAATAAATATCAAACGCCGCATACAAATTAATAAATTTACCATTCTTATCGTGTAAAACGATTTCACCATCCAGTAACGAATGAAACGTCTCTACGTTTTCTGTTTCGGCGCCCGTAAATATAAGTTTCATACGATTATTAATCAAATATATTTTTCCCTTTTTTGAGATATACATCATATGACGCTCACCATCTGCTTTTTCAGTGACACAAAAATCTTTACAAATGCTAATAAAATTTGTCGTATTTTTATTTACTGGGAGTACATTTTCTAACTGTAATGTATTTGATGAGGGACCAATAAAATCAGAAGTATAGATACGTTTGTCCGGATTGTAATTTTCTACGTGTATCATTTTCATGTATTCGTGTAAAATATCATTTTGTTCAGGGTAAGAAATTGGATAATTTGTTCCTTGTAATCCCATCAAGACAAATTTAATTGCTTTTCTAATTCCTGCCAACAACGCGCCCGGGTTATTATACAGAGTTCCTGGACCAACCTGATTATTATTTACCTCTAATTCAACCTCATAAACCTCAGGGTTTTCAAAAACACCCGATTCCGCGGTAGTATAAACAGGTTTCATGAATTTTCTACCATTATTGGTAATAATAGTTGTTGAATTTTTTACAATACTTAAATCCACCACAATAGGTATATCTGGATGTGAAAAACTTACCCGATTAATAAAACGAAACACTTTTTTACTTTTTTCCCAGGATTCGGTCAAAGACCTGATGATTGGATTTGAGGATCGCATGCGTTCTTCTGTTTGATAAGATACTCTAAAGTTGAAATCGTCGAAATTCACCGGAAAATAACTTTCTTTTTCTGTTTTATAGAGGGATTTTTTATGAAACTCTACATTATTTCCGGAATAATAATCCGATTTTAATATTTTATTCAAATCATTGTGCTTACAATATTCTTGAATCACTTGAAACCCGCGAATTTCAGTTCTTATATTGTTTGATAATTTAAAAGTTCCGGTAACTGGATCCAAAAATTCAGTCTGTATTCGCAGCATATAGGCGCCTTCTTCATTCGCGCTTGAAAATCCTAGAGATTTCAATTTTTGAATCACATTGTTATAATCAATTTTAGTCAATGGTTTAATTCCTCGGGTACCAAAACGTACTTCCAATTCATGATTCATATCAATCTGTTTTTCATACGGCTTGTTTTCCATAAATTTTCCAACCATTTTTTCAAATAGAACTTGCGGAGATTGCGTAGATGTCTTTTGCTCACTGGTGTATTTTCCGGTTTTATAAGTCGTTTTTGTCATACTCTTTGACATCATAGTTTCTGTATTCTCCTCCATTTGACTTGTTTTACTAGTTTTACTAGTTTTTCGTTGTTCTAAATTTGAATCTACAATTGTTGTCATATACTATATTAACACATATTTTTTATATTATAATCAATTTTTATAAAATATATTTTTTATTGAACATAAATCAAATTTATTCAACTTTTGTTTTATATAAATCTAAAAAAATAAAAAATACACCTGTTTCCAGGTATATTTTTTAAATACTGTAGAATAATATGGGTTAATGGTATTTTGTGAAAGATTCCAAATTATCGTTTCTACATAAAGGGCATACAATGTCATTTAATTTGTCAAAATTTACATCAATGTATTGGGCAAAACAATATGTTCCAAAATGATGACCACAAGATGTAGTAATCATTTTGTTAATTTTATGGTTGTCGCAACAAATGCTACATGTTTCGCGTTCTAATTTTTTTTTATTTTTATTTGTTATTTTTTGTAATTTAATATATTCGTGAATAAATGTAATGCCTATATTATCCGATTTTTTACGGATTTTATCCCTTTGCTTCTCTGATTCATGAAACAATAAACGAAGATTAGCTAATTCTACTTCATATTTGTTTTCTAATCTTCTACGTTTTTTGCCGTGAAGCATTGCGTAATTTGTTGGCGGATATTCTCCGTGTATTTCATAATATTCTTCGCTTCGTTTAGAATCTCGTTCCAAGTCTAAATAACGATGAAACTGCGAATGGATATTATTTATTACATTATCACGTGCTTCTTCCCATTTTTTGAAATATTTCCTATCTAATTCATAAACTTTGTAATATGTATCTGATTTTCTTGATTTTTTGGGTGAATCTTGACGTGTTTCTCCGCTACGATGTCCCATTATCATACTCCATATACGTTGTCTATATCTTTGTTCGTCTTCTGTAACAATTTCATCTGCTATAGAGTGTTCGTTTATAACGATGTCATCTGCTGTAACGATTTCATTTGAATTCATATTTGTAATGATTTTTATTATTTATTTTATAACTTATATATTTCAAATAAAAAGGAATCAATTTTTTTATTTCAAAAAGTAGTAGGATTTATACAAATTTAATATATTATGTATTATGTATTATACATTGTTGTATTTGAACAATTCGCTTCTTTGGCTTCTTTAAATCTTCTAACAATAAATTTATATTTATTAGGATCAGTTTCGTTATCTTCATATACAAGATTAATTCTAAATCTGGATTTTTCATTTATACCTTCAAGTAATTCTAATTCTATATCACTTTTGAACCATACTGGCTTTTGATTTGGTATTCCTTTAATAAATTTTGTTCTTGAACTTCTTATGTTTGTCATATAAAATCCTTCTAAATGACTATATTTATGCCAATTGTTAATTTCATACTCTTTTTTTGTAGAAACATTGCCTATTTTTTCTATAATTGACATTTTAGACTTAAGGATATTGTCGTCATTTACATGTGTTGATTCAGATTTACCCTTTTTATATTGTTGTGGTATGTCTTCCCATTTATCATAGTAATCTTTTTCAACAATAACATGTTTTTTTTTATTTGTAGTATCTAATCTAGAATTTAATTTTCTTGTTGTGATCTTAAGCATATCGTTTAAACTAATTTGTCCTGCTGAATATTTAGCACTTGATAAGTCGCCATATATTTCAATATTAATATCATCTGTATAAGTAGTTTCGTAATATACGGCTCTTTCTTGGTCTTGAATAATTGTTCCTATCGGGGTATCCTCTGTTCTAAGAGTATGATACCAAACAATAAACGGATGACATCTCCACTCAGTTGACCTGCCAGATACTTGATTAATAACAATAATATATGAAAAATTAGGGTTTAAATCTTCCCAAACTTTTAAATTATCCCATTCTACACTATTATCATTACTTCCAACAAATTTCAAACGAATGTTATATTTATCTTCAAGAGATTTCTTATACTTTTTCATTTCTTTAAATTGAGATACACTTTTACCATTAATATTAAAATTACATGCTAATCTAAGAACTCCTATATGTCTTTTATTGGTACTATCATTTGTATTTGATTTTAATTTTTCAATTAATTCTTTACCTTGTTTTGTAATAATAACTTCATTATTGTCATACTCAATAAAAGATTCTGCTTTAAAAAATTTTTTTTT
>Ga0209597_1003152_pt1 | contig 10246 bp, 8 predicted proteins | sample M_140625_MF_Meta_FD_187316 | JGI IMG/M metagenome (GOLD analysis project Ga0209597, IMG submission 187316) | Freshwater microbial communities from Lake Montjoie, Canada to study carbon cycling - M_140625_MF_MetaG (SPAdes) (version 2) | ecosystem: Environmental > Aquatic > Freshwater > Lake...
GCAATCCTGAATTTCGAAGTCAGACCGAAGAAATGAGCAGTTTCGCAGTGAGTGGCCGAGTGGCAGGCAAGCGTGCGCTAATCTATGGCGGGGGGACAGGGATCGGCTTGGGGTGTGCGGAGGCACTGGCTCGAGAAGGGGCGATGGTCTTTCTCTCCGGGCGCCGGGCGAATGTTCTTGCCGACGCTGCGGCAGCGGTTGGTGCGGGTGTGGCAGGTTACGCCCCGGGTGATGCGACCTCGGAGGCGGATGTAAGGCGCGTCACAGCAGTGGCAGCAGAGCGCATGGGAGGAATCGACACGCTGGTCATCAGTGCCGGTGCGGGTGGACGCACACCCGCCCTGGAGACGAGCCCGGAGGAGTTTCAGCGCATCATAGAGCACAACATGACACCGCTATTCTTGGCGGTCCGGATGGCTGCCGATTGTCTCTTGGCCGCGGGACAGGGCTCGATTATTGCGATCTCTTCCATGTACGGGCTGGTGGGCCAGAGAGAGCGCGTCGCGTATTGCGGCGCCAAGGCGGGCGTGATCGGCATGGTGAAGTCAATGGCGCTCGACCTCGCCGAGCAGAGAATCCGTGTGAATGCGATCTGTCCGGGGTTTATCGAAACGGCCCTGGCTAGGGAGGTTGCCGCGATGGAGAGTGATCCGGAGGCCTCCCTTCGAACCAAGCGCATGATGCACCCGATCCCGCGTGGCGGCACGATCGAGGAAGTGGGCGAACTTGCCGTCTACCTTGCTTCCGACCTGTCGGCATTCACCACCGGGCAGGCAATCGCGATGGATGGTGGCTACACGGCTCGGTAAGCCGAGGGCAAATTCTTCTGCTAGGCCACTGTGTAGCGTTTCACCACGTCCCAATCGACCTCGACCCCCAGCCCAGGCTTGGTTGGCAGAGGAATTGTTCCGTCTTTGCTGAAGATGAGTTCTTCCTGGGCCAACTCTCGTCTCAGCCTCTCATGACAGAGCTGCGGTGGCAGATACTCGATGAATGCGCAGTGGTTGGTCACAAACGCGAGATGCGCCGTTCCGGAAATCGAAATGCCTGTCTTCCAACAGTGAGGAACGATGGTGCGACCGCGCTCCAGCGCCATGTCACAGACGATCTTTGCTTCGCCGATACCACCGACCCGTCCAACGTCGGGCTGGGCCACCTGAACGTTCCCGACATCCATGAGTTCTTCAAACTCGAAGCGTGTTGCCAGCCATTCGCCGAAGGCAATCTTCATCGGGGCTCGTTCGACCAGCTTGGCGATCTCCCGAACATCGTCGGACCAGAGGGGGGTTTCAAGGAAATAGGGCTTGAACTCACCCCAGTCCTTGATCACGGTCAGGCAGGTCTCCGCGTCATCCCACAAGTACTGGACATCCACCATGAGCGTCACATCGTAGCCGATTGTCTTGCGTACTGCTGCCAGCACCTCGGTGTGCCGATCGTAGCTTTCCCGCATGCCGCCATGCGCATAGGGGCCATTCATCGTGATCTCGGTCTTCATTGCCTTGAAGCCGAGGTTCTTCGCCCGTTCAGCCGATTGGCAAAGGGCATCCCGATATTCCTCAAAGCGGCCGCCCGCAGGCTGCAGCGAGGCGTAGGGCGTGATCGACTGGCGGGTTGCGCCACCGAGAAGTTGATGCACGGGCTTGCCCACTGCCTTTCCGCAGAGATCCCACAACGCCATTTCGACGGCGCTCAGTGCATGGATGACCATGCCCCGCCGGCCATTCATTGCGGTTCCAAGATAGATGCGTCGCCACAATTCTCCGATTTCGAACGGATTGGCTCCGATCAGCATGTCCTTTATGGACATGCCCATAGTGTGCGTTCCCGGCGCCTCTATGCAGCTCTTGGCCATCCACGGATTGGCGTCACACTCGCCAATTCCAGACACTCCTCCGTCGGTGTGAATGACAACGATGAGACTATCCTGCGCCGACGAGGTGAAGCTGACGTCGAAGTCCGGCGCCAGTAGAACATGACAATCGATCCCGGTGATCCTGAGCCGCGGCGGTTCGGTTTCCAGCACAGGGGAAATCGTCCTGAACGTCATAGGTCCTCACAAGAGTAGTCGGAGCTCGACAGTCGGAGCACCCCTGTGGCAAGGCAGGTGCAGGCGAATCTCTTAGGAAACTCGTGTTTCTATTCCTTGGAATTTCGAACTGGTGTATAATTGTATACAAACGATCGTAGTTTACAAGGATTATCGTTGTATGGGGACACCAAAGCCACTCGAAGCAGCCTCCCTGCCAACTCTGAGCATGACGCGTTCGCCAAGCCTCGCTGAACAAGCGGCTGATGCGATAGTGACTGGCATTTCATCGGGCGTTCTGAAGCCTGGGCAGCGACTGGTCGAGACCGAACTTGCGGGGATGCTTCATATGAGCCGAGTGCCGCTCCGGGAAGCCCTGAAAATTCTCGAGGCCCAGGGCATCGTCGAGAGCATACCTCGTCGCGGCACTCGCATTGCCCACTTTAACGATGATCGCGTCGATCAAATCTGCAAAGCTCGTATTGCACTTGAACAACTGGCGATGGCCACATCCGCATCGAGATACAAACGAGAGCCCTCCCTTCTGGACGGTTTGGACCGGATAATCGTTTCGATGGAACGGGCGGCCAGCCGTTTAGAGTGGATTGATGTCAGTAAAGCTGATCTTAGCTTTCACCGCGAGATATGCCGCGTATCAGAGAACAGCATTGTACTCACATTGTGGGAAACACTAGCGCGTCATGTCTTCATCGTGTTTGGGCACGAGATTCGTGACGAACGCGATGCCGCCATCATGGGGCCTCACCACCGCAAAATTCGCGATCTTCTCGCTGCGGGAAACGCCCATGCGCTTAATGATGAAATTGAGCGGCATATACTTAGATTGCGGTTGAAGAGGAAGTAGGAGTTTGGAGTCCCCACCTGAGGAATCCCCTCCACGGGGCAGATCTCAATCTACTGTTTACTAGTCGTCGCTCTTGCAATCCTATCGCGCTGTCTCGCGGCTGCCCAGTTTGAAATGCGGGCATTTGTTATGGCTACGGGGCAGCGGCGACAACTCGGCTCGCAGATAAACCATCACCTCATACTCATGGCCAACGACATAGCCAGCGCCAATCAAACCTCCTCTAATTTAGAGTCGCCAATTCAACATTGAAAAGCCCCAGGGGGCGGGGTGGAGAAGACTTCTTGCGGGGTTTTAAAGCCGAGAATTTTTCTGGGCCTGTTGTTGAGCAGGCGCTCGATTTTGTCAACCTCGGCAGGGTCGAGGTCCAGGAAGGAGCGGGTTTTGGGCAAGTACTGCCGGATCAATCCGTTTGTGTGTTCGTTCTGAGCCGGAAACTGGTAGCGTAATCACTGTCTGGACTACACCTTAAATCTGCTGCCGACCTGTCCAGCTAACCAGGACCACCTCACATATCTATCGTTGAGCAAGGGTACTCCCGTCTACCACGCAGTGCAGACAACCGGGCGCATCCAGCCCAATCCACTTCTTGGCAGGTTCCATCACCAATACAATCAGATTTGATTTGCGGTCAAGACACAGCTGATCGACCGCCCCGGCCTCAACTTTTGCAGCACAAGTTTTCCTAGTGCACGACTCCATATTTCGTGATTGCATCGGTGCGAACATCGGTGCCCGCACCGGGCTCTCTCGGCACCAATGCGTGACCATTTTCGATGCGGACTGGACGTACGAAGACTGGTTCCAACCACGGAATATGCTCTAGCATCAGGCCGTGCGGGATGGCAGCCATGAGTTGCACGTCGAGTTGCATCATATTGTGTCCTGCTGGCACAACCGGAAGACCAAAGGCCCGCGCCAGAGCCGCAACTTCCATAAAGCCACTTATCCCGCCAAGCTTCAGAACATCGGGCTGCGCAATGCCCATCCCACCTGCCACCATGAAGTCGCGGAACATGCGCGGATCATACATCGTTTCGCCGGCTAGTATCGGTACAGACGTTGCCCGTGCCAGGGCCGCGTGGCCCGCAACGTCGAAGGGATGAACCGGCTCCTCGAACCAGTAAATGTTGAAATTGCTGATCGCGTCGATAGCACGTCTTGCTGTTACAAAATCCCAGCGGCCGTTGGCATCTACCATCACCGGATAGTCCGGCCCGACGGCCTTGCGAACGGCGGCAACGCGGGTCACGTCCTCGGACAGTCTGGGCTTTCCGATTTTCATCTTGAAGCCACAAAAACCGGCTTGCTGCGTGGATTTGGCATTGACGATCAATTCAGCTTCAGTGAACCCGAGCCAGCCACCGTTGGTGTTGTATGCCGGGATCCGATTATCATTGTAGCCGCCGAGCAACCTCCACAATGGTTGCCCGCAGGCCTTTGCTATGATGTCCCAAAGAGCAATCTCGATTGCAGCAACCCCTTGAACGGCTACACCGGTGATTCCAGTGAAGTAACGGTCGAGATAAATTTCCTGCCACAACCGGCGAACCAGAAACGGGTCACGTCCGATGAACCGAGGCGCCAGATCTTTCGACAGCAGAGTGACGAGCATTTCGCTGCCTTCGCCAATCGTACAATTGTACCCCCAGCCGACGGGGCCGTCGTCAGTAGTAACCTTGGCAGCTATGAAGTCCCACGATGAGAGATCGGTCATGGCATCAGCGACTTGCGCGGCAAGCGGCAAGCGCAACCAATGTATGTCGATGGCGGAAATACGCATCACTACTTCCTATGGGGTAGGCGTGGGACGGAAGAGAATTCGGCGGCTGCGTTCACAGATTTCTTCGTAGGCCGGCAGAGCTACCGTGTCGAAATCGTGCTTTGGGCGCGGATCGTAGAAAAAGTTTCTTTGCTTGTCCTCACCGCGCACCAGCATGACACTATCTTCGGCTCCTACAGTTTGGCGCACTGAGGGTGAAATGTAGCGGATGGCAAATCCGATGCGCGCCCGTGAAGAAGCGTTGGCATGCGAGCCATGCACAATCTTTGCATGGTGAAACGACATCTCACCGGGATTAAGTTCGATATCGACTGTTACTACCTCGTCAACCTCTACCGCGACTTCCTGACCACGGCTCAACATGTTGTTAGCAGAAAACGTATCGTTGTGTGGCACTACATCGAACTTGTGGGTACCGGGCACCACCCGCATGCAGACATTATCCGGCTTGCTGTCGGTAAGCGCAACCCAGGCAGTCACGATTTCCGGTGGATCGAGTCCCCAATAAGCCATGTCCTGATACCACGACACATAATCCGGCGAGGCCGCCATCTTGGCAAAAAGGCTCGAAGTCCATACCAGGATATCAGGGCCGAGCAGGCTCTCCACCACGTCAAGAATGGCCGGCAACCGCACAAGTTCGTCCAGACAACCGAACACCAGATGGGATTTCATCTTGAGCACGCGCTGACTGATCTCGGGTTGCTCTGCCGAGGCTCTCTTCAGTCGCAATCGATAGTGTTCAGCCTCATCTGTGGAAAGGGCAAACATAGGCGCGACAAAACCCTGGTCGTCGAATTTACTCACTGCCATCGCCGAAAGAATATTGGTCATTACCAAATCCTTTGAATGTATTTACCCTAAATCCACCGGATGACCGACTTTTCAACACCAACAATTGCACAAACTGGCTGACAACTGCAAACCTTGTTCACCAGTTGGCGCTTGCATACAGGCCTTAAATTTTTCAGTGGAGCACATCCTGTGGCATCGCGTTTTCGAGCGAGAGATTCGCAACCAGCTTCTTCAGCTTTGCGTTCTCGTCCTCGAGTTGCTTCAGTCGCCGTATATCGTCCAACAGCAGTCCATTATACTTCCTCTTCCAGTTGGAGTACGTCGCCTCCAAAAAACCCAAGCCTCAGGTAATCCAAAGAATGGGGGGCAGAGCACGTGGGCAGAGTATTCTAAGAGCTGCTGGATGAAAGTTCAGCAGCAAATCAACTCAGTCTGGAAATCTGAACGATTGATAACCGCTCCGGCGAGGGTCTAACCGCAGTCGATCAATTACAATCAACCGAAGAAAGTGGGGAATGCGTGACGAACGCGGCCTTTGTTATCGAGGCCATAGATGACCTTATACCGGTCAATCGTTGTACAAGCATGGGTCACACCAAATTCAACGATGTCACCAACGGCAATATCTGAGATCTTGGAAACTTCGAGGAAGCAATGCTGGTCGTTCAGCTTTGTCACCGCCGGCATCGGAACCGTGCCCGGTAGGGGCCGCCCGCCGCGGTGGAGCTGCAGCACGACGGGAAAGCCCTGGTCGAAGGATGCATCTCGCATTCCGAGTCCGCAGATAACAAGCCACGGTTCGGGCCGCGACAGGACTTCTGCCCAGAGCCTCAGGGCCGGCACAAAGGCTGTCCCCCCTCCATGCAGGAAGCGCTGACAAATGCCATGATCATAGAAAAAAATGGCACCACTCCGCAGCACAAGCCTCGCCTGGCCATCGGCCCTGACGACTGGCACTAACCGGTCGACGATCCGCTCGAACAACAATGATCCACCGACCGTCAGTATCAGTTCAGGCTTACTCCCGAGCCGCAAGCGCAGTCGCGTAAATATTCCAGCGATCCGCGTGATGAGTTCATCCAACGTACACTCCGTCACAGATGCATCGGGCTGAATGGTGTTACCTTCATAGGCTCCGATGCCGGCGAGGTAAAGACGGCCTCCGCAGGCCTGCACCGCATCGGCCAGGCCCTCCGCCTGTTGAATGGTGCGCGTGCCCGACCGTCCTGATCCGATGTCGAGGAGTACGGCCAGTGGAGGCAGCGCGGGAGCCGCCCTCCATGCTTCCGCAAGAGCATCAACACCCGCAACCGAATCGACGAAGATATATAGTTCGGTGTTGGGATAAGCGGCCGCAAAGCCCTGGAGGCGGCCAGCGCCCGCATGACCGCCGGTCTCATTAGCGAGGATCAATCGGCGAAGTCCTGCACGGGCCATCACCGCGGCCTGGCGCAGGTCTGCCACTGTCGAGGCCCAGGCCCCCTTATCTACGAGATCCCTTGCTAGGTCCGGGGACATGGGGGTCTTGGCATGCGGGGCAATGTCAACCCCCGCGTGACGCACATAGTTCATCATCGCGTCGCGGTTGAAGGTGTAAGCCGCCTCGTCCATGGTGAGGACCGGAAGGGGCATCAGAGCTTCTGCGGGGTGCCAGCCCATGCGTGCAACGTCAAGGCTGTCGAGCTCGGAGATGCCGGGGGGTATACCACGGATGCGATCATCAAGAATGATCCCGTGCGTGGGCTCCAAGATCCAACGTGCTGCAGACTTCCTCACACGACTTGCGTTCTCAGCTTGGCGTAGGCGTCTTTGGCACGATTGACGGCATCATAATTCAGCTCGAACCCGAGTCCGGGAAGATTGGAGACGGGTAAGGCGCCATCCTTTGGAACCAAGTTTGGCCGGGATACGATGTCTTCCTTAAGCAACTGCCACATGATCTGGTTTCCATTGTCCAGATTGTTGATCGTCGCAGCCACCTGAATGGTCGCTGCGGTCGTAATTCCAGTCTCAAAAATGCCATGGATGCAGATATTGACGCCGGCCGCCTCCGCAACGGCGGCTGCCTTGCGGTAACGGAGGATGCCGCAGGTTTCGTGCATGCCCAGAACGATGACGTCGGCCGAACGGCAGCGCACAATGTCATATACATCTTCCGCCGAATAGACCGTCTGGTCAGCTGCGATCGGGATATTGGTGACGGCACGAAGCCGTGCCAGGCCTTCGGGCCCCGTCGAGGCCGATACGGGCTGCTCGATAAATTCCGGGTCGAACGGTTTCAGCGCCTCGAACATTCGCCGCGCATTGAGCATGTCCCAGGCCTCGTTCGCATCCAACCGCAACCTGACCCTGTCTCCCACGGCCTTACGAATCTCGCGAAGGATAGCGATGTCGAGTTCGTTGCCGCGTCCTACCTTCACATAGAGTACCTTGAAGCCGTCACGAGCCAGTTGCTCAGAATGGGCGCCGATTTCTTCAGGTGTATTGCCTTGCAGGAATCCGAAATACTCGATCTTGTCACGGACTTTTCCACCCAGCAATTGGTGAAGGGGAAGCTTCGCCTGCTTTCCGATCGCGTCCCAGGCGGCGAGCTCGATGCCGGCCATTGCCTGTGAGAAGTAGCGCGGTGCGCGGCCAATTCCCTTGGCATTGAATCCATACTGGTAATAGGACCAGATCAGCTGGTTGACGTCATATATGGACTGGCCGATGAACCGTGGAAGCGCATCCTCGAGGATGGCGAGGATTGGTGCATGGGTCGGACTAGCCGAGCACTCACCGATGCCTGTCACGCCCGCATCGGTCTCAATCTCGATGAGCACCACAGGTGCGCCATAGGTAACTCCTTGTGACCAGTGATACGGCTGCTTGAATGTGCAGTGGAGTGGTGTGAGCCGGATGTCCTTGATATTCATCTGTCCTCCTCAGGATAGAGCCGCTGTGAGCTTGCCGCTGTATGTAGGAAACTCGCCAAGCTGGCGATAGGCCTCGTGGAACCGCATCAGCTTGTCCTCATCCACCTCCACCCCCAACCCCGGCTTGTCGATACGGCCCCAACTCGGCTTGTCGGCGATCGGCAAACGCTCGGTGAGGATGTCGTCCTCCATGAGCTGTGCTGTCTGCTGGCTTCCGAGCGCGGCATTGGGGCAGGCAAGCATAACGTGGTGGCCTGCCGCCGCGGTAAGACCGAGTTCGCCATGGGTGTGTTTTAGGACCTGCCAGCCCTCGAGGTGGCTGACTTGATTGAGGCTATGCCACCGTCCAAGGGAGCCAACCCAATATTGGCTGTAGCAGAGATAATCACCGCACCGGCTCTTGATAATCCGGTAGGCGTCCGCTTCCCGCCATAGGCCCTCGTTGATGCAAAAAGGAACACTTACCCTGCCCCGCAGGCCAATCATGTTCTCCACCGGATCGATCGGAATCGGCGCCTCCACAAAATCGAGATCGAAGCGCGCGTGCCACCGATTGAGGAGCGTCACCGCCTGTGGCGTAGTCCACGCCTGGTTGACGTCGATGCGGATCAGCGCCTCTGGGCCAGCGGAGTCGCGTAATGCCTCCAGCATCCCTTCCTCTTTCGCCGCGTCCACGCCGACCTTGATGTAATAGGCATGATATCCCTTGCGGGCGCCGTCCCGTCCCTGTTCCGCGACCTCATCTGGCGTGCCCCATTCCATGTAATAGTAGTAGTCAACTTCCTCGCGCAGGGCTCCGCCGAGCATGCGATAGATGGGTTGACCCGCCTCCTTGCCGCACAAGTCCCAAAGCGCGGTATCAATTCCCGCATAGGCGAAATTACCCGTCATGGGCTGGAAGGCCCATACGGCGTAGACGGCGAGATCGCGGTGAATCTGCTCTTTGTCCCATGGGTTCCGGCCGATTACCAGCGGCGCCATGTTGCGCACGGCGGATTCGATGCCGGCAGTGTCAGCAGCCCGAGTGCATTCTCCCCATCCGACCAAGCCATTGTCGGCAGTGATCTTGACGATCACATCAGTTATTCCGCCGCGGTTGATGAGCGAACTCGACTCCACGCGCTTATATGCAACCCGCACCGGTATGGCCTCGAGCTTCACTACCTTCATGTCATGGTCCTCCTCACTGTGCAGTTCTCAACCGGCGTTCGAGCGCCCGCACGAGCAGCGACAGCGGGTAGCTCATGGCAAAATAGATGCCGGCGACCAGAATGAAAACGGCCATCGGCTGGTAATCGGAAAAGGCGATACTCTTGGCGCCGTTCATGATCTCGTTCACGCCGATCAGAGTGCAAAGCGACGTGTCTTTCAGCAGACCGATGGCATAGTTTCCAACCGGTGGCAGAACAATCCGAGTGGCCTGCGGCAGAATGATGTAGACCATAGACTTGGCAGGCGTCATGCCAAGCGACATCGCCGCCTCGCGCTGACCCTTGTGCAGCGCCTCGATACCGGACCGGAACACCTCCGCCAGAATAGCTCCGCCATGAATGCCCAGACCCAGCACAGCACCGGTGAAATCGGAGAACCACGTCCAATTGAGCCCGGGGAAGAGCTGGGGAGGTACGAAATAGATGATGTAGAGTATCACGACGATGGGCAATCCCCGCCCGATCTCGATGAACCAGATCGCAAGCGTGCGGACCAGCCCATTCTTTGACACGCGGCACAGAGCCACCAGTATGCCGAAAACTACCGCAACGATGAATGAGAAGAAGCCGATCTTGAGAGTCATTAGTGAATAGTAAAGCAACTCCGGCAACCATCGATGGATGTTCTCAGCATAAATCTGTGGAAGT
>Ga0209597_1003154_pt1 | contig 10242 bp, 6 predicted proteins | sample M_140625_MF_Meta_FD_187316 | JGI IMG/M metagenome (GOLD analysis project Ga0209597, IMG submission 187316) | Freshwater microbial communities from Lake Montjoie, Canada to study carbon cycling - M_140625_MF_MetaG (SPAdes) (version 2) | ecosystem: Environmental > Aquatic > Freshwater > Lake...
GATGAAACCCGAAGTGCAAGCGCTTGTGGCCGCACGTTGGGTGCAGGTTAACACAGAAAACCTTGCGGAATTCGGCGACTTCGCTGGCTACCAAAGCAGTTTTCTTCGTCTGTTTGGTTTTGGACTAGACGGTGTTGATTACGAAGCCGACACGGATCCGAGCATCGCTATCCCATCGGTTGCCACGAGCGGGTAATGTCTCGCTCGCTTCAAAGCTGTTAAATTAGTTTTTTTGAATGAAATGGCAGTCTCAATTATTTCCTCCACTCTTACTGGTGGCGTCTGTCGTGCTACCCGCCACAAACGCGCGTGCCTGTTCTAGTTGTGGGGATACGGTTCATTCAGATTGGGAAACTCAGGGGCTCACGCTGGAGACCGGTCTCCGGCTGGATTTGCGTTATGATTTTCTGAACCAGACGCAGGTCCGAAGCGGCACGGGAACCGCCCATTGGCCGGCAGGACACGAGCAGGAACTATACACTCGAAACAGCTATATCAACGTAGGTCTCGACTACAGTGTGACTCCTGATTGGGGCGTCAATCTTCGAGTCCCGTACATCGACCGCGATCACAGTACGTGGGGCACCGACGGCACTGATGGGGGAACCTCACACGGTCGACAAATCGGTGACATTAAGCTGGTTGGGCGTTATCAAGGACTCCTCTCCGAGCATAACTTGGGATTGCAACTTGGAGTGAAACTCCCCACCGGAAACACCACTGAAACGTTTCGAAGTGGAGATGTCGCTGGGCAACCACTGGACCGAGGTTTACAGGCTGGAACCGGAACAACGGATGTCATTGCCGGTGTTTTTTACTTCGGCGAGTTGAGTAACAAATGGAGCTATTTCGCGGCAGTCAACGCACAACTTCCGCTTAACAGCCACGATCACTATCGTCCCGGTGCATCCGTCGACTTCAATGCCGGGGTTCGTTACACCGGCTTTAAGTCGTTCACGCCGCAGTTTCAGGTAACTCCCCGAGTCTCCGCAAAAGATAGACTTAACGAAGAAAACGATCCCGACACCGGTGGCACAACCGTTTACGTAAGCCCTGGAGTGACGGTTCCGATCACCAAAAACATCAAGACTTACGGTTTTGTGCAGTTGCCGGTTTATCAAAACTTGAACGGTTACCGACTTGTGCCCAAGTGGATCTTGTCCTTCGGGACGCGGTTCGAGTTTTAGCCATCGGGCAAACTGGGTGAAGCGACCGAGGTGAAAGTTCCCATCAAACTTGGGTTGGGTTCGCCGATGTGACATGGCCTATGCATCGCTCATGCTGATGACTTAGCGCTTCGTTACAGGCGTCACGTTTGACCTGAACGGCGGCCGAATGCTTGTGCAGGCACAAGATTCAGTTCAATGCTGCGGGTTTAATTCGACTTTCCTGATTGGAGCGCGCTAGCCAGTCGCTCCGCCGCAGCTTTGGAATAATCCCCAGCTTCGATTGCGAGAATCTTCCCATCGCGATCCACCACTAGAGCGTAGATCACTTTTTCAGAAGGCATCCCGCAGGTTTGCATAAACGCCTTTTTGTTGGTGTAAGCAGTCCAAACCTGGGCGCGCACCTCTTTGCTAGGGATACCGCCTCTCATTCCAGTGTTGATGAACCAGCGCATGAACCATCCGGGGTTGTTGATCAGCGGCATTTCGATCCAAGGAAGCGTGTTGGACGGCGTGTTTAGTCCAAGCCCTGCAGTCCAAGTATCCACATCGGCCTGCTGTTCCCTAGCAAAAGCAACGACGACAATCGTTCGATCGCCTGGAAAGTCGGCAGGCGATGTCCAAGATTTGTAATTCAGATCTTTACCTGAAACTTTTGGAAAAGACGCGGGCGTTTCGGCGAATGCAGCACTCATGAGAAAGGGAGCAATGAGGGATGATAAAATGCTGGCTTTCAGGGGTATCATGTTTTGTGGGGTAGATGTAGGCCTGGAGCAGCGCTGTCGAACGGCGATAAGGATTGTCGTCTATGGTCTAAGTTTTCGGCGCGAAGATCCAAGTCTGCCTCATCTTTGAGAATCACCTAAAAGCCTATAAAAGGACGGAGGCGTCGTCGAATGGGTCGACGTCCGCCCCCTTGGGGCTGGACTACTACTTGCTGAACACCAATTTATTAGTGCGCTTCAATGCTGTCCTTGCGGTGATCCCATTTGCCGGACTTGGAGCGGTGTGCCACGGCGTAGAAGGATTCGATGAGTTTTTTGACTTCGGGCCAGCGTAATGCTAGTTTAGAAAAATACACGATTTGCTTTTTGAGCTCTGGGCTTAGTGCCTCAGGGAGGTCTGGGCCTGCGTCGGAGGGGCGCAATTTACCGCCACTTATGGCTTCAATTTCAACGACAGGCTCGAAGCGCTCCGGTACTTGGTCCTTGAGATAGGCGGTGAGCATATCGCTTTGAAACTCTTCGGGGAGTGCTTCAAGGATCTTTCCTACGGTGTTGGAATCCGGCGCGGATTTCCCACTGAGCCAACGAGAAACGTTGGCGGGATCAGTTCCAAGTCGGTGGGCAAAACCTTGTTGGGTCCAGCCTTGTTCATCTAATAATTGTGAGAGTGAGGTTCTGAAACGGTGCATGATCGAAAACATATCCAGCAAGTTGCCCATTTCAAGTGATACTCCTTAACTATTATTGATTCTTATGTAAGCGGTTGAGTTGCGAGTTGAATTCCACGGTCTATGATGAATTTTTATTTGTGGAATTTGAATTTTATGCGGTTTTGAAATCAGAATGCGAAAAGAGATACTGCTCCCGCAACACTCATACCAAATCTTGAAGAAAACCGGTCCTTCTCTCCCGGGACCGCGGTCCCAGGTCTGAGGTCTTTTGAATCATCCTTAAAATTGAAAGAGACGGTATCAGATACCTTAAGGTTCTCAATTTTAATGAGTTTGATTCTCATTGATGCGAGAATTTTCTCCGTTTTCCTGAAGCGCCCGAGTCCATACTCTCCCCTTGACTCGATGTCGCGTTTAGGAAGCCCAAAGCAACCCAGAAGCAGACATTGAAAGAATTGAAAGAACTACAGTGCTTAGGTCGGCTCTGAGAGAAAGTGAGCCAAGCCGCCGCATGGTTAAAAAACTACCATTTTGAGGCTGGAAGGACGGAGCGGATGTCGTCGCAGGCTTTTAGCGTTGATAAATAGGTAGATAGTGAAATTTCACGCTTAGGCTGAGTAGCGCCATTGCCGTGCGATACACGCGCTGGCTGTTCCCGCTACCCTCCTGGCCAGGAACGCCTTGCCAGGATCCATCTCCACTTTGGAGTGGAAGCAGGGCCTCTGCCACGCTTTTAGCGGAGGACTCAGCGGACTCGCCTCCGCGCTGGTACATGCCTTGCGCGTAGTAATAGGTGCCATAAAAAAACCACGCTCTGTTGGCCAATGGCGGATTCTTTAACAGCCACTGCGCGGTGGCCAAAACCTCTTTAGCCTCATATTCCCCGCACACTTGTAGCGCGAGAAGTCCCTCCGCTGCAGTCGACCAGACGGGTTCCCTGCTGATCTCGTAACTGAACCCGACGGGCCCCCCTGCGCGCGTAGATTCACGGAAGGAGCGTTTGATGTAACCCACTGCCGCATCGATGGCGTCCTTGGGGACTTCCACACCGGCATTTTTCGCGGCGCGCAATGCCATTAACTGCCATATCGTCACGGAGAGATCCGAGTCCGCCGCTTGTGGTGAATAGCGCCATCCTCCCTCATGGCCGGGCTGTTTTTTGACCCGTTGCGAGCGTAAGATCAGCTCCACCGCACGCTCGCAAGCGTGTCGGACTGCGGCGTCTTCCTCGGCTGAGGGACTCATGCCCAGCATCTCAGCCAAAAACAGCGTCGTGATTCCGTGCCCATACATTCGGGAGCCGTCTTTGGCGCCAAAGTATCCCTCTCGGTCCTGACGATTTGGGCCCAGAATAAACTCGATGCTCTTGCGTACCGCCTCACCCGCGGGAGTGGAGTCGGATGGAAGGTTGCCCGTTGCAGCTAAAGCGATTGCGCTGAGGGCGGTCATGGCGGTTTCGTTGCTGTCGGTTTCACGAATAGCGCCGCGCTTGTCTTGTTTTGAGACAAGGAAAGCGACGCCGCTGGCGGTCGCTGCGTCGATGGGATCGGGTAGGGCCATGCACGTGGCGCTCGCTAAGAGGCAGTAGAGAGGCGCTACTGAAGTGATTCGAAAACGTCTCATGGTTTTGATTTTCCTGAGCGCGCCCTTTCCGCGACGGCTTGGAAATACGCGTCGATGGCAGAGCGGTATTCGCTGGGGGAACTTTCCTTGCGTCCCTCGGTTAAGTCGTGTGCGAGTTTTTGGGGAAGGGCGCCCCACGCCTTTCCACTGCGGGATGCGCTGGCGGGCAGATCGTTGCTATTGGAGTTCTCAGCCATTGGGGAGCCGTCGTCTGAGCTGGAATCGGGTGAGCGTTGTGGGCGATTTTTCTGGGCGTCTTCAGCGCTTCGAGCTAGGCGGTTCTCGGATTGCTGGGCTTGTGCGGCGGACTTGATAGCAGCAGCGCTTTTAGCGGCATCACCATCTTTGGCAGCTTGTTGTGCACGCTGCATCCACTGCTGTGAAGAGGTCTGATTGCTTGCCTGTGTTTGGTCGGGTGCAGGTTGCTGTGGTGGATCTGCTGGAGCGTTTCCTTGCTCTTGAGGTGCCGAAGCCATTGCTGCGAGTTTTTCTGATTGGGCCTGTCGTTCGGCCAAGACATCTCGGCTTCCAGTTTGGTGTTCGCTGTCACGGAGGGCCTTTCTGGACTGCGAAAGCGCTTCGTTATTTCCAGATTGCGCGTTGTTAAAGTGTTCAGCTAGTTGCCGCAGGCGCGCTGCGTTCTGGGCTTGTTGATCCGCTGCTTTCCTCAAAAACTGCTCGGCGTCTGCCTTTGACGCGTTAGCCTGTTGAAGTGATTTCAGTGCGCCGTTGGAATCTTTAAGCAGCGCGGCGGCGTCGTCAGCGTCTCTTGCGTTTTCGCGTCCCGCAGCGTGGAGCGTTTCCTGACTGCTTGCGACAGCTTGCAATTCCTTGCGGAGTTGTTCTGTTTTTTCGGCAAAAGCGGCCTCTGCTTTGAGTGCTTCGTTGGGAACAGGAGGGGCTTTTGATGGGTTGGACTGAACTAATTGTGTGGTGGCTTTAGATGCCGCATCAGACTTTTCAGCAAGCGTTTGCATTCGAAATGAAAGCGAGGGGGCAAGCGCCTCAAGCTGTTCTCTGGCTTGTTTCGCATCGGCCGCCGCAGTATTTGCCGCAGTATTGAGGGCCTCGGCGATCTGTTGTCGTGAGGTCTGCGTGTCTGGAGTCGCAGTGGCGGTCTTGGCCTCGTTTGCAGCCGCCACCGCTTCAGCGGCTAGGCCAGCCTTTTGTAATTGTTCGGGCAGGGTGGCAATTTTAGCAGCGACTAAGTCTCTTAGCCCCTGCGCAGAATGTTTGTCCGACTGCGATTGAGCCATGTCCTCGTGTGCAGAGGCTTCCACCAGGGTCTTTGCCTCCTCAATTGCGGCGATGGCTTCCAGTGTGTTGAGGGCCTTCGCTGCGGCTTTGACCTGTTTTGTCGCACCCTCAGACAGTGTGGGTTGTTCTCCCTGTGAGTCTAGGGCGATCGCCGCTGCATGAAGGTCTCGGGCCAGTTGAGGCGTAGCCGTGGGTCTGGCAGACTCGAGATCGGCGTCCGCCCGCAGAACAGCGGCGACAGCCTGTAACTTATCAGCCGCCTCTGAGTTGCGAGTCTCTGCGGAGAGCTGCTTTCGGTTTGTGAGGGCGTCCAGTTCGCGCGCCGTTTGCGCCAAAGACGCTGCGCTCGACTGCACTTCGTTTTGTAGTTTGCGTTGCGCTTGAGCGGCGGCAACGCGGAGAGCGGGTTGAGCAGCCTCCAACGCTTTGCCTGTTTTTTCCAGAGCACCACCGAGTTTCCGAGCGGCATCTTCTGCGGAAGAAGCCGCTTCAATCGCGTTGGAATCCACGGCGGATGACTGGGCCTGTGCGAGCGCCGTCTGGGCGGCACTTTGTGCTGCTTTAAGGGCTGTATTTGCAGGTTTAAGGGTTGACGTTGCAGTGGGAGAACGTTCGGTAAGTACCTGTAAATCAGATTGAAGTGCGGCGGAGGCGGTCTGGTTTACTTGCTGTCTACGCAGCGCTTCTTGAGCTAGAGCTGTCTGCGCCTCGTTTTCCAGAGGAGTGGAATTGGCCTCGGGTAGGCTCGCTGATGGAGAGGAGAATTCTGCGGCCAAAGCGTTGATGGCCGGTGTGAGCGCACTGGCCTCGCTTCGATCCAATTGAGTGGAGGCTGCCACCTGAACCGTTTGCAAGAGCGAGGCGGCTCTCGCGACCAATTCGGCAGCGTTGCGCAACGGTTCGGTATCAGACGGGGTCCGTTGCTCAGCGCGCGGAGTGGAGTCGGTGACCTTCAGGGCTTTTAGCGCGGGATTAAGCTGTCCAAATTCGAGTTGGTCCAGCGCTCTAATTTGAAGCGCGATTTCGGATTCCTCGGCGGCCGTACGAGAGTTTCTCAGACTCCCCAGAGCGGTGGTTCGTGCTGCCTCCGTGTAATCCAAAGCAGCCTCCAGCGCTTGTTTGCCCCGTGCGAGTGCCTGATCTCCTTTAATGGGATTTTGTGTGCGCGCCTCACTCTCTGCTTTGGCTTCGGAGAGCGCTTTAGCCGCCAGTTGCGTCTGTTTTGAAGCCCGATCAAGTTCGCGGCTGAGCTTGCGTTGAGCTGCAAGCGAGGCGGGCTGATTGGGCAAAAACTCTGGCGTCACCATCGCGATTTGCACCGCTCGGGACTCAACCCTTTGGCCCTTGGTATCCACCGCGACTAAGCGGAAGCTGAGTATGTCTCCGGATTTTGGATTCGATGAGATTGGATCCCAGAGTTGTTGAAAATCGCATTGTTTTCCGGGTCGCTCTATAGCTTGTAATGATTTCCATGGGCCTTTGTTTAGTTGGACTTCTTGAAAAACTGAGGCGAGTCCGAGGTCGTCTTCTGCGCGGCCGATGAGCCACACTTTATTTCCCAGAGGCACCGCCATGTCGCTCGTCGGTGTATCGAGAGCAACACTTGGTGGGTTGTCTGGTTCTGAACGGATTTCGTACGCGCTTCCTGATGCTGAGGAGAAACCAGTAACAGCGTCGATGAGGCGCACTGAGTAGAAGCCGTTTTCTTTGAGTTGGATGCGTGTTGAAGTGGAAGTTCCTCCTCCAGTCAAGGGCAGGATAGCGGGCAGACCGCGCCCGAGGCCACCGGATAACTGCAGCGACCCGCCAGAAAGCGGTTGATCAGACTGAATTGTGAGGTCCACCCAAGAGCCCTCCAAGCCCGCGATGCCGCCTTCGGAAGATACGACCGTGCGTTCAGGCAATTCGCTGTAGGCTGGGGGATGGTAAGTCTGGGTGAACCACACCGCTTTCGGGCGGGGCTTGGGAGTAATGTGAACTTTGCGAGTAAGCGCGCTTCCTGCGTGAATTCTAAACCAAACAGGCTCCGACCCTATGTGAAGCTTTGCGCCAAAGAGGTGAGTTTCATTTTGGTGCAGTGGGAGGCGCTGTACCACGTTTGAGGGGGTGACGTACTCGATGAAAGGAGCGGAGCGAGTCGGTCCGGTGATTTGGGTAAGGACGTTGAGATCGTCCTCAGCGGCTACGATGGCGTTGGGTGCGTCGGGGGAGATCAGCGTGATGGTGGTGTTTGATGGGCGTTGGAAATCCGCAAAGGGAAAAAGGATTCTTGCGCAGCGGACTCCGAAACGCGCTCCATCCAGACCGAAACAAAGCAGCAATAATCCGATGGAAACGCCCGCTAGTTGCGCATCACGCTTTAAGACGCTCCACGGAAGTAAAGAGGACGCACTGAGGGTGCTGGCTACCTTTCCTGTTTGATCCTGTAACACTCGTCGGAATTCTGGGGAGTCCAGTCCCTTGTCTGGGTCGCTCCCAAGTTCGACTGCGGAGAGAAGCGAACCTGATAAGGGTGGGCTGGCTTTTTCTAAAAGTGTGGCAAGTAGACGGCTTGAGGAAGCTTGTGTGAGGCTTTTGCCGGCGCGAATCCAAGCGATGGCGAGTATTGCCAGAAGTAAAAGAAACGAGATGATTCTGCGGGGCTGATCCTCCAACATTAGGGTGCCATCCAAGACTGCGGCTAGAACGATCCCGCCGATTAATGTGGTCGCGCTGAGGAGGGCGCCCCGAACAAAAAGGAGCGTCCGCCGCCGCTGGGCAAACGAGGAGAGTAGGCGTTGGACTTCGGCGTTTAGTTTCATGCGCAGCGGTCTTATGTTACAGTAGGCCAATGCGTTTGCGAAGCGCCCATTCCAAGGTGAGAAGTAGCATCACAACGGAAAACCACCAGCCACTTTGCCAGATCGGTGTCTCGGATTCGATGATCCGCCCGCTTTGCAAAGGATGGAGTGCCGAGAGTAGTTGGCCGATATTTTCCTCCCGAAAATACGTACCGTGGGAATTAGTCGCCATGAGCTGAAGCATTTCCTCGTTTAGCGTCAGGTTGCTAAGTTCAGAGTTTGCAGGTTGTCGCACTTCAAAACGGGCTCTTAATTCCGCTCCCGAGGAGGCCAAGTTTTCGATGCTTACCTCGTATCCTCCGGACGCCAACGCTCCCGTGTGTCCGGATAAAATTGCGGTTTCTCCCGACTCCGCAACGATTGGGAAAGATGCGATGCGCTTGTCCTCGTGCCAAAGCACGGCTCGAACATCCTCTTTGGCGGAGGCCTCTTTCACGCCATCTCGAAGACGCACGCGAATCTCCGCTTTGCCTCCGGGATTGTAGGTGATGGCATCCGTTGAGATCACAAACTTTGCAGCATCGTTTGGAAATGGAGTTTGAGATAAATATTGAACCAGCTGACTCCAATAACGCTCCTGATATTTTCCCGCGATCTCGTTTCGCCACCGCCACGATTCGTCGAATGCTTGGTACAAAACTCGGCCTGCGCCGTATCGACGCAGAACCAACACGGGTGCTCTACCTCCATCGTACACTCCCTCGAGAAGTGTTTCGCTTCCGGGCAATATCTCGCATCGCCTAAAGTTTCTCGGCGGGGCTAGTGAACGCCACGCTTCAGAGGTTCCGTCTTCCGATTGCTCGAGTGCGAGCGCTGCTGATTTTAGGCCACGTGCGCTGGGCTCTAGACGTTGGAGTAGGGGAGCTGAAGAGGTGTCGCGAGCCCGAGCAAAGGTGACGGGAAGCAGTGCTGCGAGAGGGCCCTCGGAGTAGCCTTCCAGCGAGTGGCGCATGCCATCCAGAAAGAGAATACCGCCTCCGGATTTTGAGACAAAACGCTCAAGCCAATGTAGTTCCGTATCACTCAATAGTGCGCGTGGGACATCTCCCAGAATGATAAGATCGTACTCCTTGAGTCCATTTTCGGTGGCGGGAAAGGAACCGGTAACGGCACCCCGCGGCCAGCCAGAGGGGGAGTCTGACGAGTTGGCGATTAGGGCATTGATTTGCCATTGAGGATCCCGCTCGAACAAGTTTCTGAGGTAACGCGTCTCCCACCGGGGGCGTCCGTCCAGCAGGAGCAGACGTCTTTTTCCTGCCGTGGTGAGGATGGAGAAATCAGCTTGGTTATTGCGAAGCTCGCGCTCTTGCGGCGCCGGGCTGATTACGGCTTTGAAGTCGAGACGCACCGCCTGCGTGGGAGCAGTGGTGGCGGCGGTTGAATTGAGCAGTGGTTTTAGAGCAAAATCGAACGGGACTTTCACCAGGTGCCTTTTTGCGCTGAGCATTTCTTTTTCCCAAACCACTGCGCTGCCGCAGCGGATTGAGATTTGGAATGCTTGGCCGCTGGGGAGATCGTCGTAGAGGTTAAATGAACCGCGGACACGATCTTCGACGAAGGCAATTTCGGGAGCCTCGATCCCTGCGACGGCGAGGTCTGGTGGGGGAGCCTCGTTGCCAAAGCCCACGGTGATGATCGGTATGCTTTTGTCGTTCAATTGCTTTGCAACGTCTACCGGAGAGCCGTTGACGTTGTGTTGGCCGTCGGAAAATAAAACCACGGCAGTGTGGGGTTCCGTTGAAGTGCCAGGCTGCGCTGAGGCGTCTCGGTTGGTGCGCGTGCTGATTCGTTCAAGAAGTGGCGCGCGCAAATCGGTGGTCATTGCACTAGCTGTGGGTAACGAAGTCGGGCTTTTTTCCACGCCGTCGGAAGAGGTCCAGAGGAGTTGGGTGTGGGAATCGTTTAATGCAGCAAGCTCGATTTCGAAGCGCTGTGCAAGGCCCGCTAACAGACTGCTTGC
>Ga0209597_1003158_pt1 | contig 10235 bp, 13 predicted proteins | sample M_140625_MF_Meta_FD_187316 | JGI IMG/M metagenome (GOLD analysis project Ga0209597, IMG submission 187316) | Freshwater microbial communities from Lake Montjoie, Canada to study carbon cycling - M_140625_MF_MetaG (SPAdes) (version 2) | ecosystem: Environmental > Aquatic > Freshwater > Lake...
TTATTAAATTCTGTTTTTCTAGATACTAAAATTAATGAAACAGTTGATCATATAGATGATAATCCATTAAATAATAATATAATAAATTTACAATGGCTAAGTCTAAAAGAAAATAGTAAAAAAGGTCAAATTAAAAGTAATAATATTGTAAATAGTAAAAAGACAGAAGATATTTTTGAAGTTTTTAATTTGAAAGATGAATCTATAGGTAAATTTAAAATGAAGAAAGATTTAGTTGAATTTATAATTAATAAAATGAATATTAAATCTGGTAATAGTACAGTTCAAGGTAAAATTGATCGCGCATTAAATACAAATGGATTTGCATATAGTCATAAATATAAACATATTAATATTCATGAAACTGAAGAAAATATTAATATTACTAATAATGAAGAATGGAAAGAATTAAATATTAATGAATATACCAAAAAATATTCAGTATCTACAAAAGGACAAATTAAATTAAATAATATAATATTAATACCATATAAAATTAGAGGGAGAAAATATATGCAACTTAATATTAATATTGGTGAAAATAAACATCAAAAATATTATGTTCATCAATTAGTATGGATTGCACATAAAGGTTCTATTCCAGATGATAAAATAATTTTGCATAATGATGAAGTAGAATTAGTAAATAAATACTATAGAAATTGGTTATGTGATTTACGCTTAGATAATCATTCAACTAATAATAAAGATTATCATTTTCAAAAAAGAATTAATTTATTATAATGTTTTCAACTACCGTGAGGTGCCAAATTTAAGAACTCTTCTTTTAAGAAGAGTTCTTAAATTTTTAGTGCACAAACGCTACTAGTCAAATTTGCCAGATAGTAAGTACGGAGTACTTAATATCGGCATTTGACGGTATAATGTTCTGTGGGTAATTGGAGGTACGGGAAAAAATACAATGTATTTTATTTAATATTTTTCAGACATAACCCGCAACACGTTGCAATTAGATGCAAAATTGAAAACACTATTTAAAAAGATATTATTATATTAATTAAATATAATAATGTCAGAAACTTTTATTAAAAAAGCAAAAGAAATTCATGGAAGTAAATATGATTATAGTAAAGTAGAATATAAAAATGCAAAAACAAAAGTAATCATTATTTGTAGTACACATGGTGAATTTGAACAACAAGCAGGTAGTCACATTAGTAATACACAACCACGTGGATGTGCAGAATGTGGTAAGACATCTAAAAAAAATACAACAGAAAAATTTATTGAAGAATCTATAAAAGTACACGGAGATAAATACGATTATAGTCAAGTTAATTATATTAAAAATTCAGAAAATGTTATAATTATATGTAAAATACATGGTGAATTTTTACAACAACCTAATAATCATATTGTTGGTTCAGGATGTAAAAAATGTACTAAACCAAAAATGACAAAAGATGAATTTTTAGAAAAAATAGAAATGATTCATGGTAATTATTATGACTATGAATTAACTGAAATTAAAACACAACGCGATAATATTACTATAATTTGCCCTGTACATGGTGGATTTGAACAAAAATTAAGTAATCATTTAAATGGTTCTGGATGTAAAACATGTGGTCTTAAATCAATGGCTAATAAAAATAAATCAACAAAAGAAGAATTTATTGAAAAAGCAAAGAAAATTCATGGTTCTAAATATGATTATACTGATGTTGATTATAAAAATGTACATATTCATGTTAAAATAAAATGTATTGTTCATGATATTAAATTTAATCAATCACCAAGAAATCATTTAAATGGCTATGGATGTGTGCATTGTGGTAATGAAAAGAAGATGAAGAAATAGATTAATTTATGCACATGGCTAATTCAAATCTTCAATGTCAGGTATAACATTAATTTAAAAACAACAACGTATTAATTACATATATTCAATGTCAAATATATGTAATGGTAAAGGTGAATGTTTAATACAAACAAACTATGATCTAAATAAATATGAAAAAAATGATTTAATATGTAATCATAATTGTCAACCTAAAAAATGCCCAATTATTTTATGCAAAACTAAAGCACCAGAATGGTATTTTGGATGTCATTCTGGAGTGTGTCAGAATTGTAATATGAATACAATTAAAGGAAAATTAGAAGATAATGATTAAACTAACCTCTCATAATTATTTTCCCCAATAATTATATGAAACTAAAAATAGTAAAATCTCATTTATTTTTTCTATTTTTAAATTATGGGATGTTGGGATGTTTTTTGTTTTATATGCGGTAATACCTGTCATTCAATGATTTATGATTTGCAATATTTTAAAGAAGAAATATCTAAATCATATTCAAAATATCCAAATGATCAAATAAAAATATTACATGAAAATAAAAATATACTTACTAATTTGAAAAAATTATCAAATAATATAAAATGGTTAAAGAAATGTTCAATGCTTTTAGAAGATAATAGAGTAATACATGGTGTTAAAGAAATAAATTGTAATGTAACTTTTTGTAAAAATACTATTTGCTATGAACATATATCATTAGCTCTTGATAATTATAATAAAGAACTAAATGGAATTTTTATTCATACTGATTGTTGGAAATATATTAAAAATACTTATAATATTAATTTAAATTTTAGTAATTTACCACCTCATATACAATCGTATACAAAAGTATTTAATATAGATTATGGTGATATTGAAAAATATTGGGGACAAGATTTTAACTTTTTAAAAATTGTAAATGATAAGAAAGAGTACTTATGTTCAAGTCCATTGAATGAAGATAAAAATATTTCACAAATAAAAAAGAATATTAGTAAATTAAATTTAAAAAATGAACCAGAAAGAAAAGGACCGATGGTTAGTGCAACATTTTATAAAGAAGGTGATATTAAAATAGGTAATAATAGTAACTTTTGGATTATTAAAGGTAATAAGTGGGTTGAAATTAATCAAAAACCAATTAAAATGAAAGTTAAAATTGATTTTACTAAATTAGATAAAAAACAAAGAAAGTTTTTAGATGGTATACCATATATTGGTCAGTATAATAGAAATCCAATATTTATTATATCAGTTAATGATGATATGATAGAGTTAATTTTATTAGAATCATTTCAGAATAAAATTATTTTATAATAATATGCCTAATCCACCCTTAACCCCTGAAAATATTTCTGAATATTTAGAAGCCAGAAATACAACAAAATCGGCATTCCAAATATTTCATATAGATTATACAGAAGAAGAAAAAAATGCGATCAATAATTTTGATGTTAAAAATGCCGGTAATTATAATGACTTTAATTATTACGGATCAGAACTTAATAAAAAAGATGTCAAAGAATTCTTAGAAAAACTGGGTGATAATAGTAAAAAGGAAATTAATTTAATAACTGAAATTATCTTCAAGTTATTATCTAATATTACAAAGGGTTATAAAACAGATTATTATTGGATAGCAATTAGAATAGTAGATTTTAGTCATGATTTTGATATACCTCGTTGGCATATCGACGGAAAATATTTTGGTGAAAAATTAAATCAATCCAAATTTGTTACAGTAGTAAAAGGACCCGGAACATTATTAAAAGATGATACCCCCGAAATAAAAAAAGTATTTCACCCAATTAGAGATGAATTTCAAAAAGAAATTCAAAATATACCATATGGAACAGATGAATGGACTAAAGTTAATAATAAATATCGGGAAAAATTTGCACATGAATTAGAACCATTTGAAACTAAGCAATTAACTAATGATGATGGATTAATATTTTTTGCAGGTGATGAAAACAGTGCAATACATTCTGAACCTAAAATGGACAAACAAAGAATGTTTATTAGTATATTACCAGGAACTAAAGAAGATATAGAAATGTATGGTGATAGACAGAAAAAAGTTCAGAATGGTGGATTCTATGATAAATATCAAAAGTATTCTTATAAATTAAATTCTCTCCAATAATTATATGAAACTAAAAATAGTAAAATCACATTTAGCTAATAAAAAATTAGATGCCATATTTACATACGACGATGGTAAAACAAAATATTTATAATAAATTATTTTATACCATTATTGGTTTTTAATTTCCATTTATATTGTAAAATCTTTATACTTGTAATAAATTTTTTCCAATCATTTTCCCATATTTCAATTAAATTATATCCAAGTTCAACTATTAATTTTGATTTATCTTTAGTTTTATTATATAATTCCCCATAAGTTATACCAACTCTTGGATTTATTTCAGTTGCATCATATAATTCAGGATTACCATGCCAAAAATCTCCATGAAATTCAAATATTGTATTTGAAGATTTTATATACCCATCTGCTCTATATCTTGTTCCTGGAATTACAAATTCGCCTAAATTTTTTGCATGTTGTATTTCAGTTAAATATCTCTTTTCCATACATAATAACCAATCCATACTTATACTAGAATGTTGATTAGAACACTTTTGACACTCTTTTCCTATTTTATGTAAACAAGGCAATATATGAAATTTACCATGTTTTTTACAAATAACAGTTATTAGTTTTGAACCACCTTCCCATACTACTGACGAGTAATCATATTTGTCTCCATATAATTTTATAAATTCAGGTTGATATTCCTCAAACTTTTTTAAATTAGAGAGTCTAGCAGATTCCATACCACATTCATGACATCCTTTACCACGTAAATGGTTATTTGGACTTATATTAAATTCACCATGTGTTTTACATATAACAATTACTTTACTTATTGCATCTTGATATTCTGATTTTGAATAATCATATGTATTTTCATGAATATTATTTGCTTTTGAGATAAATTCTTTTTTACATTTATCATTCAAATCAATATTTCTTTTATTTGATTCTCTACCACATGATCCACAACCATATTTATAATGATTTGATGGTAATTGTTCAAATTGACCATGTTTTTTACAAATAATAATAATTTTATTATTCGAATCTTTATAATCAACTTTGCTATAATTATATATATTACCCCATTTTTCTATAGATAACTTAACAAATATATCTGTATTATGTTTATTATATTGTATTTTATTCTCTTTTGAACATTTTTGACATTCTCTTCCTCTTTTATGATCAACAGGTCTAATTTTAAATTCATTGTGTACTGGGCATATAACAATTATATCTATATCTACACCTTTCCAAATAACATTAGAATAATCATATTTATTGTTATGAATTTTATGTAAATCTTCTTTATATATTTCCCATGGTATTGACATTCTTTTCTTTGTTTTATCATTAGAACATTTTTTACATCCACCTCCTCCAAGATGTCTATTTGGTGTTTGCTCAAACTCACCATGTATTGCACAAATAATAATTATATTATCTGTAGCACTAACATAGATTGATTTACTATAATCATATTTATTTGTATGTATAATATTTGCTTCATTTTCAAATTTTATTTTAGCTTTTTCTATACGTTCTTTACCTGATTTTTCATGAGAACATTTTTTACAATTATCACCTTGTAGATGTTTGTGAAACGATTGTTCAAATATCCCATGATTAGGACATATTATATTTACTCTTGTATCCCGTTTAGGAAGTTCATTTATAAGCGAATAATCAAATTTATTATCATGTATTTTTTTTGCTTCTTTTATATATTCATCTTTTGATTTTTTAATTGGCATTTATAATATATTATAATTATTACTATATTATAATATATATAACTTTCATTTTTTATATCTTAAAAATGACAAAGATAGACGTCAAAGATACATCACTCGTCACAGTAAACACGAACATTTTAATGAACCAATGACAGCAGGTAGTTTATCAAGATGGATATTATGGGGTGATAGTACTAGTTTAGAGACAAATATAAGAAGTTTTAAACAAAGATTTAATTTAAAATAAATATCGAGATTCTCTAAAAATTGAAAAATTTAATATATAAAACACTTATAGCACTGTCATCTATTAAATCGTGTAATTACCCACAAAAGTTAAAATGCCTTCTATCTTTGATGCAGCAGACCCTATCCGTACTATCTATTTTCTTACTATGAACAGTGGTCTGCCTTCACCTTATAATGCATCTACACTCGCAAACATCTCGAACCAGATCATTCGTCAAGCTGCAGTCCTCAAGGAGATTACAGATTCTCTCATCAAGGATATCCGAGAGAATGGCCCATCTGTTACAATTACTCGCACTGGTGGTTACCTTGTTGGTCTTGTGCGTAACGATGAGGTGCAGTATTTCTCTTGTCGAAAGGAATCGACACTTGATGTTTCTCAACCTGATCGCTTCACCAGTGTTGTGCTCCCTGCGTGGGAGACGCATCGGATCAGCGGATTTGAGGGGGTATGGTTTTCAGAGGATGAGGCAAACATTATCGTGAAGAAGATTGCTGAGCTGGTGAAATAAAAAATTTATATTATATGTTATTCTTTTATTTCTTAGATGTTTTTTTCTTTGATATTTTTTTCTTGGATTTTCTTCTTCTTTCTCCACCTTTTTGCAATTTTACTGATTGTAAAAATGCAATTTGAGTATCTGTTAATGTTCCACTTTTTTTTAATTCACCTGAGAGTGATGCTACTAATGATAAAACCCAAATTTCCATATGAACTAATTTAAGATTTAATATACTAATTTCTTTTTCTAACCTTTCAATTGTATCAGGAGTTATTGCTGCCATCTTTATATATAATATATATAAAGATTTTAAATACTAAATTATAAAATAATAATCTATTATCATATAATATGAAGAAATTTATATTATATGTTATTCTTTTACTAATTCTTTACGTATTTTACAGAACATTTTTTAAAGAAACTATGCAAAATTCAGATATAAATATTTTAGGCACACCTTTAGTACCATGTTGTGCAACCGGAAAAGTTACTGGATATTATCGTGATGGTAATTGCATTACCGGTCCTACTGATACTGGAACACATATAGTCTGTGCAATAATGGATGATGAATTTTTACAATTTACTAAAAGTAAAGGTAATGATTTAATTACACCTATCGGAGGAATGTTTCCTGGATTAGTTGCAGGTGATAAATGGTGTTTATGTATTTTAAGATGGTTAGAAGCGTATAAAGCAGGAAAAGCACCTAAGATTATAGCAGAATCAACCAATAATTTAGCTTTGAAATATACAACCAAAGATATATTAATGAATTATACTTAAAATTTGAAATTTCTATATCATATCCCTAATTACCATAATAAATAAACAAAATGAAATTCCTAATTAAAGCATTAAACGATGACGTAAAACAAATGTATCAAAATCATAATACATATCATGAAGGAGATTCAGGATTAGATTTATTCATTATTCAAGATGAAATTATTCCTGCAGGTCAAACTAGAATTGTAGATCTAGGAATTTGTTGTCAATTATTAAATCGAACAAATAACAAATATTTTAGTTATAATATGTATCCTCGGAGTTCTATCTCTAAAACACCTCTGAGACTAGCAAATGGTATCGGTTTATGTGATGCTGCATATACAGGACTACTGAAAGCTGCATTACACAATACAGATATTAAAAATGATTTTACTATTAAAAAAGGTGAGCGTTATGTTCAACTTGCATATCCCAATTTGGAAGAAGTTTCGTTTGAATTAGTGGATGAGTTAAGAGATACTACTCGCGGTGCTGGAGGATTTGGGAGCACTGGCAAGTAAAAATCGAAGATTTTTATTAATCATAATCCCCAACAAATTTACATACAAACTCAGTATAGTCATCTGGAATCTTATTTTCAACTGATATTACATTTCGAGACCATGTACCAATAATATCTTGATTTATACCTTGGTAATCTCCGCCACCACGACCATTACCTTCTGCAACAAGTAATGGTAATGGATGATATTTATCATGTTTTTCTTTATCTACATATTGCTTTTTAGTATGATTAATAACATATTGATTATTCTCTGATGATAATAATATTTTAGAAGTAAAATCTTTCTTAGGTTGATCATATGCAAGAGAATATAAATTTTGCTCTTGACCTACTTCATTATCTGCATAATCACCCGCCCAAACAACTCGTGATTTGTAAAATATTCCATCCGGTGCAAGTAATGATTCAAATGTATTTACAAATTGATTTTTAAGATATGAATGTTCTGTTAGTTTCATACCGCAATTAAATGGAGATACATAAATTCTAATAATCTCAGGTTTCTGTTTCTGATCCTCATCGCCTAATATAATTGCTAAGTAATATTGACCCATTTTTTGTTTTATATATTAAAGTAAGATATAATATATAAAATAAAATTCAACTTTTGTAAAACGTGAATGTACTTAACTATGGTACTTCATGGTACCAAACAATTTATCCCATATTGAAAATCTTTTTGAAAAATTATATTGTGGATTCGTATGATGGGTATTATGATCAACTTATTAATATTACATAATAATTTAGATATTACTATAGATAAATCTAATGAAAAAATAAAAAGTATATTAGATTCTAATAATGAATTAATTAAAGGATTTATTGGGTAATAATATATATTTCTGTAATAACCAACGGTAATATATAAATTAAAGCATTCATATTCATTAATCCGGCTAATATTACACATACTATATCAAATCCAATGTTAATATTTTTAGAATATTCATTAATATTGTAGACTCGATACCATGCTAAAATAATAGCAATAATAGCCATTACCTTACCAAAATTGCATATCTTATTTTCGTATTTATTCGTATTATGTACAAAGAATGGATTTACAGATTGTATATCTTTATCAAAAATAGCATAATTAAAACTATAATTAGTTTTGAATAGAAAAAACATATAAAATAAATAAGTTGATTCTAATAAAGTAATTTCTGGAAGATCCATCTATAATATATCAAAATAAAAATGCCTGTACTTAAAATTATATTAATATTATAATAAAATGTCAAATCTTTTACGTGTAATATTAACATATAAAAACCCATCAAAATATGAAATGGTTCAGTTAACAAATTTATTATATACAGGAACATCATTATCTGATCAACAAATATATATTGCAGCACCTGAAACAAATATACGTTATTTTTCGTATAAAAGATTGGATAATATTAAATTATCTCATGCATTAAGTCTAAATGATATAACACCAGAATTTTTAGAAAAAATTAAAGAAAAATTAAAGTAATTGCCACTCATAATTAATATGAGTTTTGCAAAATGGACAAGAACTTGTATCAACAAGTGATTTACTTAAACAACTAAAATGTAATTTATGATTACATTTTAGTTTACACCATTGACCTTCATTTTCCATACAAACAGCACATTCATCATCTGTTTCATTAATTAATTCACAATCAGATATTTTTAATGTTTTAAAATGATCCGGAACATATCTCATTTGATAATATTCTGAATTAGTTGCTAATTTACACATTTCAAGTGTTATTAAATTTTGTGGAATAAATGCAATTGCATCAGAATCATTTTCAACTGCAATCATACACATTTCGTGTGTTTTTAAATTATCAGGGACAAATTCTAATGAATCGCCTGGTTCCTTAATAGCATTCATACATAATTCAAATGTTTTAAAATTTTCAGGTACAAATTCAAGAACTTTTCCCCAAGATTTAACTGCATCCATACACATCTCAAAAGTTTTCAAATGTTCAGGGACATATTGTAATGCATTATAATGATTTTTAACAGCCAGAATACAGAGTTTAGCTGTTCTATGTTGATGAGGAACATATTGTAATATTGCATCTTTCATTTCACTGGAACCATCAACTGCAATCATACATAATTTTTTAGTTCTATGAATATTTGGAACATATTTTAGTGCATATCCGTAATTAGTAACAGCAATTAAACATAGTGCATATGATTTAAATTTTCTAGGAACATGTTCTAATGAACTACCAGATTTACTAACCGATTCCATACATAACTCAATAGTTTTAAAATGTTTTGGGACAAAATTTAAAACATATGGACACATTTTAATTACTTGAAGACATAATTCGTATGTTCTCAAATTAATTGGAACATTACGTAATTCATATCCGTTTTTTTGAACTGCTTGACAACAAAACTCATATGTTTTGATATGATCTGGAACAAATTGGAGAACAGTATGATATGGATTAATTGCTAATGAGCATATTTCAAGAGTTTTTTTATCTTCAGGTACTAATTCTAATTCATGATGATTATTTATTACAGCATTCT
>Ga0209597_1003162_pt1 | contig 10232 bp, 10 predicted proteins | sample M_140625_MF_Meta_FD_187316 | JGI IMG/M metagenome (GOLD analysis project Ga0209597, IMG submission 187316) | Freshwater microbial communities from Lake Montjoie, Canada to study carbon cycling - M_140625_MF_MetaG (SPAdes) (version 2) | ecosystem: Environmental > Aquatic > Freshwater > Lake...
GCCATTTTAGGCGGAGCTGCTCCCTCGGCTTCGTTCGATTATTCGGGCCCTTTGACCGAAACGGTGCTGTTGGGCGGAGTCGCCACCTTTTTTCCAAAAACTACTTTGGAATGGGATGGAGCGGCCATGCAGTTCAAAAACGTCTCGGAGGCAAACGCCAAGGTCCGTCGCCGTTACCGCAAGGGCTGGGAAATCGCCGCGCTAGGCTAAGGCCCGTTCAATGACGCTTGGGTGGAGGAACGGCTCTCCTTTTGCATCTTCGGCTCACCTTCAGTCACCAAAGGCACCGTTTAAATTGAGCACAATTCCTAGGGATTTGTCGTCTTCCGTGCGCGCACAAACCTCGTTCGAGGCGAGGTACTCCTTCAGTTGAACGGGGAAGTGAACAGGGTTTTGCTTGAACGAACGAAATGCAGGTAGAAAGAAGCCGGTGGCTGGAAGGCGGGTTTGGAAATCGAGCAGCAACCGCTCCAACCCATCGGTGAAGCCGACCAACGCCTCAGGGGCCTTCGCCAAACGCACGAATTGCAAGGCGCTTGCCGCCACATCGGAGGTCGCGAAGGTGGTCTGGCCGACGAATTCTCCACTCGTGGGCCAGGTCAGGCAGCCCAAGACGCCGTTCATAAGCGCCACCCAGCCGCCATCCCCGACTTGCACCACAAGGGACTGAGTGGGCGTCAACACGGCACCCAAAAGCGTCGCAGAAAATTCCCCCACCTCGACTTCCAAAGCCTCAGCTTCCGCCCCGACAGCGTCGTGGATGCGCTTCAAAAGCAGCTCGATATCTGTTGCGTCACATTCCGCTAAAACAGCCGCCGCGTCTGGCTGTCCTTCGAGCAACGCCGTAAAGTGCTCGAGCCAAAACCGGACCACCAAATTTGCGCCCCGTTCCGCTTGCGCTGCGGAGCCTGCGCCGTCTGAAAGCGCTAAAATCACCGTATCGCCCAGTACGCTTAACGCGCTGGCGTCCTGACATGGGACGGCGTTTTCAATATGGGACGCACCCCGGACCGAGGTACAAAAGTGTCGCCATTGGGGCTTGGAAACTGATGGAATTTCAACCATTTGATTCTTTCTTACTTAAACCGAATCTCTTCCATAAGGGAAAAAACAATCTCCAACCGGAGGGTTTAGATTTGAATGGTAACACGGTACACACGCCCAGCGGCTGTGAAGCTTGCGCCATTGGAGATTCTACGGTCTTCTGGAAGTCAGGCATGGATCAGGAATTATTGAAGTCCGTCTCGCGGTCGTTTTACTTATCGCTGCGTTTTTTGCCTGAAGCGGTGAGAGCGCCGCTTGGGCTCGCTTACATGCTCGCGAGGGCAAGCGACACTCTGGCTGATGCATCCACTGCTCCTCTGGCAGCGCGTCTGGAGGCGCTGGACGCTTTTCGCGGGACTTTGGAATTTAGGGCATCTAGCTCCCAGTGGCGGACGCTAGCAGAGCAATGGGCCAATCTTCCCTGCGAACACGCCGGCGAGGCTCGGTTGCTCGCTCAAATCGAGCCGTTGCTACGCGCCTATCACGGACTGGACGCCGCGTTACGGAGAGAACTGTACACTGTACTGGATACTATTATAGCAGGGCAACGCGGCGACTTGGTCCGCTTCGGGTACGCCTCGGAAAACGCTCCGCAAGCGCTGCTCACCGCCGAGGATACCGTCGCCTATACGTACGCGGTGGCCGGGTGTGTCGGCGAGTTTTGGACCCGAGTGTGTGCGCTGCAATTACGCGAGTTCGCCGCTCAGCCAGTGGCGGAGTTGGTGGAGCTGGGGCGCCAATTCGGGCAAGGCCTGCAATTGGTGAATATTTTGCGTGATTTACCCGCCGATCTTCGCGCGGGACGCTGCTATTTGCCGGCGGAAGAGTTGAGTGCGGCAGGGTTGAGTGTGGAAGATTTGCTGCGGCATCCGGAGCGTGGGCGTGGGGTGTTCGAGCGCTGGTTGGCGCAGGCCGAGGCTTGGTTGGATGCGGGAACGATTTATGTGAAGGGAATTCGCGGCGTGCGTTTGCGTTTTAGCGTAGCGCTGCCTCGGCGTCTGGGGGAGGCAACCTTGGCGTTATTGAAACAAAAGCCGCCTCTGGAAAGTCCCGTGCGGTTGCGGGTTGGGCGTGGTACAGTATTTGCTTGTATCGTAAATTCTCTTTTTGAAGCGAAAGGCTTTTTGAATGTCTCTCGCAACTCTTCAAGTGCTCCGGTGTTTTAATAGTATGGACTCACGCCTATCTCTTTTGGCTTTAGCATCTCTCTTTCTGGGGGCCGCTCCCTTGGTTCAAGCTCAGGCTCAAGATGCCGGTCGCATGCAGGAAATGCGGCAGCGTCTCGGCCTCTCAGACGCCCAAGTCGACCAGCTCACCGCGCTCTTCGAAGCAGACGGCCCGAAAATGAAGGGCCTTCGTGAGGATGCCTCGCTTTCCGACACGCAAAAACGTGAACAACTCAAATCACTTTCCGATGCGCGCCGAGAGAAAATTGCGGCGATTCTAACGCCCGAACAAAGGGCCAAGGCTGCCGAGGAAATTAAGCGGCGCGGAGGAGGACCTGATAGCAACCAAGCAGACGGGCTTCGTCGGTTGCAGGCGATGAAGGAAAAGTTAGGCCTCAGCGACGCTCAGGTCGAAAAGCTCAAACCGATTTTGACCGAGGAAGGGCCCAAGATAAAGGCCATCCGCGAGGATTCCAGTGCCACGCCGGAAGCAAAACAGGAAGCTGCAAAACAGAGCATGGAGCGGATTGCGGCGGAACTCACGCCTGAACAACTCGAGAAGTTCAAAGCAGAAGCCCAAGCTCGGAAAAAGTAGTTCCCCTCAAATCTCGTATTTCTCCCCCTAGAATTCCCCCCCAGAACGCCATCCCCCTATGAAAACCCGGTTTGCAGTTTCCACAGTAATTCTTACCTTCTTGATCGGTGCGCCCCTGACCTTCGCCAAAAAAAAGGACGGTAGCGAAACAACCACCGGCACCACCTACGGCATGGAGCGCTTTGATTTAAATCAAAACGGCATCCTTGAAGACGACGAGAAAGCCGCCATTAAAAAGGCCTTCGCCGAGGGCGACGTCGCCGCAAAAATGCTAGATACCAACAAAAATGGGATTCTGGACGACTCTGAGATAGCCGCCATCAAGCTGTCTCCGCCCCCGAAGAAAAAGAAGAAGAACAAGGAGTAACGGTCTGTCTGAACAGCGCTGGCGGTGCTGTGCAAAAGGACTGGCTTTTTGGCCGAAGGAGGATGAGACCATGAGCTCACCCTTCCGTTCAATCACGCCGATGATGGTTGGATCGTTGACTAATTAACACTCTAAGAGTAGACTTTCGATCTGTGAATTTGGAACATACACCAGTAAAAGTCTCCAAACCTAACTGGGATAAACGAAAGGGCATCATCTGCTTAACGCCTTCTTCAACCAGTTACGCGATCTTTGCAGAGACCACGGGGCGGGCTCTAGGAATGACCGCGTCAACATTGCCGCGGCAGAGGCCGAGCAAGCGTGTGCTCTGGCTGACAAACTCGGGATCTTAAAAGTTGCGGGGGAATCGGTGGCGAACTTTCGTTCGGAGGAAGAAACCCTGTACACAGGGACAGAACATTTTGTGGATCTCGACGAGGCGCGGTCCCGAGTGCTGAAGGTCACGATTCCTCCTGGGTTTGGCCTCGTTCCCTGCGTGACCGCCAGCACGGCAATTAATCTTTGAAGCAGGCCTGAGGTCTCGGCTGTTAGGAAGCAACTTGAATTGATCCCTGCTACTCCGCTGGAATATCTCAACCGGTGGATTCTGGCCAACGAGGTTTTTCAAGACGACGTACGGATTGAGTCTGTTGTCCTTTGGGCTGACGGCCTGGTTTCGATTTCCATCAGCCAACCGCAATACCATGGTATCCTGGCGACACCTCGCGAAATAGAATCTTGTTTCAAGGAAGACGGTTGGGTTGTGTGTTCAACAGAAACAAGCGGAACGGTATTTTACAACTACGCGCACAACACTTTAGCAGTAGACGCACTCCCCCGTAATTGTTACATGAACAGTGGACATATTCTCCCGTTTGACGTTATTCTGCATCGCCCCACTCCTGAGCTTGAGGGCTTTTTAAAGCTCTACTGACAGCAAGAAGGTTTCTGGTGCTCACTCCACCGCAACCGCAAGAGGGATCGATATTTGCGATTCGTCCGCCTAGCCGTGGGTGGAAAGCGCGAGCTTCAACCCGACTTCGTCTCCCTCGGAAAGCCCCATTTCTTCGAGTTGCAACCGAGTGATGTCCGCGTCCAGCGTATCGCGTGAATCCTGAAAGCGCAGGGTGAGTCGAGCGCTGGGGCCCGCAGCGAAAAGATGCTCGATTTTTGCGTGGAACTCCGCCTCTGCGTCGCCCGCGAATAGGATGCGGATTTCGTGCGGCCGGACGTAAAACAGATCGGGGCGTCCCGGTTTGCGGACCTTGTTTACGTCACCCAAAAACTCGTACAAAAAGGGAGTCGCAGGCTGATCATACACCTGTTGGGGCGAGCCGACTTGTTCCACTTGTCCCTGGTTCATGACCACCACGACGTCCGCAAGTTCCAGCGCCTCCTGCTGGTCATGGGTCACAAACACCGTGGTGACACCAATTTCCCGGTGAAAAGACCGCAACCAGCGCCTCAGATCTTTGCGCACTTTGGCGTCCAATGCTCCGAAAGGTTCGTCCAAAAGCAGTACCTTGGGCTCGATGGCCAAGGCCCGCGCAAGGGCTACACGCTGGCGTTGCCCGCCGGACAACTCCGAGGGCAGACGCGACTCCAGCCCCTCCAACTGCACCAGACGCAACAATTCCAGCACTCGATCTCGGATCGCCGCTTTTCCGGGACGCACCGCCCGCCGTCTCACTTCCAATCCAAAAGCGACGTTATCAAAAACGCTGAGGTGATTAAAAAGCGCGTAATGTTGAAAAACGAATCCCGCCTTGCGGTCTGCGGCTGGCTCCTCGGTCACGTCTTCTCCGTTGATCAGGATTTTTCCTTGGCCGGGATCTGGGAAATCCAAGCCGCCAATGATGCGCAACAGCGTGGTTTTTCCAGAACCCGAGGGCCCTAGAAGCGCGACGAGCTGGTGATCGGCTATTTCCAAATTGATGCCTCGCAGCGCCTGAAAGGTGCCGAAGGTGCGGCGTAGATTTTGAACGACGATAGACATGGTCAGGGATTGCGGCGGCGCAGACCGGCGCGCCACTCGATGAAGGTTTTGAGGCCGAGCGTCAGAAGGCCTAGGAGGCTGAGGATCGAGGCGCAGGCGAATGCGGCGGCGGAATTGTACTCATTGTAGAGCACTTCAACGTGAAGCGGCAGGGTGTTGGTTTCCCCGCGAATATGACCGGAGACCACCGAAACGGCGCCGAATTCGCCCATCGCACGCGCATTGCAGAGGATGATGCCGTAGAAAAGCGCCCACTTAATGTTGGGTAGCGTCACGCGCAAAAACGTCTGCCAACCAGAGGCTCCGAGACTCAACGCGGCGTATTCCTGGTCGTTCCCCTGAGCTTGCATTAGCGGGATGAGTTCGCGCGCTACGAAAGGAAATGTCACAAAAATGGTCGCCAGCGCCATGCCGGGAACCGCGAAAATGATTTGAATGTCGTGCGCCTGCAACCACGCCCCGAAAACTCCATTCGCCCCAAAAAGCAATACATACACCAGACCCGACACCACCGGCGATACGGCAAAGGGAAGGTCGATGAGCGCCAGCAACAGGCTTTTTCCCTTGAAAGAAAACTTCGCAATCGCCCACGCCGCCGCCAAACCAAAGACGGCATTCAGCGGGACGCAGATCACCGCCAGAGTCAGCGTTAATACAATAGCAGAGCGGGCGTTCTCCTCAGTAATGGCCGCCGCGTAAACCGCCAAACCCCGCCGAAAAGCCTCCACAAAAACCGAGGCCAGCGGCACAAACAGAAAAAGACAGAGAAACCCAAACATCCCGCCGATCAGTAGGATGCGCGCCCAAAGCGGGTCTTGAGTGGAGCGGGTTTGGACACTCATGTGTTGGGGCGCACGAGGGTTTTACGTTGTAGAAAATTGATGAGCAGAAGCAGTGCGAAGGATATGAGCAGCATCAACGCCGCCAGCGCCGTGGCTCCGGCGTAATCGTATTGCTCCAGTTTCGTGATGATGAGCAACGGCACAATCTCGGTCTTGCCCGGCATGTTGCCCGCGATGAACACTACCGAGCCGTACTCGCCCACTGCCCGCGCAAAGGCCAGCGTGGTGCCAGTCACTAGCGCCGGTGCAAGCTGGGGAAAGACCACGCGACAAAACGTCTGCCAGCGCGTCGCCCCCAGACTCGCCGCGGCTTCTTCCTGCGCGATTTCAAAGTCTTCCAGCACCGGTTGCAGCGTGCGCACCACAAAAGGCAGCCCGATAAACACCAGCGCTATCAAAATCCCCGGCGGCGCAAATGCCACCTTAATCCCGTACGGCTTTAGTAACGAGCCGATCCAGCCGTTGGGCGCGTATATCCCCGTTAGCGCTATGCCCGCCACCGCCGTAGGCATCGCAAAGGGCAAATCCACCGAGGCGTCCAGGAAACCACGGCCAGGAAAACGGTAGCGCACCAGCACCCACGCAATCAGCAGGCCGAATACGCAGTTGACCAGACATGCCAAGGCCGAGAGCCCGAACGTGAGCCGACAGGCCGCCAGCACCCGCGGCGTTGAGACCGCGTGGAGCAGCCCGCTCCACCCCAGTCCCGACGCCTTCACAAAAACCAGCAACAGAGGGAAAAGCACGATTAACCCCAGATACGCCAGGGTAAAACCCAAGCTTAATCCAAATCCTGGCAGAATGCTGCGCGGCCTTTTTTTCCCCATAAAACACGTGGCGTCCCGGCTTGCAAACAGCGGCGGGGTCAGCGCTTTCTCAGGCTTCGCTCCCTGCGGATTCTTCCAAATGGGACTCGTCGGTCAGCACCGAGCGAATCCCCAATTGCGAAAGAAAGCCCTGCGCAGGATCCGCAACGCGCCGTCCCGATTTACACGCGGGCGCGGGCTCTTGGGTGAAGGGAAGCGTGGCGTTGTCCTGCCGCATCTTCCGGAGCGTGACCTCTACGACGTCGCCGAGGGTATAGCGATCGAGGATGGAAGAAATGGCGTTGCGCACGTCGATCATGAGCATACGCAAGCCGCAATGCTCTTCGTCTGGGCAAGAGCACCGAGCGTAGTCCGTTTCACTCGCGCAGGAGATCGGCGCGAGCCGCCCGTCGATGAGTCGCACCAGCTCACCCATGTGGATTTCCTGCATGGGCTTGGCAAGCAAATAGCCCCCCAACTTGCCTCGCTGCGTTTCCACGTACCCAGCCTCACGCAGTTCTAGGAGAATCCGCTCCACAAACTTCAGGGGCAAACGGTTACTGTCGGCGAGTTCAGAGACGGGAACGAGTGCCTTGCCGATGGATTTTGCGATACCCAACTGGATCATGGCGCGCAGAGCGTATTCGCCTTTTTTGGTCAGAGTCATTGGAGATTGGTCTAAGTAGACAAAAAGAGTGTAGTTTGGACGATTTCCGATGCAAGCGATCTTTCTTCTCGGAACTTCACGTCTCTCCTCTCTCAATCGATCCTTGTTCCATCGTACTCACCCTCAAAGCGTATTCAATTTACGAATTGTCTGGCTAACGAGTGGAGATTCGCGCTCCTAAGCTCGGTGAAGGATCTCATTAACGCGATGGACAGGCAGGGTTGGGCGGTGATGCGGGGGTGCTTGGGGGTTGAGGACTCTCTGCGTTTGCGTTCGGAGTGCGAGGCGGGGTGCCGAGATGGCGCTTTTCGACGGGCTGGGGTGGGCAAGGGGACGCGGCGGATGATCCACGAGGAGATCCGACGGGACGAAGTGCTCTGGTTGCAAGCAAGCGAGGCTTCTGTGGAGCAGTCGGTTTATCTGGCGTGGCTGGAGACTTTGAGGCTGGCTTTGAACCAGCGGCTGTTTTTAGGGCTGTTTGAGTTTGAGGGGCACTTCGCGATTTATTCGGAAGGTGCTTTTTACAAACCGCATTTGGATCGTCACAGGGGCACTGGAGACCGGATTGTCACCGCGATTCTTTACCTTAACCCCAACTGGGCACCGGGCGACGGCGGCGAGCTAAAACTCTGGACGACTTCGGGAGAAAAGGAAGGTGCGTTCGAGCTGATAGAGCCTCGCATGGGCACTCTGGTGTGTTTTCTGGCTGGGGAGTTTTGGCATGAGGTGTTGCCTGCGCACAAAACTCGCATGAGCGTCACGGGTTGGTTTCGTGATCGGAACGGGCTACCTGGAATATCCCGCTCGGAAGCGAGCGCAGGCGTTTGAGCTAAGGCTTTGCGTTCCGTCCTCCGTGCGATTCCTGCTATCCGGGCGGTGGAGGACTCAAAATCCATGTGCAATCGTCCATTTTGAAGGTGGCTGTTTTCCCGAAGATTCGCTATACTAAACTGGTGCGGTAGCCTTCACTCAAAGATCCTATCAAGTCTCGGTTCCCCTTTTTTCTCTATGAAAATTTCGAGTCACTGTATTCCCAGTCGCTGTCTTACCGTTTTGGTTTCCGCAGCGGCTTTGGTGGGCGTCGGCACCGTCGCTCAGGCGCAGGATGCGGATTTCTCCTTCTTTTACGATTCCCTTTCACCTTACGGCAATTGGGTGGAAGTGGCCGAACATGGCGCATGCTGGTTGCCGGCGGTCGAAGAGGGTTGGGCGCCGTACACAAACGGCAACTGGGCCTATACGGATATGGGATGGACTTGGGTGAGCCACGAGCCGTTTGGGAGCATTGTTTTCCATTACGGGCGTTGGCTGCTCACCGGCGATGGCTGGGCCTGGGTGCCGGGCTCGGATTGGGCGCCCGCTTGGGTCTCGTGGAGGGCGGGAAGCGAATACGTCGGCTGGGCTCCCCTGCCGCCCTCAGTTCCCTGGCGCGCCAACCGCGGAGTGGGCACCTGGGTGGATGTGCATGCAGAAATCGGACCAGGGTATTATCGCTTCTGTGCAGCCCGAGATTTTGGCGCGCAACGCCTGAGCACTATTCTATTGCGGCCGACGAAAAACATCACGGTCATGTTTCAGACGGAAAATGTCACTAACATCACGCTTTACAATGAGCAGGTTTATTGTGGCGGGCCTCAATACCGTTGGCTGCGGGAACGTTCAACACGACAGATTCCGGTGCTACGGGTGTGTAGGGAAGAGAATTTGGAGAGTTATTTCGGGCTGAATATCGGCGGCAATTTCGGGACGGTACAAAACTTCATTTCCAATGACATGTTAGTGCTGCCAGCTCCCAGACGGGTGGAATTAAGCGCAGGCCGCACGCATCGTTTGCCGGAAGCCGGCGGCTCTGTGTCTCGCGGGTGGTATGGAGATTCCAACGCAAATGAACGGTTACGCTCGCATTTAGAAGGCCAGTGGGAAACACACAGGACGCAGGATTCGCGCCAAACAAACGACTCGCGGAAGGCGGATATCTTGGTGCGACCAGCCGCTATCGAAGAAAAACGGGCGGCACTGCTTAACCAAGAGGGAAGCAGCACCTCTCGCCGTTGGGTTCCAGGGTCGAGTGGAAGTGCGCCCCAGACTTCGGGGACGAATTCCGCAGAACGGCATGGATCGCAGAGTTCTACTTTCTTCGAACGTTCCGCAGGGGAGTCCACCCGTGGCGGAAGTGGAGAAAGGCCGCCAACGGCTCAGCGTGTGGTGCCGGTTTCTCCAGGTCGCTCTGGTGACTTGGGCAATGGATTGAGCACGCCGGGTATCATCACCGAACGCGGCGTAGTGCCCTTGGAACGCGGCGTGACGACGGAGCGCAACGGGTTTGTCGATCGTGGCGGAGGCGTCGAGCGAACCGGGAACGTGGACCGCGGAAGCAGCACGGAGCGCGGGGGAATGTTCAACCGCAGCGCCCCGACCATGCCACGAGCGCAGACGCCAGACGCCCTTATAGAAACGGAGCCGCTTCGCAGTGGGAGTGTCAATCGTGGGAACAACGTCGAGCACGAGGGAACGGTCAACCGCAGCGCCACGACCATGCCGCGAGCGCAGACGCCAGACGCCTCCACAGAAACGGAGCCGCTTCGCAGTGGGAGTGTCAATCGTGGGAACAACGTCGAGCACGCGGGAACGGTCAACCGCAGCGCCACGACCATGCCGCGAGCGCAGACGCCAGACGCCTCCACAGAAACGGAGCCGCTTCGCAGTGGGAGTGTCAATCGTGGGAACAACGTCGAGCACGCGGGAACGG
>Ga0209597_1003165_pt1 | contig 10230 bp, 7 predicted proteins | sample M_140625_MF_Meta_FD_187316 | JGI IMG/M metagenome (GOLD analysis project Ga0209597, IMG submission 187316) | Freshwater microbial communities from Lake Montjoie, Canada to study carbon cycling - M_140625_MF_MetaG (SPAdes) (version 2) | ecosystem: Environmental > Aquatic > Freshwater > Lake...
GAAGGGCAAGGTTAGCGGTGACTGCATTGCCTACGCTGTAGATATGAGTGCTGTCGTCGTTGAAAACCTCACAATTCAATATGGAGACTTTGTGGCCGTCGACGGGGTCTCGTTCCAGGCCGAGTTTGGCGAAGTGACCGCAATTCTGGGCCCCAATGGGGCGGGTAAAACCTCCACTATTGAAACCTGTGAGGGTTATCGCGCTCCCACCATCGGGTCGGTACACGTACTAGAGAAAAACCCTTTTACCGAGCGCACAGCAGTACACAGCGAAGTGGGTGTGATGCTTCAAGAAGGGGGCGTCTACCCCAGTGCGCGCGTATTTGAAACCATTGCCCAATACTGCGCCCTCTACAACCGCGGGGTTGACCCCGCCACACTTCTTACTGCAGTCGACTTGGAATCCAAAGCTACTTCCACATGGCGTCGGCTTTCTGGTGGAGAAAAGCAACGCATGCTGTTGGCACTCGCCCTTGCTGCTCGCCCTCGCGTTGCCTTTCTCGATGAACCTACTTCGGGTGTTGACATTAATGGCCGCGATGCCATTCGGTTCATTATTAATGACTTGGCCGCAAATGGCACAGCAGTGGTTCTAGCAACACACGAACTCGACGAAGCCGAGCGATTGGCGCAACGTGTAGTTCTCTTTCATCAAGGAAAAGTTGTGGCCAACGCTCCACTTGCCACCATGCGTTCGGCACAACATGAACTTCGCTTTTCCTCATCGCCTGCTTTAAATGTGCAAGAGCTTTCAGCACACATTGGTCTGGAAGTCACCGTTATTCAAGATCACTTTGTTGTGCGTTTTGAAAATACCGACTCAGCATTTTCTTCCGAACTTGTACAACGAGTTTCTACATGGCTGAACAACAACAACTTACCGCTCAACAATTTGTCTATTGGCGCACAACGCCTTGAAGACATTTTCCGCAAACTCACTGGTGGTACACAATGACCGCGCTCACTACTCAACTGCAAGCAGAAATGAATGTGGTGCGTCGCAATGGCGAGCAACTACTTGTTACCTTAGGAATACCCCTGCTTCTATTGGGGTTTTTCAGCGTGGTCGATGTGCTCCCCACCAACGAGAAAGATCCTGTCAATTTCTTGGTTCCAGGAATTCTCGCTCTTGCGGTAATGAGCACCTCAATGGTGAGCCTTGGCATTGCAACCGGGTTCGAACGTAATTATCTCGTTCTCAAACGTTTAGCAGCAACACCTCTTGGCACTACACGTCTCATTGCAGCAAAAACGCTTTCCATTGCCGCCGTAGAAGCAGTCCAAATGATTCTGCTCATTTCGCTGGGTTTCCTTCTTGGTTGGTCACCTCAACAAGCCAACTGGGCACTTGCACTATGCGCTGTTGTTCTGGGAACTTTTGCCTTTGCGGGCATTGGTCTCTTTCTTGCGGGAAACTTACGTGGCGAAGTCAACCTTGCTGCAACAAATGGTTTGTACCTCGTCTTGCTGCTCATTGGCGGCATTGTTTTCCCACTCGACAAATTGCCTGGTGCACTCAGCACCATCAGCCGTTGTTTACCCACCGCAGCGTTAAGCGATGTACTTCGCGATGCACTTATGTCGGGCGGCGAGCACACCACGTCGTCGTGGATTGTGCTTTTAGTGTGGGCAATTGCTGCCCCATTATTGGCAGCTAAAACTTTTAAATGGAACTAAGCCTTGGAATTACGTACTGCTAAGAAGTGAAACTCCAAAGCCGACACCATGTTGATATAAACAAGTTCGCTGCGCTCGGCACGTGATGTTTCCCACCACGTAATGCGCATTACTAATACGGTAAGAAATGCCAATACTGCAGCATCGGTCAGTGCAACGTGGCTAAGTTTCCATAGCCCGCTAAATGACTTACCGGGGTTTTGTTGCCAGAACCACAAGAAGTTGGCGCTCGCCTGCTGATTCTGGAGGTACAAAGCAAACGGACCAATGACCTGGGACAAGGCCAACCACGTGAGCAAAATGGGCAAGAACATTGCGCCCGCACGAATGACCTGCAATAAGCGAGGAGTCTCAGAGCGGTACGGAAGAATTTGCTCAACATTGACGCTGGCCCATTCGGCAGAATTATGCCCATTGCGTAGGTCGTCAACAAAGCGCGAAGCACTTGTGCCCAACGATTTAGTTTGCTTCGATACTTTGATCCACTTGTCTACAGCGGTCACCGCATCTGCTTGTGTTTCTTGAATAATTGGCATAACCCCTACTTTGTACAGTCTTCTTCAAGTTGCGGACCGCTATATAACAAATACACGACAAGCAAATATGAGCCGGCGCCGCCAATTGCTTGTTGCTCGCCGTTCACTGCTGCAGCCTTGCTACCAATTGCCCGCATTTCTACTGCACGCAAGAGTGGTGTGCTCTTGCGCAATGCAGGTTGCAGGCTCTTCGCTCTGTTGCTTCCATCACCAGGGCCTTCATTACCCGAGAATCCGCCCATCACAATGACAAAACCAGGCTTAGCAGTATCGGGAGCCCAGCCTCTACGTGTTATTTCTTCGCCCACTGCAGCTTCTATTTGCTTGCCACCCACTTCGGGCGACAAATTGCTTTCAGGCCTAATGACAAATTCGGTACAACTGAGTTGAAAGGTTTTTGTACTCGCCACTGTGGTTGAAGTTACAGCTTGTGCTGCAGGAGACGGCGACGACGATGTCACAATTGCCGAGCCCAAACCAACAAGCGTCAATGCCAAAAACAAGTCGGCATAGATCCAACCTGCGCCATCTTCGCCTGAATGGCGACGACGCGATAACAGTCGACGAGTCACGTAAAGACTCTACTTAGATCGACTGTTTACGACGGCGACGCACCGATGTTGGCAACCACAAACCAATAAAAACAGCTATTGAAATAGGTATGACGAGTAACACGCGCGATACCCACCACTGATCGGCAGGAACACCCACGTCAAGACCAAACTCAAACTTGGCTTCTTTTTTGGTTTGGTCAACACCTACCAGCACGACGTGATGCAAACCATCTTTCAACGATTTCGGCACCCGCAAAGAGGTCCGTACGAGGCCGTCAGTACCAACTGTGAGTTTGGCGAGGCGTTGTGGTTGCGAGAACATCCACACCATGACTTCCGTGCCTGGTGCAAAACCTTTCGCGTCCAGGCGGAACATGTCTTCACGAGCAAGTTCCAATACGCCATCGGCCCGCAGCGGAATCACACTGCCGTCAGCATTCACCCCAGCAAATGTGACCGTAAAAGTTCCGGCCGTAAAGATGAGTTGGTTATTCACACGTGTAGTTGTGGCTTTAGCCGTTTTCCCGCCAATGGTTGCTGCGCCCTGCGCCGATGCAGTATTCAACAAATCTGGCGCAGGGTTCCCACTATTTTTACCTGCCACCACTGTGGTGGAAGTTGTTGTGGTCGTAGGAGCTGTAGTGGTGGTGGTGACGACTGTTTTCTTGCCGGTTTTTCCTGCCACCACTGTGGTTGTAGTTGTGGCTGGCGTGATGGTGGTTGTTGTTGTTTCACCAGAAACAGTAGGAACAGCAATCTGACCAGCAGAGAATGTGAATTCCGTCGTCACCACTTGATCGGGGTAAGTGTCGTCACCTTGTTTTGTGGTGGTTACTGTGCACGAGCCGGAAGCAGAAGCAACCAATTTCCCGTTAGTAATGACACATTTGGCAGTGCCCGGTGACAACACCGCGTACGTAACCGCACCTGTTCCTGAACCGCCAGTGAAACTCAAGGTAATTTCTGTTCCCGCAGTACCTGTTGTAGGAGTTGATAGTTGACCTGAAATCGGAATCGCTTTACCGAATGACAACGTGAATGATTCTGATGCTGCTAAGAAGTAAGTATCGCCAGCCTTAGAAACGGTCAGCAAACACGTACCCACAGTGCGTGCTGTCACCACACCTGAGGTGAGAGCACAGTTCGCGGTACCAGTTGTTACACCATAGGTAACTGCACCGGTTCCTGAACCTCCACTGCTCGACACAATGATGCCGGTGTAGACGTCGCCAGCAACAGTGGAAACATTGAACGCTGCTTGTGTTTGACGAGCAAAAGTAACTGTTGTTGCTGTTGACGTTTCCACTAAATAGTTGGTGCTCGCTGCACGTGTAGCGGTCACCGTGCAGGTTCCTGGTGTGGTTGCGCTCAGTAAGTTGCTACTCGAAATAGAACACCCGGCAGTGCCAGATGCTGTGACTACATAAGACAACGCGCCACCACCAGAGCCACCCGTTGCCACCAGAGAGACGTCGGTGCCATATGTTCCCGAAGTCGATGTAAGTGTTAACGATGCCTGCGTGGCTTGAGTGATACGAAATGTTGCCGGAATGAATGTCAGTGCATAATTCGCGTTACCCAATGTGCCACCGGTAATGGAATAGGTATTTACATTCTCACCACTCGCACGGCTTAAAGCACCGGTTAATGCGTCGGTGCTATACAAGGAACCCGTTGATATGGAATACGTCAATGTGGGATCGCTCGCACCATAGACCTTTGACAAGCCTGTCGTTGGAGTAATGGTGAGTGCTCGTAATTGAACAGATGGGCTCAGCGACGTGGTGGAATTGGAATATGTAGATGTTGTTGGAGTGAATTGTGCAGAAAGCGCAGTAACCCCAATTGTGGTCGGTATCCAATCGCAAGTTGCTGTCGTCGTTGCAGCTGTGACCGAGCTACATCCAGAAATTGATACACCACCCACCATGAAGTTCACCGTGCCCGCCCGTGAGGTTGTGGCAGTAATACGATCCACGGTGCCATAAGTTGGTGATGACGCGGCGAGAGCCAACGACACCGTTGTCGATGCATAGCCAATGGAAAGCGTAAAACTTGAAGTTGATGCCGTTGTGCCGTTTGCGTCGGTAACCGTCACCGACACTGTGGATGTCCCGGTAGCTGTCGGTGTTCCAGAAATCGTTCCCGTTGAAGTACTGAGACTCAACCCACTTACAAGAGTTCCCGTCAACGCATATGCGAGAGACGTACGACCACCAGAACCAGCTACGGCCAAAGAGAACGCGCTGTGGGCAGTGCCTGTAAGACCCGTCGTTGGAGTTGCTATGGAGAGCGCACTAGCAACGGTCAGCGCTACAGCAGTTGAAGTTACAGACGTAGAAATTCCCCCTGCTACAGCATTCGTTATGGTGACGCTGTAATTTGCAGCATCATCAGCAGCAACAGGGCTCACCGAGTAGCTACTAGATGTTGCATTGGTAATAGCAACTGCATTTTTTAACCACTGATACGACAGAGTTCCACCGTCACTTACAGATGCCGTGACAGAGAAAGTGACCGACTGGCCTACTGTTCGGTTGGCCGCCACTGGTTGTGATGAAATTGTTGGTGTAGCTGCAACAAGGTTTGTTGTTACTGAGACTTGTGAGCTTTCTGATGAGTTGTCGTAGTTAACACCAGCATCGCCGATTGCTGTGACAGTTATTTTGTATGCGGTGTTGTTGGCAATTGCGCTGTAGGTCGAGGCTGTAATGGTGGTTGAAGTTCCCGTTACGTTAGTTTTCGTGCCGAGCACACTCGCCCCTGCAGCGTTATAAATCTTTACTGTGTATGAAGATGCACCGGTACTTGCATCCCAAGAAACGTCAACTGATTTTTCTGTTGATGCAGTAGCCGTAGCGGTAACCGAAGTTGGTGTGTTGAGCGTTGTTGGAGGAGCCTGCACTGATACCGCAGTGGCTCGGCTCGTGCTGGTGCCGTCTCCTAATTCACTAGAGGTGTTTCTTCCCCAGCATTTGATGGTCGTATCAGTGAGTACAACGCACGTATGTGTGTATCCCGCCGAGATTTGAACAGCTCCAGAAATATTTGGTACCTCAGTAGGTACAAATTTGTCTGCGTTGCTTCCATTACCGAGTTGATTCTGGCCAGCCCACCCCCAACACCATGCCGTACCGTCGGTTTTGACTGCACAGGTCGTGTGGTTACTTGAGGAGATATTTTCAATATCGGAAATTGTTGTAATCAATGTTGGTGTCAATTGATTTGCACTGGCATTATTTCCCACTTGCCCGTGGTCGTTATATCCCCAACATTTGATTGTTTTGTCAGTCATGATCGCACAGGTGTGCTGCCCTTTGGCGTTAGACAAACCAGATACACCCGTCAGTGCACTTGGTTGTGTCTTTGTGCTGGTCTGGTATGTGGTGCCACCATTTCCTAACTGTCCAGAGCCTCCTGCCCCCCAGCAACGAACTGTCGTATCAGTGAGTAAAACACATGCACCGTAGGCACCAGCTGTCACTTGAGTTGCTGAGGTAAGTCCTGTTGGAGCGATCGGCGTAGTTGCATTTGCAGTAGTTCCAGTACCGAGATTCATCATCACGTTCCAGCCCCAACATAAAACTGCTCCATCAGACTTCACCGCACATACATGCCCATAGCCCGTCGCAATTTGTGTCACCCCGGTGAGGGAAGAAACTTGAACGGGAGTATTCGCGTTAGTCGTTGTGCCATTACCAAGTTGTCCAAAACCATTGCTACCCCAGCACCACACGGTGCCATCTGATTTCAACGCACATGAGTAGCCCTCAGAACTTTCAACTCGGGTTACTCCTGATAGTCCGCTTACTTGTACCGGTCGGTTTCGTAGTGTTGTTGTGCCGTCCCCTAACTGGCCCGAGGTATTTAGCCCCCAGCACCACACGGTTCCACCGCTTTTCACCGCACACGTGAAAGAGCCTCCTGACGACACCTGGGTGAACCCATTCATTGCAACAGCGTTCGCTGGTTGCACATTCGCGCCACCCACCACAGCAACTATTGAGGCAAAGGCAAAGGCGATAGCGAATGCGGTAAGAAGTGATTTCCCCACTCGACGGGGCTGAGTCGGCTTTGTGTATGGAGTACTCATATATAAGTACTCTATACATTTACAATGTACTTAATGCACTTACTGGGTCACAGCCCGTCATCGTGGCTAGAACAAATCTGCAGCTTTATTCTTTTGGCGCTGGGCTTTGAGCGAAAGCTTCTTCGACGTCGCTAAAAGTAAGCGGCGGGTCGGCTTGCGCGATATACGACTGGTCTTTGTAGAAGCCCTTGGCTAAGCGCTTGAAGAAGATGAAAATGACAATGGTCCACAGGAATATAGACCCACCCGTTTTCATGACGGCGCCAGCTAATTGCTGGTCGGTTTCAACCGATAAACCCCATACCCGAATGGGGATGTTGTAGTGCTTATAGACCGAGTCTTCGGCAAAGGTGAGCCAGGCAGCCGGAACTGTGGGCACAACCGACATGAGGAAGAGATAAATGGTCTTGCCGGCATAGCCAATATGGAACTCTTTTGCAGGGCTACAAATGGGCGACCACATGCATAGGGCCGTGGTGACGACCAAAATATGCATGGCGTAATGCAGAGGGCTATTTTCCGCGCTGCGGTTTACTAAGCCTGGAATGTGAGTCACCATGACCACCACGTTGAAAAGCAAACCCGCAACTATTGGTTTGCTGAGAAACCGAACAAACCTATACGCCTTGCCTTCACCAATCACCGCTCGAAACAGCCACTCAGGTATTGCAATAAGTACAAGCGGTGGAACAAAATAGGCCAGCACCATGTGTTGGAACATGTGTACTGAATATAAATACTCTTCACTGATGTCGTGCATGGGCCAATCGGTGGCAAACCACAAGAGCCCAATGGCGGCAACAAACGCTGTCAAGTTCTTACGGGTAAGTAAGTGCTCACCTACACCAGCTTGTGGTCCAATGACCCTTACTGCATACGTGTAGGCGGCAATGAGAAACGCCACGAGCAGCCAAATTTCCGGATGCGCCTGAAAACGCCACGGACTGAGTAGTGGGTTGGCGGCTTCGGCAAACATGACGCCTTGGCTTTACTAGTTATGCCGCAAAAAATTTGAATGTTGCAAGAGCTATGCAATACACCATGACTGCAAGGAAAAGCCCCGCGTAAAAACAGAAGCTAAATAGTTTGTTGTCGAACTTCAAATGCATGAAGTATGAGACCACAACAAAAAACTTGACCACCATCAAAACAAGCAACACTGGCAAAAAGAGTGCACCAAAGTCTACGTAGTACGTAGAAACTTCAAGACCAGTCATAGCAGCCAAAATGATTGCAATGCGGATGTAACCCGCATTGCTCATGCCGTGCTGCGCATGATCATCATGTGAGTGATCGTGTTCTGTGTGAGTTTCTGTTGCAACTGTCATAGTGGAACCTTCGTTTGAGGGTGCGAGTTATGCCGGGATGAGATAGACGAGCGTGAAAATGACAATCCAGATCACGTCGACAAAGTGCCAATACAAACCAATGAGTTCTACAACTTCTGCTTTGTCGCCAGGGACTGTGCTGCGCTTAATGATGCCCACGAGTGACATGAGCATGATGATTCCGACGGTTACGTGAACGCCGTGGAAGCCGGTGAGCGTGTAAAAGCTTGAGCCAAAGAGGCTGGTGGTGAAACCTAAGCCCTCGTTGTACATCGCTGTGAATTCGTACACCTGACCACCAACGAATGTTGCACCAAGAAGTGCAGTGATGGTGAGCCACAAAGTGGTGCCGCGATCATCGCGATTTTGCGCTGCGGAAACTGCGAGCACCATGGTGAGTGAACTCATAAGCAGAATAAAGCTGCTCACCGAGGTGAACGGAATATCGAATACGTTGCCGGGGCGTGGCCCAATAGATACACGACCGCGATACAACATATAAGTGCTGATGAGGCCACCAAACAACAAGCACTCTGAGCCCAAGAAGAGCCACATTGCGACTTTATTGTTCGATAGACCCGTTGATGTGGTGTGTCCGTGTGTGCCGTGATCGGCTTCGTGAACTGCTACGTCAGACAAGTGGAGCCAACTCCTTCGTGCTGTCTCCCGATGCGGGAGGATCAAAATCGGTTTCTGGTGCAGTTGATGGCTCAAGAGCCCAACCGAACATTGCCAACACTAAGAAAATACCGCCAACGATGGCTACTGGTATTGAGTAAATGACACCAATGGTGATGATAGGCAAAGTTGCTGCAAGAACAATTGGCCAATACGACGGTGACGGCATGTGAATGTGTTTGTCGGCATGGGCCTCTTGATCGGCAAGAATTTCCTCCGCAGTCGCAATTTGCTTGTATTCATGCGTAACTGGGTCTTGCTCATACTTGCGATGGAAGAACTCATCGAGGTGATGAACAGTTGGAATAACATCGAAGTTGTGTTCCTTCGGTGGGCTGCTTGTCATCCACTCCAAAGTACGTGCATCCCATGGGTCAAGCGGCGCGCGTTCTTTGTTGCGGGCTGTCTTGATGACGTTGATGATGAAGAGCAAAATGCCCAACGACAACACGAGCGAGCCAATTGAAGCAATGCGGTTCCAGAACGCAAGGTTGAAGAATCCTTCTCCAGCTCGTGCTTCGGTCCATCGGTACATACGACGTGGTTGACCTTGAAGACCCAAAATGTGCATTGGACCAAAGGTCATGTTCATACCAATGACCATGAGCCAGAAGTTGGCCTTGCCCAATTTTTCATTGAGGGTCTTACCGAACATCTTTGGCCACCAGTAGTAGAAACCAGAGAAGATTCCGAATACTGCTCCACCGAAGAGCACGTAGTGGAAGTGAGCAACGATGTAATACGTGTCGGTCTGTTGTGTGTCAGAAGGTGCCACTGAGTGCGTAACGCCCGACAATCCACCGATAGTGAAGAGCACAATGAGTCCGATGGCGAAATGCATTGCTGCAGTGAAGCGCAACTTGCCGCCCCACAAAGTGAGGGTCCAGTTCACAATTTTTACACCGGTTGGAATAGCAATGGCCATGGTGGAAATAGAGAACACCGCAACCGATACTGGCCCAAGTCCCGAAGCAAACATGTGGTGAGCCCACACGCCCCAACCAACGAACCCAATTGCTGCACCAGAGAAGACCACAAATGGATATCCGAAGAGTGGCTTCTTTGAAAACACAGGGAGCACTTCAGAGATAATGCCGAAGCTCGGCAGAATGAGGATGTACACCTCGGGGTGTCCGAAGATCCAGAACAAGTGCTGCCAGAGAAGTGGGTCGGCACCTGCTGACACATCGAAGAAAGTTGCTCCGAAGTTGCGTTGGAAACTCAAGAGGAAAAGCGCCACGGTAATAACTGGCACTGCGAACAATAAGAGGAACTGCACAACAAGCTGAAGCCATGTGAACACTGGCATCTTCATGAGGCTCATACCGGGAGCACGCATATTCAGTACCGTCACGATGAGGTTG
>Ga0209597_1003171_pt1 | contig 10216 bp, 11 predicted proteins | sample M_140625_MF_Meta_FD_187316 | JGI IMG/M metagenome (GOLD analysis project Ga0209597, IMG submission 187316) | Freshwater microbial communities from Lake Montjoie, Canada to study carbon cycling - M_140625_MF_MetaG (SPAdes) (version 2) | ecosystem: Environmental > Aquatic > Freshwater > Lake...
TGGTAAATTCAATTCGCGTTGTATTATTGTACAACTTTAAAAAATACCTTTATGAAAAGAAATCTATTTTTTGCAATTGTAGCAATGGTTACATTATCGCTTGCCGGATGCGGTAAAAACAAAACAGGCGACGTTACTTTTTGGCAACAAACAGGCAGCGGTTACGGTGTAACTGTAGTCTCTGTAGACGGAGTAACTTCTAACATTACTTCAGAATATGGTAGTGCTCCATCATGCGGAACTTCTGGTTGCGCGGTTTTCAACGGTTTAGATGCCGGGTCTTACAACTACACCGCTTCAGACGGAACTGCCACATGGTCTGGTTCAGTAACCATTACTGAAGGTTGCAAGACCGTTAAGTTGTATTAATTAATCAATAAAAATTAAGTAAAATGAAAAAGATTTTTGGTTTAGCCGTTGTGTCAATGGCTTTGTTTTTAAGTTCTTGTGCAACTTTAGTAAATGGCACAAAACAGACTGTTAGCTTTAATTCGGAGCCTTCTGGTGCTACAGTAATTTTGGTAAACAAAAAAGGAATTGAGACAACCATTGGAACCACCCCAATGGTAACTGCAATTCCGAGAAAAACTAAGAAAGTCAAGTTTTCTTCGGAAGGATTTTACACGGAGACGTATGAAGCTTATGCAAAAGCTAGTATTCACTGGTTGTATTACCTTGATGCAATTTCTGGATTTGTTCCTGCAATTATAGATCTCTCAACTGGTGGACACATTAAGCTAGAGGAAAATGTTAAAGTTGAATTGAAAAAGAAATAAGAACAAAATGAAAAAGATTTTATTCTCTTTAGCCCTGGTCCTATCGGGATCAGCGGCTTTTTCACAACAAGAATTGGTTGTCAATGGCGGTTTTGAACAGGGACAAGTTGGCTGGGACTTTACTTTGTCTGATAGCGCTTGGGCTGATTTTGGAGGATGTCAAACTCACGGAGGTCTAAACTATCTCTTTTTTGGTGATTATATGGAGCAAACCGGAGCGCCAAATACCTATGACATAGTTTCGCAAGTGGTTTCATTACCAGCGAACATGACTTCTGGTACCTTTAGCTATTACGTTTCAGCTACTTCTGACGAGCAAGATGATTTAGTAGCTTATGACGTTATGAATATCTATCTATTTGACTTAGCTGGGAACGTTGTTTACAACGATTCAATATCAAATACAGATTGTGACATCACTATAACTGCATCGGGTTGCGCCATATGGGGTAATTTGAGTTACAACATCCCGGTGCAATTTGCTGGTCAAATGCTTATAATCAGTTTTGTTTCTTCGAATGATGCCAGTCTGGGTACCATTTTCAGAGTAGATGATGTCAGTGTTTTTGTATCAACTTCAGTTGATGTTGCCTCCTTGAACGAAAATCAATTCGATTATTATCCAAATCCATCTCATGGATCTATTACAATCGAAAACCCGAAGAACGAAAAACAGGGTCTTCGCATCAGCAATGAGTTGGGACAAGTGGTTCGTTATGAGCTATTGGATTCCGGTAAGAACACGATTGACCTAACTGAAATGTCATCGGGCATTTACTTTATTCAATTGGGAGATTCGAAAGTTGAGAAATTGATTGTGAATTGATTTTTCTGTTTTAAAAGTTTGATTTAGAAAAGCGCTTCGGCGCTTTTCTTTTTTCGACCTTCTAGGATGTTACCCCTTGTCATTCTCAATAAATTAACTATCTTTGCACTCCTTTTTAGGGTACTGTTATGAACGACATGGTTAAAATTCTTTCTGGTTCCGCGTCTAAATACTTAGGCGAGGGTATTGCTCACTCCTTCGGAACTGAGCTCGGAAACGTATTGATTCAACGCTTCAGTGATGGTGAGTTTGCTCCGTCGATTGAAGAAACAGTGCGCGGAAAGGATGTGATTATTGTTCAGTCGACCTTCCCCCCACAAGACAACTTAATGGAACTTTTACTTTTGATAGATGCCGCGAAACGCGCGTCTGCCAAGCGTATTGTTGCCGTTATGCCATACTTCGGATTGGCTAGACAAGACAGAAAAGACAAGCCACGTGTTCCAATAGGGGCGAAGCTTGTAGCCAACTTATTGACTGCTGCTGGTGTTGATCGTGTCATTACCATGGACCTTCACGCAGAGCAAATCCAAGGTTTCTTCGAGGTTCCCGTGGATCACTTGTACGCAAGCACCATTATGATTCCTTTCCTTCAGGCAAAAAATATGACCAACTTGGTTATTGCTGCGCCTGATACCGGAGGAACAAAGCGAGCAAGTGCTTACGCAAAAATATTGGGTTGTGACCTCGCTATTTGCTACAAGCAACGCAAGGCCGCTAACCAGATTGAAAGCATGACCGTTATTGGTGATGTGAGAGGAAAAGATGTGATTATTGTAGATGACATGGTTGACACCGCTGGAACGTTGTGTAAAGCCGCAGAAATGATGATGGAGCATGGCGCATTAAGCGTGAGAGCTATGTGCACGCATCCTGTCATGAGTGGCCCAGCCTACGAGCGCATTCAAGATTCAGTGTTGAAGGAATTAATAGTGACCAATAGCGTTCCTTTGAAAGAAGGAAAGCCAAAAGATAAAATCACGGTGTTAGACATTTCCGAATTATTCGCAAGTGTGCTTCAAAACCTGATTGAAAACAAAAGTATCAGTTCGAAATTTATTATCTCTTAAAATCAAATAACATGAAGCAATTTTCATTGAGCGGCTCTCTCCGCGAGAGCGTAGGAAGACAAAATGCTGCAGAACTACGTCGCAAAGGAGACATTCCTGGCGTTATCTACGGTGGTAACTCTTCTACACACTTTAGCATTACCACCAAAGTAATGGACAAAATCATGGCGTCATCAGACACCTTGGAATTGTTAATTGATATCGACGGAACAGTTCGTCACGGTCTTATTCAAGAAGTTCAACGTCACCCAGTAACAGACAAAGTTGTTCACCTGGATGTATTGGAATTAGTTCCTGGAAAAGAAGTTAAAACAGCTTTACCTGTTCGTGTAACCGGTAACTCTGAAGGTGTTAAGTCGGGTGGTCGTTTAGCGATCAACTACCGTAAGGTTCGTGTTTTCGGAAAGCCTGAAGAACTTCCAAACGAGATTATGCTTGATATCACACACTTGAAAATTGGTGATATGATTCGTATTCGCGAAATTGCTATCCCTGGTTGTAAAGTATTGGAAGCTGATGCTGCTGCTGTTGTTGCAGTTCAAGCAACTCGTGCTTCTATTGCTGCTGCTACTGCAGACAAAGCACCTGAAGGAAAGAAGAAAAAATAATTTTCGCCCAATTAAAAAAGGGACACCTCAATTTGAAGGTGTCCCTTTATTTTTGCATTAATAATTCATTATGCCTAATCCAAAACCAAATCGTTCTCGCACCGAGCGCCCCGCTCGTTCGGGTTCATCAAAATCGGAACGTCCTGAAAGAGGAGCTCGTCCAGAGCGCCCTGCTTCGTCGAGACCCGAGCGTCCTGCACGTGGAGGTTCTGCTCGTCCGGATCGTCCTGTTCGTTCAGGTTCTGCTAGACCCGACCGTCCTGCACGTGGAGGTGCTTCAACGAGACCAGAGCGCAGTGATCGTCCTGATCGTCCGGCTTTTTCCGACCGTCCAGCACGTGGCGAAGGGAGAAGTGAAGGTGGAAGAGGTGGCGCAAGACCTACAGGCGGTGGACGTTCAAACCGTACAGGCGGAAGAAACGAAAGTCGTTACAACGCGGAACGTCCAGAACCCAAGCCAGCAGCTCGCCCCGAGCGCCCGGCAAAGGCACCGAAGGACACGAGCCGTCACGACAGAGGAAAGAATGTTTTGGGCACAAGACCAAAACGCACAGAAGCGCCGAAGAAATTTGTGCGCGACGAAGATGCGCCGAAGCCTTACCGTTCAAATGCTCGCGAGCGTGTAAAAGAAGAAAAGAAGAAAGAAAAAAGTGGCGGACTTCACAAGGAGTTCGTTCCAGAAAAAGCATACATAAGCAAGACCGAGCGCGAAGGATTGATTCGTTTGAATAAGTTCTTAAGCAACGCAGGAATTGCGTCTCGTCGCGAAGCCGATCAGTTGATTGAACTGGGTTTGGTGAACGTGAACGGTGTTGTTGTGAAAGAATTGGGATTGAAGATAGATCCGAAGAACGACGTTGTGAAATATGACGACGCGGTTCTTCGTCCAGAGAAATTACGTTACTTCTTGTTGAATAAGCCGAAAGGATTCCTTACAACCATGGAAGATCCTGAAGGAAGAAGAACAGTTATGGATTTAGTAAAAGAGGCGTGTGTTGAACGTATTTATCCTGTCGGAAGATTGGATAGAGCAACAACGGGCTTGTTGTTATTCACGAACGACGGAGAATTGGCGAAACGCCTCATGCATCCGAAACACGAGTTCCCGAAATTGTATCATGTTGAAACCGATCAGAAAGTAAGATCTGAGCACGTGGATCAAATGCGTGAAGGATTTGTCTTAGACGACGGATTCATTAAGGCAGATGAGATTGAGTATGTGGAAGGGGTGAACGCTAAAAAGCAAGTGGGTATTCGCATTCACAGCGGAAGAAATAGAATTGTTCGTCGCATGTTTGAACACTTCGGTTATACAGTTGTAAAATTGGATCGTGTCATGTATGCTGGTTTAACGAAGAAGGAACTAACGAGAGGAAGATATAGACCACTTACGGAAGGTGAAATCGGATTCTTGAAAATGATTCGTTAATGAACCCTACCGTTCGCATAGCCAATCAACTTTCTGAAGACTGGATGTTACTCATCTTCGTCTTTGCTTTGGGAGTTGTTGCGTGGGTAAATCGCGACAACACAGTATTGCGTGCGATTTTACGTTCGGTATTAAGTAGAAGATTTTTCAAGCAGGAAGAACGAAGAGAAGGGCATGGCTGGAAAAATTTCGGAATGTTAGTTTGTTTTTTTCTCATGGGCGGATTGGTGCTAACTCTTCTGAGTAAACGCTATTTTTCCGACATTTTTACCTTGCTTTCAATTTATCAATTTCTCATCAGTGTTGCTATTGTTGTAGCTCTTTTTGGATTCAAATGGGTCATGACGTGGTTGATTGCCTTCTTTACAGGCGGGGCATCATCTGCTCTAGAAGACTACAATAAATACTTGGCGTTAACTTCAAGGTTTGCTGTGTTAGCCCTAACAGTACCCCTGTCATTGGCGGTATATTCAACTGGAAATGTGAGTGACACGGCCTTAAATTTATCTCTTGTTTTATTGATTGTTGTTCCGTTTTTAAGTGCAATTCAGGCTATGTTTTCGGCAATGCAAATGGGTGTACCATTTTTCTATATCTTTTTTTACCTTTGCACCTTCGAAGTTCTGCCTTGGGCAGTGCTTTCGAAACTAATTTGGCTTAACGTTTTTTAGAGGATATCCTCAACTTTTAGAAATGGCAGAGAAAATTAAAACAATTTTAATTACGCAACAAGATCCTGGGTCCGACAAGAACCCTTATGTAGATCTTGCTAAAAAGCATAAGCTAAAAATTGATTATCGTCCTTTCGTGCATGTTGAAGGCCTTAGTGGACAAGACTTCCGTCAGCAACGCATCGATTACGCTGAACACCCTTCAGTGTTGTTCACCAGCAGAAATGCAGTGGATCATTATTTTCGTTTAGCGAAAGAATTACGCCTGACTGTTTCCGACGCAACGAAATATTTTTGTCTCAGTGAAGCCATTGCTTTTTATCTTCAGAAGTATACTCAGTTTAGAAAAAGAAAAATTTTCTACGGCAACGGAACCTTTGCAGAAATAATGGATTACGTGAAGAAGCACAAAACGGAAAAGTTTATGCTTCCTTGTTCAGATATGCTAAAGCCAAGTATTCCTGAAATTTTAACGAAAGAAAAAATTGACTACTCAAAGGCTGTCATGTACAAAACGGTTTGCAGCGATTTAAGTGATTTGGCCGATGTGAAATACGACATGCTTGTATTCTTCTCTCCTTCAGATATTGAGTCGTTATTCAAGAACTTTCCAAAGTTCAAACAGAATACAACCAAGATTGCTGTATTCGGACAAACCACTGCTCTGGCGGTTGAAAATGCGAAGCTTCGCATAGATGTTATGGCACCGAACCCAAAGGCTCCAAGCATGAGTAAGGCTATCGAATTGTTCATTCAGCAGAAGTAATATTCTCTTTTATGGCATAAGTGTTTGCGAAGGCATTGAATGCGTTTCATGACTTTTGTGCTCATGATACACGTAAATCAACTCCACTATACCCTAGCACTGTCGAACGTGCCCCATTTAGGTCCTATTCGATTTCGTAAGCTTATTGAAAAGTTCGGTTCGGCGGAAGCTGCCTTTCATACTCCTGTTTTCAAATGGGAGCTTCCTATTCGATTCAAATTCGATGCGGAGAAGAAAACTGAATTTCTGCTCAAAGCGGAGCGCGAAATGAGCGATGCCCTTCAACATAAAATTGAAATAGTAACTTATGCCTGTGACAATTATCCCAAGCGATTGAAGTACTTCGACGATGCACCTGTTTTTCTTTTTAAACGAGGCCATGCACAGGTTAATCCAGCCCGAACCATAGGCATAGTTGGAACGCGCAACGCAACGGCTTATGGCAGATCGTTCTGCAATGAACTCATTGCATCGCTTCGTGAATTGGATGTGGTAGTCATAAGCGGACTGGCTCTTGGAATAGATGCTCAGGCTCACACTTCAGCATTAGAAAGCAAATTGGTCACGTGGGCGTGCATAGCCAACGGACATGAGAATATTTATCCGAAAGAGAATCGAAAACTCATTCAGCGTATTGAGGAAACCGGATTGGTGTTTTCGGAATTGGCGCCCTATGTTAAGGCTGAAAGAGAGTATTTTCAAACGCGAAACAGATGCATAGCAGCTCTTTCGGATGCGGTGCTTGTTGTGGAGTCAGCGTCCAAGGGTGGAGCGCTAGTAACAGCGAATTTCGCGAACGATTTCAACAAGGAAGTTTTTGCATTGCCCGGTCGAGCGAATGACGCATACAGCAGAGGCTGTAACAATCTCATACGTCAACAAAAGGCCCATTTGATTACCTCTGCTGAGGAGTTGTGTTTGCTTATGGATTGGCAGTTAGATGCCAAGGCAACGCAATTAGTTATTCCGGAATTGAGTGTGGAAGAGACGAAGGTTTTCAATTTGCTTCGAAGAGAAAACTCGTTAGATTTAGATGTTTTGAAGTTGAAATTCGAAGGTGAAAATCTAGCGCTTCATTTGTTGAAATTGGAATTGAAAGGGGTGGTGCGCTGTTTACCCGGAAACAAAATTGAATTGGCTTAATCCTGTGACTTGTTGTATTGAAATTTTTTCAATAAAGCTGGAACGAACACAAGGCAGAAAACACTTCCAATGGTGCAGACAGTTAGGAAAATAAGAGCCACGGATGAAGGAATAATGTGAACCGGATAGAACTCAACCACTGCTCCTTGCATACGAACCAACCCTACTGTTTGTTGAAGGTAGGTAAGCGTTAATCCGAGTGCGGTTCCAACCAGTGCGCCCGTTAGGTTAATGAATATTCCTTCTAGAATAAAAATATTACGAATTGTGGCTTTGGTAGCGCCCATGCTATACATGACGTGAATGTCTTTTTTCTTTTCAATAATGAGCAGCGTAAGTGAAGCCAAGATGTTAAAGCTTGCAATGATGAGAATGAAAACCAAAATGAGGTAGGTCGCCCATTTTTCGCTCTCGTTGGTTTTGTAAACCAATGCGTTTTTGTCTTCCCTAGTTTGAACGTTGAGGTTGGGAAGCATTGCTTGAAGTTCTTCTTTCAACTTATTCAAATTCGTATTTGGTGAAGTCTGAATTTCCAAAGCAGTAAACGTAGAATCCATTTCATACAGCTCTCGCGCTAGGCGGAAAGGGAGGAAAATATATTTCTTATCGAGTTCAGCATTGGCTGTGAAGATTCCGGTTACACGCAGATTCGTCTCATTGAATGCGTTTTCACGGTTGGTGGAAAGTCTTCTTCCTGCAACGGGTGTTTTAATATTCAGAATAACGGGTGGTTGAAGGGAAGAAGGGAATTGCAATTCTCCTCGCACACCAAGTCCAACCACCGCATAATTGGCTGAATCTTCTTCCAACAAAAACGCTCCCGAATAGACCAGACTGTCGGTAGGTAAAGTCTTCACGTACGTTGCTTCAATTCCTTTTATAGTGGCCACTGTGTTGGAATTGTTGTATTGAAGCCACGCGTCGTTTTCAATCACTTTTCCAATCACAGTAACACCTTCGAGTTGTTGAATTTTTTCGAAGGGAATGGATTTCTCTTCGATTTGAATTCCTTGTTTTGCAACAATGGTTATGGGAGCATCGAAGCTCGAAAATAGATCTTCAATAAGAAGCTCAAGGCCATTGAAGGCGCTCATTACAAGAATCATTGCACAAGCAACAAATGCCACAACGCTCATGGAGATGAGCGATATGGCATTTATAATGTTTCGCGATTTCTTCGCGAACAAATAGCGTCTAGCAATGAAGAGCGATAGCTTCACGAATTAGAGTGTTCCGCGTCTTTCTTGTTCGCGTTCGATGGATTCAAAAAGTGCTTTGAAGTTTCCTTTTCCGAAAGATTGCGCACCTTTTCTTTGAATGATTTCAAAGAACATGGTTGGTCTGTCGAGAACAGGCTTAGTGAAGATTTGAAGCAAGTATCCTTCGTCGTCACGATCGATTAAGATTCCGAGTTCTTGAAGCGGAGCAAGGTCTTCATCGATTTTTCCAACACGATCCAACACGGTTTCGTAATAGGTGTTGGGTACCGTTAAGAATTCAATACCGTTGTTTTTTAATGCGGTAACTGTTTCAATAATGTTGTTCGTTGCAACTGCAATGTGCTGCACGCCTGCACCGTTGTAGAATTGAATGTACTCTTCAATTTGACTCTTTTTTCTTCCTTCAGCTGGCTCGTTAATTGGAAATTTAACACGACCGTTTCCGTTCGACATTACCTTACTCATTAGAGCGGTGTATTCGGTAGAAATATCTTTATCGTCGAAGCTCACAAGCTGTGTGAATCCCATCACTTTTGCATAGAATTCAACCCACTTATTCATCTCATTCCAACCCACATTTCCCACCATGTGATCAATGTATTTCAATCCAACTTCTTTCGGTTTATAGGCTGGTTCCCACTTCACATAACCCGGCATGAATACACCGTTGTAATTTTTGCGTTCTACGAAGTAGTGAAAGGTTTCACCGTAGGTACGAATTCCGCTTAAGATAACCTCCCCATTGGCATCGTTTAAGCGAATGGGATCAAGACAAGTTTCTCCACCGCGCTCTGTGGTTTCTTCCCAGGCCTTAGTAGCGTCATCTACCCACAAGGCAATAACTTTCACGCCGTCTCCGTGTTGGTTCACGTGCTCGTTAATTGGACCACCAGGACCAAGAGCAGTAGTCAGAACCAAGCGAATTTTATCTTGTTGAAGAACATACGAAACGGCATCTTTCGATCCGGTTTCCAATCCGCGATAAGCAAGAGGTTTGAAGCCCCATGCGCTCATGTAGTAGTGAGCGGATTGTTTTGCATTTCCAACATACAATTCAACGTAGTCGGTACCTAATAGAGGTAGAAAATCTTGTGCGTCAGGAAATATTTTTTCTATTTCTGAACCTGCGTCGTAAACATTCATGATAACCAGCTTTTAATATAATTTGGATCGTTGATTTGAAGAGCTGCTTCGGTAATGCGAAGCGGTCTGAAAGGGTCAATCATCACCGCAAGTTCTTGCGTTTCTTTTTGACCAATGCTTCTTTCATAAGCACCCGGGTGCGGTCCGTGTGGAATACCACCTGGGTGAAGGGAAATGAATCCTTTTTCAATGTGGTTTCTGCTCATGAAATCGCCGTCTACATAGTACAACACTTCGTCTGAATCGATGTTGCTGTGGTTGTATGGAGCGGGAATAGAGTCTGGATGATAATCGTATAATCTTGGAACGAAAGAGCAGATTACGAAGTTATGTCCTTCGAATGTTTGATGCACCGGAGGCGGTTGGTGAATGCGTCCAGTAATGGGTTCGAAATTGTGTATTGAAAATGCATATGGGTAGTTATAACCATCCCATCCTGCAACGTCGAAAGGATGTGTTGCATACACGAGGGTGTGCATGTGATTTTCCTTTCTTATTTTCATGGTGAAATCACCTTTCTCGTCGTGCGTTTCGAGTTCAGACGGACGCTTGATATCTCGTTCG
>Ga0209597_1003175_pt1 | contig 10210 bp, 5 predicted proteins | sample M_140625_MF_Meta_FD_187316 | JGI IMG/M metagenome (GOLD analysis project Ga0209597, IMG submission 187316) | Freshwater microbial communities from Lake Montjoie, Canada to study carbon cycling - M_140625_MF_MetaG (SPAdes) (version 2) | ecosystem: Environmental > Aquatic > Freshwater > Lake...
AGTGGAAGGACCGAAAGGAACCGACGGCGGGAATTCATAGCCCCAGAAACAACGCCCTCGGCCAAAGCTCAAGCAAAAGCGCGCAACGCCGACGCACTCCCTTCGAATCCAGGGATACTCGATGGCTCCAGGAGTCAGCGGGGCTTTTCGAGCTGGCTCTCGCGGATCCGACGGGCCCGTTGCCCCCAGGTCGCCGCCACTGCGGGCAATTCATGGGCGACATGCTCGTAGAGACCGGCTGCCTCTCCCGTGCGACCGAGGCGTTCAAGAATCTCTCCCGTGGCCCGCGCTGCCTCCGTCAAGAGGTCGGCAGAGAGCTTTTCGCCGGGCAACAATACCTTGCCCAATGCGACATCCAAACCCGCCTGAATCGCACGTTCCAAGAACTCTCCGGATTCAGTGCCACTGCGCAGTTCAGACATCTTGCGATTCACCGCGGCATAGCCCAACCACGCGCGGCAACGAGTTTCAATTCCGGCTCCAGGAAGCTTGGCCGTACGCAAGTAGAGCTCGGCGGCACGGGTGTAGTCGGCCGGATTGAGGGTGCTGAGCTGGAAATGACAATTACCCATCATCCCGAGGGCCGGCGCGATGTAGGGGCTGTTGGTGAACTCTAGAACCCGAGTGAAGGCCTCCAGCGCCAAACGGTAGCGAGACAGCGGATCGCTTCCGGATTCTACCGGCTTGGCTTGCAGGAGTTCGCCGTAATGGAAGAGCGCAGCGGACTGAATCTCGGGCGGGGCCACCTTGTCGTTGATCAACTCGCGGAAATGTTCGGCAGAGGAATCGAAGTTCTGCAGTTTGCGACCTGCTTCCGCCGCCCACAGCTTGGCACGATACCAAGTGTCACCTCGCACCGCACGCACCGCGGAATTGGTCAGGATGGCGGCACTGGCCTGCCCGGCCTGAAGGTAGTCCTGTTGCTCGAAGAATCGGCCCGCCAGCCAGAGTTGGGCAGACAAGGTCCCGGGATCCGTGGGGTTCTTAGCTGCCAATTGAGAGAACTGCACCATGGCCGCCGCTGGATCGCCGGAACGAGACAGCGCGTAGGCTAAATGAAACCCTGCACGCACTGCACCGGGATGCTGGGGATGGGCTGCCAACCAGCGCCGCAATTCGGCCACCGAATCGGCCCAACGCTCGTCATGCAACCCGAGCATGGCCAATTCCAACTGCACCTCGGGACGGACCGTGCTCTCCGGGAAGCGCACGAGGTAATCCTGCAAAAGACTGCGACCCAGCTCGCCGGCCCCCTGCCGCGCCAGCGACGATCCCAGCCACAGGACACTTTGTCCTGCCCGCGCCGCCGCCTGGGGCATTTCCAACAAACGGCGCAGGGCCGATTCGCCAGCCGGCGCGTTGGTGCTGGCGATAGCAGCTATCACCGCCTGCTCGAGGGCGGCCGGCATCCAGGCCTCCCGCTCAGCGGGACGCTCGGCGACCGCGGCTGCCACCTCCAAATACCCTTTCAAAGCCGAAGGAGCATCTCCCAGCCACGCGGCGGCGTCGGCAGCCTTGAAACAGGCCACCAGACGATCGGGGGATCCATCCGGTAATTGGGACAACGCTGTCTGGAAACCACTCAAGGCCTGCGCCATCAGCGCCTTAGAATTGCCCGAGAGAGCTTCTTCCCAGCGGCACCAAGCCAAAGTCAGGGTGAGGGGTCCACGAACCTCGGGAGGGGGATTCAGCGTGGCGGCCCGTTCTAGTTCGGCCACAGCCCGGGTGAGGCTGACGTGGGATTCTGCGATGGCTGAGCCCACCCGATCGGCACCCCGTCGGGCCAGGTGTTCCCGGAGATGAATCTGCCCCAAGCGCAGGCGCAGCGCGGCGACGGAGGCGTCGTCAGCCAGTCCAGTGACGACCCCTTCGAGGCGTTCGCGAGCCAGCGCTAACTGTCCTTGAGACACCCACCAGTCACTCAAGTTGCGGATGGCATCGCTGCGGAATACCGCAGGAACCGTCGGGGCCAAATTTTCCTCCAAGTGCGCCACCGCACGCACCCCCTGCCCCGCGGCCAAGAGCAGGCGCCCCAACAACGCTGAGGATTCCGGGCGTCGAGCGACTAACCCGTCCGCATCGGCACTGCGCCGCAACTGTTCGGCCGACGCGATGGCCTGCTCCATCTGCCGTCCCGCCTCCAAGATGCGGACCTCGAGCCGCAACCGATCCCACTGGGCTTCTGGCGTCTGGGCCAAGGGAGCTGCGGCAGCCACGGCTTCACGAGCCCGGGTCCAGTTGCCCGCACCCAAATGGGCTTCGGCAGCCACCATCGAACCGGTCCAAAGTAAGTCTGCCGGTTTGCCTTGGCTCAAGGCGCGTCGGAACGGTCCTTCAGGCTGATCCAACAAGGCGGCCGCTTCTTGTGGTTGAGCGGATCGGAAAAGGGCCTCGGCCTGTCGAACCGAAGCGTGAAGGGCCAACTCGGATCCAGAAAATTGAGCCAGATAGAGCCCGAAGGTTTTCTGCGCCGCGGCATAATCCCCACGACCCGCCTCGGCCTCACCCTGGGCATACAATGCCCGACGTAAGGCCTCGGGCTTCAGGGCGGAATCGGGAAACTGGCCAGAAAATGCGGTAAACTCGTCGGCAGCGCGCGCATAGGCCCCAATCGAGAAGGAGCGCAGAGCGGCGTTGAAGGCGACTTGGTCTGGCCCATCGGCCGCAAGAACCGACAGACCCAAGACAGTTCCCACCATCCAGCCCCACCCCCGACTCGATTTCTCGCGCAACCAACGCATCGCTCCACTCTCCGGACCTACCGGCCAACGAGCAAGCGGAGAGCAGTCCCTCCGCAGAGGCTACTCGGGAGCAAACCACCCCCAACTGAAGACTAAAAAACAGGACCCTTCCCGATTTCCCGCGAGAGACTATGGTGAGCGGCATGCAGTGCAGTCACGGGGTCACCGGAGTCTGGAAAGGCGGATGGAACGAAGCGGAGCTCAGCCGCTGGGCTGCGGCATTGCGGGCCCAATTGACCGACTCGGGCGTGACCTTGGGATTGGTCTTCTTGGCCCCATCGCTCTTTCCCTACGCCAAAGATGTCTTGGATGTCCTGCGTGTGCATGGGCGGATTCACTGTCTGGCAGGCTGTTCCGGCGTGGGATTAATTTCCGGTGGCAACGAGTTTGAAGAAGGGGCCGACCTCGTGCTCGGGCTTCACCACCTTCCTGGCGCCACCTTGAAGGGCTTCCACTTCGACAACGACACGATCGATGCGATGGATGACGCGCCGTCGTGGATTAGAAAAACCGGCCTGTCCCCGGAGCACGTCAATGGCTGGCTCGTTTTTGCCAGCCCGTTCCACCTGAACGGCGAGGCCTGGTTACGGCAATGGAACAAGGCCTACCCCGGCATCCCCGCCATCGGCGGCCTAGCCAGTGGCGATTTCTCCTCCGAGCAGTGTCAGGTATACTTCAATGGCGGGGTCCATGAAGAGGGACTTGTCGCCGTGGCCCTCTGTGGTGATGTCACGCTCGAGACCGTGGTGTCGCAAGGATGCACGCCCATCGGCGAAAGCTGGACCATCACCCGGGCAGACCGAAATTTCATCTTGGGGATCGGCAATCGCCCAGCCTACTCAGTCTTGATGGAGACCTTCGATGGAATGAGCTTGGAGGAGCGCAAGAAAAGCCAAAACAACCTCTTCGTGGGCTTGGCAATCGATGAATACCGCGAGGAATTGCACTGCGGTGATTTCTTAGTCCGCAATCTTTTGGGTGGAGACCCCAAGAATGGGGCCCTTGCTGTCGGAGCCTACCCGCGCGCCGGACAAACTCTCCAATTCCAGCGGCGCGACTCGGAGACGGCCGACGCCGAACTGTCGGCCCTGCTGGCACAAGCGCGCACACAGTTGGCCGGACGCCCGATTTACGGAGGGTGCCTGACCGTTTGCAATGGCCGCGGATCCCGGCTCTTCGGAATCCCCAACCACGATGCAAGCCTCGTTCAGGAGCAACTGGGCTGCACTGCCATCACCGGATTTTTCGGGCATGGCGAGCTGGGTCCGGTGGCCCGTCAAAATTTCCTGCACGGCTACACCGCCTCGCTCGGACTCTTCGTACCCAAGTCGACGCTCCAACTGCGATAAACAGGCCCGGGACCCGCTCCAGTCAGCCAGCCCTATATCCACCCGAAACGTCCCCGAGAGTTGCCACAGCCGCCCTCCTTCTGCCTTCATCTGCGTCCATCTGCTGCCAATCCCGATTCCTGAATGAACGACGAACAACAACCCCAGTTTGAATCCGCCAAGTCCGAGGTTCAGCGCAAGACGCTGGACCAACGGGAGCAGATGACCGAGCTGATGCGCCTGCGTCACTCGTGCGCGCACATCTTGGCGACCGCGGTCCTGAGGCTCTGGCCGGATGCGTTGTTAGACATTGGGCCGCCCACCGAAGAGGGATTCTACTACGACTTTGAACTGAAGCACCGTTTCACCCCCGACGATTTCCCGAAGATCGAAGAGGAGATGCGCAAAATCACCAAGGAGAACCAAGTCTTCGAGAAGTCGATCCAGACGCGGGCCGAGGCCCTGGCCTACTTCGAGAGCAAGGGTCAGACCTTCAAAGTGCAACGCATGGGCGACATCCCCGAGGGTGAGCCCATTAGCTTCTTCAAGAACGGCGAGTTCGTGGACTTGTGCGCCGGCCCTCACGTGATGCGCACGGGCAACGTGAAGCCCGGGGGCATTAAAATTCTAAAGGTCGCCAGCGCGTATTTTCGGGGCAACGAGAAGAACCCCCAGCTCCAGCGCCTTTACGGCACGGCCTTCAAGAACAAGGAGGAGTTGGACAACTGGCTCCTCATGCAAGAGGAAGCCCGCAAGCGGGACCACCGAAAGATCGGCACCGAAATGGGGCTCTTCGCGATGGATCCGGAATATGTCGGACCGGGCCTGCCGCTGTGGCTACCGAAAGGAACGGTGCTGGTAGAGGAGTTGGAACGGTTGGCCAAAGAGACCGAATTCCAAGCCGGTTACGTGCGCGTCAAGACGCCACACCTGGCCAAGGAGAAGATGTACAAGACCTCCGGCCACCTCCCGTACTACGCCGAGTCGATGTTCCCCCCGATGGAAATGCTCGAGGAGGACGAACGGAAGAAGCGCGATGCTCTCATGGAGCGCCGTGCCGACCTCATCCAACTTGCCGAAGGTATGGGCAAGGCCATCGCGCCCAACCCCAGCGGCTACACCGAGGAGCAGGTCCGCCACGACATCCAAAAACTGGAGACCGAGATCACCCTTTTGGGCGGACGGTATTATCTGAAGGCGATGAACTGCCCGCATCACCACCGCATCTTTGCGGCGGAACCGCGCAGCTACCGCGACCTGCCGCTGCGGCTCGCCGAATACGGCACCTGCTACCGCTACGAGCAGTCCGGAGAGCTCTTCGGTGTCATGCGCGTTCGCAGCATGAACATGAACGACGCGCACATCTACTGCACGGCCGAGCAGTTCGCCGAAGAGTTCCGAGCGGTCAACGAGATGTACCTGAAGTACTTCAAGATCTTCGGGCTCGACCGTTACCAAATGCGCTTCAGCACCCATGATCCGGCGCGCTTGGGTCAAAAGTTCGTCAACGAACCCGAACTCTGGAAGAAGACCGAAGACATGGTTCGGCAGGTTCTTATCGAGTCGGGCATTAACTACGTGGAGGTGGCCAACGAGGCAGCGTTCTACGGACCTAAGATCGATGTGCAGGTCTGGAGCGCCATCGGCCGAGAATTCACCATCGCCACCAACCAGGTCGATTTCGCCGTGCCCGCCCGCTTCGGCCTGACCTACCGCGACCGGGACAACACCGAGAAGACACCGCTGTGCATCCACCGCGCCCCGCTGGGCACGCACGAGCGGTTCATCGGCTTCCTCATCGAGCACTATGCGGGCAACTTCCCGCTCTGGCTGGCCCCCGAACAGGTGCGGGTCCTGACGCTCAACGACGAGGCGCCGCTGGTGGAATATGCCAAGTCGATCACCGCTGAGCTGCGCGCTCAGTTCGTCCGCGTGGAAGGCGACTGGAGTGCCAACCCCGTGAAAGCGAAGATCGCCGACGCCGAAACTTCCAAGGTTCACACCATGCTGGTTGTGGGGCAGCGCGACCTCGAGGCCGGGGTCGTTAGCGTCCGGTTGCACGGCAAGGGTAATGTCGGCGCGAAGCCGCGGGGAGAGGCCATTGCAGATTTGCTCGCCTCCATCCGCGAACGCCGCGCTTGAGTTCCGCCAAAACCACTCCCGGAATCACCGCCTCAAGGAGATTCCGGGAGAACCCTCGGAATCCTTTGGGGTGCCCCTTGACCCACCACCGCTGCGCCCCATCCTCCCGCCCCCATGTTTGATCTGGGATCGCTCAATCCGCAGCAACGAGCAGCCGTGGTCACCCACTCCGGTCCGGTCCTCATCCTGGCCGGAGCCGGCACAGGCAAGACACGTACGCTGACCTGCCGGATTGCCCACATGATTGGCAAGGGCATCGCTCCTGGACACATCCTGTCGGTGACCTTCACCAACAAGGCCGCCAAGGAGATGCTCGAGCGGGTCAACGAGATGATCCCCAAGGTACGCAAAACTCGCCAAGATCCTGGGGCACCGGAAGACCCGTTCCTCGAACGCCCCACCCTGTGCACATTCCACTCCCTCTGTGTGCGGATTCTCCGGCAACACATCGAGAAACTGGGCTATAAGAAGAACTTCGTCATCTACGACACCGGCGACCAACTCGCTGCGATGAAGAAAATCCTCAGCCAAATCTCGGCCAAGGGAGAGAAGACCGATGCTGGGGCGGTGCTGACCATGCTCAGCAAGTTCAAGAACGGCGGCAGCCGGGGCGGTTTTGAAGACCCCTCGGTCCGCGCACTCGCCGAGCACGTAGCTCGCCGCTACGAGAGCGCCCTCCACGCCTGCAACGCCGTGGACTTCGACGACCTCATCCTCCTGACCTTGCGACTCTTCCGGGAACATCCCGATGCCCTGGAGGCCTGCCGGCGCAAGTACCGCTATGTCATGGTGGACGAGTACCAGGACACCAATGCCAGCCAGTTCGAGCTCATCAATCATCTGGCCAGCGCCTCTCGAAACCTCTGTGTGGTGGGTGACGACGACCAATCTATCTACGGATGGCGTGGGGCCGAGATCGCCAACATTCTAGACCTCGAAAAGCATTACCCCGAGGTCAAGATCATCAAGCTGGAGCAAAATTACCGCTCCACCAACATCATCCTCCGCGCCGCCAACGCCGTCATTCGACAGAACACGCGACGCCGCGAAAAGAGCCTCTGGTCAGCCAAAGGTGAAGGCAGCAAAATCACCCTCTACGCCTTCGACACCGACGAAACCGAAGGCCGGACCGTGGCCGAGAATATCGAGTACGACCGACTCACCCAGCAGATCAATTGGGGCAAGCAAGCCATCCTGTTCCGCACGAACATCCAGTCGCGCCCCATCGAAGCGGCTCTGCGCAAGGCGCGGATCCGATACCGGTTAATCGGCGGCCAGAGTTTCTTCGATCGCAGCGAGATCAAAGACATTCTCGCCTACCTGAAGTCCTTCGTGAACCCGAACGACGATGTGAACCTCCTGCGCATCGCCAATAAGCCGGCCCGAGGGCTCAGTGATGTCACCATGGAGCGTCTTCTGGCCTTCAGCGCCGACCGCAAAGCCAGCGTGTACACCATCATGAGGCACACCGACGTGCTGGCCTCCTTCCAGGCCCGGACGCGCGAATCCATCACCGGCTTCGCCCACTGGATCGACACAACGCGGGCTCCCCTGCTCCAGAACTCACCCATCTGCCTAAGCAACTGGGCCGATCATTGGCTCGAGGAAACTGGTTATTTGGCGGATTTGCGGAGGGCCGAAAAAAACCAGGACGTGGCCGACAACCGGGTGCGCAACATCCAAGAACTCATCGATGATCTGGACGGCGAATTGACCGCCGAGGCCCGTCGCAAGAAGCGCGAGGAGACTGCCCCCAAGAAGTCTACCAAACCCGTGGACCTGGAGAACGATCCCGAGGGATTGCTCTCGGACATGACACCCGCTCCACGGCCCACCGGACCACTGTTGCCCAACGCTGTCCCAGAGTTTCTTGGCAAACCCATGGACCGACTCGATGAGTTTCTGGCAGGGATCACCCTGGATCAGGAACGCGAGGAAGAGAAGGACACGACCGGAGACCAGGTGACCCTCATCACCATGCACGCCGCCAAGGGCCTTGAGTTTCCTCATGTCCATATCGTAGGAGTGGAAGACGGTCTCCTGCCTCACTCCCGCAGCAAGGATGAGGGTACTCTCGACGAGGAACGCCGCCTCTTCTACGTCGGTATTACCCGAGCCCAAGAGACCTTGCGCATCAGCCACTGCTCGGGACGCCGGCGCTATGACCAGGTTATGCCCTGTCACCCCTCGCCCTTCCTGCGAGAACTCCCGCCCGAATGCGTCGAGGACGCCGATGAGGCAGCCGCCCGACCGGTGGACAAAGACGATGGCGGAGACTGGTTCAAGGCCATGCGCGAGGCCTTGGAATGATCCCCACCTTCGTGGCAGATTCTCACTCACGCTGTGTCTTCCCGAGTTGTTGAATGGCTTCTGAGCGCCCTGTTGGGTTCGATTCGGTGCTTACCACTGGTGACGGTGGCCCGATTGGGTCGCCTGCTGGGTGGTCTGGCTAGCCGGATGGACCGCCGCCATCGTCGCGTCGCCGAGGAGAACCTCGCTCGAGCGTTCCCTGAACTGAAACCCCAGGAGGTTCAGGCCTTGGCCTTGGAGAACTTTCGACGCATCGGGGAAGCCTACGCTTGCGCCATTCGTACCCCAGGCATGGATCCGAGCGAGTTGCTGGGACGTATTGAGTTCGTGGGTCTTGACGACCTCCTGCAAAGCGGCGCCGAGCGCCTGGTTGTGGCCACAGGCCATTTCGGCGGCTTCGACTTGCTGGCACATGTGCAGGGTCATTGGCCCAATTGGCGTTTGGCGACGACCTACCGGGCCCAACGATTCGCCCCCCTCAACACGGCCCTACAACGTCTGCGGGACTTGACCGGAGTCCAGTTCATCGAGCGGCACAATGCGGTCCAAGCCGTCTCCGAGCTCTTCAATAAAAATAAGTCCATACTGGCCCTGTTCTCGGACCAACACGGTGGGGGCAAGGGGCTGTGGCTGCCATTTCTCGGACATCACTGTTCCTGCAGTCCGGCTCCGGCCGTGATCGCCCTGCGCTACAAGGCGCTTCTGACCATGGCCATTTGCTACCGCACTGACCTAGCGCGCTGGCGGATCGAAGTCGGCCCGGTGATTCCCACTCACGACGAACACGGACAGGAACGCTCATTGGAGGACATCACCCTCGAGATCCATCGCCAATATGAGATCGCCGTGCGCCGCGATCCGGCGAATTGGTTCTGGGTTCATCGACGGTGGAAACCGCCATCGGCCAATCAGAGGACCCTAGGCCCCGCCCCGGGGCCGACCTCATGAACCCCACCCTCATCACCCCCCGGCACATTGTCATTCGGGGCGTGAATTGGCTGGGAGACGCCGTGATGACCACCCCAGCAGTTCTCCGCCTTCGGGAACGCTTCCCCGAGGCGCGAATCACCGTGCTCTGCCCGGAAAAGCTCCAAGATCTCTGGGTCTCTCATCCAGCAGTGGATGCCGTGCAAACTTTCAAGACGGGCGAGAAATTTCTGTCGGTGGCGCGCCGCCTGCGCTCAATCGATGCGGACTTGGCGGTGATCTTTCCTAACTCCCTGCGTTCTGCGCTGGAAACCTGGTGGGCAGGCATTCCGAGGCGGCTCGGCTCGGAGAGTTTCCCTCGAAGCTGGCTGCTCACCGATCGGGTCCAACCGGTCCCGGGTGCGGCGCGCATGCGCAAACGGACCCAGGCAGAGGTGCGCCGACTGACCACCACGCTGGCAAGCCCCGCCGCTGCCCGAACCGCCTACCCAGTCGCCTCTCATCAACTTCACCACTACCTCCGGCTAGTCGGTCACCTGGGAGCCAACGCCGAGCCAGTGCCCCCCCGATTAGTGGCAGGAACAACTGCAACCCAAGCGATGCGCGCCCGCCTCGGAGCCTTGCTGACCTCGGGGAAACCACTCATCGGACTCAATGTCGGCGCCGAATATGGCCCAGCCAAACGTTGGCCGTTGGAACGCTTCGCTGACGTTGCCCGAACGCTGGCTGAGCGGACGCGGTGCCACTTTGTGCTGTTCGGTG
>Ga0209597_1003176_pt1 | contig 10210 bp, 8 predicted proteins | sample M_140625_MF_Meta_FD_187316 | JGI IMG/M metagenome (GOLD analysis project Ga0209597, IMG submission 187316) | Freshwater microbial communities from Lake Montjoie, Canada to study carbon cycling - M_140625_MF_MetaG (SPAdes) (version 2) | ecosystem: Environmental > Aquatic > Freshwater > Lake...
TATTGCCATTGCTTTGTCTGCTTCTGACTCAGCTTCTTTTTGAAGTTTCTTTTGTTTGTTTGCCTGAGTAAAAGACATTGCTGCACCACCTGCTGATACTGCCACTCCTGCTAATGCTACTGCTGTTGCTGTTGCGATTGCCATATTATAATTTTTTTATCATTTCTACTTGGTAATTATCACCCTTAACATATCCAAGCTCTTCATACTTTTCAATGAGTGGCCTATGTTTTATAAGTGCATATGAATATTTAAACCCCAAATTAGTAGCCATCGTTGTTAAATTTTTTAACAATAATCTTATTGCCTCTGTCCTATGTGGTTTTTTTCTATATTGTTTATTTGAAATAATCCAATCAACCCAACAAAGATTTGAGTTTGACGCATATAAAAATCCTGCACAAATAGGAACATCGCCATCTAAAATGATGATACCACCTTCTCCATTTTGAGGTAAGAAATCTTTTGGAGGAGCTACCCATCCCCAATCCTTCCACCATCCAAGAAGAATGTTGTCGTAATCATTGCTATTAAGTGGTCTAATGTTAAAGTCCATTTAACTACAAAGATATAAAAAATTAAGGGAAACTTTTCATTAACTCGCTTTCAGTAGCAAATAATTCTACTTTAGTATTGTAGTCATTTGATAATTCAAATAAACAATAATGACCCAATACTCCGTGAGATTCTGCGACAGAGTTTTTACTAAACAAGAAATACTTTGTTTGTGAAGGTATAGGAGTGAAGGGTATGGGGGTGGGAGTAGTATCAATAACAATATAGTTATCTCCTGCAACATAGTTTTGAACAACATTTATTACTGTACCTGCTCCTACAGCATCAAAAGTTCCCGAAATTATAGCAGGAACTGAAAAGTAAAGAATATCTCCAATGCTTATTATACTTCCTATAGCAATAAGAGGAGTTATTGAAAAGTTGATTTGTGCTGTACCTACACCAAAAACAACACTTGTACTATTTCCTATTCCATTTACACTCCTTAATGGATATTCAGGTGGTGACATTGGGTTTAAAGCTCCACTCCCACTATTTCTTACAAACGCAAACCAAGTTGATTCTTTTTTATCAAACCAATCTTGGTCTATAAATCCTGTATACTGTAAGTCTGTTGTCATTGTTGCGGCCCAAGGAGCATCTCCCACTAAATCCATTGTCTTAAATAATTTATTCTCAAGAGGTAAGTCATTTATAACACTTTTAAGTGTTGTTGGAGAAAATGAACTTGTAGGTTGACCTGATTGAGTCCACCATTGTTGGTAAAATGTATTTCTTAAAGTGTTTGAGCTATGTCTATATAAATTCCCACCTTTAAAAGAATAGAAATAGTTATTCATTCCTATCATCCAATCAGGATTGTAAGAGTAGAATGAAGGCCATCCTTGAACGGCAGGGCTGTATGTAAGTGTTTTAAAGCTCATATCTAATTATTACAATAAGTTGCAGGATCTAATATCCAATCGTCAAGGATTACATCGTAATGCCAATATCTACAAATAATACCATCAGAATAATATCCTTGAGCGGCAAAAGATGACATAAGAGCATCGTCATATATTCGCTCTGCTGTTGCAAGGTCTGTAGAATCTAAATAGTAAGTAAAAGGCATAATTTTTTATTTTTAAGTTGGTGCGCAATCACATTCAATAAATTCTATGTCTAAGTTTAAAGGGTCACCTCCACTATAAGTTAACTCTATTCCTTCGTTAACGCAAATAAATTCTGACGTGCCTGCACTAATAGTTGTAGGAGAATTAAAACAAGTAGTATCAGTAGAAGTTATAGTGATGGAAAAAACAGGATTATTATTTTTTGCGCGAACAGTAAAGCACTCTGTTACACAACATTGACACTCATTTAATTGAGTAACAATACATGTACCTGAGTCAAGTAGTTCTGAAAGACAAATAAATGTTGCTGTGCGTGCTTTAATAGAAAGTGTAATTGAATCTCCACTACAATCTATATAAGAAATATTTTGGTTAATTGTTGAATAAAAATAATAAGTAGAACAGCAAATTCCTGTACATCCACATTCGTTAAAAGTAAAATCTAATGATTCAACATCTGCAATTCCTATAGGTATAGTAAAGTATCCTAAATCTAAATAATTATTTACACAAAAATCTGTTTTTGTAGTTAGAGGGATAAACTGAACAGGTGAAGCAACCGTTGCTTCACAATTTACTAAACCATTAAACACAATAGGATTAGCAGATAGATTTTCAATATCAAAATTTACACATTGACCGCTACAACAAAAACATCCTAAATCCATATAAGTAAAATTTGGGGCTCTAAATGCTTCAGGGAAATCTCTAGCGCATATAAATAGCGCTCCATTAACAGGGAAAGTATCTCCAATTATAGCATTGTTTCCACTACAATCAACATATTGAATTCCACTCCATGTTCTATCATTATTATTTACAACAAGCCAAGACCCACAATTACAAGGGGGAGGAGTATAACAATCTTCACAAATAGTTGTACAATCTTCTGCACTAAAACATAAATCTACTGCCGTACTTTGTCTTAAGTCCCAAATTAAATACAAGTAATTCTGTAACAAAGGAGTAGTGAAAGTTCCTTTCCATTGAGTTCCACTTTGCGTAAGTGGAGTTATAGGGTTAGCAACAGATAAAAGTGTTGTAATACTTGCCGGGTTATTAAGATAATGTGTATTGCTTGTGTGATAATAAAATTTATTAGGAGGGTCTGTGACATCAAAGTCATCAAAACCTATTTTATTTGTATATACATTTGTATCTACTCCGGAATATGGAAAACTTCCTTGACCTTGAAAACCTACGTCAATGTTATAGTATGACACAAGAGGATTGGAGCTTGGTAAAGCAAAAGTAACTTGATTACTTTGCAATGGTGATGAATATGGTATTAAAGTGTCAGTATAATTATATTGATTGTGTATAAACATTCCCGCATTTGAACCGTCAGTAATTACTACTTGAACTAAAAATATTTCATTACAGTCTTGACATTGATTGTCAACATCAAAAACTACAACTGCATTTGCTGAAATAGTTAAACTAACTTCAAGCTCTAACACAGTAGGGTTATATACAGAATAAGGAAGACTTATTGTTCCAATTGCAGAAATAGCACCTATTGATGCAATACTTCCATTATAAGTAATCGCTATAGTAATAGAAGAGCCAACCGACATGCTTGTTGTTGTTACAACAATATTTCCATCAGCAACACAGTTAGTTAACTTTACGCAATAACTTATCACCTTTTCAGGTTTACCTGTATTGTCTATGTTAAATGAATTTATTTGACCACATCCAATACATTCTATAATACTTGGCACTTGTATGTCATTACTTGTTAGTACATACTCATTCATGTATGGGTCAAAGCCTCCAAGTTTCTGTGTAGTTTGAGCATCAATAAATTCATCTCTAAACCAAGTCCTCATTCCAAATTCAGATATTACTCTTAGTTGGTCGCTTTGCATTGAATTTCCTTGAATATTAATTACAGCACCTTTCTTTGTATCAGTAAAATATCTATCAGCACCCCATTGAACATAACTTTCAGGGTTATGGCTTATTCCGTATTGTTCAGTTCTTGCAATTTGAGTTCCTAATACTTCAGGAACTGCAGTCAATGCTCTACCTGCTCCTGCATCTGACAATAAATTCTTTCCTGCTAATACATATGATATCTTATCTTCTTGAAGACATAACACATCTGTTTCTCTACCATCTAAAACATATATATATCCAAAAGAAGACTCTAAATATTTATAATTTAAAAGTCCTAAATTAAACTCATTTAATTTATTTAAGTTAGACTCGGGGTGGTATATACCGCTATATGTTATGTCTGAAAATCTATGTGCTTCCTTATAATCTTGAGCAGAAACAGATGTTACTCTTTCTCCAAGATTAAATTCCCTTCCTACTATTGAATCTCTAATCTTATAACTTTCAACTCCATTGCCAAAAGAAAAACAATTAAAAAATCCTGTGTTTATAATTGCAGGTATACCTGAATTAATATCTTGGGTTTGTACATTTCCATTGTGGTCACCTGTAGTAGGATTTATAGTAAATGACAAATTATTTTCAAAAAACACATCGGGCAAAGCATCTATTGGAAGTGTTTCAAATATAAAGTCAGGATCTATTGTAGTTCTTTGTAATGAAAATTTTAATCTTGCTACTGCATAATAATTATTGCCATTACAACTTTCAGTACCCGACATATGAAAAGTTAACATATTAGTCACGGGGTCACGATTTATATATAGTTTCATGACATCACTGTCTCTATTACTTAAAACAAAAGTATTCATCGCAGAAGTACTTAAGGCATATACTCCATTAAATGTTACATTCATATCTACATCTTGTATAGCATCAAAAGTAGACATAATAGCTGTTTGATTTGCTAAAAACCAACTTTCTAAGTTAGCATAACTTTGAGTAGCAGTAAAAAAAGAGAAATTTTGACCTCCATTAATTTCTCTTTTTTTACATCCAACTTTTGGGTTTCTATAAGTGTATAACATAAATCCTATTGTAGAGCCAACAGGGACATCAAGGTCCGTATATGTTAATGCAGGAGGTACAGGAAAAGCAGGGTCTGACCAACTCACTCTTGTAGTCGCAAATGGGTAAGTATCAGAAGTTCCGTAAGAATCTGCATTATAAATTGGAATAGGACTAACCTCTGAGTTAAAATTACCTGCTTCTAAACGCATATATACTCCTTCAACAGTAAAATTACCTCCTGCTTGTTTTGCTATTTTTTCTAAAACAGTTGTATATATACAGTCTTCAGTTGGTCCATTTGAATCTTTTTTTACAATAAGTCTATCTCCAACCTCAACCTTTTGCATATTCTCACCCTCAAGTAAAAACCAAATTAAATCTGCGTCTTGTACTACAAGGGTTGAGTATACCGTTTGGTATCCTTCTTGGTCAGGCTTTATTACAAACTTATATCTTGTAGCCCAATATGGAGCTATTTGTGATACAGGTATAGTTACTTGTATTGAGTTTTTATTTACCGATGATGAACAAGGGGTGTAAACCACATTTAAAGGGCTTACAAGAGCTGTTGATGAACGTAAAAAATCATCCATATAAACAATTCCTATCTCATATCCCCTATTACTGTGTAAGCTTCTCGCGTTTCCAAGTTTTGAAAATGTAACAATACTGCTTACTATGCTATAGTATTCATACGCATAATCTCCAAGATTGTTTATGTCTTCGTATTGCATTGCAACTAATTGCAAGTCAATATAAGAATTTAAATTACTTGCTATTATTTTTATTGGTTGTAGTGTAGCACTAATAGGAATAATTCCTGAAGCTCTTTTTTCCCATCCACTAGCTTGATTCGCAGGTATAGCACAATTAAATACGTCCGTAAGCGTGCTTCCATCACAAGACGTATCAACTGAAAGACTTGGGTCATATACAGGAAGTATATTTCCAACTGTCCCTACCCATTCTTGAAATTCAGCACTTTGAGACAAAGCATATGGACTTAAATAATTTGAAGCAAGAGTAAATGTCAATGAAATATCTGTATCTCCTGTCGGTTGAGTAGGCGTGCCTCCTGTATAACTGTCGTGTTTAAATACAAATTGGACTTGTATTGTAGCTCCTGCTACTAAATTTGACTCATAAGTTGGCGAAGCTAAAGAAGCAAAATCTATTCTTAAAATAGAACTAGGTACACTCCAATTTGGAGATGTTATATCTATATTATAAACAGAAGTTTGAGCGGTTGAGTCTAAAGCTTGTGATGCTATAGCTTCTTGTATTAAATTTGCTTCATATGTAAGCTGTAGTGGTTGTCCATTAAGTGATACTAAATCATATCCTTCAACATAGTTTCCATACATCAATCTATTGCCCATAAGCGTTTGAGCTTGAGCAAATCTTGGGACATTGTCATACAACCTTAATAACTCAGCTTCAGGTAAAACAGTAAATATTTTACTGTTGTCAAATGTTAAAGTTTTAGGTGAATTATTTGGAATACCTAAATCTGCCTTATTTTGTTTATCAATTATTTTTATTATATTGCTTTCCGACTGCTTAAATAATAAGTCTATACCTAAAACAAGAGAGTTTCCTGTATAGTAAGTTACTTCACAAGCATTGTAGGCATTTATCATTCCCTCGTTCAAATATGCTTCAATAGTTAACTCAAATCCATTTGGTGAAAAAGCAATGTCAGACCATTGAGATGTAGCTGAGTATTGACCATCGGCATATAAATATCTATAAGCAAATGATATAAACCTCTCTTCTAAAAAGTTTTGTTCTCCCGGAGTGTTTACCAACTTTACAGTTGGAGCTTCTACAGGTGGTCTTTTAATTACAAGCAATGACTCTTCAAGTAGTAATGCTGCAGGAACACTACCCGCATCAATAAGCGGAGCACCCGAAGGTATAGCATAACCTCTATTTACATTTATTGACCTTGGAGCATTATAGTTGTCCGTAAAAAATAATAAGTCTTCTATTTTATTTACCCCTGTAATTAAATACTGAGGATTAAAATTTAATGTTGTATCTACACCACCACCATTATCTATGGTAATAACATGATACGTTAAAGAAAATGTATTTGTATTGAATGAAACAACTAAGTCAAGCTTACCTGTGTTACCATTTGGAAAACTAGGGTCATGTACAAACCAATAAATAGTCTCTATTGAGCCGTCTTCATATGCACCAATACATCTAGCATCTACACTTAATGGTGTACCTTGAAACTTTAAAGTTGTAAGTGAAATATTTCCTTTTGTGTTTTCAATAACTCCAAATTCAGAATTTTCTGTCGAACCCATTCTGATATTCATTGCATCAATATACTCGCCATTAGGAACAACTCTCTCATCGAAAGTTTTGTTCATCTTACCTGCAGTAAAATTTCTAGTAAACTTTGGCATATTATTTTAACATTTTATCTAATCCCCTTAGATTCATTAAAAGTCTACCGGGATGAATATTGCTTATTCTTATCTTTGCATTTCTTAACAACGCCTGCTTATCCTTTTTGGCTCTTTGAATAATATACTCCTGAACACCAAACTTTGCATTTAAAATTTCATATTTTATAGAAGCATAAACATACGCCTCAAATAGTTTGTTTATAGTAATCAAAGAGTTATCTCCACCTTCCATTCCATCAGAAACATATTCAAGAATACATAACCTCTCAGACATTCCTGAATCAAAATTAATAACTCCTGATTTTTTATCTATTGTAAATGTAGGGTTGGCATTTGCCGTTTCTGTATTTAAACCAAACCTTGCACCTATAGCATAATCAAAATACCAATATCCATCTACATTATATCCCATTTGTCCATTAAATTGGCTTGCTTTGTTCAGGTATATTGACTTCTTTGTCCCTGTAATTCTATCAAAATCTATACTAGAATACTGAGGAGAAAGAGCGTTGCCGTCTTGGTCAAATAATATATTTGAAAGGTTGTCTTGAAGATATGCTTTTGATGAAAGCGTTTGAATGTTTTCACTTAATGGTCTTAATAAACCATTTTCATATACAGATATTCTTACCCAATTAACATAGTCAGAAGGTAAGATATATCTTAATGTATTTGGAACATTTAATTCTAATATTTTTATTTCTTTAAATGCGTCATAGTTTAGTTCTTGAACTGCACGTTTTGCGTGGAACAATATCTTATATCTTTCTTCGTTGTTTACCAAAGAATGATTTCCTGAGTACATTAAAAGAAAGTTAGTTACTATATCAGCTAAACTGACATATTGGTACGAACCCCAATTTAAGTCATCGGGATTGTTTCCATTATTCTCATAATATTCATACTGTGATATATACGCCATGTTTTATATATTATGGTATTTGTGCATTGTTTTCCATCTCCTCTTGCTTTCCAAATTGAGCAACTAATGTTTCCCTAATTGATATACCACAATACTGAAGTATCTTGACAACTAATGAAGTTTCATTTTGCTCTCCTATTTCAAAGTCTTGGTAATCAAGTTGTGATTGGTCAAATACAGGCTCACCATTTGCTAAAGATATAAATGTCCACTTAGGAACTTTAGGATATCTAAAGTAAGTTGCTTCAACTTGCAATGGTAAGTTTATAATACTTGATGGATAAAAAGTTATTGAGTCACTTGTTTGAGTATATGCAGGGTAGTTAACAGATGGAGATGTAATAGGCGACATATTTAATAATGTTATCTTTCCTGCTGAAACTTTTTCCGCTTCATTTTGAACTGAAGTATCAACAATTCTATAAGACTCAGATACTAATGTAAATATATTTGCAGAAAGCCCTAGTATTGTAGCACTTACAGATGTTACTGTAGCTGTTACCATTGGAGCAACTGAGGTATTAGTTACAATGTCTCCAACTGAAACTCCTGCTAAAGAAAAATTAGCTGATGAATCTATTAATTGTGATGCAACAACAGATGTATTTACACCACTTGAAAGTATCTTAGAATAGCACAATACTTTATTTATCATATACTCTTCATCTAGTGTGGTCACTAAAGATGGAAGGTAATATGTATTTGATAAAGTAGTAGTTATTGATGTATTTGTTAATGGTTTTGTTACTATAAACTCTTCCGCTTGTTCAGCAAAAGATTTCCCAAAATCGGCATAATCTGTTCCTGACCCCCTAGCATTTTCCTTATTTATAATTGTATTATAATCAGAAAAATATTTCATAAATAATTCTAATTGCGCTTGTTGGGCATACAAATTAAAATCAGATGGAGAAATATATCCGTAGTTATTTTTATTTAAAATAGCAATTACAGTATTCCTTACAGAGTTTATCATACTACAAAGATAATAAAAAAAAAGGCACTCTATTAAAGTGCCTCCTTGTTTTAAAATTAATTAATATTATAAAAATGTTATAGTTGAAATTAATTGTTGTGTCGCTCCAACCATTGGTAATGCAGGAACAATAATTACAGTAGGATTAGATGATGCACTATTAGCAGAAGCTAATGCATTAATAACTGCATAGTGTGATGCATATGAAGGGTCATTAGTAGTAAACGTAATTAAAATTTCATCAGATCCTGCATGTGCTGAATAAGCATGAAACTTCAATGTGACATCAGTAGGCATTGAGATAAAATAATCAGCGTTAGCCGAGAATAATTTTTTTTCAAGAGCATTTGCCGCTCCAATTGTAAATTGTAAAAATTTTCTGTTCATTTTAAAAGTTTTTAGTTGTTAATAACAATGCAAATATAACAATTATTTTAGACTTATTTCTAAGAACTTTAGAACCTCAAGACCATCATCTGACTTCAAGAACAAAGCAACTGTTTCATATGGGTCTTCACCAAATGGTATGCCCATCATTTTCTTCTTGTTACTCTTTGTATTGAACCATACTTCTCTTTGTCCATTCCTAAATTGCAATAAGTTATGAGCAAAAAATAATTGCACATTTGATTGTAATTTAAGTAAAGGGTCATTAAGTATTTCTAAAAATGATTTAGGTTCTCTTTTAGCATATATTAATACATCTCTACGCAACTCTGCAGTTGATACGGTTGTAACATCTTTTTGAAACATTACTCTACTTACTACTTCAAGTTGCTCAATGCTTAGTTGTCTTGCTTCAATTAATGCGTCTACTTCAAAGTTTAAATCTTCAACTTCTTTTGCAGCATCAACTGTTTTGTTTACTTCTACAAAAACATTTCCATTCATAGGATGATAATGTAAGAATTGTTGTAGAACAGGATTTGTTCTTGGAACAGTTAAAAATCCATCATCAAAAATAACAGGTTCAAGAAGAAAGTTTCCGTCTTGTTCATCTTCGAATGGTGATTTTTGATTTCTTGCATATCGCAAAGGCCTGTTAATATTTTGTTCTTCATCAAAGTGAAGAAGTGGAAATCTAGATGTATTCCTAGATGGCAACGTAAAAGATATTGGCGTTGCATTGCTTTTTAATTTGTAGGTCTTATCTACTGTTGTTGTGTTTGTTTTCATTTTATTTAATTTAAGTTGTTACTAAAAAAATAGAGAGGGACACTGATGTCCCTCTCTTGATTTAATCATTTGTTATTATGCTCCGTAACGGAATAATACAAAGTTATTCGCACCTAAAGTACAAACAGCACGCTCAGATAAGAAGTTAACTTCCATTGCATCTAAGTCACTA
>Ga0209597_1003186_pt1 | contig 10195 bp, 5 predicted proteins | sample M_140625_MF_Meta_FD_187316 | JGI IMG/M metagenome (GOLD analysis project Ga0209597, IMG submission 187316) | Freshwater microbial communities from Lake Montjoie, Canada to study carbon cycling - M_140625_MF_MetaG (SPAdes) (version 2) | ecosystem: Environmental > Aquatic > Freshwater > Lake...
CTCCATAATGGAATTGCTGCTCTATGTTTCACTACAATGTAATATGAAGAACCTAAAGCAGAGCCAGGAAACACACACTGCGCAGTTCCATTTGCTTGCAAAATAGGTGAAACACTATATGCAACATTAAGATTAGAAGGGCTTCGTAATTCTACTGTGATTACATCAGCATCTGAAGCAGACCCTGGATTTGTGGATCCAGATGCTTCAAGGTTGTTATATCTAGCAGGTCGCATTGAAGATGGGTTTGAGCTATTTATGTAATATCCATCCAAGAAAACCTTTAGGGAAAGTGTAGCAGAAAATGGTGTAATTGTAATATTCAATACTTGTGTTACACAATTTATTGTAGTTCCTGTATAAACACCTGATACAGTATATGTTTGACCATTGTTTACCCAAGTATATGTTCCTACAGCTGATGTAGTTGTCATATTTGTAGTACTTGGTGTAACGGTTAAATTCAAAGATTCTGTTACGCAATTTACAGTTTCACCAGTGTAAACTCCAGATGCAGTATAAGTTGTTCCATTCCAAGTATAAGAATTACAGGCTGATGCTGGTGTTGTGTTTAGAGAATTACCTAATATATTTGTATAATTTTGTACTGAATTGCTCCCTGAACTATTTGTTGCTGTCAAACTTACAGCAAAAGAACCTGAAGATGAATAACTAACTATTGGATTTGGTAAATTACTTGTAGAAGGAACACCACCTGGAAAAGACCAATTATAAGATGTGGGAAAACCTGAAGAAGTGCTAGTGTATTGAATCGAGTTTCCCTGGCAAATTGTTGAAGTCGATGAAGAAAAACTTGCAACAGGAGGGGGTATAAAAATGCCTGAAATATTTATGTTATCAATGTATAAGTTATTTCCATAAGCAGCAAGATTTCTAAATCCTATTCTTACACTTGACTGCCCAATATATTGATTTAAATTTATAGTGTCATTTCTCCATTGAGCTGCAGTCGGAATAAATTCATTTGATGTCGGCGGAGCTGTAGGAAGATTTCCAGGGCCAACTGTTAAGCCTGTTTTTAGATAAAGTGAATTCCATGTAATTCCACAATCAGACGAAATTAAAACTTCTAATCCATCAATATAACTAGAGCTATAGGCTGCATAAGCAACATCAAAAGAAATTTTAGCACTTAATAAATTTGTAAAACTTAAACTTGGAGTTCGGAATTCATCTTGATTACCTATGTCATTATCAGAAAAATTTAAAAAAATCATTGAATTTCCGGAACTTGGTGCTAAGCCAACTGTTGCGCTTCTACTCCAAGTTGATCCGCCATCGTTATTTATTAGCGACCAACCAAGAGGTGGAAAAGTAACTGCCGTAAAACCTTCAACTAAGGGGATATTTTGTGGAGCTAGAACAGAAATAAAAGTCATTTGAGTAAGCACATTATTTCCATTTGCATTAGAAACACTTAGCGTCACATTATAAGTTCCAGCATTAGTATAGCTTATAATTGGATTTTGCGCAGAACTTGTTGCAGGCGTGCCTCCTGGAAATGACCAAGAATAAGAGGATGGTGTTCCAGTTGAAGTGCTTGTAAATTGAACAGAATCCCCTTGACAAATTGATGTTTTGTCGCTAATAAAACTTGCTACGGGTGGTCCAGGTATACTTATGTACAAATCAGATTCCCATGTACCTCTTCCAAATGTCGCACAGCGCAATTTGTTATTAGGGTAAAAAATTTCTAAATCACTAATTGCACAATTGGGAAGACCTGAGGTAAAATCTACCCATGAAGACAAAGAATTATCTCTGTAATAAACACCTACATCAGTTCCAATATATATAGCATCTCCATTTACTGTTCCATTATGATAAACAATACAATTAACAGGAATATTTGGTAAGCCAGCGGACAAATTAATCCACGATAATCCACCGTCAATGGTTTTAAATACCTTATTTAAGGGACTATATCCTGAATAAACAACAAATGCTATATCTGGATTTGTATTTGAAACAGCAACCCAAGTTGGCGCAACTGCTGTGGTAGGATTTGTACAAGAAGTGAAAGTGACACCTCCATTTATAGATTTAGAAACACCCCCACTACCCGATTTCAATACATAAATTACTTGATTATTACTAGGAGCAAGAGCAAATTCAATAATTGTATTTGCTGCTGGATTTGGAGTTGCCAATTCATCCCAAGTCACTGTAGCAGCAGCAATGTTAGTGGTTTTATATAAAGCTGGTCTACCACCAGCATAAACTACAGCTGGAGAAACAGGATCTTGATGTATGCAACTTACCCAGTCACCTTCTACAGCTGGATCAGCTATATCTGAAAAACTTGTTGAACCAGAAGTCGTTCGATAATAATCTCCATAATAAATTGAAGAAATTTGCAAGTTATTATTTGTCCTATCTATCAAACAATCCATTCCATCTCCCCCAGTTACTTCAATCCAAGAAGTTCCATTTATAGTTCTATTTGTTCCATTGTCTTGATGCCCTGCCAAAATCATTGTTGCACTTGTAGTTGATAAACTAAAGCGGTACTGCTGAGCTATTGCTAAATTGGAACTAATATCTGTCCAAGAAACCCCATTATTTATTGTTTTGAATATACCACCATCATTTGCGGAAAAAAAAGTAGTTCCAGAAGTAGGAGAATAAACAATATCGTGAACATCAGCATGAACATAAGGCATACTATAACCACCATACCAATGAGACATTAAAGAAAATGATGTTCCACCATTAATTGATTTCCATTGATTAACACCTCCAGTTACAATTTCTTCAGCATTTATTGGTGAAGCCGCAAGCGCTAAATCATACCAACCTTGACCTCCTGGATCTGTTCCATCATCCCAACCCAATATATTATTTGTTGCAGTAGATGACATTCTTGTAGAAAATGAGCTTGCACTATTTACAGACCTCAACAAACCCAAAAATCCGCTATCACTTGATTTTGCTGCTAATACATAAACATATTCTGGATTTGCTGACGTAACAGCTATGGCTAACCTATCTATATCTGTTAAACCAGTAATTATTTCTATCCATGTAAGACCACCATCTGTTGATTTTTTAAAAACAGTGCTTGCAGCATAAATAACAGATGGATTTCCTGGTTTAAATTCTGCATCTTTTATGTTGTTAAATGTACCCGTTGGTTGAGTCCAATTTGCACCACCATCTGTAGATCTCCAAATACCATTGCTTGCAAAGGCCATTATTATTTGTGTATTATTTGGATTAATTAATATTTTACTGATTCTCCTTGCGCTTGACACTGGAAAAACCAAACCGCTTGGATTCCATGAAGCCCCACCATCAATAGATTTTAAAACTCCTATACTGTAAGTGTCTCCGGCATCATTATCACCAGTTGCCAGGTACATAATTTGAGAATTTGAAGGGTCAATTGCAAGATCTGAAACTCCAATTACAGCTAAATCATCTGTATTAGTAGACCAACTTACTCCGCCGTTAGTAGATTTCCATAAACCTCCATCTGGAGCACCAACATACATTATGCTACTATTATTAGGGTCAAAGCGAATAAAATTTAATCTCCCTGCTCCCCCGCCGGATGGTTTTCCTACTGGCCCAATAATTGTCCAATTACCATTGATAGTATTTGGAATAACTGAATTTAAATTCTGAGATTTCCAATCAAAATAATTACCATAAGTTTGAGATGGTAGGGTTATGTCTCCACTAGGATAAACTCTTGGTTTCATATAATGTTCCCAGCGCTTAAAAGCTTTAAATCCTTTCCCCTTCTCCACTATCCTATTTTTCCAATGAGCTTTAAAAGTTTGTTGAATTTCATAGAAACTTAAATTGGGATTATTCAAATTATCAACCCAAACTTGAGCACTAAAAGAATAACTAAAAAAAAATACTGCAAATAATAACTGAAATTTAAGATTTATCATTTACATCAAAAATAATTCTATTTAATTTAGTAAACAAATAAAAAATCAATAGATTTGTAAATAAAATATAGAATTTATCAATGAAGAAATTTATCAGTAAGAAACATCTTTTTTTTATTTTCCTTGTAACGTTTTTAGCAAGCAATCTTTTTTCGCAACTAAGTCTAAATGGAGGGATGGGAACACTCAATGGTTTTGGTGCAAAAAAAACATTCTTTGGTTTTAATTTAGGTCTAGAATACCCTAAAAGTAATCAAACAACTATTTACGGGCGTTTAGCTTATTACATTCCTAGAAATAATATTGATTCTACTATAAGTTTTGCCTCTGCGATTTCGACAACAACAATTCCATATCAACTTCCACGCAATTATATTGTTTCTACTGGTTACCTAACGATAGAAGGAGGAACTAGATATTACCTTTTAAATGGATATGATAATGGTTTCTCCATTTATGGCGGAAGCACGATTTTAGTTTGCGTAAATAAAATAAAGAGAAATTATGCCGATTGGAATTACCCCTACAATGAATCTAATTTTGAAAATTATGGCGATGCGAAGGGAACTATCTTAAATTTGGGTGTTGGTCTTCAGGGCGGATTAAAATATACCTTTCCAAGTATTGGAACCTTCTTTTGTGATTTAAGCGGTAATTACTTGATTGTCCGTCAAGCCAACAATGATATGGTCGGTGAATCTGAAAATTACCCTTTCAATTCTGCTATGCTCTTTACTTTTAACCTTGGATTCCGCAAAGACTTTTATTAATTATACTAGATTGCTAACTAAGTTTAATACAAAATCTAATTGTTCCTCTCTTGTCAATTTAGAATTATCCATAACAATTGCGTCAGCAACTTGAATTAAAGGACTTTCTTTTCTACTGGAATCCATTAAATCTCGTTCAGATAAATTTAAAGAAATTTCATTTATTTTAGCTTCAATTCCTTTTGATTTCAACTCCAAATATCTACGCTGAGCTCGAATTTCAGGAGAAGCCGTAATAAACAACTTTAATTCAGCAGATGGAAAAACAACAGACCCAATATCACGTCCATCCATTACAATTCCACCTTGCATCCCCATTTTTTGCTGCTCCATCACTAATTTTACTCTTACTTCTTTAATTGTTGCAACTTTAGAAACTACTGCAGCAACCTCATTACCTCGAATTAGTTCTTCAACATTTTTACCATTTAAAAGCAAGCAATTGTTATCATTTATCAGCTGAAAAGATAAAGTAATATTTTTAAGTGCTTGAATAATATCCACTTGCTTTGGAGCACCATCTGTATCAAACAAATTATTTTGAAGACAATAAAGCGCAACACCACGATACATTGCTCCAGAATCAATAAAAATAAATGAGAGTTTCTTCGCCAAATCTTTTGCTAGCGTACTTTTTCCGCAAGCTGAATAACCATCAATTGCTATGGTGATTTGTTTTTTAATCATTTTTCAAAATTACAATTATTAAGATTAAAAAAGATACTAAAAAATAATCCGCTCAGGTCTTCTTAATAATATATTGCTCTTCTAACTTTTGTGATATATTTTGCCAAGCGAATTACTTGTTTTGTATATCCAAATTCGTTGTCGTACCATGCATACAAAACAATATTTTTACCATCTAAAGAAGCAATTGTAGCATTTGAATCGAAAACCGAGCAACAAGTATTGCCAATTATATCACTTGACACCAATTCAGGATCAAAAGAATAATAAATTTGATTTACTAAATCCCCGTTTAAAGCCGCATCTTTAATTACAGCATTGATTTCTTCAATACTTGTTTTTTTAGCAAGTTCTAAACTCAAAATTGCTAAAGATCCGTTAGGTGTTGGAACTCGAACAGCATTTGCCGTTAGTTTATCTTTTAATTCTGGAATTACTTTAGTCACAGCACTTCCAGCTCCTGTAGAAGTGATAACCATATTAATTGCTGCAGAACGACCTCTTCTGGGTTTATTATGCATGTTATCCAATAAATTTTGGTCGTTAGTGTAGGCATGAACGGTTTCTATATGACCTTTTACTACACCAAATTTATCGTTCACAACTTTTAAAATCGGTGAAATCGCATTCGTTGTACAAGATGCTGCAGAATATATATTTTCATTTTCTAAGTCCAATAAACCTTGATTAATTCCGTAAACGATATTTGGAACTTCTTTTCCAGGTGCCGTTAATAAAACTTTACTAACTCCTTTTGCTTGAAGATGTCTTGATAGCGCCTCCCGAGTTGTAAATACACCAGTATTATCAATAATCAAAGCATTGGATATTCCATACTGGGTATAATCTATATCTTCAGGATTAGCAGCATCAATCATTTTTACAATTTGACCGTTAATAATGATCGCTTTGTTTGCTAAATCTTCAACTACAGTTCCTTTGAATGAGCCATGAACTGAATCGCTTCTCAAAAGTGATGCACGTTTAGTTATATCAGCATCCGAAGAGCCACGAGTAACTATTGCTCTCAAACGTAATTGTTGTCCTTTCCCAGCTTGTTTTATTAATTCACGTGCCGCCAGACGACCAATTCGTCCAAAACCATATAAAACAACATCTCTAGGACTTATTTCAGATGAAGAATCTTTCAAAAAACGTAATTTATTTATTAAAAATTCTTCTTTAGAAGAAAAACTAGCTTGTTCTGCTATCCATTCACTTGCCAATTTACCAATATCTAATTTTGAAGGAACAACTTCTGAAGTAAGAATAATATCTGCTAAATCGGAAGTAGTAAAAACATCGATTGGTTTATTTACAACCTCACCAGCATATTCGTGTAAATTTAAAATTTCGGAAATAGTAACATCTATTAGACTTTGGCGAAACAAAACCAATTCAATTCCCTTATCGTAGAGTAATTGACCAACTTTACTTTGAAGTTTAACAGCAGCTCTTTCTTTTTTGATGTGCAATTGAAGCACTTTTTCATAACTTAACTCTGTATCCATTTTAAATTTTATTAAAAATATAAAAAGCAAAAAAGGCTATCAGTTATAAACCGATAGCCTTTTGCTATAAATGATTATCCTAAATAAGATTTCAGCAACTTATTTCGCGAAGCATGGCGCAAACGACGAATTGCTTTTTCTTTTATTTGACGAACTCGTTCGCGTGTTAAATTAAATTTAGAACCTATTTCTTCTAAAGTAAGACCGTGATTCATCCCAATTCCAAAAAACAAACGAATAATTTCTCTTTCTTTATCAGTAAGTGTACTTAAAGATCGCTCTATTTCCTTTTGAAGTGATTCTGCCATTAACACGTGATCTGTTTTTGGCGCATCATTATTTGCCATTACATCCATTAATGTGCCGCCATCTTCATTTGTTGTAAGTGGAGCATCCATAGATACATGTCGACCTGAAACACTTAAACTTTCTTTGATTTTTTCTTCGGGAACCTCTAGTGCTTCCGCCAATTCTTCTGCTGATGGAGGACGTTCGAATTCTTGTTCTAAACGAGAAAATGCTTTATTGATTTTATTTAGTGAACCAACTTGGTTAAGGGGCAAACGAACAATTCGAGCTTGTTCAGCTAAAGCCTGTAAAATTGATTGACGAATCCACCAAACTGCGTAGGAAATGAACTTAAACCCACGTGTCTCATCAAATTTCTGAGCCGCTTTAATCAAACCAAGATTTCCTTCGTTAATAAGATCTGGAAGTGTTAAACCCTGATTTTGATATTGCTTTGCAACAGAAACAACAAATCGCAAATTTGCTTTTGTTAATTTTTCTAGTGCTTGCTGATCTCCGGCTTTAATTTTTCGAGCTAATTCAACCTCTTGTTCTGCTGTTATTAATTCTTCTCTGCCAATGTCTTGAAGGTATTTATCGAGTGATTGACTTTCACGATTTGTTATCGATTTGGTTATTTTTAGCTGTCTCATGTATGATTTAGATTCCTTTTAGAATTATTAGTATGTATTAAATCTATGTTATGCAAAGTAACGCGAAAAAAAACTAACTGAAAAATATTTTTAAGTGTATGTTTAATTAATTTTTAACTATTTTATTAACAATTGAGAAAAAAATGTTCATTTGATTTATAAACCAAATCCAACATACTCTCTCCTACCGCTTTCAGACATAATTTCAAGTAAAATTCCACGATTTTGATCGTTTAATTTTGATGTTAATTGATCTACAGTCGAAATTGTTTCGTTATTAATCTTGGTTATAATTGTACCAACTTTAAAACCGAGTGACTGTAACTTTCCAGCACTTAGAGTTTTGATTTTAATGCCGTACGTTATATTCAACTCTTTCTTTTCTTTTTCTGTTAGTTCTATAAAAGTAGCACCCAATGCAGCATTCTTTTTTACTTCTTCTTTGGACACTAACGAAGTCTCCCCATCTTGGTTACGCAAAACAAGTTCTTTCGTTACTTCATCACCATCTTTCTGCCTTATAGTAATAGAAACTCTATCGCCTGGTCGTCTTTTTCCGATTTCTTCTTGAAGTGCTGCAACAGAATTAACTTCTTTACTACCTATTTTTAAAATTACATCTCCATCTTTAATTCCTGCTTTATCTGCACTTCCATCTTCAACAACTTTAGCAAGAAAGACACCTTTGAGATTTGGAAGACCTTCTTTTTCTTTTATTTCTTGTGTAATATCAGAAATCTGCACTCCTAAAAACCCACGTTGAACTATTCCATAATCAATTAAATCACGCATTACTTTTTGAACTAAATTAACAGGAATAGCAAAGGAATATCCACTATAACTTCCTGTTTGAGAGGCGATAGCAGTATTAATTCCGACTAGTTCTCCATTTGTGTTTACGAGAGCACCCCCACTATTTCCAGGATTTACAGCTGCATCAGTTTGAATAAATGATTCGATTGGAACGACATCTTTTCCGGATCGCTCACTTAGAAGATTAATGTTTCTAGCTTTTGCAGAAACAATACCTGCCGTTACAGTAGATGTTAAGTTAAAAGGATTTCCAACTGCAAGAACCCATTGACCAATTTTTAAATCGTCACTATTCCCTATTGGTATTGCTTTAAAACCCTTTCCTTCTATTTTTAAAACTGCTAAATCCGTTGCAGGATCTGATCCAACAATCTTAGCTGTATATTTTGAATGATCATTTAATATAACTTCTATTTCACTTGCATTTTCAACTACATGATTATTTGTTACAATATAACCTTCAGAAGAAATAATCACACCAGAACCTGCGCCGGAACCATATTGCTTGAACTCACGCCCACCAGCCCCTGGCCCGTTAAAAAATTCTTGAAAAAGATCACGCTGAAATGTTGTTTGAACGACTTTTGTAGTTACGTGAACAACTGAATTAATAGTGCTTTCAGAAGCATCTGTAAAATCGTTAGCATCTGAAACACCATTTAAACCAACCGCTCGAATATGACTATTTTTATAACCATCAATTACCCCATCAGAAAATAAACCTGATGAAGATTCAAGATAAACATATGTCGCAAAAGGAAGGGTGCCGCCTAATAATCCAACACCAAAAATTTTCAAAAATGATAAATAATTCATGTCTTTAAATTTTAAATTTGAATAGATGAATAACAACAAAACACTACTTTTATTTGATTTATCATTGTTAAAAATTTGTTAAGACTAATTAAGTTAAATTCGGTACTTTTGCCTTAACTATTATGCTACTAAAATTTTCAAAATATCAAGGAACAGGGAATGATTTCATTTTATTGGATAATTTATCTGGTAGCTTTAATGATCTAACAATCACCCAAATTAAAGAATTATGTGATCGTAAACTAGGAATTGGTGCAGATGGATTAATTAAAATCAATCATTCTTACTCTAAAGCTTTCGAAATGGATTATTACAATTCAGACGGCAGCAAAAGTTTTTGTGGAAATGGAGCAAGATGCGCAGTTGCTTTTGCAGAAACACTAGGAATTGAAGTTTCTGAACTTACTTTTGATGCAATTGATGGCTCTCATTGGGCCAGTAAAACTGCTAATGACATCAAAATCCAAATGGTAAATGTAGAAAACGTTCATGCATTTGAAAATGAATTCGAACTTTATACAGGTTCGCCTCATTATGTAAAAATCAGTGATGATATTTCTAGTGAAACAATTCTAAATTTTGGAAAAAGTATTCGTTTTTCACCAAAATACAATAGCGAAGGCATAAATGTAAACCTTTTAAAAGGAATTAGCCCAACTAAAATTGAAATTGCATCTTACGAAAGGGGCGTTGAGGAAGAAACACTTTCATGTGGAACGGGAGCTACGGCTTGT
>Ga0209597_1003189_pt1 | contig 10184 bp, 12 predicted proteins | sample M_140625_MF_Meta_FD_187316 | JGI IMG/M metagenome (GOLD analysis project Ga0209597, IMG submission 187316) | Freshwater microbial communities from Lake Montjoie, Canada to study carbon cycling - M_140625_MF_MetaG (SPAdes) (version 2) | ecosystem: Environmental > Aquatic > Freshwater > Lake...
AGTGTAAAAATTAGAATTGAGTTATTAATTGATTGAAAGATACTTGAGTGTTGTGCAGTGTCTTCTGATACATTCTGAAGAACTCGTTGACATCCGATGGATGATAAGTGCGAACCGATTCGTGTAGCCCTTGAGTCATCTCCTTTGAGTACTGGCGAACAAGTACAAGTGAGTTCTTGTCGCATCTTTGGAAGAGCCCTTGGTGGCAACCGTCTTGCACAATTGTTAGCATGATGCCAGATAGATGATCGTAGTTAAAAAACTGCGTGCTGTCGTGTGATTTAAAAAAAGTGTTCATAGATTGAAAGATTGATAGTTGTGGGCGGCTTACCACCGCCCGATTAAATTATCCTTTAAAATATCCAGTATCAATTCCTAAGTCAAAACAATACAACTTGTATTTAGTCTTAAGTTCTATGAAGGTATCTTCATCAATGTTGCCTTCTCTTTTTGTAAGCATTATATTTATTGCAACTGTTAGCGCATCCTTGTATTTTTCAATGTTAAAAATGTCAAGGATTGCATCTCTTTTAGAACTATAAGCTCTCGATGTAAATGATGTTTCTGATTTCATGATTGAATGATTTATGAGTGAATTACTGATTGATTGGTTGACAAATGTATATCTTATTTTTGATTATACACCACCTTTCAAAACTATTTACACGCAATTATCCTAACTCGCACAGAATCAGTGCAATTATTTTGCGGCCTTGACTGCGGCAACACCAATAAGCACTCCAACCCCCACCTTAAAGGCGGTTGTCTGATGCCACTTTTTATCCTCTTTGATGTAGATATTCGACATTCCGGTGATGGTGACATTGGGATTGTCGACTCTCATGCGGACAACCGTATCCTTCTTCTTAAGGAGTCGGTTGACGAATCCAGTGCGCATTGTATCACCGACTGCATAGGTGAACTTAGCAGGAATCACTAGCGAATCAATCTGCAACCATCCAAGTCGGTTGATGAATCCACCAATTGTATACCATTTATCAGTCTTAAGGAATGGCTTGCCTGTTCTTATTAGCGGCAGCCCATTGACCATGACTGTATCGCCCACTTTTATCTGCGTTTTGATAATTGTGCGAGTCTCAATCTTCACTACCTCGCTTGCGTTCTTGACTTTAACTTCGAGCTCTGCGATCTGCTGCGCTTGTTTGGCTGCATCAGAGCCCGCCTGTGCTATTATCTTCTTCTGCGAGGCTATCACTATGCTGTCCTCATATATCGTATGCTTAAGGCGATAATCTGATTGCACGCCATCGCCGCAAGTTTTTACCAACAAGAACACAAGTAAAATAAATACGCCCAAAATAAAAGTCTCAATACGTACAGATGCCATGTTGAATGATTTTAATTAGTTCCTGCGATGACTCCCAAAAGAGTCGCTTATCCTTGAGCTCTGCTTGCAATATCTGCAATGCCACGCATACCGGCATACCTCGCTCCATCACATACCAAGCGGCAACCTTAACCAGTCTCTCATCCGCTTGCCGATCCGTCATAACTCGCGCGCTGCTTTCTTAATGAGTATCTTGATTGCATCATCAAGCTTGTTGACCGATGTGTGGATCATGCCCAGCACATCCTTCTTGTCGATGTCACTTGCATCTTGATGCTGCATGAGCATCTGCACAAGTCCAGAGATGTTGGTCAATGGTTGTCGCAGCTCGTGCGATAGCATAAAGCGAAACTCCTCAAGCAGGGCACGCTGCCGTTCATAATCATGCGAGCTGATGCTTGTCACATCCACCATCTGGATGCCGACAAAGTGTAGAGTATCAGCAATCGCAAAGCAATTCCAAACATTATATCTGTCGCTTGTGTTCTTCTGTCGTGTGCGAGCATAGACTCTTGATGGCTCAGGCGAATGCTTGCGAGCTCTTTCAATTGCTTCAATAAAGTCATCTTTATCACCTTCGATGCTTATGATATCGGTGATTTTCTTGGGCTTGATATGGCTGACATAGTTCTTAAAGAGCTCATTGTTGGACACAATTCTGCCGTCTTGATCAGTGACCACATAAAACAAATCAATTGAATGTTCTAAGATGAAGAGCGAAGACATGCAGAGAGTTCGCTATATAGATTATTCCAAGCAGTCATCGAGCTCCATGCCCATTGTGCTGTGAGGTAAATTGTAAATGTCAACAGCACTCCCATGATTGGGCCATCCATTGTCGGCTTGTATTCGGAGTACTCAGTGCGAGGCTTGATGATAATCTTCGCCTCTGGCTTAGGAGCAAGCAAGAATGCAGATGTGGTTGGTGTGATGGTATCGCTTGCGTAGGTTTGTTGCATCGGTTGTGGCTCTGGCATTGGCTCATCGGCAGGCAGCTCGTAAGTTTGCCCCCATTGATTAGTGCAATAGTGCTTGCCAAAGATAGTGAATTTCTCCATCGATTGATACACAATCTGCGGCTCAATGTGAATAGTATGGTGATGAGTATGGACTTTACAGCCAAGACCTACCACGCAACCATCATCGATTGTAGTATATGTTGAGTCTCTTCCGTCATCCATTGTCATTTGCTTTAGGTATATATCCTGCGGCCACCATAGCTGCAACAATGGCTGCAAGTGTCTCCGTGCCTATCTGCTTAAAGATAAGTGCGAACACGCTTGAGAGTATTACCAAAGAGCCAATGGTTGGCCTCCAGTACTTAACGATTATATCAAGCACTTGCCTTGGTTTGCTGACTCTCCTTGCGGCCATAATAATTAAGAAACGATTGGAGTGAAATATAGTTGCGCCTCTTTCTTGCGTCTTCTTACAAGCCCTGTTGAAACCTCGCCGCCTGCTCTGTTCCACTTGAGGAACTCGGCTGCAATCTTCGGGTCATTTGGGTTGGCTTTGATGAACCTTAGCAGCTGCGACTTGGCGAGATTTGCTGCGCCAAGGTTGTAGCAGAAACTTACAAGCGCATCGAACTGATTAGCGTTCACTGCCGTGCCGTTTAGCAGTCCAATTACTGCACCTTCAAACTCCTTAAGATGATCCTTGAGAAGTTGATTCGCCTGGTCTCGAGTGATAGTCTGCCCGAGCTTCACCTTGCTGCCGTCATGGTAGAAGGTCGCACCATAGCCAATGGTCGGCACTCCTGCTGAGCAGAGGTAGCTAGTCAGGCGCAAGCCCTCAAACTCCTGTATGAGTCTGATGCCGTTATCAGAGCACTTCATACTGGAATTGTAATGCGCAGTATTGCATAAGAAGTTGTGGTGTAGTTACTCCAATAGCAACAGCACAAGTGTTGTTTGTTATTTGTGCGTTAATATCTAAAGCAATAATCTCTAATACTGAACCAGAACCAAAAGAAAACTGCATTAAACCAAACAAGTTTTTAGGAGTTGTAAAATTAGATGCAAATGGAAGCGACATCTCAAAATTGCCATCATCTTCTCCAGCATCAAATTGAATTTCTATCTGAGCCAATACAGTCACGATGTTGCCCACCTTGATGTATGTTGCTGAGTTAGGTGATGCTGTCAAATTAATCTCTCCGCTAAATGTCGGAGTGTAGCTTCCGCTACTGAACATATTGCCCACCTCAATCTGCTTGGATGTTCCTTGTGGGGATTGGCTCGTGTCGCTAACGTCCACGATGTATAGTAAATCTGCATCAACTGCCGTAGTCAATGTACCTAAGTCTGTAATTTTTACTCCTGCCATGATATTAGTTGTTTAAGATGTAGTTAACTGCTTTTGTTGAGTTGGTAAACTTGATGCCATTAAATGTGAACTGATTGACGTTGATTAAGAACGTGCCGACATTAGTGCCAAGATGCAAGGTGTTATCATCGACCACTTCGCATAGTTCAACATTGGATGCTATTGCACCAAGTACGGATGTGTAGAAGGTCAAATATCCACCTTCAAGAGTTATGTCTATCATAGTTTTTCGATTGAATAAAATGAGCCAAAATTAACATCTAATGCTGAACTATTTTGGATTGCAAAAACAAAATATTTGTTAGCAGTCCAATCAATTAATAAAGTCGAAACAGCAAATGTATCATTCCCAAAGTCAGTTTGAAGATTAGCATTTGTTCTAATCACCTCAGATAAAATGGTTGCACTTTTAATTGCCAGATGTCGTTGCATCTGATTATATACACCAGTAGCACCAGCAGGTGCATAAAAACCAAGTAGTATTGGTGTGCCTGCTAAGTCAGCCGTTGCATTAACATATATTCTTAAAGTTTGTGCGCCATTTCCTCCAGTTTTACGAGTTCTATATGTGACTCTTAATACATCACCTACAACATAAGTATTTGCTGCAATTAGTTGAGTATAAACAGCAGTATTTGCAGCACTTGAAAAACTTGCACTATCAATACCAGACCTATAATTTGAACTTGAACCGCCACTATACTGAGGAATATTTAAAGTAGCACCGACTAATGTTGCAGCTCCGCTTGATCCCGTTGTTGTTAGAGTTAGCGCATTCTGTTTGGCATTCCATGTTGCAGCACTCGCAATCCTTGCATCTGCAAGTGTGCCGCTCCATCCAAGAGTCAGAGATGTTGATTGCAATAGAGCCGTTGCAGGCGTTCCTCCAAGTGTCAATGTCACATTGGTATCATCAACCTTAGTTAGTGCAGCAGGAGTTAGCGCATTCTGCTTGGCTGCAAAGGTTGTGAAATCTGTTGCAGCAAGATAGCCATCCACTGAAGCCGTTGCTTTAGCAATAGCAATTGTTCTGTCTGCGCTTAAGTCACCGCCGCCTGTTAGTGGCGCAGTAGTACCAATGCTGCGAGTCGTTGAAACCTTTCCATTGAATGTGCTCCAGTCAGCTGTGCTCAATGCTCCTCTGTTGGATGCGCTTGCAGTTGGTAGGTTGAAGGTGTGCGTATCTGTTGACGAACTTATTGCGAAGTCAGTGCCCGAAGTTCCTACTGCGAAGTTTTGCACTTGAGCCGTTAAGCCGTTAAGCGCATTGATGCCAGTGGAGAAAGTTGTAATGACTTGGCATAGGTGATTGTCTTCAGTATGCAGTGTGATTGTCTTGCTGCTATGTATCACGTACACTCTTATTGCAAGTCTGTCAGCTGCAAGAAGTACTGTGCTTGGTACTGCAACAGCCGTTGTGTAAAGGTCTATCGCAGTGCCATTGGTTATGCCTTCAGGTGTTGCTGAATTGGAAGCAATCAATGTCAATGTTCCTGCGCTAAGCTTGTATAGCTCAATGTAGAATCTTGGAGTACCTCCGCTGCTATTTGCAGAAAAGTACATCTCGAAATTCCAATTTCCTGCCGGAATAGCTAACTGATTAGGTACACTCGCATCTGTGATGAAAGATTGAATGTAGCCATCGGCATTGATAGTGAAATCTGTTCCGCCTCCAATGACTGGAGTGCTGCTCATCTGCTTAAATGCCACACCTCCAAGCGTACCTTGAGCAACTGATCCGTTGAGGTAGTAGTTTAAACTTGAACCGCCGCCGCTTGATGTTGGAAAGTTTGCAAGTTGTCCATCTCCTCTGATATATTGGCTGCTTAATCCTGCCGCCGTAACCGCTAATGTTCCGCTCGATGTTACTGGGTTGCCAGTGACAGAGAATGCAGTAGGCATGGTGAGGTCGACCGATGACACAGTGCCTTTGCCGTTGAACGTGTTCCAATCTGTGCTGCTCAAGTATCCATCAGTGCTTCCATCTGCTTGGCTTATGCTGATGTCGGGCGTTGCTCCTCCGCTTGAGAATATCGGAGCTGTGGCAGTGACATCTTCTACAATGGTGTTTGGTATATCTGCCGTTGTAGCAATAGTATAATTGCCAGTTACCTTGTTTGGAAACTCTAATTGTACGTTTGCATTACTAAGATTATTAACTGATAGTATGCCTGCACTTGATCCGTCTGATAATGTTAATTGACCACTTGTTCCAACAAACATTTCAGCGTATGCGCTAGTCACAGAATTATATGCTGATATAGTTTGTGATGAAACTTGACCAAAAAAATCATTTGCACCTTGAACAATTAAATCATTGGTTGTTGTATTTCCTACATCAGTAACATCTTGAAGATTTGAAACAGATGTAGTAACAACTGCCCAAACAGCTGCTCCGATTGTATCATCTGAACAAAGGTAAACAGTGCCATCGTCTAAGCTCCATCGAGAACCTACTATAAAGCCCTTAGAGCTGTCATCTGTTACTTGTGGAACTAATGCAAAGTTATGAGTCACATCGCGAATGGTGAATCCGTCTTGCTCCATGTAATATAATCGTCCTGCTTCCCACTTAAGCTCGTAGCTTATTGAGCATATTTGCGCTGTGCCCTTTGCGCCGCCATTCCCTGCATCGGTAGTGCCTTTGCGGAAGAATGCGCCGTTGTCAAATGAAAGCCCTGCGCTTGCTGTAAATGCAATGTCGTTGGTTGTACTGTTGCCTTCATCGGTAACTTCCTGCAAGTCGGGTGTCGTACCACTTCCGCCTGGCACATTTACCTCAACCACTCCAGGTGATTGCAATGTTGCCGTAACGCCTTCGCCTGTGAAGTTTAACCTTGTGGCAATCGGTGTCACCTCAACGCCTTCGTCATCCACCGCGATGGCTCCGCCTTCACCACCAACTGCCACCAATGGATCCTCAGCCGTTCCGTTGCCGATAATCGTCACTCCATCAACAGCAACCTCCGTCAAGCAAGGAGTACATGGCTGCAAGTCTGGGAGTGGAATGTCACCGGTAGCGCAGATGTCGTAGCAGCCATCTTCAGTGGTTGTAATCACTTGAATGTCGAAGTCGACAGTGACACAAGCCCACTCATAGTTTGCTGTCAGTGTCTTAATCTCGTTGATGTAACCGCTCGGAATTACTTCATAGTTGATAACACCTATGCTCTGCTTAAATAGTGGGTCAGTGCCACTCGTCAGCTTGTAGATTCTCGATGCAAGCCAGTCCTGAGCATCATCCCCATCGCATGGCAGATGGCTCTTGCGCACAACTGCATAAGCAGTCAAGGGAAAAGAAGTCACGTACAACTGCTTGCAGCCGCTCATCTTGTAGGCATCAGTCTTGTTGACCGTCACCTTGCCACGCTTAGCCCAGAACAATGTCCCTTGCTTAGCATCAAAGTTAGTCACTACCTCCGCCTGACCATTGCCAATGTAATGCACCCAAGCCTTCTCGTTGCCGTTTGCATTAAGCTCGCATAAGCCAAACTGCTTGTCGAAGATATTGGCAACCTCAATGCGCTGATTGAGCCGCTCGATGATGGTCTTAAGTAGATTCATGGTTTGCTTATCTGATTTGATATTTGTTCAACAAGTAAGTCAGCGTGTAGCTGCAACATCCTCGATTGCTCTTCTGCTGTTGGTTTGAATATTGTGCCGTAAAGTTTCTCAAGTCCTTCCACCTTGCCTGCTTCATCTGCAACAGTATAAATGGCAGTATCAAATCCTTCAGTCACAACTGTTGTTTGGTCTGTTGCAAATGATCTCTTTAAGAATCCTGTGAGCTCCAAAGGTGGTTTGCCATTTGCTGCCTTGATTTTTGCGTATGCTTTCGTGTATGGTTTAGTTGGCAGGAAGTTGCCTGCTTGGTTTCTTCCTCTGCCAGTATCAATTCCAAAGATGCGAATGTACATCTCTCTCCTCATGTCCTGCACTGCAAAAGATAGCGGAGTAAAGCCACTATTCCAATCAGAGAACAGAGCATTAATTCTATCACTTATCTCCTTTGGTGTAGCCATTATGGAAGTGCTGTGACGTACTTCATATTTCTTCTGCAATCAAAGCACGTATTGTCGCTTGGTAGTCGCATATTCTGCAACATTGCTGTGAGCTCTTCGCTGTATCTTGTTGCTGCAATGTCTCTCCCTGCAATCATACCATCGTTAGCATCGGCAGTCGCAAATGGCTTGCTTCCTATGTTGATGCTGACCGTAGTATTCACACGCTGATTTGGTGACACGCTGAGGCCGTAGTTATAAATCTCGACAGCCGTTGCGTATGCAAGTGGCATCGCCATCAATCCACCAATTGAGCACAGCCATGCTTCTCTGTCGCAGTTCACATTGTAAACCAACGACATCCCTTGCGTGTACTTCTTCGCTTTCGATGATAGCACATTGAATCCATCTGTTGTTAGCTCGATGCCTATCGCATCCACAAATGGACAAACGTGTACTGCTCTTAAGTTACCTCCGCAATCAGTGCAGCTGCCCTTCTTAGGAATCATCTTGGTTGTATCATAAAGCGACTCATATACAAAAGCCAGATCTAACTTTCTGCGATTCGCCTTGAAGGTCTTGCCGATAAACTGCTCGACTGCTTCAGATTGGTAGAAGAAAGAATCAATAAGCTTCAGCGTTGTCATGTCGTAGACAAATATCTCGACAGGCGTTGCCATCGTGTAGATGTCAATCTTAAAATTCGACAAGTAAAAGTTCAGAAAGCTTTCCGTGTTTGGGTCAATCGTTACTCTGATGCCTGTGTACTTTCCTGCACCAACTGCAACATCAATGTTCGCAGCGTTGCTTACAACTTGCCCAATGCGCTTTGACTCAACAACTGTGTCCGCCTTCATCATCGGTGTTAGCCTACTTAAGATATCAGTCGACATCTTGCGCCAAGCAAATGCTCGCTTAGCCTCAAACAGTTCAACTCCGCTGTTGTATTGGTCAGTGATTAGCTGCCCGAGTAAAGTCTGATTAATGCCGAGGTCATCGATATAAAGCCCAGTAGTTGGCTCTGGTCTGTCGCAACCTTGTAAGCCGAGTAGAGATTCGTAGCACATTGGCTGTCTTATTTTTCACAAAGATATAAATAAAAAAGGAGAGGCTTGCACCTCTCCCTTAAATCATTGTGAAAGCAAATTGTCGCTTCCCTCGCTCAACAGATCATCCGAGCCTTCGCTCAGCAGATTCTGCGAGCTCGTTACGGGTTTACGATAGATACGCAATTCACGTAGTTAACACCCGCAAACTTATCTCCAGCCTCGTAGATGTCAGTCGGCAATGTTGCGATGATACCAGTTGTAGTCAATACAATTGATAAGTTTCCGCAATCATCCTTCATAGTCAAGTCAACTGGAACTCCTGCCGGTGTATACACCAACGTCTTAGAGTAGTTGCTTCCTGCTGTTGGAGTTATGCCTGTGTTCCAATCTGCAAGATTGAAAGACAACCACTGGATTGCTCCTGCTGTTGTTACTAATGCGTGAGTCTGATCTCCTTGTGCAGTTGCTAAACGAGCATCATAAGCAAATCCGAAACCGTTTTGCTGAGTGATTGCAAGTAAATCGATACCATACTGAGTGCAGCATCCTGCTGCCATCGCGTTAGCGTAACGCTGCATTGCTGCTCCACCGAATGCAATTGGTGCACCTGGGTAGTTAGCCATGCGTGTTGCTTGCTGAATGTCAGCGATAGCGAATGCGTTTGGCTCATTAGCACTAACCATTGTAGAAATCTCTAAACAATCGCCATCAAGTGGATAGAAATTTTCAACATCAGTTCCCCATGTACCAATCGCAGCAACAGCTTGAACAGCGGCAGCAGATGCCACCTTGCGATCGATTACATCCATCAAACGCATGATTGACTCTAATACGTAGCGGCTGTTCTCTTGGCAATGACGAGCGATGTCAGCTGCATTGATCAATTGAGAAGCAGTGTACGTGTCAGTTGTTTCAACTGTATACGTAGTTGTGCTATCGCCATAAACATTAGAAGAAGTACAAGTAAGGATGTCGCCACCTTCTTCAACTTCCGTCTCAGGCAAACGCTGAATCCAACGAGCTTGAACCGTCTTAAGTTTTCCATTACCTGGAGCAACTTCAGTGCGGATCATCTTCGCATTCTCAGGAGATAATAAGAATTCTAGAAATGGAAGTTGCTCGCGCTGACCAACCTCGATAAATAATTCGCCTAAGTTCATCTGAACATTAGGACATTCGGAAAGTATTCTTGAAATAGACATGATAGTCGTTTTTTATTGTAGAATTTTTTGCAACGTATTCTGAAGGCTGTTGCTTTGATGCCTACTTTTTGCAGCTGAAAGTCCTGCCGACTACCATAGAGAAAGACAAAGGTATAAAAAAAAAGCCGCACTCTTAACAAGTGCGGCCAAACTAAAAAAACATTAATACCCCCTACAAAGATAATTATTTTTGGTAGAATCGAGGGTTGATTCCTTTTAATTTTTTTTCCGATGCTGCCTCGAGTTGAGGTATCAA
>Ga0209597_1003190_pt1 | contig 10182 bp, 7 predicted proteins | sample M_140625_MF_Meta_FD_187316 | JGI IMG/M metagenome (GOLD analysis project Ga0209597, IMG submission 187316) | Freshwater microbial communities from Lake Montjoie, Canada to study carbon cycling - M_140625_MF_MetaG (SPAdes) (version 2) | ecosystem: Environmental > Aquatic > Freshwater > Lake...
ATACGGAACTTGCGACAGAGCGATTGCATACCGCCGGATTCAAGTTGGAACACGCCGATGGTCTTCGCCTCGTTGAGGAGTGCGAAGGTCGCCTGGTCGTCGAAGCCGAGTTTCTCGATGTCGAAATCGGCTTGGCCTCGATGCTTGCGCACGAGCTTCTGGGCATCGTCGATGATGGTGAGCGTCTTGAGGCCCAGGAAGTCCATCTTCAGGAGGCCAAGCTTCTCAACGGGATCCTTGGCGTACTGGGTCGTCAGGTCGCCTTCCTGCATCGTCACGGGGATGATGTCGGTGAGCGGGCGGTCGGCGATGATCATGCCGCACGCATGTTTGCCGGAATTGCGCACCATGCCCTCGATGACGCGCCCGGTCTCGATGATGCTCGCGGCCTGGGGGTTGATGGCGACCTCCTCGCGGAGCTCGTTGGACTTCTTGAGCGCGTCCTCGAGCGAGATGTTGATGTCGTCGGGGACGAGCTTGGCGAGACGGTTGGTCTCGATGAACGGAAGGTCACGGATACGGGCAAGGTCGCGGACGACCATCTTGGCGCCAAACGTGCCGAAAGTGATGATGTTGGCGACACGGTCCTCGCCGTATTTCTTACGCACGTAGCCAACGACCTCGTCACGGCGGCGCATACAGAAGTCGATATCGAAGTCAGGCGCGGAGACGCGCTCGGGATTCAGGAAGCGTTCGAACAGGAGTCCGAAGCGGATCGGATCGATGTCGGTGATCTTGAGGCAATACGCGACAATCGAGCCGGCACCCGAGCCTCGGCCTGGACCGACGGGGATGTCATGCTTGCGCGACCAGTCGATGAAGTCCCAGACGATGAGGAAGTAGTCGACGAAGCCCGTGCCCGCGATGACGCCCATCTCGTAGTCGACGCGGCGGCAGAGTTCGGCCGGGCTGGTCTTACCCGGGCCGGAGATCTTCTCGTCCTTCCACGCCTTGGGGTCCTCGTAGTCGACGGCGTAGCGTTCCTTGAGGCCGGCCTTCACCTGTTCGAGCAGATAAGATCCGTTGGCCCGCATGGCCTTGCGCTTCTCGGCTTCGATGACGAAGTCGCCCGGCTTACCAGCCGAAACGAGCAGGCCATTCTTGAGCTGCTCGTAGCCATCGAGGATGACATCGATCTTGTCGGAGGCCTTGGGCTTCACGCCTTCGCTGAAGATATAGACGGGGTAGTTGTTCTGACCGACGGGCAGCTTAACGTCGCACATCTCGGCGATGGCGACGGTGTTCTTAATCGATTCGGGGACTTCGCCGAAGACGCGCAGCATCTCGGCTTCGCTCTTGAGGTAGAACTCTGTGGCGGAGTAGCGCATGCGGCGCTCGTCGGCCAGGCGGGCACCAGTCTGGATACAGAGCATCGCATCGTGCGCAACGGAATCACTGGCGTCGACGTAGTGGACATCGTTGGTAGCGACGACGCGGAGCTGGAATTCGCCAGCGAGCTTGAGGAGGTCGGCGATGATGCGCTTTTGCTCCTCAAGGCCGTGGTCCATGAGCTCGATGACGAAGTTCTCGCGGCCGAAAATCTCGACGAATTTACCGCAGGCCTTGCGGGCGGCTTCGTAGTCACCACGCAGGAGGGCCTGCGGGATGACGCCTTGGAGGCAGCCGGAGAAGCCGATGAGGCCGTCGGCGTGCTTAGCGAGCTGCTCGAGGTCGGTGCGCGGCTTGTAGTGCAGGCCGCGGACGTGCGCGTCGGAGACGAGCTTGGTGAGGTTCTGGTAGCCTTTGAAATTCCGGGCGAGCACACCCATGTGGAAATACTTGTGTTCGCGACGATCCGGCTTGTCGGTGAGCGCGTGGTCCCAGACGAGGTAGAGCTCGCAGCCGAGGAGGGGCTTGAGCTTTACGTCGCCCTTGGAGCGCTGCTTGGCCTCGTTCCAGAAATCGAAGAGCCCGAAGAGGTTGCCGTGGTCGGTGATCGCCACTGCGCGCATGTTCATATCGCACGCGCGGTCCATTAGGCGGTCGATACGGCTACAGCCGTCGAGCATGCTGTAGTCCGTATGCACGTGGAGGTGCACGAAGTCTCGGCTAATGGTTTCCGGGTCGGCCATGCGTATCCGCCGATAATAGGGAGTCGTCGGAGGGCAGGGGAAGGCATTAATCGGCGGGGTTATTCGCTGACTTGTCCACAGTGGCCCCGTGGGCCGATTCCAGGGCCTTACTTGACCTTCACGAAGGTGCGCTTGCCGGCCTGGATGACCAGCTCGCCCGCGGGCTGCGCGACCTTCTGGGCCGGGTCGGAGACCTTGTCGTCGCCGATCTTGACCGCGCCGCCCTCGATGAGGCGGCGGATCTCCTTCTTGGAGGGGAAGAGGTTCGTCGCGGCGAGGAGGTCGACGATGCCGACTTCGGTCGCGCCACCAGAGACGGCGGCCCAGGCGAACTCAGGCATGTCCGTGCGCACGCCGCCCTTGGAGAAGACGTTCTCGAATTCGGCGCGTTCCTTGGCGCCGGCGCCCGTGCCGTGGAACTTGTCCGTCAGGCGCGTGGCGAGCTGTTTCTTGGCTTCCATCGGATGACCGGCCTTGAGCACGGCGAGTTCTTCCGGCGTCGAGAGCAGGAGGAGATCGTAGTAGACCCACATGGTGGTGTCGGGCACCGACATGATACGGCCGAACATATCCTTCGGGTCGTGGTTGAAGGCGATGTAGTTGCCGAGCGACTTCGACATCTTCTTCTCGCCGTCGAGGCCGACGAGCAAGGGCATGCCGAGCACGGCCTGCGGGGCCATCTTGTCCTGTTCCTGCAGGTCGCGGCCGACGAGCATGTTGAAGAGCTGATCGCTGCCGCCGATCTCGATGTCGGCCTTGAGCATGACGGAGTCGTAGCCCTGGAGGAGTGGATAGAGGAACTCTACGATCGAGATGGGGGTGTTGGATTCGTGGCGCTTGGCGAAGTCATCGCGGGCGAGCATCTGCGCCACGGTCATACGGCGGCTCAGCTGGAGGGCATCGAGGAACGACATCTTGCCGAACCACTCGCTGTTGCGGCGGACCTCGGTCTTCTTCGGGTCGAGGATCTGGTAGGCCTGCTCGAGGTAGGTCTTGGCGTTCTCTTCGATCTCTTGCTCGGACAGTACCGGGCGCGTCTCGGACTTACCGGTGGGGTCGCCGATACGGGTGGTGTAGTCGCCGATGATGAGCACGGCTTGGTGGCCGAGTTCTTGGAACTGGCGGAGCTTCTGAAAGACGACCATGTGGCCGAAGGTCAGGTCGGGGCGGGTGGGGTCGACGCCGAGCTTCACGCGCAGGGTCTTGCCGGCCTCGAGGCGCTTGAGAATCTCCGCCTCACCGATGAATTTCTCGGTGCGGGATTTCATGACCTTCAACTGTTCCGCGGGGGACATACCATTACTGTTCCCAGAGACAGAGAAGGGGGAAGACAAAATGATAGGGGGAGGGGGAGGAGCAGATTGTGCAAAAGTGTAAATCGGCCTTCGGCCTGTGCAAAGGTGCAAAAGTGGGAGGCAAGATGCAGGGCTCAAAGGGGAACCGGAGACCGGAATAGTTGCTGCGGCTGCCTTGGGTAGGGTTGAGCGCCCTCGCTCAACCGCGGCTGACCAAGGGTGGTCAGCCCTACCTCGAGCAGGAAGAAGCAAGGGGTGGGTTGTGTCGTTTCGGGTGGCGGGTGGCAGCCCCGGGCTTCAGGTGGCAGGAGGGTTTTTCCCGCCACCCGCCACCCGGGGCTGCCACCCGCCACCTGATGTTTGCATCGTCCGCCTTTCTCTCCTAACTCCCTCCCATGGATCTCGTCCGCGAATTAATCGATTACGTGAAGCACCCGAGCGTGTCCACCGACCCGTCCTTCAAGGCGGGCATGGACGGCGCACGTGAACACATCTGCGGACTGTTGAAGCAAGCCGGCCTCGAAGTCGAAGTCATCCCGACGCCACTCCACCCGATCGTGCTCGGTCGTCGTCGTGGTCCAAAGGAATGGCCCCACATCGTCCTCTACGGACACTACGACGTGCAGCCGGCCGACCCCCTGAATCTCTGGACTTCCCCGGCCTTCGAACCCGTCGTGCGCGATGGCAAAATCTGGGGCCGTGGTACGGCGGACAACAAGGGCCCGCATCTGGTCGCGGTCGTCGCGCTCGCCCGTCTACTCAAGCGCTGCCCGAACCTGCCGCTGCGCATCACCTTCTTGATCGAAGGCGAAGAAGAGATCGGCTCCCCGAGCTTTCCGGAGTTTCTGCATAACCATAAGGCTGAACTCGCTGAAGCCGACTGCGTCATTCTTTCTGACACCGCTTCGCCGTCGTCCGACCAGATTGTCATCACGACGGCCCTGCGCGGTATCGTTGGACTCGAAGTCGGCCTGACCGGCCCGAAGTCCGACTTACATTCCGGCCTCCATGGCGGCGCAGTTTATAATCCCATTCAGGCGTTGGCTGAACTCTGCTCCTCGCTGCACGACGCCGATAACGCCGTCACGGTCGAAGGCTTTTACGACGGCGTCGAACAGCCCACCCGCTGGGAGCGCGAAGAACTCCGCAAGCTGCCGCTCACCGAAGACGGCTATCGCCGCGCCCTCGGCGTCGATGAACTGCATCCCGCCCCCGGCCTCGATGGCCTCGAAGCCGTGCGCTTTGCGCCGACGCTCGAGTTCAATGGCATCGGTGGCGGCTACCAGGGCAAGGGCTCTAAGACCGTTATTCCTTCGAAGGTCTTCGCCAAGATCACCTGCCGCCTCGTCCCCGGCCAGGATCCCGTCGACGTGCATCGCAAGGTCGCCGCAGCCATCCACGCCCGTGCGCCGAAAGGCGTGCGAGTCGACCTTATCGAGATGCAGGGCAATGCAGCCTATTACGTCTGCCCGCCCGATCGCCCGAATACTCCGGCTGGCCAGAACCCCGTTCTCGCCAAGGCCTTCCGCGAGGCCGACAAGGCCATCGGCGAAGCCTTTGGCAAGCGCCCGCTCTATCTCCGCGAAGGCGGCAGCGTGCCCATCATTGGCGACATTCGTCGCGAGACAGGACTCGATTCCGTGATGATTGGCCTGTTCACACCCGAGTCTCACCTGCACGCCCCGAACGAGAACTTCGAGCTCGTCATGGCAGAGCGCGCCGTGAACGCCTACGAGAAACTCCTCGAGCGTCTCGCCGGTACCGACCGCGGCCCGCGCTAAGCCGGCGGCGTCGGGTTAAATGCCTCTTTCACTCGGTTTTCGAGGGTTATGGGGCAGGTTTACCCTTTCGCTTTTACAGATAACGCTTCAATCTCCGGGCATTCACCATGGCCGTCTTCCGCAAGCGCACGCACACCCCGACTCCTAAGAAGAAGGATATCCCGGCAGGTCTCTGGACCAAGTGTCCCCTCGATGGCGAGATGGTCTACACCAAGGACTTGGAGGCTAATTGGAACGTCTTCCCGGTCAGCGGCTACCACGAGCGCCTGTCCACCAAGCGACGCATCGCCCTCCTGATCGACGACGGCTCCTGGAAGGAGACCGACAGCAAGCTGGTCTCCAAGGACCCCCTCAAATTCACCGCCGGCGGTTCCTACCCCGAGCGCCTCGCCCAGCACCAGAAGAAGTCCGGCCTCCGCGACTCCGTCATCTGCGGCCACGGCCTCATGGACGGCCTTCCGGTCTCCCTCGCAATCATGGACTTCTCGTTCATGGGCGCCTCGATGGGCTCCGTCGCCGGCGAGAAGGTCACCCGCGCCATCGAACGCGCGATCAAGCTAAAGTGCCCGTGCGTCGTCGTCTGCGCCTCCGGTGGCGCCCGCATGCAGGAAGGTATTCTTTCCCTGATGCAGATGGCTAAGACCAGCGCCGCCCTCGCAAAGCTCCGCGCAGCCGGCCTGCCTTACATCGCTGTCCTCACGCATCCTACGATGGCCGGGGTTATGGCCAGCTACGCCACCCTCGGTGATGTCATCGTCGCCGAACCCGGCGCGCTCATTGGCTTCGCCGGCGCCCGCGTGATCAAGGAGACGACTAATCAAGACTTGCCCGAAGGATTCCAGACCTCGGAGTTCCTTCTGAAGCGCGGCCTCATCGACATGATCATCCACCGTAAGGAAATGAAGTCGAAGCTCGCCAGCCTCCTCCGCGCCCTCGCCCACCGTAAGGTGAAGGTGAAGGCTGTGAAGAGCCGCGCCTGAGCGCGACCGCCGCGGAGATGACTCCTGAAGAGACGCTCCGCTGGTTGACGGGACTACGTAACCTCGGTTCGCGCCTTGGCGTGGACCGCATGCACTTACTCTCCGCGCGGATCGGCAACCCGGAGCGCGCTTCGCCGTGCTTCCATATCGCCGGCACCAACGGCAAAGGCTCGACCTCCGCGATGATCGAAGCGATCCAGCGCGCCCAAGGCCGCCGTACGGGTCTCTATACCAGCCCGCACCTCATCGCGATAGGCGAGCGTATTCAGATCGACCGCACCCCACTCAGCGACACCGCAGTTGTCGCTCTCGCCGAACGCCTGCGTCCGCATTTCGAAGCCATCCGCGCCGAAGACCCGGAAAACGCGCCGACGTTCTTCGAGCTGATCACCGGAGCGGCGTTGCTGGAGTTCGCCGAACGCAAGGTCGACGTCGCGATTCTTGAGACGGGCCTCGGCGGACGACTCGACGCCAGTAATGTCTGCGCCCCCGAAGTCTGCGTGATTACGTCCATCGGCCTCGACCACCAGGAATACCTCGGGCCGACAATCGCCGCCATCGCCGCGGAGAAGGCGGGTATTATTAAGCCCGGCGTCCCGTGCGTCGTGGGCGACGTCCCGCCCGAAGCTGAAGCAGTCATCGTCGACCGCGCCCGCGAAGTCGGTGCGCCGCTCCATTTCGTCCGTGATCGTTTTGCGGCGGGTTTACCTGAGACGAACCTCGTTGGCGCGCACCAGCGTCGCAACGCCGGCGCAGCCCTGCTCGCCTGCGAATTGGCGAAATGCCTGCCGATCGACGACGCCAAGGCGCGCGCCGCGTTGCGCGCCGTCGAGTGGGCCGGCCGCTGGCAGGAATTCCGCCTCATCGACGGACGCCGCCTGATCGTCGACGGTTCGCACAACGAAGAAGGTATCCGTGCCGTCGTCCCCTTGCTCGCCGCTCTGAATACCCCGACTGTGGTTGTCGGTGCGCTGGGCGTTGATCGCGCGCGCCCTCTGGTGGCCGTTGCGGCGAAGGCTGCCAGCCGACTCGTACTCGTCCGTCCCGACAACGAACGGGCGTGCTCCGTTGAAGAACTCGCCGCGCTCGTGCCAGCGGATTTCCATGGCGAAGTCCACCGCGCTTCGGTCGCCGAACTTTTCCCCTCGCCGGCCACGTGCGTCGCTGAAGGGGAGACGGTCGTGGTGCTCGGGTCGCTTTATCTCGTCGGCGAAGTCCTCGCGCGCCTGCGCGGCCACGGGCTCCCCGACGCTTGGCAGGATCGCCTGCCTTCTGCGCGATGACCGACTATTCTTTCGTCCCGCCGAGTAGCACCACGCCGAAGGTCGATCCGGAGGAGCTGCCGAAGTGGCTGATCCAGGAAGACGACGACTACATGGTCTTCGACAAGCCCGGTTGGCTCGTCTGCCACCCGTCGAAGGACGGTCCGTGGTCCTCGCTCGTCGGCGCGGTCAAGGAATGGAAGCAGATGGACGTCTCACACCTCGTGAGTCGACTCGACCGCGAGACCAGCGGCGTGATCCTCATCGCTAAGCATTATGATGCCGCCTCCGCCGCGCAGACCGCGATGGAGCGTCGGATGGTGATCAAGACCTACTTCGCGTTGCTCAAGGGCGAGCTCAAGGAACCTGTCATGGTCGACCAGCCGCTCGGGCCCGACGAGACCAGCCAGGTCGTCGTGAAGACCGCCGTGCGCGAAGGGCCCGGTACGTTACCCGCCGCGACATTCTTCGAGCCCGTGCTCGTGCGGAATGGCTACACCCTCGCGCGGGTGCAGCCGCACACCGGCCGCAAGCATCAGATCCGCGCGCACGCCTTCTGGCTCGGGTACCCCGTCATCGGCGACAAGCTCTACGGCGGCGACGATTCGCTCTATATGGAATTTGTGGCGCACGGCTGGACGCCGCGTCTCGCTGCTGCGCTCGAGATGGGCCGCCAGGCACTGCACGCCGCCAAACTCGAGTTTCGTTTCCCGCCGCGTATTACGAGGACTTTTACCGCACCGCTCGCGCCGGATATGCGGGGGTTTGTCGTCGCTAAGATGGGATTCAGCGAGGAAGAGTTGGATGCAGCACTCGGAAACTAGAGGCTCACGAAAAGTTTCAGGTGGCGGGTGGCGGCCCCGGGTGGCAGGTGGCGGGACAAGCATGACACTCAAAGGGAAACCGGAGACCGGATGATTGGCTGGGGTCATTAATTATGACCGCAGCATCCTTCCCGGCTTCCGGTCTCCCCTTGAGTTAAATCTATCCTGCCACCCGGGCCCCGGTGCTGCCACCTGCCACCCGGAGTGGGTTCTATTCACCCATGCGCTAATGCTGCGGCATCCACCAATATCGCGCCGGCTTCGCGCAGCGCAACTGCGCAGGCATGCAGGGTCGCCCCAGTGGTCAGGACATCGTCGATGACGACATAGCGGGTGGTCGGGTCGACAGTGTGCCCGTCGGCGACAACGAACGCGCCCGCGACGTTCTTACGGCGTTCCTGCCGGCCGAGTCGCGTCTGTGAGATGGTCTCATGCCGTTTGCGGAGGAGGAACTCAGCCCGGCATCCCGCTACATGCGTCGCCAGGACCGTGGCAATCCGCTCGGCCTGATTATAGCCACGTTCGAATTTGCGGGCTGTGTGTAGGGGAACCGGCACGAGCACCGAGCCAGCCAGGTGGCGGCGGAACACTTCGTCCGTGAGGGCCGCATGGGCGAGGTCGTCGGCCAGGAATGGGCAACGTTCGTATTTGATGCGGTGGATAATCCGCCGGGTGGGGCCGCGGGCGCGGAAGGCACAGACCGCCCGGGCGAAGGCGGGCTGGAGGTCGAGGCAATGGGGGCAGGCCCGGTCGCCTTCGAGGATGCCTTCGAAGGGGTGCCCGCAGGTCAGGCACCGGGGGTCGGTGATCCGGGGGAGCTGGTCGGCCCCGGCGGTCGATAGGTGCAGGCGAGCGTCATCGTCCATCGGCTCCTGCGTGACCGCGCAGTCCCGAGGGAAGACCAGGTCGAAGAACCCGCGGTCGAGGTCAGCCAGCCAGCCCATCGCGTTCGACCTTCAGCCAACGGCGCTGCCGGGTTAGCCCCCAGGCGAAGCCACCTGCGCCGGTGGCGCTGACGATGCGATGGCATGGGATCAGGATCGCGAGGGGATTGGCGCCGAGGGCGGTGCCGACCGCTTGGGCGGAGCGGCAGCCGACCGACTTCGCCAGCTCTCCGTAGGTGGCGGTCTGGCCGGGACGGATCCGCTGGCAGGCCTGCCAGACCTTGAGTTGAAAGCGGGAGCCATGGGCGCGGATGGTGCGGACCTTCGGCAGACGGCCGGCGACCACGACGCAGCCCCAGGACTTTAGCCGCCGGCGGAATTCCGCCGACCGGGTCGGCGTCCGGAGGATGAGCTCGCCGGTTTCGGTCACCGCGACCACGAAGCCGTCTAGGGTGCCGACGCGTACCCGGGATCCGGAGAGGTGGGCGGGCATGACACGGACAGGAGGCATGTCGGCAGATTGCGTTTGCCCGTCGGGAGGTTCAATCCAAGGTTCACCTCAGACTATGGCTTTCAATTTTGACAGCTGTCCGGAACGCGCCGGGACCGACAGCACCAAGTGGCACAAGTATGCCGACAAGGACATCATCCCTTGTTGGATCGCGGACATGGACTTTACGGCGCCGCCCGCCGTCGTCGAAGCCGTCCAGGCCCGCGCCGCGCATGGCGTGTACGGCTACCCCGCGCAGCGCGACGCCGTCCTCGCTTCCATCGTTAACCACCTCCGCCGTCGCCACGGTTGGGAGATTAAGCCCGAGTGGATCACGTTCATGTGCTCGCTCGTGCCCGGCATCCACGCCGCCATCCGCTGCGCCAGCAAGCCCGGCGAGTCCGTCGTCACGACCATTCCCGTTTATCCGCCGTTCATGACCGCGCCGGTGCTATCCGAGCGCAATCCGCTGAAACTCGAGATGGTGTTCGAGGGCGGTCGCTGGACCTTCGACTGGGCCAAGCTCGAGGCTGCCTGCGCGCAGCCGCACGCCAAGGTACTCCTGCTTTGCAATCCTTACAATCCGCTCGCCCG
>Ga0209597_1003200_pt1 | contig 10165 bp, 11 predicted proteins | sample M_140625_MF_Meta_FD_187316 | JGI IMG/M metagenome (GOLD analysis project Ga0209597, IMG submission 187316) | Freshwater microbial communities from Lake Montjoie, Canada to study carbon cycling - M_140625_MF_MetaG (SPAdes) (version 2) | ecosystem: Environmental > Aquatic > Freshwater > Lake...
CGGGGAGTTCTTTGAACCGATTGGTTTAGTCTTCGCGCCCTGCCTGCCGCGTGTGACGGATCAATTTTTTTCAACCGATAAAATTAAAAAACGAGGCCAAACCTTAATCCGAAAACGTCGTGCCTTTATTGGAAGGCGGACGCGGAAGCGGGAGTCTCAATTTCTGGAAAACTCCAGGGTCGAAAAAAGTTCTCCTAGCGCCCAGGTGGGGCGTGTTTTTTACGATGCGGTGGCAGAGGGAATTCTGCCTGCAAGTTCCTTAACCTTCGGTAAATTAGCGAGAAGATCGGCAATGGCATCGTAGCGCCCAGAGAGAAGGCCTTGTTGGGCACTGGCCTTTAAGGTGACAGCGAAACTGAGCGGTCCAGCGGTGACTTGTAACTTTTCCACATCAATTTTCACGATGGTGGTGGGGTCCTTCTGAATGAGGCTCATCAATGCGTTAAGATCTTTCCGTGTGGCGGTGGCGCATGGGAGTCCAAGGGTCGTGCTGTTCCCAAAAAAGATCTCGGCAAAGCCACCAGCAATGACCGCCTTAAAGCCAGCTCGAGCAATGGCCTGCGGGGCATGTTCTCGCGAGCTGCCACAGCCGAAATTCATCCCTGAAATTAAAATTGTGGCCCCCTTGTATTTCGGGTCATCGATCGGGTGGTTTGTGTTTTTTCCTTCGGGGGTTTGGCGGACATCTCGGAAAAGATATTCTCCTAATCCATCGAAGGTAATGCAGCGCATGTAGCGGGCCGGAATAATTCGATCGGTATCGATATCATCACCAGCCACGACAACGCCACGACCGGTGACTTGAGCTATGGGAGAAAGGGACATGGATTTAGGATTTCCCGAAAACCATTCGAGCATCGCTGACCTGGCCCGTAACTGCAGCCGCTACCACCATCACCGGACTCATCAGAAGAGTTCGTCCTGTCGGACTTCCTTGCCGCCCTTTAAAATTCCGATTTGAGGAAGAAGCGCAGATCTCGTCCCCGACTAGTTGATCGGGATTCATGCCCAGGCACATAGAACAGCCAGCCTCTCGCCAGTCAAAGCCTGCTTCGCGAAAGATCTTATCGATCCCCATTTCTGCACAGATTTTGCTCACCCCTTGGGAGCCAGGAACCGCGATGGCTCGGATGCCAGGAGCAACTTTTCGGCCTTTAAGGAATTTGGAAGCTTCGAGAAAGTCTGAAATCCTCGCGTTGGTACAGGAGCCGAAAAAAGCTACCTGGATTTTTTGCCCGGCCAGTTTCTCGCCAGCTTTGAACTTCATAAACTCGAGAGCTTCCTTGGCGGAGGCGCGATCGGCCTCGGGGAGTTGTTCGGGCGAGGGGATGGCCTCATCAATAAAGATGCCTTGGCCTGGGTTGATTCCCCAAGTCACGGTGGGGCGGATTTCTGATGCTTCAAAGATTTTAACGTCGTCGTAAACAGCGTCGGCGTCGGAGACGACCTTCTTCCACTCGGCAACTGCGACATCCCACTCTTTCCCTTTGGGGCTGTAAGGGCGACCCTTTAAGTACTCAAAGGTCTTTTCGTCTGGGTTGACATAACCTGCACGGGCGCCGCCTTCGATCGACATATTGCAGATGGTCATCCGCTCTTCTAGGGAGAGGCCTTCGATGGTGGATCCGCAGTACTCGTAAGCGTAGCCTGTGCCGCCGTTGACCCCGAGGGTACGGATGATGTGGAGAATAATATCTTTGGCGTAGACGCCCGGTCCCAATTTCCCACGAACTTCAATTTTGCGAACTTTAAGAGGCGAAAGCGCCATAGTTTGGGTCGCGAGGACATCGCGAACTTGACTGGTGCCGATACCAAAGGCCACGGCCCCAAACGCCCCGTGGGTGGAGGTATGGGAATCTCCGCAGGCAATAGTTGTGCCTGGTTGGGTGATGCCTTGCTCAGGACCGACGATATGGACGATTCCCTGCTTGCCTGAGGGGATATCGAAAAAAGTAACACCAAATTCAGAGCAGTTTTTGCGTAGTTCTTTGATCATGGCATCGGCTAAGGAGTCTCGAAAGGGCTCCGTTCGCTGGTCGGTGGGGACAATGTGATCGACGGTGGCGAAGGTGCGACTAGGGAAGGCGACTTTCAAACCGAGATCGCGGAGCATCCCGAAGGCTTGGGGGCTGGTGACCTCGTGAATGAGGTGGGTGCCAACGAAAAGCTGGGTGGAACCGTCGGGCAGTATTCCTACCGCATGACGATCCCAAACTTTCTGGAAAAGAGTCTTGCCCATGGAGATACTAAAATAATTGATCCAACTTAGAAACGCAAACCAGCTTTACAACCACTTCGCTTGATCGGAAAAAAAATCCTATGCGTGTTACAATTGTAACGCCTAAAAGCAGGGAAAAAATCAGTGCGATTGAAGTTGGGTAAGGAAGGTTTAGAGCTTTTGCCAAATGGTGGCGTCGGCGAAAGTGTATTGAAACTTGCGGCGAGTTTCGCGAAGCAGAAACGGGAGATTGGTTCGGTCGATGAGTCGAAAGGAGGGGCGCAGGATCTTTTGTAGGGCGGAAAAGGAGTCGGTGGATGGGCCACCTAGCCAGCGAGAAGCAGGGGTGTATTCAGTCGTCCAAGTGTAGGGAGAGGTCAGGAGGACCATGCCCCCAGAATTTACAAGGGAAGGAAGGATCTGAGATAGAAATCTATTAGGATGGGGTAGGCGGTCGATTAAATTGGCGGCAAGTAGCAGATCGAAGGTTCCCAGCCCCTTGGGAAGGTGAAGAGCATCTCCTGCCATAAAGCAAACACGTTGTCTTATGGATACTGCTGGAGCATGGACGAGGGAGCGGCGAGACTTCTTGCCTTCTTCCAAGAGATTAAAAGGGAGCTTTCCTTTTTTCTGTATCTTTTGAGCCGCTTGAATGAAAGAGTGAGAAAAGTCGATTCCGATAACTTGAGGAACTTTGCGGGCGAGTTCGAAGGCGCTTCGACCGACTGCGCAACCAAGATCAAGGGCTCGAAGAGGCTTATCTTTTACGTGAGAAAGGAGAAAATTAGCGCAAGCTGATGGAAAGTTGGTTACGCCAAGCGGCGTGCGAACTCCATGGGGAAGAAGGTCCTTGGGCTCAAGATAGTGGAAGGCGAGGTATTCCGCTAGGACCGCAGGCTTTTCGTAGCTTGATTTCAGGCGAGGAGGCTTTGGAGGTAGGGCGCAGGCTGATATTTCTGGATGAGAATGGTAGTCTTACCATCGCGGTGCATCCGAGCTTGATGGAGATGAATCTCAGGAGTTTTATGCGGTGCGTAAAGAATATCATCGTGAGTGGCGTTGATCTTTTCGGCGAACTTATCAGGGGTAAGGTGACCCCCGAGGTGATCCGAGCGACCCGTTGCCACATGAAGTGTTCCGAGAATCTTTTCGTCTTGAATGTCACGCCCACTAAAGGGAAGGAGTTGTGTGCCGAATCCGAGCTCGCCAAGTTCCCCGACGACAGGGTCGCGCTTTAACTTTGCTACGTGCTCGGCAAAAGTCTTTGGATTACCCGAAAGGAATGTTCCGCCGACTTGGCGGCCTTTTTCCACATCGAGCATAGCTAGGGTACCGTCGGCAAACTTCATCGGCATCTGGCCGCGGGCGTCTGTCGGGACAAAATAAACTTCGCCCGCGGGGAGATTTGCCACATCGGGAGTTTTCCCGCGACAAAGCCCGTGAGATTTCTGAGCCTCCTGTTGGGCGAGGTCGAGGTGGAGAGTGGCTTTCTTGCCAGCCACTTCAAAGTCGATTTCGATCCACTCGGCTCGGGTGAGACCCAAACGAAGCTTTTCGGTTTGTCTACTTACTGAGTTATAATCTACGGCTAAGCCTGTGCTCAGAATAATCTCATTGAGACCGTGCAAGGTGGCTCCGCGGAATCCGTGTTTTTTGGCAGAAGCGGTCAGGGGTGCAGTAGCGGAGTAAGTGGAGATGCAGAGAATGATGTCGTACTGGGTGTAGATATCTTTTTCGAAGGAGAGCTCCTTGCCATGGATATCTACGGCCAAGTCATCCATATCAAGATTACTGCCTCCAGTTTTCTTGTAGGCGTAGAGATCCCCGCCTGTCAGACCGAGGGTGTCCTTAACCCCGTTGTTCAGGCCCTTGTAGAAGATGTCGTGGGCGTACTTTTGTACGGTGAGGGTAGGGTCTTTTAGGAAGGCTAGGTTTTTGATGCCTTGAGGATCGTCCAGATCGATGAGGACACAGGTTTTCTCCCCAGGGGCGGGCTCAAAAACCGTCTGCATGAGGCGGATGAGATCGAAGGGGGGGAACGACTCTGGAATCTGCAAATAAGTTGGAAGCATTCATTGGGTATAGCGTGTTTTTCGTTGTGCGCAAATATTGGACTTGAAGTGTCATCTGGGGCTGGTGCGGTGAAGTGGTTTTTGGCAAGATGGGTTGATGGCATTAACCCAGCGAGCGAGAAGCGATTATTTCGATTTCTTACGATTTCCCACCGTTTCGGCCGATCCGTCGAAGGGGCAGGTCATGCGTGATTGTGCCAGCTGGCTAAAGAAAAAGTTCCGGGAAATGGGGATGGAGGCTGAGATTGTGGCGACTCCTGGTGCACCGGTCGTTCTCGCTTTCTGGAGAAAGCGGGGGAAGGGTCGGAGGAAAACGGTCCTAATTTATGGGCACTACGACGTTCAGCCCGCGGAGATGGGGGACGGATGGACCGCGGATCCATTTGAGCCAAGGGTGGTGAACGGGATGGTGGTGGCGAGGGGTTCGACCGATAACAAGGGACAGATCTTCGCTCATATGATGGGAGTGGCGGAGGCGATTCAGCGTGGCGGACCTGAAACCGATGTGGTTTTCGTGGTGGAGGGTGAAGAGGAGGTGGGAAGTGATAATTTAGAAGCAGTCTTACGGAAGCGTAAAAAGGATCTGGCCTGTGATGTTGCGGTTATTTCTGACACGAACATGGCTGGCCCGAACAAGCCCACGCTGACTTATGGACTGCGAGGGATTACGGCTTTGCAGGTGGAGTTGACTGGACCTTCCCACGATCTTCACTCGGGCGTTTATGGGGGTGCGGTGGTCAACCCGATTACGGTGCTGACCCGTCTCCTGGCTGGATTGCATGACAAGAAGGGTAGAGTGGCGATTCCTGGGTTTTACAAAAAAGTCAGAAATGCGGCCCGATGGGAACGAATGGCAGCGAAAGCATTGGGGGTGCCGGATGCTGAGGTTAGAAGACAGGCGGGTAGTCCTGCTTTGGGTGGTGAACCAGGATTTTCCGCGATCGAGAGAATTGGAATGAGGCCGACGGCAGAGATTAACGGGATTACGGGTGGATATCAGGGTCCAGGACCCAAGACGGTTCTGCCGAGCAAGGCATGGGCAAAATTAACTTTTCGGTTGGTGCCTCATCAAAATCCAAAGGAGATCGCGGACTTGGTTGAAAAAGATTTAAAGAAGCGTTGCCCCCAGACGGTGAAGATTAAAGTCACGCGGCAACATGGCGGTTTCCCTTATTTCTGCGACCCCAAAAAAGGTTATGGCCCAGCGGCGGTTCGGGCTCTCGGAGAAGCGTGGGGAGGAAAAAAAGTACACTTCTTGCTCGAAGGCGGAACGATACCAATCGTTAGCGTGATTCGAAATGTGTTGGGAGTGGAGACCTTGCTGGTGGGCCTGAGCCAGCCCGACTGCCGGGCGCACGGACCTGATGAAACTTTTCCCATTCGTTATCTCGAGCAGGGGGCGAAAATGAATCAAGCGCTGTTGCGGCAGATTGCGAAAGCCTGATTTAAATTCGCACCAGTTGTTTTAATTTTTGGTATAATTCTCTTAACTGTGGCATATCGGCACCGGCGGCGGTTCCTTGTCGCAGGGCTTCTCCCCAGATCGATTCAAGTTCGACAGGTTTCTTGGCTAAATAATCGAGTAGGCTGGACGGTTGATAGGCTCCCATTTTTAGGGTTCGAGCGATTTCCTGTTTTGGATGCTCGGGATCTTGAGGAAAGCCAAGGGCGGTGGATGCCGCCATCACTTCGTTCATTAGAGTGAGTGTTTCGGCGTGGAGTTTCGGGTTGGCTAAAATTTGAGCAGTGTCGATTCCGCCTTCGGAAATAGACAAGCCGTTGAAAGGAACATTCCAAACCAGTTTGTACCATCGGGCAGAACCGACCGAGGGCGCGACGGAGCAGCGGATGCCAGCTTGTTCGAAAAGCTGCGCTACGGATTGAGCACGAGGAGTGTCGCCTCCAGTTAGATCGGAGAAGCGAATGTTTCCGCCCGACATGTTCGAGGCAACGCCAGGGGTTGGACGGGAGACGCAGACGTGACACACCCCGCAAAGAATTCTGTTCCGGCCCACGATAGAACCGATCAGCTCCTCATTGCCTAAGCCGTTCTGTAAAGTGCAGACCGACGTTTCGTGACCGATCAAAGGTGGAAGTACTTTTGCTAACGCAGCGTTGGAGGTGGTTTTGAATGCGACGATGACAAGGTCCACAGGACCGATCTGCTGGGGCTCAGCGTAGACTTTGATCTGTGGGAGATGGAAATCTCCTTCTGTGCATCGAATCTGCAGACCCGTTTGTTGGAGATGGGCCAGATCACGCCTTGCGAGAAAGGAAACAGGGACACCGCTATGAGCAAGTTTGGCTCCATAGTACAGGCCCAGAGCACCTGATCCCACAATGGCAACATGGGGGTTCTTGGGTAGGGCAAGAGAAGGGGTGGGTGGCATATCTAAGAACTAGCTCACTTTGGTAATTTACCAATCTTCCCATCAGCGCAGAGTTTTTAAATGTCGGAGATGCAAAATTTAGATGTGCTCGTGGTGGGAGCTGGACCGACGGGACTCCTGCTGGCTTCGGAGTTAGCGCGTCGTGGCGTCAGGGTTCGCTTGATTGAAAAACGGACTTCGCCTGCAGAGCACTCTCGGGCCTTGGCGGTGGTTCCTCGGACGATGGAAATGCTGGATCAGCTTGGTCTTGCCAATGCGTTTATTACCCCAAGCCATAAAGCAAAAGGCATCTGTTTTTATGGGCGTGATCGAAAAGAGGCTTTTCGTTCGTCGATGAACGAATTACCAAGCGAATTTCCCTACTTTTTGCTTTTGCCTCAGACTGAGACGGAACTCTTATTGGTGGATCATGCTCGAAAAGTGGGAGTCGAGATTGAGCGTGGAGTGGGTTTTTTAAGTATGGTGCAGACGGGGCAGGGGGTCTTGGTGACCCTTGAGAGAATGGATGGAACTAGGGAGAAAGTTAATGCTTCCTATGTGGTAGGTTGCGATGGATCGCGTAGTGCTGTTCGGCAAGCTGCTGGTTTGGAGTTTAACGGGGAAGGATATGGCCTGAGCTGGCTGTTGGCGGATGTCGTTTTGGATCCAGCACTAGATCCGAACTGGCTGCATGGGTTTACTTCGATCAATGGGCCGATTTTCTTCTTTCCCTTACCAAATCATATCTGGCGGATTGTGCTCCTGCGGAAACCGGGAGAGAGCGCAACAACTAAAGTCTCCATGGATGAAATAGTGGAAACCTTGGAAAAGAATCACCTCGGGCATCTTCGGGCCAGGGATCCTTCTTGGTTAGCTGGATTCGGCATTCAGCACCGAAGGACGTTGCATATACGAGGTGGGCGGGTGTTTCTGTGTGGAGATGCAGCCCATCTTCATAGTCCAGCAGGTGGGCAGGGGATGAATATGGGACTGGGCGATGCATTCAATCTTGGGTGGAAGTTGGCCCATGTGATTCATGGAAATGCGCAGGACGAGATTTTGGATAGTTATGAGGAGGAGCGGACGCCTGTGATTAATTCAGTCATGAGAATGACGGACCAAATGACGAAACTGATCACTGCGACGGATGGTCCACGGGTATGGATACGTGAATGGATATTGCCGATTGTGGCAAAGATGGGTTTTGCGGCGAAGATGGCCATGCGGTTGAGTCAGCTTTCGCTGGGGTATCCGCATAGTTCCATCGTTCTTCCTGGAAGGGTAGCAGCGGGAGCTAAGCCTGGGGAGAGGGTGCCCCCGCTATCGTTTTTAGACTTGGCGACAAAGCGAGCGAGCAGGACACCTGATCTTTTCGGGAAGGGTAAGATTGTCTTTTTGGTCATGCCAGATTTAGGAATTGGATCGGAGGGAATGCGTGAGGTTATGGATCGAAGGTCGGATTTAATCGATTGGCAGTGGATGATAAATAAAAGGGCAGGGAAGCCAGCGGAAGCGAGGAGTGGCGAGTTGGTCTGGGTCGATGAGGATGGGAAAGTTCGTCAGGAGCTTGGGGTGGAGGATCATCCGAGTTATGCGCTGTTGCGCCCAGACGGAATTGTTATGGCCCGCGGGGAACTATGTGAAACCCAGCTCATGCAGGATTTTCTATGTCGGGTCTTTGGGAAGGAGTTCAAAGGAGGAGGTTGAGTTTCGACTGGAGGCAGTGGAAGATGGCAACCGTCTGGTTCGGGTCTATAGCTCAACGGTTAGAGCAGGGGACTCATAATCCCTTGGTTGAAGGTTCAAATCCTTCTGGACCCAATCTTTCTCTCGCTGGAGCAATTGGCAGACTTGTGACCGATCACTCTAGGTGACTAAGCCATTCACGGGTTGTGGACAAGGAGGGTGAGAAAAACAAAAAAATCGAAGGTCACGGGAGGTGGAAAAGGGTGGAATACGAATATGCGCTTCTCGTTGCCTCTTGTTTTGTTTTTGCTGACGTTCTTGCTCTCTCCGCTCTCAGCCCAAGAGAGTGCCAGTGCCATGAATAACGCCCAGCAAGGGCTTGCCGATACTTCCTGGCCCAAAAAGCCTGGGAATCAGATCAGCCCACTTTCGGGCAAGATGAAGGATGTGAAGCAGATCGACCAGAAGGAGTATGCCGCTGGCAAGGAATTCAAGAACGGTCGGCTTTATGAAGATCGCAGGGAATCAGGCATGGCTTCGGTTCCGATGTGGGCGCGATCTTCATCCGCCGTGGCAAATAAAGAATCATCCCTAGGCACTCATGGCACCTCATCCTGGGATCAGACCGAAAACAGCCGTTTTGTTCAAGGGACGAGGTCGTCTTTGCAAGGAAGGGAAAGCCTAGAGCAGAAGGAGTTTATTCATAAGGAAGCCGATGACTGGTCATCTAGGACAAGTCGTACCTTTCAGAATGAGGATGGCACTCAGCAGATGTATCAAGGGCGCTTGATTCGCGTGCGAGAGAGAGTATCGCGGGATGAGCCGAATATGGGGCGAGATTTGGGGGAGGGGAAAAAGGAGATGTATAGTCCCTCGGAGGTGAGAAAAATATTGGAAGGCCAACCCGCCCCGATCGATCCGTTGCAAAAAGCGCCGGTGAAGGTTCCGATTAAGGCTGGATCTCCAATGGCATCACTGCCTTCACCTCAGGGTAATTGACGAGGCTGGCGGTGATGGTGGCTTGGCCTTGCGGCAGTTTTCCTCGCAAAGCTTGAAATGGAATCTTCAGCTGATAATTCAATCGTTCTCCTGCATTGACGTAGCTGTAGCCAGATTCAGTGGCGAATTCAAAGTCCTCCGACCAAGTGTAGATCGTCTTTCCTTCTGCGTCGCGGATCACTGCGTCCATCCGTTGGGAGGTTGGAAAATAGAGGGTTGAGCCTTTATCGGAACCGTTGACCAAAGTGAATTTAACGGTGATCTCGTCGGACGGCTGCGGATCACGGATTCGCTTGAGGGTCAGTTGCGCGGGGATGACCTCCAGCTTGGTTTTGTAGGATTCGAGGTTGAGCTCATTGGCACCTTCGAATCGTTTTTTCGAGCCCTGCATAAAAAGACCGCCTTTGATCAGGCCAGGAGAAGACAGGAACTTGTCAGGTTGACTGGTGCGTGAGGAAGCATCAGAGATATCGGCGGCCTTGACCAATCCCCCTAAGCAAGAGAGGAGAAGCGCGAAAAGGAGGCAAGTCGGGATAGGCATCGCAATTCCTACTTTATGGGTTTTTGGCGAAAATGACAAATCGGGCTGTCGTCTTCGCCTTGTTGAGATATCTTTGCTTGATGAATAGTGCGAGGAAAGTTCTGCCCCTCCTTGCGGGCCTACTACTCTGGATAGGGGCGGCTCCAAAGCCACCCGTATTGTTTCGAGTTCATCTTCAGGCGCCAGAGGGGTCGAAGGGTCAAGCCTCTGTTCCTGTGACGCTTTTTAATCCAGCGGAGACGATCTCGATCCAGACGATTCCTGAAGTTTCGGAGAAGGA
>Ga0209597_1003202_pt1 | contig 10159 bp, 9 predicted proteins | sample M_140625_MF_Meta_FD_187316 | JGI IMG/M metagenome (GOLD analysis project Ga0209597, IMG submission 187316) | Freshwater microbial communities from Lake Montjoie, Canada to study carbon cycling - M_140625_MF_MetaG (SPAdes) (version 2) | ecosystem: Environmental > Aquatic > Freshwater > Lake...
TGATATCATAACAGTATATATCAAAGTTAAACTCTGTAGTATTCTCAGTTGGCACCACACCACTAGGTACAATATACACTAATGGGTACTTCTCATTTGCAGTAGCAAAGTTATAGAGCTGTTCTTTAAAGTCACTGCCTACTTTAAACACTTGCTTATGTGCTGTATAGAATGCAACGATGTGATCTGTTATGGCTTGTAGACTGTTCATAGTTCTGCTGATTTATTTATACGGTTTATTTTCTGTTGGGTGGATGTTACTTGTGTCTCTGATACTATAGCTGTTACAGTCATATTGCCTGACTCACTAGAGCTACCTCCTGCACTCATGGTTCCACCGGTGTTAGCACTGCCAAATAGTTGAGCTGCCTGTGGTAAAGCTGTGGCTGCAGCAGTTCCTCCACCACCATCACTTCCACCTCCACCTCCACCACCTGCACTAGGGGTAGAACCAGGGGATGATAGTATCTGCTTAGCCTTAGCTACGTTGGTAGCAATCTGTATAATACCAGCTGCGAATTGTGCAATACCTGCACCACCTGCAGTAACAGCATTCAATGGGTTAGTATTAGCAGCTGCTACTAAAGCTGAGATAGCCTTAGCAGTATCAATACCTATTTGCACTAGAGCACTGGCCTTGTTAAATTTCTCAAGTTTCTTTTGATCCTTAATGAGCATGCCTCCTAAGTTGGTAAGGCCATCTACTGTATCTTTAGCAAAACCTAATTTAGCATCCCTTTCTTTTTGTGCTTCTGCTACCTTAGCATTATTAGCCTCAGTTTCTATATTCAATAGCTTATCCTCATGTGCTTTTTTAAGTAGCTCTAGTGTCTCATAGTTACCATTAGCAGCCTCAACATCTAATAAAAACTGAGCATTCTCAGCTTCTCTCTTTTGAGTTGCCTCATCCTGTAGAGTAAGTAATAGATCCTCTTGAGCCTTTTTCTTTTCAGCTAACTGAGTAGCTATCTGTGCTTTCTCTTGCTCATTATATACAGCTATCAATGATTTTTTCTGCTCTTCTGTTAGGGTAGTATTAGCCAGTGCATCTGCTCTTAGTTTCTCATATCCTGCAGCCTGTGCTAGTAATTCCTTTTCAGTACCCTCAGCCATGGCAGCGAATTTAGCATCTGCTATCATCTGCTCTCCTGCTAATCTATTGTTCTCTGCATTGATTTCAATCTGTTCAATATCCTTCTGTTTTACTTCAGCTGCCTGAGTAAGCACTAGTAACTCCTCTGCAGATAATTTCTTAACAGCATTTAATTTTAGATCTGCTAATTGTGCATTGTATTGCTCTTCTGTAATTTTCTTAGATAAGAATTGTTTGTCTAAAGCAGCCGTCTCTTCCTTCATTCTCTCAGCTAAGTAGGTATTCTTAAAGTCCATAAAGGCCTGCTGTCTGATAGCCTTCTCTTTCTCCATACCATTAGCCATAAGGTTAAGGTTGTTTTGGATAGTCATAGCATTTAACTTATCTTTATCTGCATTGAATGCTTTGATATCATCTAACTGCTCTTTAAGATTATTCTTATTTGCACCTGTACCTTTTCTACCTGCTTTGACTTTCTCCTCTTGTGCTTTTATTTCATTAAGATCTAATATCTTTAGCTCATTAAAACTATTTCTCCTAGCCTCACCCATAGATGTGATAAGTGCTCTAGCTTCTGCCATTGCTTTGTTTCCTTCTGTTTGTCTCTTCTTTTTTTCCTCATCCTCTATATTCAAAGTCTGAAGCTCCTGCAGGTTAAGATATATCTGCTGTAATTTTAATCTGCTCTCTGCTATCACTTGTGTTTGGTAGGCAATAGATGCTTTTATCTTTGCACGTTGTAACTCTACAGTACTTTTACCTTCAGCTTTAGCCAGTGCTATTTTCCTATCATAGTCACCCATCTCAGACTTGTTGGCATCATCTAGTCTCTTCATCCTAGCCTCACCTGCAGCTGCCTCAGCATCCATTCTAGCCATCTCATTTTTACCTCTCTCTTCCCCTGCATTGTCAGTGAGTCCCATCCAATCGGTAAGCATCTCAAAGCCTTTGATAAGTAAATTAAGAGGAAGCATCAAAGCATCTATGACTGTTTGTAATACTCCAAATTTTTTCATTACCAAAACAACAGCTACCACAATAGCCACGATAACAGCCACTAATAAAAAGATAGGGTTTACAAGTAGTTGAGCTCCCAATTTTAAAAACGTACTACCCAAGGTTGTTACTGTCTTAGTTAAAGCTCCCATCCCTGCAGTTATCACTTTTGGATCTACACCTTTCATAACTGTTGAAAAGGTCTTGGCTTTACTTGCTGCCTCTTCAAAGTCAAGGCTCATTAAGCTATCCTTAATACCACCTAATCCATTACTTACCTGCTCAAATTTTGAGCCTGTACTAAATACAGCTACTGCCTCATTAGCATCCTTTATCTTATCAGATAGTTCACCTGCTGCCTGAGACAGTCTAGCAACATCTGCAGGATCTGTAGCATTAGCAATCTCACCTTTGAGTGCTCTTAGTTCTGCTTTAATGGCACCGAGGCCAGAGACTTTTATGGGTATTTCTACTTCGTTCATTATATGTAGTATTTAACTTCTATTGTTGTATCTGTTAAGTATCCATCTGCAAAGCCTACCCCTATTTGTGAGGTGGTTACTGAGATAGTATTTGAGCTCACTGTGTAGGTAGCAGAAACCACTCCATCATAAGCTACGTTGTTAATCATTATAGTAGGCACATTAGTGCTAGAGATAAGTAAAGGCTCATAAGCATCTAAGTATCCCTCATATGTACCTACTCCTGTCCTGGTCCAAGTCACACCTCCTAAGCTATCATTTTTAACCTGAGATATAGGATCTGTTATTCCTATCTGATTTAATACTGCTATATATATTTGAGGGACTATTCCTGTAGGTACTCCATTTAAACTATTAACCACTAAGTGATCACCTGCTAAAGTATTTTCACTTATGATACGATCATCTCCTACTATGACTGAACGTGTCCCACCGACTATCACATTACCCCTACCCATAACCATAGCATTAGCCTGATTAGAGAATACATTAGAGGTAGTCATCCTAGTAGTGTTTATGCTACTCATTGCTAACATTTGTATAGGGCCTATCCCTGCAGGAGGGGTTGGTATGTTAGGGCCACTAGGCCCCATGAAGGGTGTGAAGTTAATCTCACTATCAATACTGATGAGCTCTACCTTTGTGAGCTTGTTAGCGTTGGCATCATAGTCAATTATCTTATTGATATTCCACCATGAGTTATCTATCCTAATCTTATCATTTAATTTCATGGCCTGGATATCAGGCTCTTTAAGATTAAACAAAGCAGTAAGCATCTTACCATTGTTTATCTGCCCCATTGTCCTCCTCCAGTATCTGTTGTACAGGTTATTCTCTGTTAGGCTACTAGGTTGGTAGTAGTAGTAATCACAGATAGCAAAGTTAATATCAAAGGTAGGAGTGAGTGGATCATCAAAGTGCCCCACTAATGGATAGCTAGTTAAGTTAATTTGGCCTACACTACCATAGTCATATATGTAAAACTGTCCACAGGTAGCTAGTGGCTGTCCTACTGTAGTCTTATCATATAGTATCCTTATGTTAGTCTCAGGTGCTGCACCTGCTATCATAGGTACAAAGGCACCAAAGATAGTTTTAATCACAGGAGTAGGGCTAAACAATACAGCCTTAGTAGTAATATCCTTTACATACTCATTATCAAAGATAACCTCAGCTTGACCATAGATGTTATTAGTAGCGTTTGTGTAAGTGGTGTTAGGGTTGTCCTTATCTGCAGCGTATGTAAGTATTATTTTCTTAGAGGTAAGCTCAGGGAGAAAAGATAAGTTTTGCTCCTGGTCCTTAGCTAGCTTAGCAGTCCAGTCTACCTCAGCACCACTATCGTAAAAGTCATCTCTATTTTGTAAGAGTAGCTTATTGGGTTGAGTACTATCTACTTGAGCATAGATGTTAAACATATTGAAAATTCCCTTAATAAAGTCACTCTGCTTTATCTTCTTAGGTACATAATCATTAAGCTCTATTGTGCCACCTATAGCATATACTGTACTGCTAGGGACAATGCTAATTTGTATAGATGATATTACAGCTTGTATTACTATCTGACCTGAAGCAGGGGCCACCCCTGATGGGGAAGTTTTCCTCCAACTTCTATTTGATGAAGCGTTACCTATAGTAGCATATTGTTGGTCTACATTTAATCCTATAGTGGCTGATGATAAGTTGTTTAGTAGGTTATAGCTAAGAGGTATATTAGTCTGTACTGTTTGAGTCAAGATAGTTGTTGTGCCATTAGGTATAGTTAAAGGGCATTGAACAGCATTAGGGACACCTAACAAAGTAGCATTAGGTAACGTGTTAGTATATAGGTTACTAAATATAATAGGTTGAGTCCCTGCACTTACTCCTATCATTGGTTTATAAAATACATTACCTGCTACACCGGGAGGAGTACTACCATACAAAACACCACCTGAAGTATTTATTAAGTTTAAAGTGTAAGTCATAGTAACGCTGTAGTCATAGCTTTGAGCATTTGCTGAGCTTATGATAAAGGGTGTAGTGTATACACCTGTTAGAGGGTTAAAGATATTTTGTATATCCTCTAGTTCAGTCCATCCTGTTAAGTTAATCTTAGTGGCAGCAGATTGTGCTGTAGCTATTTGTGCAATGCGAGAAAACCCTGCAGAATTGTTAGCCCCATTGATAGTAGTTGGCGCTGTCTTTTCTGCCTTTACTAAATAATCATTATAATCAAAGTTATCAGTGCCTCCATTATAAGGTATGAGCAGCTGCTGAAATCTATCGTATGACATAGTAGGCCAGCTGTAGGTAAAGCCAGCATCCTGAAAAATTCTATCAAAGTAACTCTTAGCAAAAATAGCAGGCTTAAACTCTTGGGTGTTATAGACAGCATCAGCTGAACCAGGGAGGAAGTACTTAAAACCATTAACCACAGTATTAGAAAATCTAGCCACCACATTAAAGGCATCGTATGGATGGTTGTAATCTGCGAAGTCTATATCAGTTAGTTCCTTGTTAGTGATAGCTGTAAAGAAATCTGCCTTACTATCTTTGATTAGCACCTCATAGGTTACCTGCTCTTCATAGCCATCTGTTACCTGTGACTTAACCACCCCTGTTAACTGCATAGTGCAGTCCTCCATTATTGGGATGCCCTGCTGAATAACAGCACAGGTAGTAATAGCATTTATGTTAAAGGTGCCCTCCACTATATTCACATCATAGTAGTGGTTAAGCAGGTTGTTATTATTTTTGCTGCCAGTGAGCGTGATGGTCTTAGAGAAGTTGCCCTTCCTTTGGCTCACATCTCTGATATCCCCTACCTGAAAATTCAAAGGGAAGGCAGTGCCCTCTTTGACATCTAGAAAGCCTGTACTTAGTTGTATCTTAACCATTTACGATATTGTTATTAGCTAGCTTAATAGTTACGTTCTGCTTAATTAAATTCTTATTCCTATTATTATATACCTGGTAGTCACTAGTCATGATATTACAGCTGATGTACTCCTCACTCTCAGGCACATCACAGTCATTTGCATAAGAGCTAAGCTTTACATAGGTGAATGGTGAGCTGATGAGCTCAGTGAAGTAGTTAGCCATATCCATAGTCATGAAGTTGGTAGCTAGATCTATGGTAGTCTCAGTGCTTATATAGGTGTTAGTCATGCCTCTATCAGTTAGCTCATAGTCCCATTGGCTACTACCATTTATATATCCTCTTACATCCTGGTTAAACTGCTCACGTGTTACGTTACCTTTCTCATATACATTAAGTGTAAATGCAAAGCTATTCCATGAGCCCATACGATCTAAGAATAAGATGCTGTACTCAGTGGTTCTAATCCTTCTATCTATGTTCACCCTGTATATTATTGAGCTTGCCACTCCATTGCGATAGTATTGGAAGTCATAGTACTCAGTATTAGGCTCTATTAAGTTACCTGATCCAAAGACCAGGATAAGAGCTCCAAAGTTGTTAGGCCCTACAGATATACCACTCACATGATCTGCAGCTGTTACGTTCTTTTTAAATACATTACCACCATCATTACTAAATTGCATTGTATCCGGAGGGGTAGGTGATCCATTAGCTATTGCATTCACCCACATATCCTGTGATAGGGTAGCGTACATATTTTTATTACCTGCAGGGTAGTTAGTCAGGAATTTATCAAAGACTCCATTAAGCATATAGTCCTGGTAGTTGTAGCTTGGCCACTCACTCCATCTGATAGCACCATTGAATACATACTTACCAAGTTGTTGGGCTAGGTTTCTGTTGACTGTTTTTCTCCCATCTGCATAGGTGATGGCTCCACCTGTACCCGTATTGGTTACCAAAGACCATAAGCTGTTTACTACTATGTAAGCAGGGTTAGCTACTAAGACAGTGAAGAGCCCTTCTAGGTTTGGGTTGGCTGTAGGACCAGGTAAGTTCTGAGTGATGTTAATCTGATCACCTAACAAAAATGTGTTAGCTACGTTTATCTGTACCCTTCCTGCATAGGGAGCTGTTAAGTATTGAGTAAGTGCTGCAGTGTACAGAGTGGTAGTCAAGTACTCCTCCCCTATCCTTACATCATATTTGTAATGGGATCCAGGTGCATTATATACTGAGGTGTTATTTAAGTTCAGGTCATAGCTTACCTTAGCCTGTAAGAGCTTCGATAGATCTATCTCACCAAAGCCAGTGGCATAAGTTGGTAGCACCCTGTACTCTGCTATCTTATTTAGGGTACCACTCTGATATATATCATAGATAAACTTGAAGCCCTGCAGGTTTACGTTAGATGAGCTGTAGATATACTTAACAGGGTTATATGCAGGGACTATTACTTGTGGGGTTGCTTGTGCTACTAATGCCATTACTTGTCTTTACCTATATTAGTGTCATTACTATTATTGTTTTTAAAGCCACCCATTGCTATGAGGTAGGCATGATCTAGCATGGCCAAATGTTGCTGCATCCTCATGGGGTTGTTGAATACTATCCTAACATTCTTGCCTGTCTTATGGTGGATGTATGCCTGTACCACTTGTATCTTATGTAGCGTATCAGAATGCATAGTAGCTATCATCAGTGTAATACTCCTGCCTTATGTGAGTAGTGGCGTACCTAATTGCATCCATTGCATCATCAAATAATTTGACAGGCTCATCTGTTATGAAGTCCCCTATCTTCTTCCATTTGTAGTTCTCATACTCTCTCTTAATGGCCTTATCATCCTGGCATATAACTCCAAAGGTCTTAAGGTTATCTATCCCTTTCTTAACCACCTTGTTTGCATTCTGAACATCATACCCTGCTATGTTCATCTCTTGTATGATTTCTGGACGTGAGTAATCTGCTAAGATGGTGACAGTCTGTTCTATGTTTAGGGTGGCTAACTTCTCTATGAGCATAGTAGTGGTGAGGTAGCTCTCATATATGACAGGCTCTATGTAGATATCATTATCACAGTAGTATACCCTCATCAAAGCTGTGGGGTGGTTGTAACCAAAGTCTAAGCCATACACGTACTTAACAAACCTAGCAGGCCTATGTGCCACAAAGGACCAGTTGCTGTAGATGTTACTCTTGCTTGTTGCCTTCTCACCTAGGGCATATATCTGATACAGTGCCTCATCTGTTCTAGCTAGATCCTCTATCTGTGCCTTGATACTCTCAGGTAGGAAGGGGTTATCTTTGTAGGTGGACTTTATCAGGGTGCTCTCCTCAGCAGGAAGCTCATACAGCCACGATACACTATCAGATGGGTTGTAGTCAAAGATGAGCTTGTCTTCTGTTCTCATGTTAAGCTGAGTGAAGTCATCAAAGTACAGCTCATTAGCTTCATTACACCAGGCTATATCCCTCTTCCTACCCCTTATCTTTTGCTCATCATCTACACTAAAAAACTCTACCATAGATCCATTGCCAAAGGTGTAGATGTGCTCACTCTTATTGTGGCTCTCCTGCTTGTACAGCCCTATATCTTTTAGTATCTCTATGAAGTCCCTAAGCACTGTAGCACGTAGGGCAGGGAAGGTCTTGCGTATCACTGACACCACTTTATTGTTATTCTGCAGGCAGTAGATGATCATGAGCTGGCAGAGGCTGTAGGTCTTAGAGCTTCTACTACCACCCTCATTTATGATAAACCTCTTATCACTTAAGATGGCCTCATAGTTCTTTTCAAATATAGCAGTCGCTTTTATATCCATAGCAAAGCTACCCCCCTCTCAGAGAGTCTATTGTTATTATTATTATTATTACTACTTAACTATAGTAACAGTTATAGCAGATATCTTCTCATCACCACTGGTAACATCTGTATGCTCTTTCAATGCATTTAGTCTCTGAGTTATGGATGGGTTAAATTGCCCTACCATTCCACCGGTGATCTGGTCATTACGGATCTCTTTCTTTATGTGCGTACAGATTGTCTTATATTCAGAATATCTGTTATCAGCATTATCAAAATAATTATGTACATCACTGTAGTTATTATAGCAGAATATCTCAAAGCCCTCATTAGTCAAAGGTACTCTTAATGGCTCTGCTACCATCTCAGCAGTCTTTTGAGAGAGCACCCATTTAGTCCTAGGGTTAGCAGCACAATATGCTTTATACTCCTCAAATATCTCCATTAACTTTTCAGGAGTTTCTATCAGTTTAGGCCTCGGCATCTTTCTCTTTTTTCTCTTCGTTCTCTACCCCTTTATACTTTACCTTAGGAGTGCTCTCTTCAAATAGATAGCCTAATCCTTTAGAGGTGTAATACTTGTGCTCTTTAGCAGTCTCTTCTGTTACTGTAAAGCTGGTCTCATAATTGCCATTATACATAACAATATACTTACCTAGGTGTTCATTCTTTGTCTTCATATTGTAATAAAATTAAAAAAGTATAATATAATGCTATCCAAATTCCTGCTGCCCTACTAGCCCATACCCAATCAAGTGTGAACAAAGCAAGTCCACAGCTCAGAGCTGTAAGTAATGACAAGGTACTAATAAACTGACTCGGTTTCATACCTATATTGTAATTTGTTTAAGTTTTGTTTCAATTCTTTTATCAGGTAGTAAGCTGAGGTATGAGTAATACCAAAATAGGTGGCCAGTGCTCTACTTGTTATGTACCCCTTATCAATATATGCCTCAAATACTATCCTTTGTACCTGATCTACTATCTCTGATCTATATATCTCTATCAATCCCTTGTTAAAAGAGTAGGTTCTATCCTCTCTTATCTTATCTGCTAGCTCATCATCCTCCACTCTATCCGGTGAGTTATCTATTATAGCTGTTACCTTATCATCCCGGTGACTTTTAGATGTAGACCATAGAACCTGATACTTAATTGTATTCAGCAGGTATGCTTTTATCTTATCCTCATCATTAGTAGTATCATTTATAGTAAGAACATGGATGTAACTGTTGTTTATGACTGTATCAGCGTCTATGTAGCTACCCATCTTAGATAGAAAGTAAGCCGTATAAGCTCTCACCTCAGGGTATGCCCTACTAATGTAGTTGTCTAAGACTTTTTTCATACCAAATCATAAAATCTTTGTACCATATCCTCCTCCTAACAGATGCACAGAAGCACTCTCTAGGTTGCACCCCATCATACTTAATTCTAATCTTTAATAAAGCCACACAGCTGTGCTTAGAGTACCTGATATTCTCAGGTAGTAAATCTATTTCAGCTATAAGATCTATCTCAGTTTGTTCAAACATTCGTCTAGTATAAAAGCAAGTAGTGCAGCCTGACAAGCCAGGATAAAATCAAAGGTAAAAAGTAAAGTAAGCCAAAAAGCCACACATTTAATACATCCTAGTGCAGAGTGTATATGTATGGCTATTGGGTACCTAGTATTGTACTTAAAAAAGTAGTCTAAGGTTGCCTGTATTGGTTCAAAATTAGTAAACCACCAGGCTAAAGGTATAAGAGCTAGTAATATCATAGCTCAAATATAGTCAATTAATTAGAATAACAAATCATCATCCTCTGACTTGAACGGTTCTGCAGGTGGTGATAGCACTGGTCTTACATAAGGCTCTTGAAAAGTAGCACTAAAGTACTTCATACCGGTCTTACTTTCTTTTAACCATAGTGCTACC
>Ga0209597_1003203_pt1 | contig 10158 bp, 12 predicted proteins | sample M_140625_MF_Meta_FD_187316 | JGI IMG/M metagenome (GOLD analysis project Ga0209597, IMG submission 187316) | Freshwater microbial communities from Lake Montjoie, Canada to study carbon cycling - M_140625_MF_MetaG (SPAdes) (version 2) | ecosystem: Environmental > Aquatic > Freshwater > Lake...
ACAAACACTCCAACGGGGCGATGTCTTGTTTAATGAGGGCGACACACCAGACGCACTGTTTGTTGTGCTCAGTGGGCGCATCGCAATTGCTATTGGCAACAAGCCGCTCGACAGTCGCGAAAGCATGTTGGCGCTTATGGAAGACGGCGATTTGTTCGGCGAACTTGGTTTGCTCGACAGTGGCTCACGCAGTGCGATGGCTCGCGCAATTGAAACCAGTTCAGTCCTGTGCATTCCGTATGCACCTGTAGTTGAACAGATGCGCTTGCACCCAACAATGTTGTGGGGTGTCACTAAGTTGCTCGCAACTCGTCTACGCGTGATGGACGAAGTGTTGGCTGACAGCGTTTTTCTTGACGTCACCGGACGCACAGCAAAACGCTTGCTCGAACTTTCTGGTGGCAACGACGATTTTGTGTTGCCCGTTACTCAAGAAGAGTTGGCTGGCATGGTTGGCGCATCGCGCGAACGTGTCAACAAAGCAATTGCAAGTTTTATTCGACTCGGTTGGCTCAAGCAACAAGATCGTCGCTATCACATCATCATGCGTGACCGCATGACAGTTCGTTCTAGCTAGTTCGCTTCACCTACTGAGCGAGCAGCCAGTCGCGTGTGCGACTAAATGCATCTTGCGCATCATGCGCGCGATGTGCCGGACGCGCAGCATCGTGAGCAAAACCGTGCACGGCTTCGGGGTATTCCTGCACAGTCACACCTGCGGCACGCAACTCCAACACTTGGTCTGGTGGTGTGTACGGGTCGAGTGATCCGATGATGGCAAGCACTCGTTCGGCATTGCCACCTTCGAGATACGTAAGTGGATCGCCCTGTGTGGCACTCACCCAACCTTCAGGAATATGAATCATTCCGTAGAACGATGAGATCCGAGCAAACCGATCACTTCGTGCTGCTTTGTGGCAATACATTCCGCCCATACAAAACCCGATCAACCCAACTCGATCCACACCGAGAGCGTCGGCGGCTTCGTGCATGTCACGAAGCACCGCGTCATCACTCAGCAATGGCACGCATGCCATCCGCTCGGCAATATCAGCCGACAACGTTCGATTTGGAAATGGCTCAATAGCAATCACTGCCATGTTCCACTCACGCGCCAATTGAGCAACAAGATCATCAAAAAGTGGTCTCATTCCAAAGATGTCCGGCATGATCACGAGCCCCATCACTGGGTTGGCCACACTCAAATCAATTTCGGCAGGGGTGCCTGAGGGCAAAGTAATTCTCATAGTTCTCAATCTTTGCATCATTGACAATCTCAATGTTGATTGCAGTGCGACCTGCAGTGAGAAGTGCGGTGAGTGCTGTGCGGATCATCATCTGCATGACCACACAAACAGCACGCACTTGTACACGTCCCACAACAATCATTCACCCAACAGGCAAATCGTCCACGGTTCGCACACTCGTGCACGAGTGGTCGGCTCTCTCAATTGCGCCATCCACACTCAGACGGGTCAATGGCTGGGGCCTTCCAGGTAAGCGAGTAGCCCACCTCGACGAAGTACTCATCCGAGCCGGCTTTGGCCTAGAAGCAACCGATTCGATTGGCGATCAATACCTCTTCAAACTTGTTATTCGCGCAGCCAACGACGAGCTTGCAACGCGCATTGTGTTGCAGCGACTTCTGCCACCACTGATCTCTATCGCGGCTCGGCGTGGCAAGTTGGCTCGTGGAGGGTTCGACGAGGCTCTCACCGACACCGTCGCTCAAGCATGGATACAAATCCGCACATACCCAATTGACAAACGACCCATCAAGATCGCTTCCAACTTGGTGCGCGATTCCGAATACTTTGCATTTGTGCGCGACAGTCGCCTCAAGCAACTCGCCGTTGCATGGGGTGGCGATGTAATTGACATGATCCCGACTCCTGAGACTCAAGTCAATGCAGAAGACGAGGTAGCCAACTTGCTTACCGAAGCGTCAAAATGGAATTTGGGTCCACGTTCGCTCAGTGTGTTGCAACAACTTGCAGATGGCAAAAGTTTTCGATCAATAGCAGAAGATGCAGGTGTCAACATCCGCACTGTGCACAGCTGGAGAAGCACCGCTATTAACGAGTTGCGTGAACAAATGCAGTGTGCTGACTAAGTTTTGCACTGCGCAAACGTAATGAGTTACTCACCACAAACACACTCGACAATGCCATTGCAAGGCCAGCCCACATTGGGTTCATCAATCCAAGTGCGGCAAGCGGAATTGCAGCCGCGTTATATGCAAACGCCCAAAATACGTTGGCGCTGATCGTGCGCAGTGTGGCACGCGATAGCAAGATCGCATCGGTAACAAGACGCAGGTCTCCGCTCACGATCGTCAAGTCACTAGCGCTCATTGCAACATCGGTGCCAGTTCCCATGGCAATACCCACGTCCGATTGAGCAAGTGCTGCAGCGTCATTGACTCCATCGCCCACCATTGCAACTGCATAACCACGCTCTTGCAAATCAGCAACTACGCGCACTTTTTCTGCGGGCAACACACCAGCAATTACATGTTGATCATCAGTTTCGATTCCTACCTGCTCTGCAACTGCCAATGCAGTGGCCAAGTTGTCGCCAGTCAGCAACACTGGTCGCAAACCCAGTTCGCGTAACGAAGCAATTGCTGCAGCACTATTGGTTTTAGGTTTGTCTGCTACTACACACACTGCCTTTGCCATTCCGTCATAGGCCACCAACACAGCCGTGTTGCCAGAGTCGCGCGCAACTTTCAATGCTTCACGCAGTGGGCTCGAAATAATCACGGTGCGCGCATTAAGCAACTGCTCTCCACCAACCATCACGCGATGACCGTCAACCACACCAACTGTTCCTTGCCCAGCAATTGACTCAAATTGTTGCACGCTTGACAGTTGACCCAGTTCGGCACGAGCGGCAGAGGCAATGGCTTTTGCCACGGGGTGTTCGCTTGCAAACTCCAATGCACCGGCAAAGCCCAACACTTCTGCTCGGGTTGCATCGGCTGCCACTACAACGTCAAGCAGCTGCATGACACCTGTAGTTATTGTGCCGGTTTTGTCAAATACCACGGTGTCGATACGTCTCGTGCTTTGCAATACATCGACACCCTTGATCACGATGCCCATCTGTGCTGCGCGCCCGCTTCCCACCATCAACGCAGTTGGAGTAGCAAGCCCAAGTGCGCAAGGGCATGCAATGATCAGCACCGAAACTGCGGCTTCAAATGCATCGGCCAATCGTTCAATGTCGTCACCCATCACATACCACGCGACAAATGTGGCAAGCGACAACAAGATCACTGTTGGCACAAACACACTGCTCACGCGATCGGCAAGTCGTTGCACTGGAGCCTTAGTGGATTGTGCGTCGCGCACAAGTTTGGTGATTTGCGCAAATGTCGAGTCGGCTCCAACTCGACGCGCTCGCACTACCAACCGTCCAGTCAAGTTCACTGTTGTTCCCGTGACCTTGCTGCCTACTTGCACATCAACCGGCACGCTTTCGCCTGTGAGAGTTGATGCATCAATACTCGATGCACCTTCCATCACAACACCATCCGCAGCAATGATCTCGCCTGGTCGCACAACAATCATGTCGCCAACCTGAATCAATACTGCATCAATAATTACTTCTTCACCATCGCGCAAGATAGTTGCGGTGCGTGCACCCAACGCCAGCAATGCCCGCAATGCGTCACCCGCGCGGCGCTTCGCACGTGCCTCAAAATATCTACCTGCCAACAAAAAGATCGTTACCGCAACAGCAACTTCAAAATACACATGCACTCCACCGGTCATGCCGATCATTCCGGTCATTTCGGAATGTGCAGTCACATCCCCCCACACAAGAGCCCACACCGACCACGAAACTGCAGCCACAATCCCAAGCGAGATCAATGTGTCCATCGTTGTTGCGCGATGGCGTGCATTCATCAGTGCGGCTCTATGGAAAGGCCATGCTCCCCACGTCACGACGGGTGTAGAAAACGCCATTGCGTACCATTGCCAATTGGCAAACTGCAGCACCGCAAACATCGATACCAGCACAACCGGAACACCTAAAACGATGCTTGCGGTCAACCGAGTCTTGAGCATGGCCACGCGTTCACGAACTTCTGCATCCAACATGTCAGGAGTTGTCTCTGCAAGTGGTCGTGCTCCATAGCCAAGCGACTCAACAAGAGATACAAGATTCAGCGTGTCTGTCTGCGAAGCATCAAACGTGACACGAGCAGACTCGGTTGCGAAGTTAACGGTTGCCTCAACACCATCGAGACGATTCAAACCTTTTTCAATCGTCATCGCACATGCGTTGCACGACATGCCGGTGATCGACAGGTCAACCTGGTTTGCAGAGGTATCGACTGTGGTCATTGCCTCTAGTCTCGCCTCGCGAGACGACCAATCAGTTGATTAAAACTTGTAAGTTGAGTCGCTCTCGCCATAACCATTGAATGAGTCAACGGCGTTCATCACTGCGAGGTGACCAACAAGGGCAAGGGCGAGCAGGATAATTGTTGCTGTAATCATGCTTTCTAGTATGGCGCAATATCTGCCAAAACGATTACCATTGAGTAAGTATCTCTATATTAGATACCCCATATCACGCAGCCTGAAACCCTCTGTACTGTAAATAGTTCATTGTTCAGGACAATTGAGGTGGAAGTGTGTATGGCTGAAAACGACTGGTGGTTGCCAACACGGCTTAAGGCTGATGAAGAGTCGACACGCCTCGTCAGTGATTTTACCCAACTAGACGCAAAGGGAGATTTTGGTGCGTACCGCCGTCTCGCTCTCGGTGATTCGCTCGAAAATTCGAATGCATCTGTGCACAATGATCTACTACCTAGATCTAAGTTTCACCAGATTCTCAAATATCTGGAGTTAGGTAACCCGAGAACAATCCTTGATGCAGGCTGCGGACTGGGTTACACCACTGCTGTGATTGCCGAGATTTTTTCTGGCGCACGAGTGCTAGGAATAGATCTTGCTGCAGACGCAATCACATACGCAAAAATTAATCACGTAAATGCATCATTTGGCGTGGTTGCCCTGGATCCCTCAGGCGAAAGAATTGGAACATTTGATCTCATTTTCTGTTTTGAGATTTATCCGTTCAGCAGAAATCGAGATGTTTCATATCAATCAAGGCTCATTAAAAATTTGTCTCAAAACTTGTCAGCTGAAGGAAAAATTATCATCAGCCAAACTTGGAGAAACACAGATGCACTGCCACCGGTTTTAAACCAAGTTGCACAATTATGCCCCGAACTTTTATTTGAGGTTGTTTCCTACCCGCATCCTCGTGTGCCACTTTGGCTTCCAAAGCGATTGGCCCTCGTATGCGCAAAAATTGTCGAGATCGCAACAGGCAAAGAAGTTGTAAAAAAACTCATAATAATCAGCACAAAAGGCTGAAAGCAGTGGGTCGCCAGGGGCTCGAACCTAGTCACCTACTAATAGGGATAAGGCTTACACAGCGAAAAGGGGGCAACAAGGGGGCAAAGGCAATTTGTCGAATTAAAAAAACTGATTAAAAGTGCTTACCAAAATGTTGATTGTCACTAGTAAAAGCCAAACGGCTGAAATAACGAACTTTCCAGTCCACTTTCGATTTTTGCGAAATAAAAGTATTTGCTGAATTGCTTTCCAATAAATGACACCAGTGACGGTAATCATCATTATTACTAGAAACACCCAAGTAGACATAGCCCCACTATAGGCATTTTCCCTGTTGCTGTTTACCCAGCAACCCCTGCGCTAAGCCAGGCGCACACTGTCGGCAAAACTAGTTTTTTATTGGCTCGACACTTGACCCCGAGCCCCACCCGTTTATCTCTCTCAGATTGATTAGGGATGGTTTGAGCCGTCGGGCATTATTGCTCCAGACAAGTTGGTTTTAGACAGGTCTACGCCTTTCATGTCTGTTGCAAACAAGTTTGCGCCCCGAAGGTTTGCACCAGTGAGGTTTGCACCTTGAAGTTTTACAGCCGCCAGAATTGCGTTAGACAAGTTTGCGCCCCGAAGGTTTGCACCGGTGAGGTTTGCACCAGTTAAAACTGCGCCTTTCAGATTTGCTTTAGACAAATTTGCCTTGGTCAGGTTTGCGCCTGAAAGGTTTACACCAGTGAGGTTTGCACCAGATAAGTTTGCGCCATAAAAGTTTGCCCAACTCATGTTTGAGCCCATCAGCCGAGCGCCTTTCAGGTTTGCTTCTATGCAGCTTAAAAGTGTTGGTGGATTACATTGCGAATTGGCTCGACTAAAACCAGTGAGCAATAAGGGTGACAATAAACAGACGAGCAACAATTTTGATTTATGAGCCATAACTCACAACCTAGCCCACCACCACAAGCCCGCTTTTTTATTGACTTGACTCTTGACCCCGTCTCACCTAACTCCCTATCTGCGGTACTTAATTTGTTTTAGGTGAGTTCATAACTGCCGTAGCCCAGGTTTAGCGATGAAAGCAGCAATAGAAAAATCATCTACTGTGAAGGCATGGCATTTGGGCGCAATAAAGATGATGACGAAATCGCAACAGGTCGATACATCGTGGAAACAGTCACCGCATTAACAACAGGGCGTAAAGCTTTACAAGAAGCAGTAAATGAGGGTGACAGCAAAGGTTGGTCAATTGTGTCGGTTGTTCATAATGACAAAAACGGTCAATTCGTGATTGTTTGGGAAAAACCGAAAAATTAAGACACAACCTGGGCTAACCCCAAGAGGATAGAAAAGACTTGGGTCGGGGTGTCAAGTATCGCCCAACAAAAAAGGCTTGAAAATATATAGGGGAAATATCTTGCGGGGGCTTTGCTTGAAGCCCGAAAAAAAGCGGCTTGCTAGTTCTGCTTGTTCTGTTCGTTCTGTCTGCACTGTTGCCTGAACTGTTCACGCACTTGTTGTGCCATTAGTTTGCTTAGTTCAGGGTCGAAGTCAGGTTCTTTGCTGACCAAGTTGCCACCTGGAAGCCCGTAGCGATTAGCCAGTATCTGCAGCAGTGAAGGTGCAACTTTGTAGTCAGGTTTAGTTTTGGCAAATAAGTCACCCAGCACCCAATGCACAACATCAGGGTCATTGTGCCCGCCTGGGAAGTGTCGCAACGCTGTTTCGCATACAGGCAAATATTCTGCTGCATGTTTTTTCTTGAAGGCTTCAGGGTCTGTGTTTGTGCGCCAGGTTTCGTGTTCAAGTTGTCGCTTCACTACTAACTCGAATAGCGCTTGTGTTGTGTTCATGTTCTGTTCTGTTTGTGGCGGGTTATCACGCCCACTTGCCCGCCCACTTGCCCGCCCACTTGCCCGCCCACTGTCGTCATGTCTAGGTGGCGGGCTATCACGCCCACTAGATGCCTGCACTGCGTCTTGAAACTTTGGTATCGCTAACTGAAACACCTTTACGCCTTTATGTTTTCTTGTTTGCGTGTCAACAAGCAAGCCAGTGCCTGCAAGCAAAGTACGGGCTGCACGAATTGTGCGCCTGTCGCAACCTGTTTCTATTGCCTGGGTTCGGTCAGAAACCCATACAAGCAAGTCAGGTGTCGAAGCATGAAAGACCAAGTTGCTGAAAACACGCCAAACAGTTGCCTGCCCCACTTGTTTGCTGCTTGGCATAGGTATTGGGTTTTCGTTTATCCAAAGCAAAGCGTCATGCGACATAGTTGCCACAGTTGTGTTGTAAAGTTGTCATTGAAGTTCGCCCTTCACAGCCCCTTGCAGTTACTTGCGGGGGCTGTTCTATTTGTCAGGCAGGCACAAGGTCGTCAAGACCCAGGGCGCTGCGCAGGTGGGCTACTGATACGACACAGCGCTTGCCTACACGCAGCACAGGTACGCCACTGCACAGAAAGCCTGTGGTCTTGTAGGTGTTGTGGGCTGTGCTTTTGGCAACACCCAATATGGCTGCAGCCTGGCTGACGCTGACTGTGACCCTGGCGGGGTCTGCTAAAAGTTCTGCGGGGTTCTGTTTGTGACTGTTCATGACTTCAATTATGGTGTACTGTTCAGATAGTTTCAATATCAGTACGCAGTTCAGGCAGTACAGGCAAACAGTACGAAGGGCGAAGTCATGCAAAGCGAATACACAGCAAGTAGAAAACTGCGTAACGGCAACACGCTGACCGTGACCTATATAGGCAGTTCACGAAGCGACCACAAAGTTGCCTTCCACCTAGATGTTGACATGTCAAAAGTGAAAAAGCCCACAAGGGTCACGGGCAATTACTTACCTGGGCGCTTCAAGGTTGAAGGTCTGCCCTTCAGTGTCGAGTTTGTCGTAGATGTTTGGAAGCCTGCAAACTATGCGACCACGAACAAGGGTGCAGAAATGCGCATTACAGAAATGCACATAACAGAACTGCAGAACAGTCTTGGTCTGACTTCGCATGATTTACCAGTTGACGAACTTCGGCGCTTGGCAATTCAAGCAAGCAGTTTCTTGGCTGTTGTTTCGCCACGAACTAAAGCAGAACCTTTTGGCAAAGACTTCAACATATTGGGTCATGTTTCAACGCCACGAAAAACAGTTGAAGCCTTTGCAGGCGCACCAAAACTTGAAGGCAAAGAACTGTACGAAGCAATAGGGAAACTGCACCAAGCAACCCCGCAAGGTATGAAGCAGCAAGTTATTGCAGCGCACTTTGGTTACGGCATTGACTGGGCGCAAAAACATATTCGACTTGGCAAACAGTTGTACCCAAAGCTTTTCAAGCAAGACAATTCCGGCACGAATAAGAAAACAACTAAACGAAACACGAAGGGCAAAACAAAATGACAAAGCAACGGGGTTCACTTTTCTACAAGCAAAACAGTTGGGGCTACCAAGTAGGCGTGACTGTCAACGGCAAACGACAGCGCTACAAGAAGCAAGGCTTTGCTACAAAGCGTGAAGCAGAACAGGCATTGACTAAACAGTTGACACTTCTTGACGGGGGCAGGTACACAGGCGCAGGCAAGCAAACAGTTGCACAGTTCTTGGCTTCATGGTTGACCGATTACGAACGGTCAGGGCGTGTCAAAGTCACAACGCTTGCGTCAGTGACGCAGCATGTTGACAAATATCTAATACCGCACCTGGGCGAAGTGCAGTTGTCGAAGTTGACACCCAACACAGTTGCCCGCTTTTATTCTGAATTGCTAAACAATGGCAGGCGCAAGAAAAACGCTGTGAAGGGTGTTGGGTTATCGCCTAAGACTGTGCGCAATATTCACCTGACTTTGTCGCAAGCATTGAAAGACGCAGTGCGTTGGCAGTTAGTACCAAACAACGCTGCAAGCGCAGCAGACTTGCCCAGGTATGAACGACCTCGCCTAAATGTTTGGGATGACCAACAAGTGGGTCAGTTCTTTGCGTATGTTGAAAAGGTCAACGACCCGCTTGCAGTACTGTGGCGCTTGCTATTTGTAACAGGTATGCGCAGGGGCGAACTTGCGGGGCTTCGTTGGCAAGATGTTGACTTTGTCGAAGGGCGTATTTATGTCATACAAACTCGCACTATTGCCAATGACCGTGTTGTAATCAGTAGCCCAAAAACAACTGCAGGCAAAAGACACCTTGCAATAGACGCAGGCACAGTCACAGCACTGGCGAACCTAAAGAACGAACAAGAAGCAGCAGCCCAGGTGTTGGGTCATTGGGGCACTGACTTAGTTGCTGCAACGCTTGACGGTCATGCAATTCACCCAAAGGCTTTGCTTCGACTATTCCAAAAGACTGCGAAGGCTGCAGGCTTGCCAGTAATTCGCTTGCATGACGGCAGACATACAGCAGCAACTTCAGCACTGCAGGCAGGTGTAGCAATTCATATCGTCAAGGGGCGTGTTGGTCATGCCAACGCTTCGACCACTTTGGATGTCTATGCCCACTTTTTGCCAAGTGCAGACAAACTTGCAGCCGATAGCGCAGGGTCAGTGCTTGACCTGGCAACAAGCGAAGGCAGGGCGAAGGGGGCAAAGGGGGGCAAAAGGGGGGCAACAGGGTCAGAACTGCCCGAACTTGACAACACTGTGCGCCCGTATTCCCCTGAAAACATGGACTTCACAACACAAGAAAAACCTGAAGGCAGTGGGTCGCCAGGGGCTCGAACCCTGGACCTGCGGATTAAAAGTCCGTTGCTCTACCAACTGAGCTAGCGACCCGACTTGCCAACAGACTAGTTGCTCAGAACAAAAGAACC
>Ga0209597_1003208_pt1 | contig 10154 bp, 4 predicted proteins | sample M_140625_MF_Meta_FD_187316 | JGI IMG/M metagenome (GOLD analysis project Ga0209597, IMG submission 187316) | Freshwater microbial communities from Lake Montjoie, Canada to study carbon cycling - M_140625_MF_MetaG (SPAdes) (version 2) | ecosystem: Environmental > Aquatic > Freshwater > Lake...
GGTCCACGCCGACTTAGTCCGCACCGTTTTTCGTAGCCGCGAGCGCCAGCGAGTGGTCCACGCCGACTTAGTCCACGCCGACTTTTCGTAGCCGCGAGCGCCAGCGAGTGGTCCGCACCGACTTAGTCCACGCCGACTTTCGTAGCCGCGAGCGCCAGCGAGTGGTCCACGCCGACTTAGTCCGCACCGTTTTTCGTAGCCGCGAGCGCCAGCGAGTGGTCCGCGCCCACACGCTGGCGCTCGCGACGACCGTCCCCAGTCCAAATCGGACAGCGCCCCCCCGGCCCTACATCTTCAGCGTCAGTTGAAAATTGTAGCTGATCGGCTGCTTCAACGCGAAGGTCAGGGGCACCGTCTCGCGCGCGGGACTCGTGTAGTCTCCTCCCTTGGGCCGCAACGCCGACGCCGTCTGCGCAATCGACGAATACTGCGGACCGCGGTCGTTGAGCAAATTATTGATCACGAGATTGGCCTGAAGCTCACGGCGGTTCTTGAAGCGCCACGTATAATTCATCGTCGCGGTCACGATGTAATAATCCTCCGGGGTGTAGACGGCCGTGTAGGCGTCAACGGTCGGGTCGTCGATCGACAACAGTGGGTTTGCAGGATTGGCGATGGTATCGGAGGCGCGTGAACCAATAATTTGCTTACCGCGATACCGCACACCCGTGCCGAGGCGCAGACCCTTGAGCGCCGTGCGCTGCAACGTATAATCTGCAAAGATGTTCACGATGGGTTGGTCTTGCGCAAGACGCTTGCCGTCGACGATGTTTTGGCGGAACGCCACGATATTATTGTAAGCATTCGCAGCGTTGGTCGCGTCGGGGGAGCGGGTGTTGATTGGGATCGTAAGGTCCACACTCGCGCGGTTGCTCGCGTCGATCAACACGCCCGCGTCCTTGGCGATCTGCTTGAAGAGCTCTACATTCTTGTCGATGTAAGCCTTAACGTCGGGATAAAGGTTCGACTCATAAACCTTAGGAAAGCTCACGCTGCCGGTGAGCCGAAAGGCCCGCGACGGATTATAGACCACCTCGAACTCGAAACCGTTGCCCGAACGCGTGCGAATGTCGCGATACTGCACCGGTAGCGTCCCAGCTCCGCGGATATTCCGCCCGACAGCACTCTGGTCACCCACAACGTTGGAATCATAGAGCGAGTTGAAGAAGCTCGGCCCGTCCTGCGAGATCGCCCCGTTGATCTCCTTGGTCTGGTAGTAGGTGAAGTTCAGATTCAGGCGGTTTTGCAACAGCTCCATGCGGAGGCCGTAGTCGACACCGGTCGCTATGGTCGGCTCAAGTTGGCGCGCATCGATGCGCACAATGCCGCCGGGCGGATTGAACGTTTCGGCAAAATTAATGGACGGATTAAACCAGCTCGCGAGATGCAGCACCGAGCCCACCGACCGCGTGATCTGGCTGCCTTGGACGGGATTCGGGTTGTAGTCATCCTTGAAACGGTCGTTGGCGTACAGCGGATCGCGGTCGCCATTAGGGGCAATGCGCGGACGAATGGCCGCTTCCAGCGGCGGGCCGACTTGGTTACCCGCCGCGTCACGCTGCCGGTAGGTCAGATTCGCGAAGTCCTGGGGCGGGCCCGCGCGCATAATCCGGGTAAGTCCGTCCCAATTGAGCGGGTAGTCACCCTTGTCGAGCTGCTGCACCGTTTGGAAAAAATAGTCATCCTTGCGCACGGCACCGAGCACGACGAAGCGGCCTTGGAAGAACTTCGCATTGATCGATCCGAGCGCATATTTGAACTTCGAAGTGTCGATCCGCTCCGTGTCGCGGCGCGCAATGTTGACCGCCCACATGGGCTGAATGTCCTTCGCCACCCGAGTATTCGGATCGACATATTTAATCGTGCCGAGGGAGAGGTCGGGGATCGGTCGGCTGAGATCGTTCCAGTAACGCCGGATGCGGACGGTCTGCAAAACGGTCGATTCGAGGAAGCCCCACTGGCGGTGGTCGTCGCCCTGCGCGACACTCAGGTAACGGTAATCCTGATCTTCCTCGCCGCGGTTAATGCCGCCGAGCGTATTGAACGCGAACTTCGCCCAGCGCGTGTCGAACACGTAGGCGGCAGCGCCGCGCACATTGTTGTAGTCAAACTTTCGGTCAGCCCGCATCAGCGAGCCATCACCATAGGCCTGCTTGAAATGCGGATTGGGCGCCCCATTTGGGAGCACTTGGTTAATGTCGATGTAGGTGTCGTTACTACTGCGGTTCTGCTCTCCGTTGATCTTCACGCGCGACCGGTTCAGGTCGGCGGCCACCTCGAAGTAGAAATTACCGAGCCGCTGATTGACCGTGAACTGCAGATCCTTGAAGCGCTGTGATAGGATCGGTGCGTCCGGCGAAATGGTGAATTCCTCCGAGGGCGGACGAAAAAAAGAATTGGCGATGGCGGTGCCAAAGCGGTTGCCCGGAATATTTACCGCATGCAGAAACGTCGCGCCCGCGCTCGCAAACGAGGGCAGGCTGCCCTGCACAAAACCGGCGAGCGGCGTCGTCGTGCTGTTGCCGCCAGGCAGCGTGACCGGATCATTCTGGTAGTTCATGATCGCGTTGGCCCCGGAGAACGGATCGTAGACGTAGTAGTTGGCACCGCGACGGCCGACGCCGAGCGCGTTGGCGTTCGCGGGCAGCGTCGTCGCCCCGGCTGGCGCGTTGAAGACCGTCTTGCCGTCCCAGCCCGACAGGCGGTCGTCGAGCGTCGTGAAACCAGACTGGCGTGAATTGTTGCCGTATTCGCCTTCGACGCGAATCTCCGTGTTGCGGTAAGGCTTGAACGTCGTGGTGAGAAACGCGGCTTTGCGTTTATCGAAATCCTTGAGCCGCCAACCGCTGCTATCGCCCCATACCGCCGAAGCGCGCACGGCGAACGTCTCATTCAACGGCTGGTTCAGGTCGACCGTTGCGCGATAATTGCGCCACGAGCCGACGCTGAGCTGCACACTCTCGCTCTGCCGATTGGTCTGCGCCCGCTTGGTCGTCGAGGAACTCACGCCGCTGAGCGAGCCGTTGCCGAACAAAATCGAATTCGGCCCACGGCCAAAGTCGTAGCGCTCGAGATTGAAACTGTCACCGTTGTTATACTGCGGGAAAAAATTTCGCTGCGGCCGCGTATTACCCGTGCCGCGCGTCGTGTAATTAATCGGTGCGGCGAAAAAATTCTGCATGCCGTTGTCCACATTGAGGGTGCTGCTGGTCGTCCACTCCGCCGCGCTCTGCAGATCCGTGATGCCCAGAGCGTCAATGAAATCGCGGGTAATGACGGAATAGGCCACCGGCGTGTCCCGGAGCTCTCCCGCGAGACGGCCACCGGCGAGCGAACTGGCGGCGGCGAATCCGTTGTCGCGGTCCGAACTCACCTCGAAGGGGGAGAGCACGACAGCCCCAGAAGGTACCGGCTGAGCGGGGACGGTCGTGGCCGAAGGCGAGGCCGCTTGCTGGGCAAAAGGGGTCGCCACCGCGAGCGAGGCGAACACCAGCGCGAGACGGAACCGAGGAAATATCGAGGTCAACATAGTGGAGGTAGGAACGAGCCAAGCCGGGATGGCTTGAGCTCAAGGGGAAAACTGCTGAAAAATCATTCCGACCTCGCTGCCAGAAGCAAAAACTTTTTCCCATCGGCCAAGCAGGACGGGCGCATCGCCCGATGGTCGGTCTCCGCTGAGACCAGGCGTCCGCCAGGCCGGCGACACTCCTCTCGTCGTACGTTTGACGGAACGTCGGTCTCCATCCCGCGCTTGGCTCCGTGAACTGAGTCGCAAGGCTCTAGCGAGGTGATCAGTTCGGGCGCGGCGACCTCTCAGCTCGGGAGGTCAGCCATTCCCGAACCCGCCACCCGCGCAGCCCGAGTAGGCTTTGGCTGTCTCGCTGGCGCGAGGTGGCGTGGGCGCCGCCGCTCGCTCACCGGCTGCTAAGGCGGCCCGGGCGGCGAAACCTTCGTGTCGAAGGTCCACACGTTTTTCAAAGACGCCACTGAACGCAGTGGCGCGACGCCCGCATCGTCCACCGCGGTTGACGTGAGGTTGATCGCTTCCAGTTTTTGCAGCACCACGAGCTTGCCCACACCCGCCGACGTCACCGCCGTGCGCGTCAAGTCGAGCGCGCGAAGGTTGGCGAAGGCGGCGATCGAGGTCAGGCCGGCATCGGTAATCTGGGTGCGCGCGAGTTCTGCCTCGACGATGAGATCGGCCACCGACGCGAGCTGGGCGAGGGCGGCGTCATCACAACGTCCGGGCGAACTCGCCGTGCGGAGCACGAGTCCATCGGTCGGTACGTGAGAACGCGGCACGAGCCGCAGCCCGAGCGTCTTTTCAAGCTGGGCGATCTGCAACGCACGCGGATGCCAATCGGGTGCGAGCGCCAAGGTCGGCCCCTGCGGAGCGGCGAGCGCCGGAGCGCCCTTGATGGAAGAAAGCGGTGCCGTCTCCGACGCACCCGCAGCAATCCACACTTCCAGCACCTTCACTTCATCAGGCGTCAAGGGCGGCTTGCTGTCCGCCGGCATGAACTCTTCGTCCGTGGGGTCCATCGTCACGCGAATGAAGAGCTCACTTGCCTTCGGCGCGCCGGCTTTCACCACGCCGCCGCCTTCGCCGCCGCGCATGAGCTGGGCGAAACTATCGAGACGCAACTTCCCCTTTTGTTTGTTCTCTCCGTGGCAGGCGACACACTTCCGCTCGAAAATCGGCGCGACCCGCTGCGCGAAAAATGTGTCTTCAGCTCGCACCGAAGACATCGCGATACCCAAAGACGCGACGCCTAGTAGCCCTGCTCGTGAGAGCAGGGACGGACGACGAGCCGAGGGCGCTGCCTCCCCCCTTCTCACGAAGCAGGCCACAGAAAACAGCGCTGCCCTCCCGCTTCTCACGAAGCGGGCGACAGAAAATGCACGACTAAGCCAGGAGGTCATTGATGACTTTCGAGGGCAGGACGCCCGTGAGTTTTTGATCGAGGCCCTGAAACTTGAACGAGAGCTTATTATGATCGAGGCCGAAGAGATGGAGAATCGTGGCGTGCAGGTCGCGGATGTGCATCGGATTTTTCACGATGTTGTAGGAAAACTCGTCCGTCTCGCCATAGGAAATACCGGGCTTCACGCCGCCACCCGCCATCCACATGCTGAAACAGCGGGGATGGTGATCGCGGCCGTAATTATCCGGCGTCAGCGCGCCTTGCGAGTAAACCGTGCGGCCAAACTCGCCGCCCCAAATCACCACGGTGTCGTCCAACAGGCCGCGCCGCTTGAGATCGGTGACGAGTGCGTAGGTCGGCTGGTCCGAGTCCTCGGCCATCAGTTTAATATTGGTCGGCAGGCGGCTGTGCTGGTCCCAACTGCGCAGGAAAATTTGCGTAAAGCGCACGCCGCGTTCCGCGAGACGTCGCGCCATAAGACAGTTGTAGGCAAACGTGCCGGGCTCCTTCGCCTTCGGACCGTAAAGATCCCAAGTGGATTGCGGTTCGTTGGAAAAATCAGTGAGCTCCGGCACCGACGTCTGCATGCGAAACGCCATCTCGTACTGGGAAATCCGGGCGTTGATCTCCGGATCGCCGACCCGCTCGAACAACTGGCGGTTCAGGTCGTTGACCCCGTCGATCATCGCGCGCCGCACATCGCTGGCGACGCCCTGCGGGTTGTTGAGGTACAGCACAGGATCGCTGCCCGAACGCAACGCCACCGCCGCATGCTCGGGCGAAAGAAACCCCGAGGACCACAACCGGTTCGAGAGCGCCTGCACGTTGGTCCGGTGCGGCATCTTCGAAGTCATAACGACAAACGTCGGCAGCTCTGCATTCATCGCACCGAGCCCATAGGAGAGCCACGAACCGATCGACGGCTTGCCGGGAAACATATTGCCGGTCGTCAGCTGCAGGATCGCCGGCTCGTGATTGATCGCGTCGGTATGGAGCGACTTGATCACGCACAGTTCGTCGGAAACTTTTGCGGTGTAAGGGAAGAGCTCCGACACGAAGCGGCCCGCTTTCCCCTGCCGGGCAAATTTATAGATACTCGGTGCAATCGGAAAACGCGTCTGGCTCGCCGTCATGCCCGTGAGCGTCTGGCCGCCGCGCACAGACTCCGGCAGATCCTTGTCGAACAAATCGGCGAGGGTCGGCTTGTAGTCCCACGTCTCAATCTGCGAGGGCGAGCCCGCCATGAAGAGGTAGATCGCGCGTTTCGCTCTCGGCGCATAGTGCGGCAGCATCGCGGGTGCTCCGGGGATCGGTGCATGCGCCAACAGATTAGGCGCCGAGCGACCGAGGAGCGTCGCGAGCCCCGCCCAACCGAGCGCTTTCACGCCTTGCCCAAGGAAGTGCCGGCGCGTCTCCAGATCGAGCCATTCGCGTTTCAAGCCGAGCGGCACGTGCGGCAAATCCCACACGGTCGGATTCTCGCCGCAGTGATCGGAGCAGAGGTGATGATCGGGAGAGGAGGGATTCATGGAGTGAGGTCGGCGGATTTCAGTCCGCCATCGGGCGTAGATAATCGCGGACTGAAATCCGTGCTACTTGGTCAGAAATTCGTCGAGGTTAAGGAACTGGCTCGCGACGAGGGTCCACTGCGCGAGTTCATTAACCGCTAGGGCCGGATCGGCGGGAGACTCGCCCACTGCGAGAATGGCTTTCGCGTCGTCCCCACTCGTCGCAAATTTCGCGCGGAACGTCTCGGCGGTTTTCGTGAGCACCGCTGTCTCACGCACATCCAACGGGCGGGCGAGGGTCAGGCGGGCGATAAAATCGAGACGTTGGGGCGTGGTCGGTGCCGCCTGCATCGCGCGCTCGGCCACCTTGCGAGCCGCTTCGACCCACTGCGGATCGTTCATGGTTATAAACGCCTGCAGCGGCGTATTGGTGCGGGCACGACGCGAGCAGACGACTTCACGCGAGGTCGCATCAAAGGTCTCCAGCGACGCCGGCGCCGACGCGCGTTTCCAAAACGTATACACGCTGCGCCGGTAGAGGCCTTCGCCCTTGTCGGGCACGTAGGTCCGCGTGGTCGATCCGGGCATCGCGACTTCCTCCCAAATCCCCTCGGGTTGGTAAGGCTTCACCGACGGTCCGCCGACCTTCTCCACGAGCAGCCCGGCCGCGGCGAGGGCGCTGTCGCGCAACATTTCGCCATCCATCCGGAACCGCGGCCCGCGCGCGAGCAGTTTGTTACTCGTATCCTTGGCGAGGTGCTCCGGCGTCGCCACCGCCGTCTGGCGATACGTCGCGGAGGTGACGAGCAGCCGGTAAAACGTCTTCACGTCCCAGCCGCCGTCGCGAAATTCCACCGCCAGCCAGTCGAGCAATTCTGGATGCGACGGACGATCACCCATAATTCCAAAATCCCCAGCGCTCTCGACGAGCCCGCGCCCAAATACTTCCTGCCACATGCGATTCACCGTCACCCGCGCCATCAACGGCTGCGTCGGCGCGAGCAGCCACTCAGCGAGCCCGCGGCGGTTCCGTGGCGAGCCGGCCGGCAGGTCGCTCATAAAATGGGGCACCGTCGGCTCCACCCGCTCGAGGCGGGCGAAGTAGTCGCCGCGCTTCAGGACATCCGCAAAGGCCGGCGTCGGCTTCTCGATCGCGATCAGGGTCGCCGCGCCATCCTTGGTGAGGGCGTCAAACGCTTGGTCGTGCGTCGCGACCGCTGCGGCCAAGGCGATCGTCTGCGCGTCCTTTTCCCCGAGGAAAAAACGATCGGCGACGACAAACTTCTCCTCCGTCGTCCACTTCGCCGCATCCGGCTGGCGCGCCACGATCTCACTCGCCACATCCTCATAGGAGAGGCGCGCGACTTCCGCGGGCGCCAGCGCGCGTTTGTAGAAACGCACGTCCTGAAAGCGAGTTTCGCGCATGGGATTGTAGTCATCGCGGCGGCCGAGGTGCATGGCGGCATCCGTGCGAATGGAATCCTTCGCTCCCATCGCATCGAGTTTAACCTCAGTCTCCGCCAGTTTTCCGTTGAGATAAATTTTCACCCCCGTGCCTTTGCGCGAGCCGTCGTAGGTGACAAAGAGGTGCACCCATTCGTCGCGCGTAAACTGGCCGAGCTTGGTCGCGATTTGAATGCCGCGCTGGGCGGGAGCGGCCGCGATGGCCCGGGGATTGGAGCCCGCTTTGCCCTTTTTCGCCGCCCGCGGGGCTGCCACCGGCGCGACCACTTCGGTAATCATCTCCGTCGGCGTCGACGGCGTGGGCGCGGGAGTGAGGCTGACGATGATCTGCAAGGCCTCTTGCGCGATGTCCCAACCCGCACCACCGCGGCGTTTTTCATCGCCCATTTTGGCCAGCAGCGAGCCATTGCCCGTGCCGGTGCGCGCACCGCCGCCGGGTTTCGCGCGGAGGAACAGCCAGCCCCCGGCGGAAAACTTATCACCCGCATCGACATCGCCGTGATCGCCCAGATTGATCCGAGACAGAATATCCATTCGCATCGTGGGCCAGAACCAGGTGCTCTCACCCCAAACTAAGGGATTCGTGTCCGCTTTAAACTCGGTCACGTTCGCTTTGGGGGCGGAATTTTTTAGCACATCGCCCTGCGCCTCGTCGAGGCGCAGACGCACCTCGAGCCCGGTCGCATCCACCGGCTTCGGACGGTTGCCGGCCGCGAGCCAGGCCGCCGTGAGCTCACGCGACCGCTCGCGCCGGGCCTCCAATTTTTCCTGCAAGCCTGCCTTCTGCCCGAGCACGAACTCCGCCGCCGCCTTCATTTCCGGCTTCGGCAGCCGCAGCACCGGGAACGGCTCCGCGATATTGAGATCCCATGGTTTCTCCAGCGTGTTCCCCAGAAACGCAGCCAGACCATAGTGGTCCTTTTGCGAAAACGGATCGAACTTGTGGTCGTGGCACGCGGCACAACCCGTGGTCAGCCCGAGAAAGGTCGCCCCAAACGCCTCCACACGATCGCGGGTTTGGTTCACATACACTTCCTCGGTGATCGTGCCGCCCTCGTTGGTCGTGGGATTGCAGCGCACGAAACCCGTCGCCGCCAATTGGTCGAGCGTGCGGGCCGGCAACAAATCGCCGGCGAGTTGCTCACGCACAAACGTGTCGAAGCGTTTGTTCGTGTTGAATGCACCGATCACGTAATCGCGATACGGCCAAATCGCCCGGTAGTTGTCGAAGTGGATACCGTGCGTGTCCGCGTAGCGCACGTAGTCGAGCCAGTAGCGCGCGCGGTGTTCGCCAAAGCGGGGACTCGCGAACAGCCGATCCACCACGCGCTCATAAGCCTCGGGTGACTGATCCGCAACAAACGCTTCGACATCCGCTGGCGTCGGCACGATCCCGGTCAGGTCGAGCGTCACCCGACGGATCAAGGTGCGTCGGTCTGCTTCCGCGGCCGGCGTGAGTCCATCCCGAGCCTGTCGCGCGATGACAAAGGCATCGATCGGATTGCGCACGCCCTTCGCCTGCGCCCGCGCGACCGTGGGCACCGCGGGGCGGATCGGCGGGATGAACGACCAGTGTTGCTCATACCCCGCGCCCTCGGCGATCCAACGTCGCAACGCGGCGATTTCCCCGGGTTTGAGGGTTTTGTGACTCTCGGGCGGCGGCATGATTTTCTTTTCATCCTTCGACACGATCCGCTCGACGAGCGGACTGGCCTCGGGCTTGCCGGGAACAATCGCCGGGGCGCCATCCTTGCGTTTCGCGGTGGCCGACTCAAAGCGGTCGAGCCGCAACTCCGCCTTGCGCGCCGCCGCGTCGATGCCGTGGCACGCATAGCAGTTCTCCGCGAGGATCGGCTGAATGTGCGTGTTAAACGAAAGCTTGGGCGCGGCAGGCGTAGCCGAACGAACGGCACCCGCCGTCACTATCAACACAGGGGCAAAGAGGAAAACGAGACGACGCATCGGGGGAAATGTTAGGACGAGACCTTGGACGACGTTTTCAAGCGAATACCCGCCGGGCCGAGTAGCAAGCCCTCGTCTCCTGACAGATGTCTGCCGCTGGCGCCGAAGAGGATTCCTTTTCCCCAACGCCTCCGTTTCCGGACACCGTTCAGGCCAAAATTCCCTCGATCACTCCGCCGCCTTCCACGCCGGTGAGTTTCGCGTCGAGCCCTTGAAACTTCACCGTGAACGCTTCGGGGCGGATGCCGAGCTGGTGCAACATCGTCGCGTGGAGGTCGTGGACGGTGCAGGTGTT
>Ga0209597_1003210_pt1 | contig 10149 bp, 9 predicted proteins | sample M_140625_MF_Meta_FD_187316 | JGI IMG/M metagenome (GOLD analysis project Ga0209597, IMG submission 187316) | Freshwater microbial communities from Lake Montjoie, Canada to study carbon cycling - M_140625_MF_MetaG (SPAdes) (version 2) | ecosystem: Environmental > Aquatic > Freshwater > Lake...
GCGGAGCGTATCGACGCGGGGGCCCAGAAGCGCATTGCCCGCAGCCAATCCTCCCATGAAGGCCACAAGCACGGTCACCACCGCATAGCTGGTATGACCGAGGAACAGGGCCAGATAGCGGGTCCAGACGACTTGGTACAATAGACCCGCCAGCCCCGAGACGAAAAACGAGGCCAAGATCGCCCAGAAAACCCCGCGGGAGTTCAGCTTCATGGTTCGAGAGGCATTCTATAGGGGTGGCCGTGAAAAACCTAGGAGGAGCTAGTCAAAGAGCTCGGGGACTCCAATCGCAATCGGTGCCAAATTACCCGGAAGGCGCTAGCAAAGTCTTCTGGTCGCCGTGCTACCCACTCATCGACCGCCTCCGGCGTGAACCATCCGCCTCCACGGATCTCCGAGGGTTGGAGCACAAAGGGCCCCTCGTGGTCGGCGAGATACACACCACAGAATTCCCAACCGGTGTCTGCGGTGGCCACCAGTTCGAAGATTCTCCGCGGAGGCTCGGACAGTTCGACCCCCAGCTCTTCGGCGACTTCCCGGAGCGAGGTCTCGTCCATGCCATCGCCGGCGCTCACGTGCCCTGAGGAGGAGGAATCCCAAACTCCGGGGAAATCATCCTTCCAGAGCGCCCGCTGCTGGAGGAACAACTCACCCCGTTGATTGAAGACCAGCACATGGACGGCCCGATGACGCAGCTTCAGGCGGTGCACCTCGCTCCGCGGTGCTTTGCTGACGACTTGGTTTTGCTCATCGACCACATCAAACCATTCCTCGGACATACCCCCAGACATTCCGACAAGACGCTGGGAGCGGCAACCGCAGATCACCACCGGATTTCCGATCCCAGGTCTTTCCTGTGACTGCCGCTTGACGGATGAGGAGCGGCTTTCGAGATTGGTGCCTGATGTCGCAGGCCAAACAACAGAAGCTGGGAAAACGGGAAACCCGGGATCTCGACGTGGAGATCGGCTTTCTCGAAGGGCTGGTTGTAAAAGATCCCCAGTACGTTGAAGCACTCCAGCTTTTGGCGGATGACTACACCCGGCGTGGGCGCATCAACGATGGCCTGCGGGTGGACCACCAACTCAAATCACTCCGTCCAGGCGATCCGGAGGTGCTCTTCAATCTGGCCTGCAGCCTCTGCTTGGCTGGCGAACTCGAACCCGCCATCGACGAATTGCTTCGGGCCATAGAAGCCGGATATCGGGACTTCGATTGGATGCTCAAAGACCCCGATCTGGCTGCGGCCCGCAAAGACCCCGCCTTTCGAAAAGTCCGAGACCAACTGAAGACCCTCAAGGACGGGATCTGAGCGGACTAGGCTGCCAACCCGACTGCGACCAGGTTTGGCAGGTGCTGAGTTAGTCTTCTATTTCTTAGACGGCTCCTGAGGCTTCAAGCCCTGCACGGACCCATTTTGTAACGCCCGGGCTTGACGCACCAGTTGCAGAAACTCCGCACGGTATCCCTCGCGGTCCGGCCCCTGCCCTTCTTCGGCCAGGGTCTGGACTTTCTCCCAGGTCAGGTCGCCCTTGAAGGGGGAATCACGCAGCATCAATCCATAGCCGACCACGGCGGCGGCAAACTTGTAGTCGGCCGTCGCTGCGTCGGAGCTCCGGCTTACGTCCGCGACACCCATCTGGAGATTCCGTGAAGGACTGCTCTCGGCCGAATCGGAGACCCGCCCGTTGGCTGGAGAACGGTATCCCACTTCCAATTTGAGCAAATCACTCGAGCTGCCCGCCGGAGCCGCTACTTCGGCCCCGGAACCGGGCCGCGTCGAATCGGTCGAACGAGTGGGCACAATTTCGTACAAGGCGGTGGTCGACTGGCCGGCATCGATTTGAACGCCCGAGTGCGTCGGCGAGGTCTTCAGAGCAGTCGCCGATTCCTGAGTCTCCTGGCTGAGCAATCGCCATTGATCAACGCGGGCAGGATTGAACCGGACATCCACTGTCACGTTTTCGGCCACCGTGGTTGGAGTGGGCTGCAACTCACGTCGCAGCACCGCCAGGGCCTCCGCCGGTGTCGCCGCGGAGGCGTAAGTGCTCCCTCCTGGAGTGGGCATCCAGGGAGGCGAGGAGGGTTCTAAAGGTCCTTCAGCTCCCAGACCCAGCACACTGAGCAACACGCCCCATTCGGTTTGCTCGCGGATGAGCAATTCCAACGATTCCCGGGTGCCGGCCTCGGCGGAGAATTCTCCATCCACAATCCAAACCACTCGGTTAATGCCCCCAGGAATATGACGCTGGTCGGCGAGTGCATACGCCCTGCGCAGGCCCTCCAACCCACGCGGAGCCCCTTCGGCCCGCAAGGTGCCCACCCCACGAATCAGACTAGCCCGATCGGCGGCGGCAGTCGGCGGAAGGATCACGCGTCCCTGAGGTCCATCCATGAGCAGGGCCAGCGAATCTCGCCCATCCAGCGCCTCAATGAGGGCCAGCAAGCTGCGTTGAGCCCAGGACAGACGGGCCGAAGAACCCGGACTGAGCCCAACCAGCACCACCATGTTGGCCCGAGGACGCCCCGCCGTCTGCGCCGGTCGGGCCTGGAGACCAATCTTCACCAGACGGTGGTCCGGACTCCACGGCGAGTCGGCCACTTCGACATGAGCCGAAACGGGATCCGATCCGGAGGGCGCGGGGTAATCGTAAGAAAAATAGTTCAGCAATTCCTCGAGCCTCACCGCATCGGGCGAAGGAAGCTGTCCTTCTTGGAGGGTCTTCCGAATCTGGGGATAACTGGTGTTGCCCGGCTTCAGCGAAAAGGTGGATCGCGGCGCGGTGGCCGCCGACTGGTAGGGAATCTCCCGGGTGGTCTGTGCCCGAGGACGAGGCGCGGACGTTTTAGCCTGAATGGCCGGGGTGGCCGGCTGGACCTGGGGCGTTTGAGCCAACCCGGCGGAAGGGATGGCGGCACGCACGGTCGCGGGGGAGGCCGTACCGGAAGGCGCGGGCGCCGAATCGGCCGACGGGGCCAACCCCTGCTGTTTGAGCCCAGCCACCAAGGCGGGCGAACCGGGCAATTCTGACGAGGTCGACGGGGTCGACGAACGGGGCGATCGACCAGAGCTACCCCACGCCCGCTGAGGCTCTCCTCGCAAACTCTCCTCCTGGGGTTGAGCGATGGAAGGGGCATCCGACGCCGACGTTGATGTTGATGTTGATGTTGGTGTTGATCGGTCTGCCGAAATCAACGGAGACGCTCCGGCAGGCGCATTCGAACCCCCAGAAAGAACGACCGCCGCCGGGGACGGCCTGGATCCCGAGGGCCAGGCATTCCAGAGGGCCAGACCAATGCTCAGCGCCGTCGCCGCAGCCAAACTGTATCCCATGGCCGGACGGGTGACCACGAACCAGAAACGCTGCCAACCCGAATCGCTCTCTGGAGACGATGCCACGGAGGATCGCCGGGGAAGACCGCGCCCGGGATTGCGGGCATAGGCCAAGACGGCCTCCCGACGATCGGCGCTGAGGCGATGGATGGCCTCGCGGGCCATGTCCGTCTCGACGTCGTCGGCCATGCGCCGAATCTCGCCAATCTCGGCTCGCAGCAACGCCGAGCGCGCAACTGCCTGTTCAGCGGCCGCACGCCGCTCGGCCCAACCGGGAACCGACGGATCAAAGGGGCCATCTTTGAGGGCAAAGGCCGTCAACTCCGGGGAATCGGGCGTCCAGTCCGCAGGAGATGGGGTGGATTTCATTGCGGAGAGGACGGGTAAAGGTTCGAGCGGGTTTGAGAAACACCTGGCCCGGCGTCTAGGCGCTCGAAGCGCTGGCGCAAGGTCTTGAGGGCAGTGTGCAAGAGGAACCCGATGTTGGTCTCGCTCAGACGGGTCAGTTGGGAAATCTCCCGATAACTCAGTTGGTTCTGAAACTTAAGGCGAACCACCTCCCGCTGATTGGGCGGCAACGTGGTGAGCAGGGACATTAAGTTGCGGACGTCGTCTCGCGTCTGGACCGAGGCAGAGGGTGTGGGGGAGTTGCCAGCTACCTCGGCCGCCTCCGCCTCTGCGGCACGAGGCCAGCGAGAGTCACGACGATGACGGTCCATGGCCTGATTGCGGACCACCGTGAATAACCACGGCACCAAACGTCCCCGCAGCGATTCAGGCTCCTGCTTACAGAGTTTGAAAAAAGCGTCTTGGACCAAGTCTTCGGCCGAAGGCAAATCCCTGACCAACGACAGCGCATACCGCAGCAACTCCGCCTCATGACGCTCCATGGTGACCCGCACCCACTCGACCTGGTCTTGGGTCTGGTTGGAGGTGTGGGACGAGTTCATTAGCCGGTACAGGTTATTTCACCCTGATAACGCCCGGCCGTGAAGTCCCTTAGCAACAAAATCAACGAATAATAACTATAATTTGTACACTATATGCACCTCTAAACTGTTTTTTAGTAATCAGATTCTACGGAACTGGGTGTGAACGATTTCAAGAAGAGGTACACCGATGCAGAAACACCCAAGGATATTGTCTGCCGCTACACAAAAAACAGATCCATAATAGGGAGCCATGGATCCCGCCCCGCTCGGTGATCAAATCTCGCGCCAACGCTGGGCTACGGGTTGGCGTCGACCGACTCCGAATGCCCGGGAAGTCACCTTGAGGCCTGGAGCGGCCTGCCGCCGCTTGTACTCCGACAGGTCGATGAGTCGGACCACCCGACGCACATCCGCCTCGCTGAAGCCCGCAGCAATGATCTCGGCCGCGGGGCGATCCTCCACCACATAGGCCTCGAGAATGGCATCCAAAACCTCATACGGAGGCAGGCTGTCTTGGTCGGTCTGGTTGGGTCGGAGTTCTGCACTCGGGGCCTTGGTGATCGACGAACTGGGAATGATTTCCCGATCCCGGTTCATCCATCGAGACACCCGGTACACCCAAGTCTTGGGCAAATCACTAATCACGGCCAACCCGCCGCACATGTCGCCGTAGAGGGTGCAATAGCCCACGGCTAATTCGCTTTTGTTGCCCGTGGTTAGGAGCAGCGAACCAAACTTGTTGGACATGGCCATGAGCGTGACCCCGCGAAGCCGCGCCTGCAGATTTTCCTCGGTCGTGTCTTCCGGGCGCCCTTCGAAGAGAGGCCCCATCTGACGCTTGAGGGCTTCAAACGAGCCCTGGATGGGCACCACATCGAAGCGGATCCCGAGGTTTGCCGCCAAGGATCGCGCATCATCGATGCTTCCGGCGCTGGAAAACTCGGTAGGCAAGGCCAGTCCCCGAACATTCTCCGCACCCAGTGCATCCACAGCCAAGGCGGCGACCAAGGCTGAATCAATGCCTCCCGACAGCCCGAGGACCACCGAGCGGAAACCGCATTTGCCGACATAATCACGCATGCCCAGTACGAGCGCATCATGCAGCAGGGCCTCGTCGGCAACGGGGACCAAGGGTCGATCGCCCGCCGCCTCCGTGTCTACAATCAGAAAATCCGAGGAGAAGTGAGCCGCCTCGCCGAGGCATTCGCCTTCGGAATTGAAGGCCAGGCTACGCCCATCGAAGACCAGCTCGTCGTTGCCGCCAACCAAGTTGCAATAAACCACCGGAACTTGATGTCGACGCGCCAAAGAACGCAGTAGGGCACAGCGGCGCTGCTCCTTGCCGAGTTGCCAGGGCGAGGCGCTCAAGTTGACTAGAATCTCGGCACCCGAGGCAACCAATGCTGCGGCAGGATCTGGACGGTAACGCCGCGGGACCCCGAATTCGGCCTCATTCCAAATGTCTTCACAAATGGTCAAACCCAACTTACGCCCTTCCCAGTGGATCACCGCATTTTCTGAGGCGGGCTCAAAGTAGCGGTCTTCGTCGAAGACATCGTAAGTCGGCAGCAGCGTCTTGGTTCGAATCGCCACCACGCGACCCCGGTGCAGCAGCGCTGCGGCATTAGTGAGCGGACGTCCAGGCCGAACCGGATTCTCACCGACAAATCCAACAATCAAACCCACCTCGCCCACAGCCGCAGCTAAGCGTTCAAGGGCCGCTTGATTGGCTCGGATGAAGGATTCTCTCAGGAGCAGGTCCCGAGGCGGATAGCCCGTGAGGGACAATTCGGGAGTCAATACCAACTCCACCTGGGCCTCGACACCGCGGCGATAGGCCTCCAAGACAAGCCCCTCGTTGCCGGCGATGTCCCCGACGGTGGTGTTTAACTGGGCGAGGGCGATCCTCATGGATGAGTTTTAAACGGGCGAGTCAGAGCTCAGTTCAATTGGGCGATCGGACCCAGAACCTCGGCCAGAGCCCCTCGCTCGGTGCTAATGAGGGTGCCTGGACCAAAGCCATGGCGAGCGAAGTATTCTGGTGCGGCCTCTAGCACAAACTGGATGCGGGACGATTTAGAGGGAACCCCTTGGGCATCGTTGGCCTTGAGGCGAACAATTTCCTGAATGACTCCCTCACGGTCGATGTAGGCCACATCGATGTCGAAGGGTACATTCTTCATGTAAAAGGAGCGTTCGCGCGGACCGGCGAAAATGAAGAGCATCGTCTCTTCAGGACCGATTCCGGCGCGGTGCATGAGCCCCGTGGCGATTTGCGGTACCGTGTGGCACACTTCGGAGACGATCTCGCGGGAGCCAATCCACAACTTCACCCGAGGTAACTGAACTTGAGCGGTGGCCAAGTGAAAGACCGGCTCGGATTCCGCCGACTCGGTGGCTGAAGCCGGAGCGGACGATCGAACTACGGCCGAGGCCGCATTCGACGAAGCCTCTGTTCGCGCAGTGGCCGGAGCCGAGGCCGGCGGTTGGGCACCGCAACCCACCCACCACACACACAACAGGAGCGCACACAATCGCTTCACGCCGCTCACACTGACCTCGCCCCGCCCCGACGGCAATCGGGAGAATTGCCCCCTTCCCAACAACGACTCAGGCCCGGACGATGCAATCGGAAGGAAAAGGATGGCCGAGCGCCTCCCCGGTAGGGCTCGAGTCTCTCGGACCATCCTCACCTCACCTGGCAGCCCAGGGAACGGACAGTGAGACACCATCCCTACCAACTGCCGCTACCGGCCTTCGCGGCCCCCTGGGCCAATTGCCACCTCCCTGGGTAGGGCGATATCTCTGAAAGTGTCCACGTCTGCGGTGCCGGACCGCTCGGAGATCGGTCCCTACCTCGGAGGCTTTTGGGCGACATCCAGCGTCGTCCTATAGCCTGAGCGAGGACGGTGTTATTGCCTCGTTTGGGCTCAGGCCCGGGCAGGGCGTAAGGCGGAGGTCGGCGCCACCTCTAGGTGCTCAGCGAAGTCCACTGGGAAGGGTTGAGACTTGAGTGCACCTCCAGGGCCACGCCCCACGCAAACCACCGTCACATGCCCCACAGCCACCTCCTCGGCCGGCCCCGGTTCGATACGCCAGAAGCGAATTTGGTAGGTCACCGTCTTCTCACGTTTTTCCTTCACCAGGAGGTGCATTTCGATCAGGTCCTCGAAGCGCAGGGGCTTAAGATAGTCGCAATCGGCATGGACCCGCGGCAACCCCAGCGGCGCCGCAGTCCCCCGCAATATTACCGACTGACCGAACGACCGGTAAAAGGCCCCTTCCACCGTCTCCATGTAGCGAAAAAAATTGGAGAAGTGGACGATGCCGGCGAGGTCGGTTTCGTTGAACTCGACACGGCGGGTCGCTCGGAATTCGAAGAAGGGCATGAGGGTAATCAGGAGTTGTTTAAGGATCCGCAGGTCAGGGACGAGGCGGCGATGCAGGAGTTTGGAAATGGCCTAATAGGGACCGAGTCTCGGCCAAGACCTCGCGAGCCATCGCGGCATCACTGAAGCGCTCGGTCACCGCCTGCCGGCCACACTCGCCCAGACGTCGCAATTCCGCTGGATTTACCAACACCTCGGCCAGAGTCGCTGCCAGAGCGCTTGAGGTATTTGTGGAGCACAAACGCCCCCCGCCCGTCGCCTCGATGATTTCACGGAAACCGCAAACATCGGGTTGGACCACCGGCGTGCCAGCGGCGAGAGCCTCGACAACAAAGAGTCCAAAAGCCTCACTGAATCGAGACGGCACCGAGAGCACATCCACAGAAGCCAGAAAGCTCACCTTCTCATCGCGGGTCAGGTTGGGGTGAAAAGAAGCCGCTTGGGCCAACCCAACCTCGGCCAGACGTCGGCGCAACCCGTCTACAAAAGCCTGGTCCCCCGGTCCACAACCGCCGCCGACCTTCAACCGCAGCGTTGAAAACCGCTCCTGCGCCCGCAGCTCGATGAACGCCTCAACGACCGTATCCAAGCCCTTCTCCGGGCACATCCGAGCAAAGAATCCCAGCGTGGGTGAAGGGCCTCTAAAACCGCCATCCGGCCGTTGCGGGAGATCCCGGTAGCCATCTAGGGAAATCCCGCTCTTGGCCACGCGGACGCGGTCTGCCGGCAGGCCCAGTCGGTAAATCATGCGGTCGGCGAAATAGCGAGTCGGAGCGATCCAGCCGTCCAGTTCGCGCCCCCGCTCGGCCATCAGTCGCCAAGATTCGCTACGGAAGGGTTCGGGCAGCGAATCGAGGAAAGACTCCTCGCTTTGAAGAAAACTAATCACCTTCGTTCCCAACCCGGATCGCAGCCGACGAGCAAAGCCCAAAAGCAGCGCATTGGACAAAAAGACCGCATCTGGCTGCGCCAACCCGGACATCCACGCAACCATGTCCTCCAACTCGCGGATCTGAGAACCCTCCTCACCGCGCAGCATCGACACCGTCAGTTCACCCACATCCTGGGGCCGGGTCTTTGCGGCTTTTCCAGCGGCCCATTTCAGCAACCACGGCGCGTCCACGGCCCGACGCATCCAAGCCGGAGAGCGCCGGTACCAGGCTGACTTCTGAGACAAAAAAACATTAATCCCGCCGAAGAAGGTCGGGGTAGAGCCCGCTGTGGGGGCTTCATCCAGCGTCATCGGTAGGTACAGAGGCACCATCACCGTGTCATGACCCTGCCGGCGCAGCTCCGCCACCAAGGCATTGTCTCGAAAACAGTTCCCGCAATACATACCCCCGGCTCCCGGAGTGATCTGGATAAGATTCACGCGTGGAAGGACTCCTAACCCTGAGCACCGCTGGTGTCGAGACAGGGAAGAAAAATTACCATTCGAACGCAGGAACCCCAGAGACCCACCCTTGCACCAGCGGCATCGCGCTCTGCCTGCTGACAATCGCCCACGGATCTGCCACCGTGCGCCATCCGATGAACATCAAGAAGGCTCTGATCACCGCCGCCGGGCGAAACCAGCGCACACTACCGCTGCAGACTCTGGTAGGTCAGGACGGCGTCTCCCGCAGCGCCCTGGGTGTGGTGATTGAAGAAGCACTCTCAGCCGGCATCGAAGAGATCGCCGTAGTCATCCACCCGGGCGACCAAGCCGCCTATACTGAGGCCGCAGGATCCCACGGACGCAGGCTCCGCTTCATCGAACAGACCGAGCCCCGAGGCTACGGCCATGCGGTGGCATGCGGTCGTCCCTTCACCCGAGAAGAACCCTTTCTCCTGCTCGTCGGTGACCACGTCTATGTCAGCGCCACCGCAACGAGTTGCGCACGTCAACTCGTGGAAACCGCCGCCAACGAACGCTCCGCCGTCTCCGCCGTCCAAGCGACGCACGAGAGCAAACTACCCTACTTCGGAGCAATCGGCGGACGTCGGGTTACGGGAAGGAACGCCTTGTACGAAATCGCGGAGACCCTCGAAAAACCCACACCCACCCTCGCCGAACAGCGCCTAGTCATCCCAGGCTTGCGTGCGGCTCACTACCTCTGCTTCTTCGGGATGCACGTCTTGACCCCTTCCTTAATGGACCTACTCGAACGTCAAGTGAGTGAGACCACCGGTTCGGTGAACTTGTCCACCGCCCTCTCCGCCCTCGCCCGAAAAGAACGCTACCTGGCCTTCGAAACTGCCGGACGCCGCTACGACATGGGCGCCAAGCACGGCTTCCTAACCGCCCAATTGGCTCTCAGCTTGGCAGGCCCCGATCGCGAAGAAGTGCTCGCCGGGCTGGTCGAATTGCTGGCGCAGCGTTCCCGCTGACAGCCTGCGTCAAGCCCGGCGCAATCAACGGGAGCACTCGTCCACGGAGGCCTCAACCTCCGCGCCACCCCACCCACCCGGCGCCAGCGGGGCCGGGCCGAAGCGAGCATTGGAGGCGAACACC
>Ga0209597_1003211_pt1 | contig 10149 bp, 7 predicted proteins | sample M_140625_MF_Meta_FD_187316 | JGI IMG/M metagenome (GOLD analysis project Ga0209597, IMG submission 187316) | Freshwater microbial communities from Lake Montjoie, Canada to study carbon cycling - M_140625_MF_MetaG (SPAdes) (version 2) | ecosystem: Environmental > Aquatic > Freshwater > Lake...
CTTGATGTGTATGTTCTGGTTTGCATGTTATCTTTATTACAGGAGGACCAAGCAGAATAAACAAAATTGCAATCTACTCTAGGAAGGTTCCATAAAAAGTCTTCTTTTTTGCAAGCTACTAAGCTTAGTAATATAATAGTTAATATAATAACAAATTTTCTCATTGTATTTTTATTGATAAATTCTTCTTTTTTTGTTTTTTATACCTTTTGAAAAAACCCAAATTACATCCTTTAAATAGAAGTAACCCGCTTTAACAAATTGACCAAAAGATCCGCTTGACGCGAAAATAAAACAGAGGATGATTATTAGGTTTTTCATACTTAATGGCATTAAAAAAAAGAGCTTCTCTTTATAATCTTTCTAAGAATTGATTTAGAGATTTAATTAATTTTTATTAAAAAATTTTATGCAATTTTCTTTATTCTTAAATTTATAAAACGGATGGTTTTCAAGTTGCTCTGGAGTAAATTCTCCAAAGGCAGGTTTTTTTTCTTCATTTGAGCAGTAGTATATTTGATAAACGAATGTGCCATTTTTATTAATTGGAAAAATTGGTTCATCTGTCGTTAAATCAAAAAGGGTATATTCTTTTTTCCAAAACACATTAGCAAAATCTGATCGAAGTTTTATGTTTCTTTTTATGTTAGCATCTACTTTAAAGCGTATGTTATCGCCACGCAACTCGTTAAATTCCTTTAATACTAATAAAGTAATGCTGTTTTGCCCACTTTTTATATTAGAGCCTACTTGCCCCTGCACTTGTTTAAGTGGCCCTTTCCAGGTAGTGCCCCCATTGGTGTTAATAAATAAATTAATGGTGCAGGGTTGCTCGGTTTCTAAATCATAAGTCACAACAATATTTTGCCCTTGTTGTGAGGCCCCTACATTATTTACTTTTTGTGCAAAATAAATAAGCGGGCAAATAAAAAATAGTACTATACAATTAAATTTTACCATGTTAGGGTTTTCCAATTTTCGCCAATAATATCGCTTGGCATTACATTAGAGGTTTGTGTTTTATTTATTTTAATAACTTCTTTGCTTACACTATATTTAACCAAATCAAAAAAATCAAAACTAATAAAAAATAACTGCAAAAAAAATTCAACTTTCAAATTGTCAATCCCTCAGGCAACGCACAGAAAACCCATTTCGCTTATCTATGACTGCACTGTTTACACCGTCAGAAAAGAAGTACAAGTCGCGGTACCAAGCGTTATTGGTATTGGCCTCTGACGAACTCCACCAGATACAGCTAGTGCCAATGTAGAAGAAATCCGAACTATTGCCAATAAGGTAACGACAGCCGCCTGGAAGCCCTGTAAAGCCTGAGGTGTTGCTCCCATTCCCATTATTTTGCCAACCACTAGTGCTTTTCATTTGACCGCCTGCTATTGGCTCTCCGCCCAAATAATCAGTTAGTGTGCTCCACTCTGCATCTGTGGGAATGTGATAGCCATTTGGTGCCAAGCCACGAGGATCGTTTACAGCATAACAATTATATAACTTGCCATAAGTTGTGCCATTTGCAGTATTGTTTGCATAATAACACCAAGCGCCTGTTGTTAAGTTTGCCCAAGTGCTTGCATCTTGCACCTCGGGTATAGGGTCTCCATTGCGGTAGGTTGCTACATCAAGGTTTTTTAGTGTCCAGGTTTGGCTACCAATTTGAACTGATGATAAAATAACACAGGGTCTTTGAATACTATCTGCAGGGGGGGTGCAGCCAGATGGACTTGATGTGTATGTTCTTGTTTGTATATTGTTTGAACAGAAGCTCCAAGATGAATAAACAAAAACGCATGGCGTGCACGATCTTTGAATACTATCTGCAGGGGGGATTCCGCCAGATGGACTTGATGTGTATGTTCTGGTTTGTATATTATTTGAACATGCGCTCCATGAAGAATATACAAAAGTACAAGTTGATATTTTTTCCCTGAGGCAACGAACAGAAAAGCCATCTTGCTCAAAGCTGTCGTCTCTATCTACATTGCCATTAGGGGATCTCAAGTAGCGGCCCCACGCGTTATTGGCAACGCTCTCTGACGAACTCCACCAGTAACCGTTAGCATAAATGCCGTAGAAACTTCCATTGCCGTCACGACAACCGCCCGGAAGCCCTTCAAAACCTGAAGTGTTACTGCCATTCCCATTATTTTGCCAACCACTAGGACTTTTCATTTTTGTTCCTGCTACTGCTTCTCCACCTAAATAATCAGTTAGTATGGTCCACTCTGCATCTGAGGGTATAAGGTAGCCATTTGGGGCTAAGCCCCGCGGGTCGTTTACCGCATACCAATTATATAGCTTACCATAAGTTGTGCCATTGGCAGTTAAGTTATTGTAATAACACCAGGCGCCTGTTTTTAAGTTTGCCCAAGTGCTTGCGTCTTGCACCTGAGGTATAACATCGCCATTGCGGTAGGTTGTTACATCAAGGTTTTTAGTTGTCCAAGTTTGTGTGCCTATTACAACTGAAGATAAAATAACATTAACACAATTTCTTTGAACGCTATCTGCAGGAGGAGTGCAGCCAGATAAACTTGATGTGTATGTTCTGGTTTGCATGTTATCTTTATTACAGGAGGACCAAGCAGAATAAACAAAATTGCAATCTACTCTAGGAAGGTTCCATAAAAAGTCTTCTTTTTTGCAAGCTACTATGCTAAATAATATAATAGTTAATATTATAACAAATTTTCTCACTGTATTTTTATTGATAAATTCTTCTTTTTTTGTTTTTTATACCTTTTGAAAAAACCCAAATTACATCGTTTAAATAAATTGAAGCTGATATGCCTCCGGATATAAGGGCCACCTTATGACTTAAATTGGCATTTTTGTAATGTTTATTCATCAAACTCAAGTCATTTTTTTCGTTAAGATAGGCATCGTATTGTGAATTGGAGTAATTGTTACTCACAATTGCAATCAATAAAGTGCTAAAAAAACTAAGCGATCTGCCCCAGCCTTTTTTACCATATGAAACTTTTGTAGTACCCCATCCAGGAAAAAACATAGAATTTATTGCGCAAGCTGGGCCGGCTATTTTTATTGTGTTTAAATTGTTAGTTGCAGCAACTACTTTAAAGCGAATGTTATCGCCACGCAACTCGTTAAATTCGGTTAACACAAATAAAGTAATGTTTTTTTTTCCGCTTTTTATATTAGGCCCAACATGGCCCTGCACTTGTTTTAATGGCCCTTGCCAGGTAGTGCCCCCATTGGTACTAATAAATAAATTAATGGTGCAGGGCTGCTCGGTTTCTAAATCATAAGTCACAACAATATTTTGCCCTTGTTGTGAGGCCCCTACATTATTTACTTGTTGTGCAAAATAAATAAACGGGCAAATGAATAATAAGAATATAAAATTAAATTTTACCATGTAAGTGTTTTCCAATTTTCACCAATTATAGCGCTAGGAATTACATCGGGGGTTTGCCTTTTATTTAATTTAATATTAACTTCTTTGCTTACATTATATTTAACTTGATCAAAAGCAGTTCCAAATTCTTCTTTACCACGGGATTCTTTTAAATTTTTTAATAAAAAATAAGTAAAATAACCATGTTGTTTTTCTTTATACACTGCGCTTGATTGGTTTCCTTGACTAGAACTTAGCACCAAAATATTACCTGGTACAACATCAATACGTGGTTTTACTTTAACTCCTTTTAAAGCCACCAACTCTTTATTACGAGCGCCACCCGAAAAACAAGCATCTAATATCACGGTTACTTTTTTACTTGGGTATTTGCTTAATTTGTCATAAATCCAAGCTAAGGATATGCCATCTTTTGGGTTACTGCCATTTACATCAACCGGTATTAAAAAGGCTTGTTTTGTTTCTTCGTCGGGCAAACCATGCCCAGAGTAATAAAAAACCACCTCGGCTGGCCCATTTTCAAATTCGATTGAAGTAATTAATTTGTCAATATATTGTTTTACAATCGCCTTAGTAGGGTCTATTAAAGTAAAAATATGCTCTTTAGGAAAGCCCAAGGTTTTTTCGGCATACTCTGCAAACACTCTAGCATCGTTTGCTGCAAAATCTACATTAACTTCTTTATCTAAATCGGTTTGGTATTTAGTGTAATCTTCGCAACCAATAATTAAAGCATATTTTTTAGTGTTAATTGGTAAACCACTCGGTATATCTTTATCTACATCGCTTCGCAAAGAGGCCGTTTCGATATTTATTTTATTTTCTGATTTGGCCTCAATTTGAATTTGTTTTTGAGCCAAACTTTGATTTAAGGCCAGAGTTTTTGTCCAATTTTCGCCATAACTTTCAAGCGATTCGGTTAATTTAGCGCTTAAAACAATGTTGGGTAACTTGTATTTATTATTGGCAATTAGTTCATAAACAATGCTTCGTTTTTCGTTAGGTGCAATATCCTTTAATTGCATTAGCTCGAAGCCGTCTGTCATAAACACATTATCGGGCAAGTTAAATTTTAGTTCGGCATTTTTAGCTATACCCTGCCCAACATTTTGAATAAGAAGTTGCACCGAAAATGGTTTTTTTAATTCTAAATTACTTTCATGGTTGCCTGAAAAAACAATACAATCAACTACCTTTAAACTTGGCACCAAAAATTTACGACTAGTTACTTCAATTTTTATTTTATCCGAATTAAACCCATTAGGTTCATCAATTTCAAGAGTAAATTCAATATTACCATCGGTAGTTTTAAAATCACTTTTTATTTCAATTAAAAAGGTTTGGCTACCACCTAATTTATCTACTTTAGATAAATTTTGTGTTTTTAAAAAAGAAATGCCCTCGGTATTGCCAGTGGCACTAACCAGAGCTTTAATGTTTAAGGCATCGCCTTTGCCAGTATTAATTAATTTAAATTCTATTTTGCAGTTTTCGTTGGCATTAATGGCTTTGTTTCCATCTTCATCAATAAACTTTAATCCTTCAATCGCCAAAACAGGCGGATCAATTTTTTTTCGAATATCGAAAGAATAAGCTTTGCTAATGCCATTACTTTGAGAAAATAAAGCAAAGGAGATCAAAACTAAAACCGTGCAAATAAAAAATTTAGATATTGATTTCATAATTAGGTATTTTTTATAAAATTAATCAAAAAAAACGAATAATTTAACCTAATATTTTTTTTAAAATGCCACCTTAACTAAAATTATATTACCTTTATTTGATTAAATATATATATATGAAAAATTTTATTTTAGTTATAGCCGCATTAACTTTTAGTCTTACTGCTTATTCGCAGGGCTTTGAAATAGGCATTAAAGGCGGCATGAATATTACGGCTGCAGATGTAATGAAAGAGGCATCAAAAGATGTACAAATAACTAATAAAAACACCTATAACGGTGGAGTTTATGGGCGTTTAAAAATTAAATTAATTGGCATTTTTGTACAACCAGAACTTGTTTATAACACAAGGGGTTATAATTTTGACATTACAGAACCCATTTCTGGCAAAACTATAAATTTTAAACAGCAGGCCTATTATTTAGACATGCCGGTTTTGGTTGGCTTAAAAATGTTTAAATTTTTGAGAGTATATGCTGGCCCAAATTTTCAATACTTACTTAAAAATGAAATAACTGGCGTAGACGATGTGGTTGCTTTAGCAATTGATTTTAAAAAAACGGAAATGAAAAAAGCAAATACTGGTGTACAAATAGGGTTTGGCTTAGATTTATCTAAATTTAGAGTAGATGTTAAATATGATTTTAACCCTACAGATATGGGCTCACCATTTAGTTATCAAAACCAAGTTCAATCAATCAAAACGAGTATGGTTACTATTCAACTTGGCTATAAACTATTTGGTATTTTGTAAAAATTAATTTTTTGTTACAATAAATCATTTGCTAAGTTTGCTAAGGCGCTGCGCTCTCCTTTTTCTAAAGTAATGTGAGCATATAAAGATTGTCCTTTTATTTTTTCAATCAAATAACTTAATCCATTACTTTGAGCATCTAAATAAGGGGTATCAATTTGATGAATATCTCCAGTAAAAATTATTTTAGTGTTTTCGCCTGCACGAGTAATAATCGTTTTTACTTCGTGTGGTGTTAAATTTTGAGCCTCATCTACAATAAAAAACACATTGCTTAAACTTCTTCCTCTAATAAAAGCAAGCGGACAAACCACCAGTTTTTCTTGTTCTACCATTTCGCTTAGCTGTTTGTGTTCTTTATCTTTTTCACTAAATAAACTTTTAATGTATTTTAAGTTGTCCCAAAGTGGCTCCATGTATGGGTTAAGCTTACTATTTACATCTCCAGGTAAATACCCAATGTCTTTGTTACTCAAAGGCACAATTGGCCTAGCTAAATAAATTTGATGATAGTTTCTTCTTTGTTCTAAAGCTCCAGCAAGTGAAAGTAGTGTTTTTCCGGTACCGGCCACGCCTTGAATACTAACTAATTTAATATCAGGATTCATAACAGCATCTAGTGCAAAAGCTTGTTCGGCGTTTTTGGGTATAATACCAAAAGCAGAACTTTTAATAACTCGTTTTAATGTATTATCTTCATCATTATAGCGAGCTAACACGCTTTGTGATCCATTTTTTAAAACATAATAATGGTTCGGGTAAGTTTTTTTATTTTTTAAAACAGATTTAGCATCACAACTTCCTTTATTATAAATAGAAGTAATTTGATCGTGGCTAGCTTTTATATTTTCTGAATTGCCAGTATATAATTCGTCAATAGATTTTATTTTCCCGGTTTCGTAATCTTCGGCCAGTAAACTTAAACTTTTAGCTTTAATGCGTAAATTAATATCTTTAGTTACGAGTATTACTTTATTTTTGGGATGCTGTTCTGCAATATAAAGTGCTGTATTTAAAATGCGATGATCTGCTTTTTTATCGTCAAAAATTTTTTCAGCATTGATAGTAGATGAATGATTCATCTCTATTTTAAATTTTCCTCTAGTTGATCCGTTAATAGATGTCCAGTTTTGTAACGTATTTTTTCCGCTTAATTTGTCAATGTATCTTGTAAATTCGCGAGCCGAATAATTTTTAGAATCGTTGCCCTTTTTAAAATTATCTAATTCTTCTAAAACAGTTATCGGAATAACTACATCATGCTCTGCAAAATTCTTTATTGCGGTGTGGTCGTATATGATTACCGAAGTGTCTAGTACAAATATTTTCTTTTCTTTAATTTTTTTTTCAATTACCTTTTTAAGAGCCATATATTTTATCAATTTTGATAAAGTTATGAATGCCGAGTTAATTTTTTTGATTTGGTTTTTTTTGATTTGAACAATCGTGTGTTTATTTGAGAAATAATTTATTGTTTATTTAATAATAAAAACATCTTGATTTTATTTTTTAGCTTTTTTTAGAATTTATTTACGGTAGCTTTCAGTATCTTTCGAAAAAAATTATTTTATGAAAAAAGTATTTATTTTATTTTTAGCAATTTATACTACTTATTCTTATAGCCAAACAGCCATTTGGAAAAAAGAGCAGATGATGCCTACAAAAGAATTAGCAGATAAAATTAATTCAAATCTCAATCCAAAAGAAAAGCCACTTATTTTAAATGTTGGGCCCATGGATTTGATAAAGTCTTCGATTGAAGTTGGACGAGCAACAAGTGTTACGGGTATTGAAAAAATAAAGTCTACTGTTGCCTGGGAAAATAAAAGTAGAACTATTGTGGTGTATTGTGGTTGTTGCTCTTATGCTAGTTGTCCAAACATAAGGCCTGCATACGACGCATTAATTAATGCAGGTTTTAAAAATGCAAAAGTATTAGAGTTGCCTGTTGGAATTAGAGAAGATTGGGTTGCTAAAGGGTTTCCAATGGAAAATTAATTTAAAATCTAAACTATTTTAATCTTTTATATAAACTAAAAAACCCTTTAAATTTCTTAAAGGGTTTTTAATTTAAATACAAACAATTAAGAGCCGCAGGCTTCGCAAGAATCCGGATTATCTAAACTACAAGCTAACTGAGCTTGTTGTTCTTCAAAAGTTAAAACATGTCCTTGCCCTCTATCAACTAACAACTGATCTTCGTTTCCTAAAACAAAAGCAGGCTGAGATAAGGCATCTTGATCTACTGTAAATTTAATTGCATCGGCAGCAGCTTTAGTTCTTAAGTAATACATGCCGGTTTTTAATCCTTTTTTCCAAGAATAGAAATGAGCACTGCTCATTTTAGCAAAATTTGCGTCTTGAATAAATAAATTTAATGATTGAGATTGATCGATAAATGCTCCTCTATCGGCAGCCATATCAATAATTGTACGTTGTTTAATTTCCCAAACGGTTTTATAAAGTTCTTTAATATTGGCAGGTATTTCGGGGATATTTTGAACCGAACCATTCGCGGCAATAATTTTATTTTTTAGGTTTTCGTTCCATATTCCAAGTTTAACTAAATCTCGCAATAAGTGTTTATTTACAACAACAAACTCTCCACTTAATACACGTCGTGTATAAATATTTGAAGTATAGGGTTCGAAACATTCATTATTTCCTAAAATTTGCGAAGTACTTGCTGTTGGCATAGGAGCTAAAAGTAAACTATTACGAACGCCATATTTAAGAATTTCCTCACGTAAAGTATCCCATTCCCATCTTGGGCTTGGTTTTATGTTCCACATGTCTTGTTGAAATATACCTTTAGAAATAGGAGAGCCTGCATAGGTTTCGTAAGCTCCATCTTTTATGGCAAGGTCTTTACTGGCAGTTAAGGCCGCATAATAAATGGTTTCGAAAATCTCTGAATTTAACTTTTTAGCTTCTTCGCTTTCAAACGGGAAACGCATCAAAATAAAAGCATCTGCTAATCCCTGAACTCCTAATCCAATTGGGCGGTGACGTAAATTAGAATTTCTTGCTTCTGGTATTGGATAGTAATTACGGTCAATAATTTTATTTAAATTTAATGTGGCTTGGTATGTGATTTCGAATAATTTATGATGATCAAAAAATCCAGCTTTTTCATCAACAAAACGAGGCAAAGCCAGAGAGGCTAAATTGCAAACTGCTACTTCATCAGCACTCGTATATTCAATAATTTCAGTACATAAATTAGAAGACTTAATGGTTCCTAAGTTTTGTTGATTGGATTTAGAATTTGCGGCATCTTTAAATAACATATAAGGATTACCAGTTTCTATTTGAGCTTCGATAATAGCGGCCCATAATTCGCGTGCTTTAATTTGTTTTCTGAATTTGCCTTGGCTCTCATATTTTGTATATAAGGTTTCAAATGCTTCGCTATGGCAATCACTTAATCCTGGGCACTCGTTCGGGCACATTAAGCTCCAATCTCCTTCAGCTTCTACTCGCTTCATAAATAAATCCGGAATCCACAAGGCTGTAAATAAATCACGGGCGCGCATTTCTTCTTTGCCATGATTTTTACGAATATCTAAAAAATCAAAAATATCTGCATGCCAAGGCTCTAAATAAATGGCTATCGATCCTTTACGTTTTCCGCCGCCTTGGTCAACATAACGAGCTGTTTCGTTGTAAACTTTTAACATTGGAATAATTCCATTGCTGGTACCATTAGTCCCTTTAATATACGAACCGGTAGCTCGAACGTTGTGAATATTAATTCCTATTCCACCAGCGCTTTGCGAAATTTTAGCACACATTTTTAATGTGTCGTAAATGCCATCTATACTATCGTCTTTAACTTGTAATAAAAAGCACGAACTCATTTGAGGTTTTGGAGTGCCTGCATTAAATAAAGTTGGCGTAGCGTGAGTAAACCAACGCTCGCTCATTAACGAATACGTTCTGAGTGCCGACTCAATATCATTTTTATGAATTCCTACAGCTACTCTCATTATCATATGTTGAGGGCGTTCGGCAACTTGATTATTCATTTTTAATAAATAAGAGCGCTCGAGTGTTTTAAAGCCAAAGTAATCGTAACCAAAGTCGCGATCGTAAATAATAGAAGAATCAAGGGTATGAGCATTTTCCATTACAATTTGATAAACATCATCAGCAATTAATGCTGCTTTTAATCCGTTTTTCGGATCGATGTAATTATAAAGGGCTTCAATTGTTTTAGAAAAAGATTTAATTGTGTTTTTATGAAGATTGCTTACTGCAATTCGAGAGGCTAATTGAGCATAGTCTGGATGGCGTGAAGTTAAACCTGCTGCAGTTT
>Ga0209597_1003213_pt1 | contig 10146 bp, 8 predicted proteins | sample M_140625_MF_Meta_FD_187316 | JGI IMG/M metagenome (GOLD analysis project Ga0209597, IMG submission 187316) | Freshwater microbial communities from Lake Montjoie, Canada to study carbon cycling - M_140625_MF_MetaG (SPAdes) (version 2) | ecosystem: Environmental > Aquatic > Freshwater > Lake...
TCTCTAAAGGGTGCATTTGCTGGAAACATCTTGTCGGTCGACAAAGTTGATGCAATGACAGTCAAAGTCACATTGAGTGTTCCTCAGCGCGACTACCCAGAAGCTCTGTATGCATCAGGTCGCAACTCAATGGTTGCTCCAGCACAGTTGAAGAGCGCGAAGTGCAGCACGGTTCCAATCGGAACTGGACCATTCATGGTGCAGGGCGAATCAACCGCTAACGAGACTGTGTTCGTAAAGAACCCGCTCTACTGGCGCAATGCTCCAGACGGCAAAGCACTTCCTTACCTTGATCAGATCACGGTGAAGTATGTTTCTGAAGGCTCACAGCGTTCAGTTGCAGTTCGCAGCGGTTCGGCTACAGCAGCATCGTTCTCATCGAGCGTTGGAGCAAAGCAAGTAGCGGCGATTAAGGCTGACAAGAAGCTCAAGCTTTACACCTCACCTGCTGAGTACTACACCACTTCATGGCTGAATACATCAATCGCGCCGTTCAATCAAAAGAACTGCCGTGTTGCTGCAGCCTATGCACTTGACCCAATCAAGACAGCGAAGATCGGAACAAAGGGACTAGACACTCCTTTGGACGGCTTGTTCGCTAAGGAATCAAAGATGTACGTGAAGTCGCCTTACTCATACAACCTTGCAAAAGCAAAAGAATTTTTTGCACTTTGCAAAACCGACTTGAAGGCAACTTCGGTAGCAGTATCAATTCCTGCAGGCACAGACAGTGCATCGAAAGACTACGTACAGCTTTCAGCCAACCAATTGAAGGAAGCCGGATTTGATGCAACTGTTGAGCAAATGCTCACCGCAGTTCAGATTGACCGTGCATTCACCAAAAATAACTTGCAGGTAAACACATTGCAGGTTATGGAAGGCGTCAACACTTCATACTGGAACACAACGTTCTTGAAGGCAACGACGAATCCACCAGGGTCTCTGGCAACAGCTGGACTAAACGCAGCAGTTCCAAACATGGGAGCCGCTTATGGTGGTCTTGGAATGGGCACGATCTTCAAATTGAAGATCTGGCCACTTCTCAACTTGACAAAACACACCAACGCAACAGTTGATGCAGCATTCTTTGCAGCGCAAGCAGCAGCAGATGACGCAACAATGAATGCAAAGTTGAAGGAAGGTGTCAAGATCATTCAAGATGAGGCATACGCAATTGGTGGAGCAGCACTCACCTATTACTATGCAGCTTCACCAAAATTGAAGGGCATTGAAGACTTCCGCCTAGTTGAAGGAGCTAAGACACAAGTAGTCGCAAACTGGGGCTTCATGTGGACGACTGCTTATTTGACTAAGTAGTTAAAACTCAGAAATAGAAATCCGTCGGTTCGGTTGACACAATGTCAACTGGGCCGGCGGATTTTTTTTTGTCTTAAAAGTTCTGTAGAATTATCTCGTGGGAAATTCAAATATCAAATATGCGTTACAACGCATGCTGCAGTTTCTCTCGGTAGTTGTTGCTTCCACGTTTCTCATTTCGCTACTTCTCAAGTTCATGCCTTTTGACTTGGCAGATGTCGTTGCACCGTATGGAAGCCCCGAAGAGAAAGCATTAATCAGCAAACAACTCGGTTTAGACCGCAATGCTTTTATGTCTTTTTGGCTATGGCTAAAGCGATTCGTTCAGGGAGACCTCGGATTGATCTATGCGACTGGACAAACTGAATCAGTATCAAGTCGCTTACTAAGAGCTCTTCCAAAATCGCTGTTCCTTATGGTCTACGCTCAGATTTTTGCTCTTGTCTGCTCAATACCACTAGCCGTTGCATGCGCATACAGGGAAGGCAGCAGATTCGACAAGTTTTTCAATAATTCACTTTTTACCTTGTCTGCAATTCCTGGTTTTTCAATTGGTTTGATCCTTTCCTACTTCCTAGGACTAAAGATCCACATCCTCCCTCCACTCGGATACATTTCGCCAACGGAAGATCTAATTGAACATCTCAAGCTGATGGTCATGCCGGTGTTAAGTCTGTCAATTGGTCTGATAGCCGTGTATACGCGACTTCTCCGCAACGACCTCATTGCGTCGCTAAAAGATGACTACGTAATAATGGCCATTTCAAAAGGCTTAAGCCCACGAACAATTATGTGGAAACACGTGTTCCGTCCTTCAAGCATGACTCTGATTACTTCAGCAGCCTTGAACATGGGTGGACTTATCGGCGGAACGGTTGTAGTAGAAAGCATTTTCGCAATTCCTGGAATTGGATCAGAAATTGTTTACGCCATTTACTCGTCGCAAATATTTATGTTGCAATCCACTGTTGCTGCGATTTCTGTTTTTTATGTGGCTATCAACTTCTGCGCAGATCTAGTCGGCACGAAGATTGACCCACGAACGAGAGAACGCCGTGCTTAAAAAGCAACCAATCAGCGTAATTTTTGCTGCCGCATGGCTGGCCATCTTGCTGTTCTTCGCCCTATTCGGACCATTTCTTCCTATCCCTGACACTCTGTACAGTTTTGAGGACAGTCTTTCCGTAGGAATTTTCTCGCAAGGCCATATTCTTGGAACCGATTCAAACGGCTATGACATGTTCGCCCAATTGGTCGAGGGGTCACGCTATTCCCTCTTGATTGCAGGTATCTCAGTAACAATTGGCGCACTGATCGGATCCATAGTCGGAATCCTTGGAGCATTTAAGCAAGGCATTTTTGATCGAATTGCGAATGCACTTTTTAGCGTGGTGCTTTCCATTCCAAACTTGCTTTTATCAATCACACTCATCGCTGTGTTCGGAACCTCGCCAGATCCGTCAAATCCAGTTCCACCTTCCCGCCGCCTCATCGTGGTAATCGTCTCGCTCACCATCGTCATCGTGCCTATTCTTGGTCGAATTGCGCGATCTACTGCCATTTCCTGGTCGAACCGAGACTTCGTTACTGCTGCTCGCTCTATGGGAATGACCGATCGCCAGATCATCGTTCGCCATATTGTTCCCAACGTGATGCCTGCTCTTATGGCTATCGCTTTTCTCGCAATTGGCGTCGTGATAGTGGCTGAGGGCTCGCTCTCACTGCTTGGAGCCGGTATCGGCGAGAAAACGACTTGGGGAAGCATGATCGCCCGAGGCAGATCAGATATTGAGTATTACCCACATATTCTTTTCGTTCCGATCGTCGCTGTTGCTCTGACTGTTATCTCCTGCAACCGACTTGGCGATCAGGTGCGGCGAAACCTCGATCCACGCGAGGCCCGCTTGTGAGCACGCTACTTTCGCTTCGTAATCTGTCTGTTCAATTCGACACTGTGCGTGGACGCCTCAATGCCGTAAAAGAAATCTCGCTTGACATTGAAAGTGGCGAAAGCGTTGGAATCGTAGGTGAATCTGGTTCAGGAAAATCAGTTCTCTCTCGAGCCGCCATGGGAATCCTCCACGGAGGAAACGTTCACAAATCGGGAGATATCACCTTTGATGGAAACCTTCTCTCCAGTTTGAGCGCGCAAGAGCTTCGCGAATTCTGGGGGACCGGAATGGCGATGATTTTCCAAGATCCAATGACCTCGTTAAATCCTGTCCGAAAAATCGGTACTCAAATTGGTGAAGCACTGCGCATTCGACTCGGAATGTCGAAGAACGATGCAAACAAAAAGAGTGCCGAACTCCTCCGCCTCGTGCGAGTACCTGATCCAGATGCAACTCTCAACAAGTACCCGTTTCAACTCTCTGGCGGCATGCGACAACGTGTGATGATCGCAATAGCTCTCGCATGTGACCCTAAGTTGCTTTTTGCAGATGAACCAACGACCGCCCTGGACGTCACCGTGCAGGCACAAATTCTTGAGTTGCTTGATGACCTGAGGAAATCTCTCAATATGTCAATGGTTTTAGTAACTCACGACCTAGGAGTCGTAGCTGGTCATACAGACAGAGTCATTGTCATGTACGCGGGCGAAGTAGTGGAAAGTGCGAAAACAACTGATCTTTTTGCGAACATGCGAATGCCATATACAGAGGCATTGTTCAAGTCCATTCCCACGCTTGACACGCCAACTGGAACTCGGTTGCCAACGATTGAAGGTCGCGTGCCAGACCCAACTCAGGATAACCCTGGTTGCTCTTTTGCATCTCGTTGCTCCTATGTTCAAGAAAAATGCCGAACTGAACATCCACCGTTGACCAGTGATAGCAACGACCATCACTATCGCTGTTGGTTCCCTATCCAAGTAAGGAGCACTCTCTAATGGCCGGAACGGGAAATGCACACCTTCGTGGCGAGGGAATGGTTTTGCGGGCCAACGATATCAATGTTGAATTCAAAATTGGAGACAAAAAAGTAGTCAAAGCTGTTTCTGGCGTCAGCATTGATATTGCAAAAGGTGAGACGCTCGCAGTTGTAGGCGAATCTGGATGCGGAAAGTCAAGCCTGGGCAAAGCCCTTCTCCAACTTCCTAAGCCAACTTCTGGTTCAGTGATTTTAAATGGTGTCAACATCACTGCTCTACATGGAGAAAAGCTGCGTGCGGTAAGACCGCAAATGCAGATGATTTTCCAGGACCCAATTTCGTCGCTTGATCCACGAATGACGGTGAGACGAATTATTGAACAGCCGTTAAAGGTGTGGAGCGACCTTGATGAACAAGGTCGCGCAAGTCGCGTAGATGAACTCCTGGACTCCGTCGGCCTTGACCCAGCAGTCGTCGGTAGTCGAAGGCCATATGAGTTCTCTGGCGGTCAATGCCAGCGAATCAGTATTGCCAGAGCGTTAGCGCTAAACCCATCCATGTTGATCTGCGATGAGCCCGTATCAGCCTTGGACGTAAGCGTTCAAGCCCAAATCCTCAATTTGCTTCAGGACATGAAGGACAAATTTGAATTGACCATGATGTTCATATCCCATGACTTGGGAGTTGTGAAGACCGTAAGCGATCGCGTGATGGTCATGTACCTCGGTAAAATTTGTGAAATTGCAAGCCCCGACACGCTCTACAAAACACCTCGACACCACTACACACATGCGCTCGTGGGTTCAGTGCCGGTTGCTGACCCGACGAAGAAGTCGCTCCGATCAGTCATTCAAGGCGAGCCGCCTTCCCCAATGAATCCGCCTTCAGGATGTCGCTTCCGCACGCGCTGCCCTGCCGCAACGGATTTGTGTGCAACAGAAGAACCACAGCTTCGTGAAATGGGTGGCGGAAACTATGTTGCCTGCCACCACCCGCGCGCCTAACCGCAGAATCCTGCTCCACCCCTTCAGTACCATCGCCTGATGGACTTCATTCTTCCCCTCATCGTCGGCCTCGCCATTGGCGCTGGCGTGCTCTTTCTTGCAACTCGCCGCAACACGGCGCCTTCGCAGCCAACGTACGAACCAACGACCCAGGTTGACATTGCTGGTCAAGTGAATCACGTCGTGCAATCGGCATTGTCCGATGCACTCGCTGCACTTACCGAGCAGTCACGCCGCGATCGCGAAGAGTCCATCAAGCTTGCTGCCGACCGTGTTGCCGAAGCATCGGGCGAACGATTCGGCAAGAGTGCCCAACAAATTGATACCTCACTGCGCAATGTGCAGGAAGACATTGGCCGCCGTATTACCGAAATGGATGCCGAAATTGCAACGCTTCGCGAGCAGAACACCAAGAAGTTCGGCAACGTAGAAGAAGCCGTTGCAGCATTAGCAAAAACTGCTGGTGACTTAAACAGCGTGCTGTCCAGCTCGCAAGCCCGCGGTCAATGGGGCGAGCGTATGGCAGAAGACATGTTGCGCGCAGCCGGCTTCATTGAAGGCATCAACTACGAAAAGCAAGACACCATTACCGGTGGCGGTCGCCCTGACTACACGTTTCTCATGCCGCCCGACCGTGTGTTGTACATGGACGTGAAATTTCCACTCGACTCGTATGCAAAATACGTTGGCGCAACCGAACCAACTTCACGCGAACAACTGAAGCGCGAGTTCATGGTTGCGGTCCGTGCACGCGTCACCGAACTGCAAAAGCGCGACTACGTAGTGTCAACAACTCAGCACTCACTTGACTATGTGTTGCTCTTTGTGCCAAATGAAAGCATCACTGGTTTTGTGCACGAAGCCGACCCCGAACTCATTGACTGGGCACTCGAGCGCAAAGTGGTGTTGTGCTCCCCGCTTACCTTGTATGCATTCTTGGTGGTGGTTCGCCAGGCCACCGAAAGTTTCCACACCGAAGAAACCGCAGCCCAAATTATGCAAATGATGGGCAAGTTCAAAAAGCAGTGGGAGGCGTACACCAAGTCTCTCGACAAGGTAAAGAAAAATTTTGACAACCTGCAGGAGGAACTCGACGACCTCACGGTTGGCAAACGCTTCAAAGGTCTTGGTCGAGAAATCAAAAAAATTGACGAACTACGTCAGCGACAGAACATTGCGGAACTTCCCGCCGAAGATGACGCTGTCATCGACGTTGAAGACTACGAATAATTGTTAGTAGTGCAATACCGAGGCAACTGAGTAGTCGCTCAGTTTCGACCGCCCACCAAGCGCATCCAACTCAATGAGGAACACCAGCCCGGCAACCGTGGCGCCAAGGCCTTCCACTAAGCGAACTGCCGCTTCTGCTGTGCCTCCGGTAGCCAACACATCATCCACAATCAGCACGGTGTCTCCATGGCCAACCGCGTCTTCATGAATCTCTAAGCGGTCCGTTCCATATTCAAGTTCGTAGTCCTGACTGACCACTTTCCATGGCAGTTTGCCCGGCTTACGCACTGGCACAAACCCAGCGCCAAGCTCTTCTGCAACTGGGGCCGCCAAGATGAATCCTCGTGCCTCTACCCCAACCACCTTGGACACCGTGCGGCTTGGCGCTGCATCGATGAGCGCGGCAATGGTCTGGCGAAACCCTTCGGCATCGCCAAGCAGCGGCGTAATGTCGCGAAACATAATTCCCGGCGACGGTACGTCGGGAATGGTGCGAATAAGTCGCAGCAGGTTGTCATTAGACACGTGCAGATTGCTTCGAAAACTGCATCACACCGTCGTCAATTGGTGAATGCTTAAACATCTTCTTGTCGCGACGATAGTTCTGTGGGTTAATCCATGGCTCGTGGTCGCCTTGGCGAGGCATGCGATGCATCATGCGCTGCATGTAGCCCGACGAGAACCCGTCAATCCATGGGCGCTCTTTCATGTTGTGGTCTTGCTCGCGCAAACGTGGCGTGCACTGAGTAACGCCCTTCTTGCGCATGTGGTTCAGCAACCTGCACACATATTCAGCTGTGAGGTCGGAACGCAATGTCCACGATGCATTGATGTAGCCAAATGTGGAAGCCAGGTTTGGAATATCCGAATAGGCGAAGCCCTTGTACGTCCAAGTTTTAGCGAAGTCCACCTGACTGCCATCGACAAAGAAATCCATTTCACCGAGCGTCACGAGTTCGAGCCCGGTTGCCGTAATGATGATGTCGGCATCAAGGTGTTCACCAGAGGCAAGTTGAATGCCAGTTTCCGTAAACGATGTGATGTGATCGGTAACAACCGAAGCCTTACCCTCGCGCATTGACTTGAAGAAGTCGCCGTTAGGTACCAAGCACAAGCGCTGGTCCCACGGGTTGTATGCAGGAGTGAAGTGCTTGGCAATGTCGTAGTCGGCACCCAGTTCCATTTTGATTCCGCCAAGCAGCAATTGCTTCACTTTGTCTGGGTCGGTGCGCGTTTTGTTGTACACCAACTGTTGGCGCCAGGTGTTTTTGAAACGCGTGAGGTTGTATGCCATTTTCGGTGGCAACACTTTGCGCATGCGATTAGCCATCACGTCGTGGTCTGGGCGCGACACCATGTATGTCGGCGAACGCTGCAACATGGTGACGTGCGCGGCTTTGTCTGCCATTGAAGGAACGATGGTGACCGCGGTTGCGCCAGAACCAATAACTACTACCCGCTTGCCTGCATAGTCAAGATCAGTTGGCCAGTCCTGTGGGTGCACAACAGTTCCCTTAAACCGTTCGCGACCCGCGAACTCTGGAGTGTGGCCCTTCTTGTAGCTGTAATAGCCAGAACACATAAACAAGAACGAACACGAAATGGTGTTGCTTGCTCCTGTTGCCTTGTTTGTCGAGGTCACTGTCCACTGAGCATCGTCAGTTGACCACTCTGCTTTTGTCACTAACTGTCCGTATCGAATGTTTTTATCAATTCCGAACTGCGCAACAGTTTGTTTGAGATACTGCAAAATTGATGGGCCATCGGCGATGGACTTTGCTTCAGTCCATGGTTTAAAACTGAACCCAAGCGTGTGCATGTCGCTGTCGGAACGAATGCCTGGATATTTGAATAAGTCCCACGTTCCACCCAGGCCATCGCGACCTTCCAAAATGACGTAGCTGCGATCTGGGCTCATGGTTTGCAGGTGGTAACCAGCGCCAATCCCTGAAAGCCCCGCACCTACCACCACAACATCTACGTGTTCGGAAGTCATGGGTAAAACCCTAATCCTTTTGGTTATTGTCGTACGAGTGCAAGTAGCCCAGCGAAAGTTCCATTACGCCTGGGTCATCTTTGTGGTCGCTTTCATCACCTTGCTTGGTGCAGCAGGGTTTCGCAGCACACCAGGAATTCTGATCGACCCACTGCATAACGAATTTGGGTGGAGTCGCGCAACCATTGCAACCGCAGTCAGCATCAACGTTATTTTGTTCGGGTTCGTGGGTCCATTTGCAGCCGCGCTACAACTTCGTTACGGCTTACGTCGCGTAACCATGAGCGCGCTCACCATCATCTCGGTTGGTGCACTGCTCACCACACAGATCACCCAACCATGGCACCTCTATTTACTATGGGGTGGAGTCGTAGGAATTGGCTCGGGCTGCATGGCCACGGTGTTTGCATCCACCGTTGCATCTCGCTGGTTCGTGAAGCGCAGAGGTTTAGTGACCGGCGCACTCACTGCCGCATCGGCAAGTGGACAATTGGTGTTTCTTCCACTCATGTCTCGCCTTGCCGAACGTTCTGGCTGGCGTTATGTGGGCGTAACCATTGCACTGTGCGCACTCGCGGTAATTCCGGTGGTGTTTTTCTTTTTACGTAACTCCCCTGCAGACATTGGGCTCACTCCATACGGTGCGCCAGACGATCACGAACCACCAATACCGCTGCAGAATCCCATTCGTTCCGCGTTCAACGCTTTTCACGATGCACGCAAAGTTGGTGCGTTCTGGTTGTTGTGGGGATCATTCTTCGTGTGTGGCTTTTCCACAAACGGGCTCATTCAAACGCACTTCATTTCCGCTGCGCATGATCATTTGCTTATGGCATCTGTTGCCGCTGGATATCTTGCACTCATCGGCGGATTCGATGTCATTGGCACCGTGTTCTCCGGTTGGCTCACCGACCGCAGCGACCCAACAAAACTGCTCATGGTCTATTACCTATTCCGCGGGCTCAGCCTGCTGGTACTCGACCCAATGCTGAGTGCCAAAGGCTGGGGCTTACTCGGCTTCATGATGTTCTACGGGCTCGACTGGGTGGCAACAGTTCCGCCAACCGTTGCGCTGTGCACGCAGAAGTTTGGTAGCCAACGTGGTCCGTTGGTGTACGGATGGGTATTTGCCGGCCATCAGACTGGCGCTGCAGTTGCAGCCTTTGGCGCAGGGTACTTGCGCGACGTAACGGGCAGTTACAAGTCTTCGTTTGTAATCGCTGGCATTGCATGCCTCATTGCTGCGTACGGCGTTACACGCATCGATTCAAAACCATTTGTGCAACCAGCACTTACCTAATTAAGCGTTATGCACCCAAATGGTGTCGGCGGCTGAACGAATATTTTCGCGCGAAGCACACACCACAACTAATTCGTTGAATTGCACCAAGCCTGCGTCTAGCGCTGCATTGAACGCATCATCAACTGCAACGCTCATATCCACATTGCGTTGACAGACCAACGGAGTGACACCCCAATACAAGCGCAATCGACGTGCAACTTCATGCGACGGGGTCGCAGCAATGATGCGTGCGGTCGGTCGACATGCGGAGAGAATTTCACTTGAATAGCCCGAATACGTAAGCGCAATAATGCTGGCAGCGCCAGTCCGTTTTGCAAGTGCGGCAGTTGCTGCACCTACTGCAGACTCAGTCGGATGAGCATCGGCAAATGATTTGTGCCCATCATGAGTTTCATTGGCATCACAAATACGAGCCATAGCGGTT
>Ga0209597_1003217_pt1 | contig 10144 bp, 5 predicted proteins | sample M_140625_MF_Meta_FD_187316 | JGI IMG/M metagenome (GOLD analysis project Ga0209597, IMG submission 187316) | Freshwater microbial communities from Lake Montjoie, Canada to study carbon cycling - M_140625_MF_MetaG (SPAdes) (version 2) | ecosystem: Environmental > Aquatic > Freshwater > Lake...
GGTGCTCCGCGAGGAACGGGCCAAAAAAGTAACTGTCCTAGATGCACTGACCTATGCGGGGAACCTTGAGAACTTGAAGGAGTTCGAAGGGGATGACCGTTTGGTCTTCGTGCATGGCAAGATTCAGGACCGTGAAGCAGTTGATACGGTGGCAAAGGATGTCGATGTAATCCTCAACTTCGCGGCTGAGAGCCACAATGACCGCGCCATTTTGGATCCGGATGCTGCTGTTCAAGCTAACTTTAACGGTGTATGTGTGCTCCTCGATGCCGCACGTCGCTTTGAACATCAGCGCTTTTTGCAGGTTTCCACGGATGAAGTCTACGGGTCAACGGATGACATGTTCCGTGAAGGGGATGCTCTTGAGCCGAATCAGCCATACTCTGCAGCGAAGGCTGGCGGCGAGCTGATGGTCCGTGCGTACCACGAGACGTTTGGTCTACAGACTTTAGTTACACGCGGTTCAAACACCTACGGTCAATTCCAATATCCAGAGAAACTGATTCCGTTGATGGTGACAAATGCCATCGATGACATTCCACTTCCCGTCTATGGCGATGGCCAACAGGTACGCGAATGGATGCACGTGGATGACCATGCCCGCGGCATTGATTTGGTGTTGCGTAACGGAGTACCCGGAAAAGCGTATAACCTCGGGTCAGGGTGCGAGCGTGTAAACCTGGATGTCGTTAGAGGTATTCTAGCTGCGCTCGGTAAGCCAGACACCTTGATTCGTAATGTTCAGGACCGCCCTGGGCATGACCGCCGCTACCTGATGGAATGTAAAAGTATCCGGGCGCTGGGCTTCGACCCGGATGTCAACTTTGAAGCACGCCTCGAAGAAACCGTCAAGTGGTATGTGGAGAATGAGCCTTGGTGGCGTCGGATTAAGGAAAAAAAGGTTGAGTACCAGGCCTTTATGGACCAGTGGTATGCAAACCGCCGCGGTTAAGAACTGATAAGAAAACGCCCTCAGGAAATGACCTAGGGGCGTTTTACATAAACGGCGAAATCGCTTTAGCGCTTGCCTGTTACCCGGTCAAGCTGTGCTAGAGCGATGAAGTAGTCGTACTTGCTGTTGACTGCATTCGTCTCGGCCTTTGTCAGGGCTGCTTGGGCATCATAGACAGCAACCTGCGTATCGACACCTTCCCGGTACCGAACACCAGCGAGACGGAACGCTTCTCGTGCTTCGTTCAGACCAGCGGCACTTGTGGAGATACGCTCATGTGCATCCATAACCGAGATGTGTGCCTGAATGACCTCGGTTTCGATACCCCGAACAAACTGGTCAGCTTGAATGGCCGCACGTCGTTCATCCGCATGCGCCGAGTCGGTCGCTGCTCGGGTAACACCGCCATCTAAAATGGGTCGTTGGTAGATGAGCGTCAGGCTGCCAGTTCCTTGCTGATTTGAAACCAGTGCAGGGTTTGGGTTGTAATTGCCATTGATCGAAACGGCAAGAGATCCATTCATGCCACCCTGTTGATATTTGGTGTTGTGATGTGCCATTTTTTTGCTCAGACCAGCGGCAATTGCTTCTGGGCGATTGGTCTGTGCAAATGCGACAAGGTCTTGTATCGATGATGTTGGGAGTGCCGGAATCGCGATGTCATCGGGTTTTGCTGGAGCAGCAAGTTTGAACTCAGTGGTCGGTTCCACACCAATCGCCAGCGCAAGGGATGTTCGCTGGATTTGAGCCTGATTTCGTGCCGTCGTCAGCTGCTGTTGATCGTTGGCGACTTGAGTCTTCGCGCGGAGCACATCATATGCTGCGACAACGCCATTCCTGAGTTGCGCCTCAGCGACCGCAAGCTGTGCCTTTGAGCGATCAAGATTTGCAGTCGAAATATGAACCAGGGAGTCTGCACGCAGCGTTGCGTACCACTGATTGCGGACACTGAGGGCAACGGTGTCCTGGGTACGGCGGATGTCTTGTTCAACAATGGAAACCTGTGCATCTCCAATGTAATCTGCCAGTCGGATGGTGCCGGCTACATCGACAACCTGCGTCAAGCTCATTTGAACCGATTGCTGATTGAGGTTGATGTTGCTGCCAAACACATTTCCACCACCGGTGTTACCAGAGTTAGTTCCACCCGTATCCCGGCCACGGGTAGGGGCTCCAAGATTTATAGGAACAGAGCCAGGTGGTTGGATTTGTAATCCGATCGGAAATGGGTTTTGAATCGTACCCACCGCACCGCCTCCACCACCGCCACCGAATGCAGCTCCCAAACCGGACAGACGGGTATAGCTCGCGGTGGCACGCAAGGTCGGCGACTTCGCCGGACCCAGTACTTGGGTGATGGTGTTTTTGGTTTTTCTTAACGTCTCAGTTGCTAACCTGATGTCAGGGTGCTTTTCGAGCGCTGCTACAACAGCCTGATCCACAGATGTAATTGTGTCTGCGGCATGTGTCGATGATGCAAGCGTGACGAGGGACAGGGATGCGGCGATTATTGCGTGGGAACGGGACATAGTTACCTTCCAGTGGACCAGTAGGATCCTAGTTAGCACAACGTTATTTACTGAAGACGATTCCACGAACTTTGATCCAACCATCAACAAAATCATTTGCATTTATGTGGATTACATGGACATCAGAGTCGACGGGTAAGACAATCGATTCACAGAGGTCCTCCAGATGGGGACCATGGGTTACATTCGCTGATCCAGCCCGGTGTACATTTCCAAATCTGTCATCCTTCGATAGCTTTTGTTCCTTGAGGATTTGCCCTAAGTGGTATAGAAATGGCCCCAACACAGGAACCCTTGAGATGAAATGCAGGTGTTTCGAGTTCTCTGCTGCGTATTCTGGATTTACCAGCGTCACCGAGCGTGTAGTTTCCGATCTGTTAGCCACAGTAATAGCAATGGATGCTGCGTAACCTGAAGCAACAAGCGCAGTGACGGATGGAAATTGAGTTAGAATTTCCTCGACATGGTCCGCATGCATCTGGATATTGTATTTCGTTACTGGCCTGTCGCTGCGTCCGTAGCCGAGTAAATCGACAGCAATCAAGCTGTCGATTGACGATTCAGTTATTAGCCCTTCATAGTCGGCCATCGTGCACCCCGGCAGTAGATCGTGAAGGAGCAGTACACTCGGCTCTTCCCCGATTATCTGTGCACACAAATCTCCTTCTGGTGTTGCAATGTACTTAATTCTGCTTTGTTTGAAGCGCCGTTTTGAGAGGGGCGCTGCGAGCTCAATCAGTGCATTTGTAACTGCCATCGCCGTAATGGCTGCGACAACATACTGAATAACTTTGCTTGACCGGCGATTTCGACGTCTGATTTGAACGGTTGACATGGATTTTCACCATCATAATACCGATAGTTTAATTCAAATATACACAAGGAACATTCTGGTGCGTTTGCACCGTCAAACCACCGACCCGTATAATCTGGGGACGCCACAATGTTGTTTGCCTTTGTGATGTCCGTCCAGTGGAATATGTCGGGAGATGCGGGGTGGAAAACTCTGCATGCTCACGGCAAGCCATGAAGGAGTACTTGGCTCTATGAACTCATCGCTGAGGTTTGGAAGTAGGAATCGTGCAGGCTTTACCCTGATTGAGCTCCTTGTTGTTATTGCAATCATTGCGATTCTCGCAGCGATTCTGTTCCCAGCATTTGCGGGTGTCCGGGAATCCGCGCGTCGCAGCTCGACGATGACCAATATGTCCAAGATTGCGCAGGCAGTGGCCGCGTATGAACTTGACAACCGTGAGTACCCCGAGTACCTTTTCGGTCCTGCAGTTTCGCAGGCCGATGGAACACCATTTGGTGGTGCACCGTACTACAGCATGAAAGATGCTGCTTCCATCGTAAACCGTGGGACGCCCATCGGACCACTGCCGACATCTACGGTCGCTGCCCGTATTCGGCGAATTTACTCCAAGGGACTATTTCCACAGTACATCCGGGATTTGGATACTTACTCCTCCCCGAACAACGCTGTCGCAACGCCTGGTGGCCCCGAGGATGTCGCAGTGGTCGCCCGCTATCCTACCTACGATCCAACGAATGGTGTGATGTCCCGTGTGGTTCCTGGCTCGATGGTCGCATTGCCTTTTTACACCTACGATGCGTTTGACATCAGCCCTAAGATTACAAGTCTGACTGAAACCAAGATTTCCAAAACGGACTTCGTTGCCCGCTATAGCCGAGCTTGGTATCCAATCACGACGACTGGTGCTCCAGGGGATGGCGTCCCTCCATCTGGTACATCGGGTGGCGAGCGTGCAGCCAAGTACCGCAAGCAGCTTCTGTGGCGCCAGCCACCCAATGACACCGTCCTAACCTATACGACGCACCACGTCCCTTACGGTAAAGTTCTTGTCGTGTGGCTCAGCGGAACCGCCAAGGTCATCGATGCCAAGCGCTTCAATGCACTTGCCGACAGCGCAGGCGACATCAAAGGGTATGAACTAGGACCTAACTAAAGGACCAATCCTGTGGAACTCAGAGCGGCGAATGCTCGTCACACAGGCACCGGAATAGGTAGGAATTGATGCAATCTGGCAGGTACAGACCCATGATGAATACGATGAAAGTACACAACGGCAAACGGGCGGCATCGCTCGTAGAAGTCATGGTTGTCCTTGTCGTCATCCTGATTGGTGTCTTTGCAATCATCCGCGTGTTTCCACTTGGACTCGGCTATCTGGGGACTGCATCCCGGCGTACGATAGCTGTTCGCCTGGGTCAGGGAATGATGGAGCAGGTGAAGTCGGATGCTGAAAACCTGCCTGATGCTGTTACGTATACATATTGGGATAATGGTAATGCAGTAACGGTAGTCTCAGAGGATCCGGACAACCTCACTAATCGTGCGGATGGCAATCCGTATTTCTCCGATGTAAACAAGACCCGCCTTATTAGAGGCGAGGCAATCAAGGTTGGCTTGCCGACTCCGGGGAACTTTGCGAGCGGTTACTTCCATAATGTGAAATTCGGGCCGATCTATATGGACCCGCAGTTTGGAGACCCAGCGCTAGCACCCGTTGGAGTAAATCCATACTTGTCGGTCTATTCCGGCGCACTTGATGCCCGAAACAGCCAAGCGGATTCGACCAACGGTCAACGCAGCCCGCTTGCCTATCGCGGTGCGCTGCGCAGCTCGCGCTCCTACGTGCTGGATCCCGGCACGGATGGTGGTGGAGCTTACATTTTGGTCTTGCCGTCAGCGCTTGATCGCTATTTCAAAGTTCAATATCTCGTCCTCGTCGATGATGGAACCGATGACAGTGGACTCAACGTACGCCTTGAAACGGAGCAGGTTCTTATAACGGCAAATACATTTGCTTGGGTCAAGTTGCAAAATGTTGGCCCGAATGAGTCAATATCGCCAGGCTCAGACATTGTGACGAGAACCTTCCGCCGCCTGCCCGCTGGTACGACATGGTCAACCGATGACCCATATGAGTACAAGTTAGCAAGTGCAAACATCTCAGGAGCACCAGGTTCGACATCCTATGCAAACCTCGGTCAGCTCGCGTTCAACCCTGCTGGTGCCAACTTCACAGAAGATGTAGCCGTTGGTCCACGTGCTTTTGTTGCATACGTTGATTACGCTGTGCTGGACTGGCATATTATTCGCGATGACCGTGATGTTCCTAGTTCACTCCCCGATGTTGCTGGAGCAGTACCGGTTCGCCTAAGTCTTGCAAAGCTAAAGCGTATTGGGGATACAAATCCTGACAACACTTTTTATGATGGACTTTTCCCACCAGCAGATACAGACCCGACTGCGAACTTTGACATTCGTGTGATCCGCTTGGATACAGGTGTCGTCCTAACACAGGGCGAACATGATTTGCGATCCACAACTGATGCCAATGCCGATTATTGGGTTCGTGATGGCAAGGGCGGTACATGGGATGCAGGTCTTGTCTACGTGAATGTGAATCGTGTACGCCCAGGCACGCCGATTCGGATTCTCTACAAAGCCGATGGTGAATGGGCAGTCGCGCTGCAGAAAGCAGTGGCGACCTACAGGGCGTGGAATCAATCCCAGCTGGGGCGACCTCCACTGTCTGGCACGGATGGCAATGTTCAGTTTGGTGATCCTACCCGCTTTGGCATTGAAGGGACTCGTCTTTACTTTGCACGTAGCGAAGTGAACAAGGCGGTCACTGTTCGCTTAGAACTTGTGGATGCCGCGGGCCAACACACACGTACAGCGCCGCTTCAGGTTCCGATTTCTAGCACGGATGGCGACTATGCTACCGCAGACCTCTCACGGTTTATCCCCGTCGGTGTAAACGATTGGCGAGTCGTGGATGGTGCTGTCAAGGGTGTGAGCGTCAAGGTTAGGGTCATTTGGAAGGACCGAACCATTGATTCTGCTCCATGGCAGATTCAAGACATGGATTCTTACGTCACACAAGGACTAGTGCAATGATCAATCGCAGTACATTGATGCCGGTTGAGCTGCAATCCGCACAAATCCTTGGTAAACGCCAAGCATCCGCTGCAATTCGCTATGCGCGGTTGTCTCGTGCGTTCACGCTCACCGAGCTACTTGTGGTTATTGCTATCACCACAATACTCCTTGGATTGCTGTTTGTTCCAATCATCCAAGGCTTTAACATCACGCGCCGCGCAGCTGCGGAGACGGCAGCGCAGGCTGCAGTGCGGACAGGCCTCGAACGCATTTCACGAGACTTATCGCAGGCAGTTTATGTCTTTGATAACAGCGCCACTCCTATACTGCTGCCACTTACTCGAACATTTCCAATCGGTCCTGGTGGGGTAAATACCAATCAACCCCATATTCTTTTTGCCAAAATAGACTTTGTGCCGCGTGGAGGCAAAGCACCTTCGGCCAGCGTGATTGACCCGACCACGGGTGAACCGATGTCAGGTAAGACACTAACACTACCGTTGGCAAATGGAACACGGGTTATTCGTTACTTTCTGGGACTGCGGCGTAACCTTGACGCAGCAGGTGCTGTCAAGCCTTATCTGAACCAGTACGAGTTCAGCTCACGCGCTGATGGTGGTAACCCGGACAATGAGCATAACCCGCTCGTGGTTTACCGAGCGGAGTTCGATCCACGGGATCCGAATCTGTTCGACCTTACCAACTATGGTAGTGTCGTCGATGGCGATGGTGGGTTCAATGACCCGGCGTTTTTTTACAACACTAAACAAGCGCCAAATGGTCGATCTTACGCACAAAACTGGAGAGATGTCGCTAGTCCTCTGGTCGACTCTGATAAGGCAGACATGCTCGCATGGCGCCGGGATGGGTCCGGTGCACTTGTCACAGAAGCACCTTTCCGGACGCTTGTTACATTTACGCCTGGCACTATTGTTGGAGACACTGCGACTCCCGGCTTCATGAACAATGCTGCCGCCGAAGCCCCAGGTGCGGTACCGACGCGTTACCGCACCAAGAATGGCCAGTGGGCGCTGCCATACAGTGTTACGTTCTTCCGCGCTGCTGGTGGAGCAGGACAGACCCGCCCAACCTTTGGCGAGCTTCGAATACGGTTCGAGAATGAGCCCCAAGCCGACGGTTCAACACGGCTCCGGGTTGTACCTACTGCGGCATCCGGAAGCCTTTCAGTAACACCTGAACAGTTCTACACTGCGATTTCGCTTACTAGCGGCAAGCTCTTCGTCAAAACCCCAAACCTGTCATTCCAAGTGGATGCGCGTACTGGAGCAATCGAAACTGGTTTTCAGCCGTTAGCTGGTACCGGTGGAGGCGTTCCGATGCTAAGCAGTGGCGGTGTGATTGGACCGATGGTAGCAAGCGTTTACCCGCTTCGTGGGGATCTCGTACCGATGATTATGCGGATGATTTCCCGAGATCCAAATGCCGGGACGAATGGAGTGCCTACCAATCAGGGACTAACTGCTGTTGCGCCTTTTGGGCTTGGTGATGTCGCTCCTTACTATCCGCTCTCCGGTGCGACGCTCCCTGTGTCAAGTGCATCCCCGATGCAAGTTTTTGGAAATGTTATTGGTGGTGCGATTGCATCCGGCGGCGGACTAATGATCACGCCAGGTAGTGAGCGCGTACAAGCACCTGATCTCCAACAGGGTAGTTCTTCCATTTCAAACCTTGTTACTTGGTACCGGGCCGCTGGTGCGACAACATCGATCGCGAAGAAGGGCACACAGCTTGATGACGCGTTTGATGCATCGAGTAGTATCCGAAAGCGCTGGTCCGTCACGGGTGGACAGCGAAACTACATCCTAGATCAGGATACACAAGTCAATGAGCGCGCGATGCTGCTTTTCGATGAGCCGAATGGCCCCGGATTGCCTGCAAAATCAATCACCGATGGGAACACTATCGCTGAAAGAGAAGTCAGACTGACCTATCTCTGGCAGAACAACTATTCTAGACGTATCGGTGGTGATCAAAATGGATGGCCAGTCGATGCATCTGATCACACACTGGTTGACCTAGCTGGCGGTGCAACGAATGGCAAACAGACGTTAGTTGTCGAACCGGATGTCGTCAAGGTGGACTACAGTACACGGTCACAGCTGGTGATTCAGTACGGTGTGAATGTCTATGATGGTGCCAGTAAGCGTGCAACGACAATGCAGCTCTCTGACCGCGTTAAAGTCGGCAATTTAGGACGGTAGTCAAGATGCACGGAAACACGAACCCGGGGTTTAGGACAAACCGACGACATCGCGAAGGTGGACAATCACTTACGGTTGCCATCGTTGTGATGTTCCTCCTGCTATTTATCGCTGGCCTTTTCATCGCGTTGGTCGTCAACAACTTACGCAATACAAAAGATGCGGCGCAGCGCGTCAACGCGACTAAATATGCTGAAGCCGGACTTCGCTACCTCGATGAACAACTAACCAAGTCTCCAGAGGGTGCTGACTGGCGTCCAAATCCGAACGATCCACTTGGTGACCAAAACGCATCCGCGGATCCGACAGATCCAGTCAACGATGTCGATCCGAATGATCCTGACTACGAATGGCTTGCTGAGGTTTTTCCTGGACGCGATGGCTACGCGGCAGATGGTTCACCGCAGGATTTTGGGCCTTACACCAGGGTTGAGTTTGGCGGACCAACACCATCCCAAGGAAATCTTGGCGGTCGGGCACTTGTTCGCGTGGCATATCGTCCTGTCACAAAAGACACTTTGAATTCAACGCCAGACCAAAAGTACCTTCGTCTAGACTCGGTCGGACGTGTCGGAAGTATCGATCCAGCTGACCCGACGACATTTGGTAATACGGAAGCGAAAGGTCTTCGTCGTGAACTGTTGGCCTACAAGGCTATTGGTCTGACGGATTACATCCGCTGGTTTACAAACAAGGACAACAGGACAGTACCTGCGACGATTGGATCGGTTAATACGGTCGTTGATACCCCTGTCGATACCGCAGGTGGAACCCGTCCGGTCACAGCACCTGTTGAGCGTGAGATTATCAACTACTTTGATGGTCCGATTCGCGCAAATGGCAATTTAGCATTCTACGGAGTTAATGTTCTTACTTTGGATTCGCGCCGTAATGATGCGGTAGAAGTCAATGGAACCATCAGTCTTAATGGTCTTGACGATGCCGCAGCGGCTGTAACTGCTACGGATGTGACACGCGTCTACTTGAATGTAGCAGCTAGCGGCGTTCCCAGCGTCCTCCCGAGTTTGTCAGCAAACTTTACGACAGTCAGCGGCCTGGTGCGCGACAACCCATCTGGTGGGGATGTTACCGAACTGACCGGCACGGATAAGAATCTCCGTACAGTCGCTCGCCTTGAAGCCCCTCGTCTCGATGAGCCCATAGGACCAAATGGTCTGACACGCTATCGTTCACTGACGCAATTCTCGGAACCTATCGCTTCTAAGCACTTGACCGCTTCAGATGCGACTGACCTTACATCCCTCGGAGCTGAACTTCCTGGACAAGTTGGTTGGGGTAGTGGTCTGTACATCAACAATCGCGAGGATGTTCAGCGGGAATCAGAAAGCCTCCTCGGAGCATATTCGCTCCGCAGCGATTGGTTGAATCCAGGTGGTTCTGCATACTGGCGCGGTGACTTCAAGTACGTGCCGCCGGCCGTTACGATCACATTCCATCCGCGGTATGTCCAGATAGACCGGTCACCAACGAGCACTGGCCGTTCTCCATTCCGTAATCCCGCAGGTCG